>HotLOscill_hetero_coDRAFT_1000196_pt1 | contig 34631 bp, 28 predicted proteins | sample HotLakmetagenome_2_FD_10650 | JGI IMG/M metagenome (IMG submission 10650)
CCCCCCCCGCCGATGCCGCTCGACGATCGCGCCGGGCAGAATATCGAGATCGCGCCCCGCAATCAGGGCGATATCGGCGGGAGAGGTGATCTCGGCGGCGATGACGGCGAGATCGCGCCCGGCCTCCAGCAGAACGCCCTCCCCGCCCCCGATGAGCGAACCGACATCGCTGTCGCGCCGGCGCTCATCGAGCAGGCGCTCACGGGCGAGGCCGAGGGAGACGGAAGCGCCGCCGCCCCCGGAGGAGAAGCCGAAGCCGAAGCCGCTGGTACGCTGCTCGAAACGCCGCGCCTGGGCTTCCCCGCCGGGCGTCAGTGCGAGATCGCGGCCCGCGAGGATCTCGGCGACACCGCCGGCCCCGACCACGGAGCCCTGCAGTGCGATATCGCCCGGCGCGGTGACGAGAATGTCCCCGCCCGCGATCAGGCTGGAGGGCGCGTTGTCGCCGCGCAGATTGTCTTCACGGGTGCGGGTGGAGCGGTAGAAATCGAGGCGACCGCCGCCCGTAAACAGGCCGAAGCCGCTGCTGCGGTGCTCGAAGAAGCTGGTCGCGACGTCCCGCCCGGCGGTGATGGCGATGCCGGCATCGGTGCGGGCGCCCTCGCCGACACCGGCGGCGAGACGCAGGCGCTCCCCGGCGGCGAGTTCGCTGGCATGGACGGCGATGTCGCCACCGGTGGCGAGGGTGACATCGCCACCGGCGCCGATCAGCGAGGCGCGGTTGGTGATCTGGCGGCTGCCGGTGGTGGTGCGCGACGAGCGCAGCAAGCCGCGCGAGGAGCGCATATGCACGGTCTCGACGTCATCGACCACGGAGGCGATGGTGATGCCGTCGCGCGCCTGGACGGCGATATCGCCCCGGGCCGTCAGTTCCGAGCCGCGCAGGGTGAAGCCGCCATCGGCGACGATGGTCATGTCGCCGCCGCTGCCCGCCGAGGCGGCGGTGTGGATCACGGAACGGGTGCGGGTGATGTTGCGGCGATTGACGGCGGTGATGATGTCGTTGGCGACGCGCTGGGCCTCGAAGCGGATATCGTCGCCGGCCATCAGGGTGACGGCGTCATCGCCCCAGAAGGTGCCGCCGCGATTGATCAGATCACCCTCGGTGAGGATCGTGAGATCGCCGGCAATGACATTGCCGCCAGCCTGGGCCGCATAGCGGCGCTGGGTGCCATACATCGTGTATCCGGCAACGCGGCGCTCGTTGATGAATTCGTCGGCGACGATGCTCAGCCCGGCGCGCGCGACCAGCGAGCCGGCATTGTAGACGCGGTCGCCCTGGATCATCAGGCTCTCGCGCGCCTCGATCGAGCCGCCCGGACGGTAGGCATAGGCGCGGAGCTGGTCCTGCGGGAGGATGAGCTCGGGGGCGAGCACGCGCACGCCGTCGACCATGCGGGTCGAATACCAGAGCATCGGCACTTCGGCGGCGGCACGCTGGGCGGCGGTCAGCTGGTCGCCGAGGCGGATCTCGGGATTGGCGAGGAGGAAATCGACAGTGCCCTGATAGAGCGCCTCCTGCTGGGCCTCGGCGCTGTCGAATTCCGGGGCGAGCATGGTGCGCCCGGTCTGCTCGACCAGGGCGCGCTGGATCAGCATGCGCTCGGTCAGCGGATCGGCCAGGAAGGTGATGGCGGACCCGTCATTGCCGCGCGCATCACCGACCTGGCGCAGGATCCAGGAGGGTTCACGCTCGGAGACCGGCAGGCCCTCGGCATCGTAGCGCGGACGCCCGGCGAGCGGCGCGGTGATGAGATAGCGCGGCCCGTCCGGGCTGATCGCCGTCGGCACGGGACGGGCGGCGGATCCGGGCAGGGAGATGGCGTAGCGGGCCAGGTCGATCACCGGATCCGGGACCGAGGGCGGCGCGGTGTAGACATTCGCATCCGTCACGCCGACGCTGATGCTCGGCGCGATGACGCTGACCTGATTGCCGATGATGGAGCCGGAATTGCTGGTGGCGCCCGAGGCGTTCAGCGCGAGATTGCCGCCGGCGCGGATCAGCGAGGGGGTGGCGGACCAGGTGCCCTGGTGCACGCGGCCGCGATAGCCGGTCTTGGCGCCCGTGAGCTTCCAGTAATCGTAGTACTGACGCAGCTGGCGTGCATTGTTGCTCAGCGTGCCGGTGGTGATGCTCAGATCGCCGCCGGCCGCCAGCGTCGAGGCGGTGACGGACACCGCGCCGGAATTGATCGCGAGATCGCCGGCCACGTTGAAGATCGCCGGATCGGCGCGTTCGTATTCACGGTAGTAACGGTGCAGCCAGAGCTGGCTGCCCTGAATATATTGCTCGTGGCTGTAGCTGTATGTCGGGCCCCGTGCGCGGTTCAGCAGGAGCGTACCGCCGAGATCGACAGTGGCGCTGCCCAGAACCTCGACAGCGGAGGAATAGACCAGCATGTTGCCGCCGGCGGTGAAATGGGCATCACCGAGCGTGAACAGCCACGCATTCTGCGGATGGGTGGTACCGCTGGCACCAACGCTGATCGAACCGCCCGGCGCCGCGAGCACCAGATCGCCGCCGGCGGCGATGCCGCCATGCACGCTGATGCCCTGGTGGAAATTCAGGCTGAGATCGCCATAGGCCATGATCCGCGCGCCATCGGCCAGATGCAGGGCCTGCCCGGTCATTTCCAGCGCGAGCTGCTCGCCGAAGCTGAAGCGACCCTGGGCGATGCTGTTCGAATTCGTCAGATCGAGGTTGCTGCTCCTTGCCGCGATATTCGTCTGCCTGCGCGCTTCGAGCACCGCATGACTGCCCAGACTGATCGCTCCGCCTATGCGCAGGAGCAGATCCTCGCCGCTCATCCAGGCCTGCGCACCGGAGTTCGCCCCGCTGTTAATCAGCGCACCCGCCTCGATCGCGAGCAGTCGGTCACTGCGGATCAGGCCGTGATTGGCGAGCGTGCCGGTAACCGCGAGATTCACCTGCGGCGCGATGATGCGCCCGGCGCTCGTGCTGGTGAGCGCGCCTGCCGCAATATGGAAGGCACCGTCGCTACGGATCTCGCCGCTATTGGTCAGCGCACCGCCGACCGAGAGGCCGAAATCGGCCGGCGCCAGCGCGCCCTCCTCCGCCACGGCGCGCAGCGCACCGCCCTGATCGAACGCCCCGCCGATCTCGCCGATGAAGAGTTCCGTCGCCGCGATCTCGCCGGCGCTCCCGCCATCGCCGGCGACAGTGAGATCGATATTGGGCGCCAGCATCTCGCCATCGGCTCCGAAAGCGAGGCTGCCCAGATCGAGGGTGATCACGCTCCCGGCCCGCAGGCTGCCTGCGCCGCTCGCATGCCCGCTGGCGGTGAGCCTCATGCCGCCATCCGCGAGGAGCGTTCCGTCAATACCCAGATTGCGGCTCGCCGTCAGGGTGAGGCCGGGGCCATAGAGCACCGCATCGACGGCGTTGACGAGATCGCGCCCACTGATCGTGAGGCCTGCATCGCCGATCAGCAGACCGGCATTGGCGGCATCACCCGAGAGCGTGAAGCCGGCGCTGCCAGCGGCATAGATCACGCCATCGGCGCTGCTCGTCATGCTTCCGGCGGCGACGGTGAGATCGCCATCGACAAAGACGGTGCCGCTGTTGTCGAAGGCCTCACTGAGCGAGAGGCTCAGTCCCGGCGCATCAAGAACACCGTCCGCCGTGTTGATCAGGCTGCGCGCGAGCATGGAGGCGCCGGCACGGCTCTGGATCAGCCCGTGATTGACGATGTCGCCCGGCACGATCAGCGCGTGGGCATCGCGCAGAAAGGCACCGCTCGCGGCATTGATGAAGGAGCCGCCGATCGAGAGGGAGAGATTGTCGTGATCGAGGATGGTGGCGTTGGTGAAATCGCGCCGTGCCGTGACGAGGAAGCGATCGCCCGCCGCATAGCCGGTTCCTTCGCCCAGAGTCACGTCCTCACCGGTGATCGAGAGGCCGCGCAGGGCGGCGAGGGCCGCATCGCGAATGATCAGGTCGTGCTCGGCCACGATGTCGGCGGTCTCGCCGCCGATCTCGATCGCCTCGGCAAGGAGCCGGTCGCCCTCGAGCGCCACGCGCCCGCCTGCGAGCAGCCGCCCGCGTGCCGTCAGCGCCGCTTCGGCGACCAGGCTGATCGCGGAACCGGCGAGGATTTGCGCATCCGCATCGAGATCACCCCGCGCTTCAAGCACGACGGCATCGGCTGCGGCGAGGTTACCGTCGCGGATCGTGATGGTCTGCGCGTCACCGCGCAGCCGGCCCGCGACATCGAAGGTGCCGCCGAGCGCCAGATTGCCTTCGGCGTCGAGGCGCAGATCCGCAGCGCTCGTCGCGGCTTCGGTCTGCAGATCGCCCATTGATGCGATGACGATGGCTTCGCGGGTGCTGGTCAGCCGACCGTCCAGCGCGACACCGAGATCGACATCGCGCGACAGGATCGAAATCGCGCCGGCGGCGATGACACCATCCGGCGTCGAGACAATCGCATCGCCGGCGAGCGCCGGAGCGCCGGCAATATCATCGGCCAGATCGCGGCCGGGATCGTAATGCATCGCCCCCGCGCGCAGCCGGATGCGATCTTGTGCAACGACAGGCGCCTCGATGGCGATCTGGCGTCCGATCAGATCAATCTGATCGATGGCGCGCTGGCCCGGGACGGCTGACACGCCCCTGCCTGCGATATCGATCGCGCCGTGGCGCACGTCGAAGGCGACAGTGCCGGCGCGGTAGTCCGGAATCGGCACACCCGTCGACAGCGTGACGCGGCCGGCATTGATGAAGCTGCAGCCGACGCAGCCGATCCCGTTGGGATTGGCCACGATCACATCCGCGCGCCGACCGAATACCTCCGTCGGTCCCGCGAGCGTACTCGCGCCGGTGCCGGTCACCTCGTTGAGGATGGTTCGGGCCGGCTGGCGACCGACGAGATTGGGATTCGCGGGGATTGCGCCGCCGAGGATCGAGTCCCCGCTCAATCCGGAATTGTTGAGAATCAGGCCATTCGTATCGACATTGTAGCTCTCGAAGCGGTTATGCGAGAGACCACCGAAGGATGGGGCCGTGATATCGACGACGGGAACGCCGTTCGGCGCGCTGCTCACGGCCGGGCGGAACGCGATCGGTGCCGTCGGATCGGAGATCACCTGCGCCTGGGCCAGATTCAGGGTGATCGGCTGCAGGCCGAGCCAGATAGCCGCGACAATCGCCGCTCCTCGCCCGAGCCGTGATGCCGCCAAGCGCGTGACGCCGGGCCGCAACGCGTGCGCATTATCCTGAGATGCTTTATACTTGCTTGTCATTATCAAAGATTGCTTTTGAAGATGCACCCAAGGCAGATTTCGGGCTAGAGACGGATTTCGGGTCAGAGACGGATTTCGATGATGTGACGATGCTCGCTCACGCGTCAGCAACTCTGTGATGCATCACAAACAGCACGGCAATCAATAGGAGATTGTCGTGATTCCGACGTCACTCCTGATGTTTTTCGACCGACAAGGCATCAATTTTCATTCAATCCTCGACACCTCGTCGGATAGGTCCCCAGCGTCCTCGCTCACATCGTTTTCGGGCGCCCAATCCCGCGCCGCGCGCTGTGCCGTGCGCAGTTGCTCCGAGGAGAGTTGATCCGTGACCCGGGCGAGCGCCGCACCGGCATCGGGATGGCGGCGTGCTGCGGCGAGGTTGTAGTGCTTGTGCGCCGTGACGAGATCGATCTCTCCCAGTGCCCCGGCCTCGTACAGAGCCCCCAATTCGAAGAGCGCGACGGGATTGCCCAGGGCAGCCGCCTGCTCGAAATGCGCCGTCGCGGCATCCAGCGAGGCGTCCGGGATCGCACCATCGAGATGGGCGTAGGCGAGTGCGTTCATGGCGCCGATATGCCCGGCTTGCGCCGCTGCGCGGTAATGCTCGAAGGCGCGACCCGCAGCCTCTTGCGGATCTTCGTCATCCGCGAGGCCGAGGCCTTCGGCGAGCATGCCGGCGCAATTGAACAGCGCATCGCGATCACCGGCCTCGGCCGCCTCGCAGATCATTGCGCGCGCCATCTCGAAATCCTGCAACACCCCCTCCCCGCGAAAATGCATCAGCCCGACACGATTGAGCGCTCGGGCGCTGCCGGCATCGGCTGCGGCGAGGAAGAGAACTCGCGCGGCTTCGGGATCCGGCGACACACCGAGCCCGAGTTCCGCCATGCGCGCCAGATAGAACCCGGCATCGGCTTCGCCGCTCTCGAAACCCGCATTGAAATGGCTCAAGGCATCTTCGAAGCGCTCTTCTTCCAACGCCGCGAGCCCCTCATCGAGGACGCTTGCATGGACCGCCTCCGCTGCGCTGAGCGCAAGCGCGAAGGCGGCGGGAAGGATCAGGGCACCGCCCGTTACGCGGGATGAAAAGACATCGCATAGACCAGTGAGAGCTTCGAGGTAACGCATTGCATTTCCTTTAGAATATCTTGAATGTGAAGTTCAGTCCGAAATCCGGGCTGCCGCCGGCGGGACGGCGAATCACCGCCTCGGGCCGGCGCGTTTCGTCGAGGAGCGGATAGGCGACACTGGCATCCAGGCGCGAGCGCCCGAGCGCGAAACGGATGCCGATCCCGGCGCCGATCCGCGACACGGTGCGCTGCTCGGCGATGTTCTCGCCGTGCCCCAGATCGAGAAAGGCGTAGGGGCGCGTGGCATCAATCACGTCAGACGCGAAAGCCCAGTCTTGCGCACGCTCACCGAGAACGCGTTTCGACGGCAGGGCCAGGGTGAATTCATTGCGCATGAACCCTCCGCGATCGGCACGCGTGGTGCGTGCGCCGAAACCGCGAATGCTCGCCGCCGATCCAAGGACGAGCTGGTCGTCGGCATAAAGCGGCGTAGTGGTAAACTGCCCTGATACCGTGGTCTGCCAGATACCGAGATCTTCAAAACCGCGCACATATTGCGCGAAACCATCGAACTTCCAGAATTGCGCGCGCGGCGTATCCGGCATCAGGATCGCCGGATCGCGGGTCGCATTGAAGAAGGTGAGCCCCCGACTGATACCGAAGCCCGTGGTGAATTGCTGGCGCTCGCCCGGCGTCGCGCTGCGGGTCAGTCCGAGGCGGGCGACGGTGAATTGCTGCGGCGTCAGCCGCGCTTCATTGACGAAACGGTCACCCCGACGAATGTCGAGACGCGTGTCGAAGCTCAGGCTGCGCTGCGCGTCACGCAGGACTTCGCGGTCGTATCGCAGGGACAGGATGCTGTTTTGCGTGAACAGCCCGGCAAAGGGCGTGATCTGCTGGTACGATTCGGAGTAGCTGCCGTCGATGCTGAAGCGCGAGAGCCGCCACGGCACCACGATTCCCGCCGACATTTCATTGGAATTCTCGCCCCCCGCCAGCGTGAACCGCCAGGCATCGTTGATACCGACGAGATTGTCCTTGGCCAGATCGAAGCGCAGTCGCTGGCTGATCGTGCGTCCCGACCCGGCCAGCGCCGCGGCGTTGCGCTCATAGCCAAGATCGAGGCGAAAAGCGTCTTCCGGCGTGTTGTCGACGACGATGACGGAAGTCGCTGGCTCATCGCCGGGCTCGAGACGCGCCCGGGCGCGCCCGGAGGCGACGGCGTTGATGCGCTCGATACCCTGCTGGACATCCTCGATATCGAGAACGTCGCCCGGCGCAGCCGAAAAGCTCGCACGGGTCTTTGCCCCGGGCCGGCGCGCGCCGTCGATTGCCTGGAAGCGGTCGAGCGGATCGTCGATGATGGCGAACAGGGCCGAGATGTTGCCGAGGAAATCCCAGGGCCCCTGCGAAGCCGCGATCGCCTCGCGCGCATGGTCGAAGCGTGCGCCAAGCCCACGCCCGGCAATGCCGTGATCCTCGCGATAGTCGATCGCGGCGATGCGACCGGGTATCACGTCGATACGCAGGCTGCCGCTGGCGCGAATATCCTGCTCCGGCAGATAGCCCTGCGTGGTGATCAACCCGGCTTCCGCATGCGCTTCGTTGATCGCCCCGACCACGCCCTGTGCGACCTTCATACCCACACAGTCGGCCGCGTGAGGCGCAACCGCATTGCGGATCGTCTCACGCGGGATCAGGAATTCGCCGGCGATCACGATCGTCGCGACCGGAAAGCACTGCCCCGCATCGGGGCTGTCGCGTGATTGCGCGGTGATCACGATCGGCGCATCAACAGCCGCCTTTGCCGCGACCTCCGCAAGCGCAGCTTTCGGCATCGCGAGCAGCGCCAGGCAGGCGGCGAGACGCAAGGCGGAACGCGGACGGCGCAACGCATCTCTCTGGCGCGCATTCTTCATGGCAACCAATCCGCAAACAGGCCGATGCGCTGCGCCGCCACGCCACCTCTCGGCACGCGGTTTTCGGGACGAATGATCCCGGCTGTGGCCGTGACGCCGACGGAACCATCGATTTCTCCGGCAATGACGCGTACGGGCAGCGTGCTTCGAAGCAGCACTTCGCCACCCGAGCTCACGATCGTCCCACCTTTCGGATCCTGCGCGAAGACCGCACGCGGTCCGGCGAACAGGTTGTGCAGGCCGATGGGCAGGTTCATCATCGAGGGCAGGAAGCGCGCCTCGGTGGAAATGAACGGCGCATCGAGCTCCATATTGCCGAGGGCGAGGAGCGAGCCGGAATCATTGCGGATCGACTCGCTGGCGGTGATTTCGAGCCCGGATGCCGCGCTTATCGCGCCACCCAGAACGTCCGCTGTGGAAAAGCCGCGCGACCAGCAGACGATGCGGCAGCGTTTGACCAGCGAAAACGCCCCCGATGGTGCAGCCAGATTGTGCACCCGCGCGGCATTGATGATCGCAGGGCCGTCTAGCGCGAAGATATTGCCGCTGTTGAAGATATCCGGGGCGCTGATGCGAATGCTCTCGCCGGCGATACTCGCGATTTCGCCAGGGATGGCGGCGCGCCCGAAATCCCGGCTCGTCCGGACGGTTCGCGGTCGCCCGAAGAAAAAGGAGAACAGCCCCCGCGGACGGTGCAGGATTTCGACGCGCGGGCGGCCCGGTGCAATGACGCGGGTGACGTTGTCGATCCGGCTTGAGGCCTCCAGATCAATGGTCGCATTGGCCAGAAGCCGGGCATTGTCGTTGTGAATCCGATCAGCCCGCGCATGGAGGTCACCATCAGAGGCGAAGACAATGGTGAGACGGTCGGCGCTCTCGCCGATAAGATTGATCGCATCGGATGCCAGCAGCGTGACGCCACCCCGCGAATCCGGATCGGCCCCGGACCGGCTCACCCCGGTTACCCGGCCCGTGATCGCGATATCCCCCAGATCCGCCCGCAGGGTGACGGCACCTGACAGCGATTCGACCCGCGCCTCGCGCTCCGGGGCATTGAGGATGGCGATGTCGCGCGCGCGGATGGCGAGATCGCGCTCGGCGCGTGCGGTGCCCCCATCGAGCCGCACCTGCCCCTGGCTGTCGATGGCGAATTCGCCGATCGAGGCAAACCCGGTCCCGGCGAAAGATACACCGGCACCTGCGGCCGAGACGGCAACCGACACCCGGCTCGCCGTCAGCGAACCGCGCGGGGTGACGTCGACCAGCACGGTGCTGTCTGCGCCTGGCAAATCCGTGCGGGTGGCAAAGGCTGACGTCGTCGTGCCGGGAATGACGTTCGAATCATGGGTCAGCTCGGCATTGCCGGCAACGAGCGCGATATCGGCGAAGGGGCTGGTATTCTCGTTGAGCACCGGCCCGTCGATGCGCAACCGTCCGGCCGCAAGCTGCAGGCTCGTCATCGCCCCTGAAAGCCCTTCGGGCCCGATCAGGATGCCGGAATCCGGGTCAGTGCGCGTCACCACGTTCGTCTGCCCGCCCGAGACTTCGAGGCGCGCCGTGCCGGCATTCAGGGTCACACCGCCGGTATTGATGAAACGGCCGCCATCGACGGTGATTCCGTTCGGATTGGCCAGGATGAAATGCGCGCGCGTGCCGAGCACTTGCAGCGGCCCGCTGATCACGGAGCGGTTGGCCGAGGTCACCTCGGAGAGGATGGTCCGCGCACCGACGAGGCGGTTGTCGAGATCGACGCCGGCGGTCCCCACCGAGAAATCCGTGAAGCTGTTGCGGCTGATATCGCCCGCCCCGGCAGGGGCGATCCCGACCGTGGTGCGCCCGCTGCCATCGACGGTCACGGTCGTGGCGGTACCGCCATCGGGCACGACCTGCGCAGATGCAGGCAATGCCGCAGATGCAGCGATCATCAGAAGGCCGAAGCCGAGGGCGCGCCGGAAATCGCCGTTCATGGGCCGCGCTCCCGCAGGGCCTCGAAGGCGGCGGTGAATCCGATCAGGGAGATGTCCAGATCCACGGGTTCGTCGCGCGCGGTCCAGACCCGGAACCGCGCCCTCAGCCCGGCGCGAAATGCTTGAAGAATTTCGCCTTCGAGGGGAAAGCCGGCATGGCAACCGGATGGATCGCAGGTCTCGTAGAGGATACCGACTGGCGCGCGCTCATCGATGCGCAGCTCGATCCCCGGTGCGAGATAGCCGCGCAACGGTACCGAAACGATCGCCACATGGCTGCCGGGCGCATCACCCGGCAATCCGGTCAGGAGGAAAACTGTCTGGCCGCTCTCTGCAACGGCAAGGCGCTGGCTGATGCGGCAATCCCGAGAGCCCCCCTTTGCCTGCGCGGCTTCATCGGCATCAGCGCCGGCATCCTGCGCCTCGGCCGACCGGCACACCAGCTCCCAATCATCAAAGCGCTGCGTCTCGACCGCAGCCTGCGCCGGGTCAGGCGTAAAGGCGAGGGCGAATGCGAAGCAAAACAGGGGCAACGCCAAAGCGACGCGGGTCGCCGTACACCGTGCAAGCGTGCGCGCGGCGCCGCCATCAGTCGGCGTGCGCGCGATACCGAGCCCGTGTTCAACCCTGCGGAGAAAAAGCGCATATGCCTTCATCTGAAAAATCGACCCATACAAGCAGCACAATCAGAGCTCGCATTCTCAGGGTCGGATAGACGACGGAGGCGGATTTCTCAACCCCCTGTCAATTAAAATTAAACAAAAATGATTTATAGTTGCATGGTCAACCGCCGACGTTCCGCGAAATGTCGCTCTGCGCCGTTCTCAGCGCATCATCCGTTGTGGTCGAACAACAACGACACGCGCATGCCAGCGGTGCAGGCCGGAGAACGTGCGCAGCCCGGCCCCGCCTTTGCGATCACGGCATCGGGATTTCGCCCACCGCCTTGGGGACGTGATAGCCCTTTTGTACCGCCGGGCGGTTCGCAATCTCGGTGTACCAGCGCTTCACGTTCGGAAATTGCGCGAGATCGATCTGCTGCCACTCATAGCGCGAGATCCACGGCCAGGTGGCCATATCCGCAATCGAATAATCACCGGCGAGATAGGCGCTGCCGGCAAGGCGCTCGTCGAGCACGCCGTAAAGCCGCGCCGCTTCCTTCGCATAGCGCTCCTCGGCATAGGGGGCCTTGCCGGGATTGAATTTGAGGAAATGGTGCACCTGGCCGAGCATCGGCCCGACACCGCCCATCTGCCACATCAGCCATTCGATCACGCGGTAGCGCGCCTCGCCCTCGCGCGGCAGGAATTGGCCTGCCTTGTCCGCGAGATAGATCATGATCGCCCCCGATTCCATCAGCGCCATACCGTTATCATGATCGACAATGGCCGGGATCTTGTTGTTGGGGCTGATCTTCAGAAATTCCGGCGCGAACTGGTCGTCATTGCCGATATTGATGGCGTGTGCCGTATAAGGCATGCCCAGCTCTTCGAGCAGGATCGAGACTTTACGCCCGTTCGGCGTCGTCCATGTGTAGAGATCGATCATGCGTGGCTTCCTTCCCTGATCTTGTTGCCTGCGCATTCATAACACGATGCGCGCGACGACAGAGGCAGGCCGGCGCAAGGTCCGTTTTGCCGGAATGCCGATGCGGCAATCAGAATCAGGCGATCCGGCTCAATCCACGCTTCTCGAAGACGGCATTGATTCCCTCGACCAGCAATTCCTGTACGGTCGTCTCCTCATCGAAGCCGATGCGCTTGAGTTGCCTGAGCGCTTCCGGCTCAAGATAGACGGTGGCGACGCGCTTGCCCTCACGGGTCTTCGCCACGGGATATTTGCGCTTCGGTTCCGGCTCTGCTGCGGGAGCCGGGGAAGCAGGCGAGGCGGTCGCCGACGTAGCAGAGACCTCTCCGGTGACTGCTGCGGTATCATCGTCTTCGACGAGTTTCGGCCCGCGGGCCCCGAACAGACTGGCGCGCTTGCTCATGGTTCAGTCTCCCTTTCGATCCGGTCGCCGCGCGTTACGCGCTTTTGCGCATTTTCGAGCCCGGAAGGCGCGAATCCAGCTCGATTTCCTTGCAGGCCCATGCGTAGATGTCGCGCAGCTCGCCTGCAGCCTTGCCGAAGGGCTCGAACTCCATCGCGGTGCGCCCGTCGATCACGCTGTGCGAGAAAGCGACGCGCTGATGCAGCACGAACGGCGCGACCCGACGACCATCCGCCTCAAGGCCAAGCCGCGATTCCTCGACCAGCGGCGAGCGCACCGGCGCGGAGGAGAGCAGCACCCAGGCCGGACGGCGTGCGAGATCCGCGAGATCGCAGGTCGCAGCGATCGCATCGAGATCAAAGGCGGCGGGCCGGCACGGGATCAGGATCAGGTCCGCAGCCCGCGCCGCCATCAGCGATGCCCTGTCGGCATTCGGCGCGGTGTCGATGACGAGCAGATCGGCGCCGTTGTTCTTCGCCGCCTCCGTGAGGAACGGCAACCGCTCGGCATGATCACCGACGACCTCGGGCTCGTCCCGGCGCTTGTCGGCCCATTTGCGCGCCGTCGCCTGCGGGTCGAGATCGATCACCGCTGACCGATGGCCGGCGAGATGCGCGCAGACCGCGAGATGAACAGCGAGCGTCGTCTTGCCGGCGCCGCCTTTCTGGGAAATGATCGCTATTGTCTTCATGTCTTCACGCTGGCTGGAGGACCTGCCCACATGCCCCCGCGCAGACAGCTTAGCGAATCGCGTTGCCTGAAAGCGCGGCAGCCGTGGGATGCTCATAGTGTTTCCGGTTCGTTGATTCGGAGCAAGTGCGTTCACATCATGAATGTGCCCCTGGCAGAATTCCATGTGGATGAGGGTGGTGCCTGTCGGCCCGACATTGCTGAAACAAATTACGAACAAAATATCAGAGTGATGTCGTAGAGATAACTTCCAAGGCATCACGCAAGTGCAGAAACAGAGAATCGTTTCAAATTGTTGCCAGAGAATGCAAAAATTGAATAAATATTTATCCAACAACAGATTCGCCCGCAAATTAAACTATTTATAAAAATGATATAAATTGTCTCAATTCATCAAGTCTCCACCAAAAATTGAATGAGACAATTCAGCAATTTTTAATTTCGTGAACAAAAATCAAACGTCGTCGATTCGAATTGTCGGATTTTGACGCAAGCGGCGCTGATCGTCGCTCATCCTAGGCGGCGCATCATGGGCAACGCCTCGAAAACGGCAGGAAGGCTCATCCCGGAGCGCGCCTCCCCCCGAAGGCGCCGCCTTCCCGGAGCGTGAGCGTCACGAGCGCCAGCCAGATCACCCCGAAACAGAGATACGTCGCTGGCGTCGCGACCTGCCCGTAATAAACATACGATACCACCAGCTGCGTCGTCGGGAGGACGAACTGCAATGCGCCCATATTGAAGGCGCCGAGCCTGCGCGCAGCAAATGCGAACATGACGAGCGGTGCGAGCGAGACGATTCCGGCCGTCACCAGCCAGGGATAGGCGAGCAACTGCGAGGCAGCCGGGGCGTGCGCGCCGAAATCAATCCAGATCGAGGCCAGAGCCAGCAGCATCGCGAGAACGGCGGTCTCGACGAAGAGGCCCTCGATCGGCGACAGGGGCGTGCGCTTCTTCAAGAGCGTATATCCGCCCCAGCTGGCCCCGATGGTCCAGTAGACCCAGTGCTCCAGCCTGCCCGCCGTCATCACCAGGGTGACGAGAGCGAGCAGGATGATCGCGATGCAGGCGATCCGTGGGCCGGTTCGCGGCTCGGCGAGAAAGAACAGCCCCGTCAGCATCACGAAGACCGGCGCGAGAAGATAGCCGAGGCCGCTCTCGATCACCGCCCCCTGCAGCGATGCCTGGATGAAGGTACCCCAGTTGATCGCCACAAGGATGGCCGCCGCCACGTGGAGCCCCACGACGCGCCCCGACAACCGCCGCAGCGAATCGTTCCCACGCATGACGAACCAGCCGACGAGCAGACCGAGCAGGATCAGTGAGAACGCGATCCGCCAGATCACGAGAACGACGGGCGATAGCCCGACAAACAGATGCCAGTAGATCGACGAGGCGCCGAGAATGAAATTGGCCAGAAAGGCCATCGCAAACGGGAGAAAGATACGCGCGGTCATGTCAGATCCGCCAGTTCGGAGCGCAGGACACGCGAATATCGGCTGTCACGCTGTAACGTCGCGCCAGTATCACTGCGCATCGAGGATACGGCGCTGAAAAGTCACCAATGTCGCGGGTAAAAGGTGATGAGAAGAGTGGCTCCCCGAGCAGGACTCGAACCTGCGACCGAGCGGTTAACAGCCGCTTGCTCTACCAACTGAGCTATCGGGGATCGCTGGGGAGCGTATAGCTGGACGTGTTTTGTGATGCAAGCCCGTTTTTTCAAGCCCTCCCGATTTTTTCAATGTCGTGACGAAAACCCTTTGCGGCACATGCTTTGCCTCGACAGCGTCGCGCGGACGGGGCATCTTCGCTGCGGTTCCAACGGATTCGGCATGCGTTTCATCCATACGGCAGATTGGCAGATCGGGAAGGTGTTTCGCCGTTTCGGCGAGCGCGAGGCGCTGTTTCGGCAGGCGCGGCTCGATGCGATCGACGCGCTCGGCGCGCTTGCGATGCGCGAGGGGGCCGCGCATGTGCTCGTCGCAGGCGACGTCTACGACATGGAGACCCCCCTCCCCGCCACGCGCCGTGCGCCGCTGGAGCGCATGCGCCGCTTCCCGCATGTGACCTGGCATCTGCTCCCCGGCAATCACGATCCGCACCGGCCCAACGGGCTGTGGGACCAGATCGCAGCCGATGATCCGCCAGTGAATATCCGTCTTCATCTGAGCCCCGAGCCGACCGCCATCGCCGATGGCGTCTGGCTCCTGCCCGCCCCGCTCACCCGCAAGAGCGCGGTCGACGATCTCACCACCTGGATGGACCGGGCGCCGACACCGCCCGGCGCCGTCCGCATCGGTCTCGCCCATGGCTCGGTGCAGGGTTTCGACAGTGCCGGCGAGGCCGCGAATCTGATCGACCCGCAGCGCCCCGAGCGCGCCGGGCTCGCCTATCTCGCCCTCGGGGACTGGCATCGCACGCTGAAGATCACGCCACGCGTGCATTATGCCGGCACGCCGGAGCCCGACCGGTTCGACAGCCAGATCGCGGGCAAGGCGCTCGTCGTCACCCTGCGCGGTGGCGCTGAGCCGGAGGTGCGCGAGGAGATCACCGGGCGCTATTGCTGGCAGCGCCTGCGGGCGGACCTGCAGGCGGATGAGGCGGTGGCCGATGAAGCCGCGCGCTGGCGCGCCATCGAAGCTTTGCCGCAGGCGGTGTTGCGTCTCGATCTCACCGGCACGCTGTCGCTTGCCACGCGGCAGGAACTGGAGACGACACTTGAGCGGCTCGAGGCGGCCTGTGCGCATCTCGAATACGATCTGGCCGGCCTGCATCTTCGCCCGAGCCGCGCCGATATCGAGGCGATCGATTTCGACGGGGCCTTGCGGCAGGTGGCCGAGGAACTCGGGCGGCGGATCGACGATGCGAGCGCCGACCCGCAGGCGCGGGCGGTGGCCGAGGCGGCGCTGACGCGGCTCTACACCCTCGTGACGACGGGGGAACGGGCGTGATCATCACCGGAATCAGCGTCAACGGCGTCGGGCGCTTCACCCGCGAGACCCGGCTGACGGGCTTCTCGCCCGGTCTCAATATCCTCAGCGCGCCGAATGAGGCGGGGAAATCGACGCTGTTTCGGGCTTTGCGCGTGGCGTTGTTTCACCGGCACAATAGCAAACGGGAACCGATAAAAAAAATTGCAACAGAACATGCAGCCTTGCCGGTGGAGATCACGGTCGATTTCCGCATTGATGAGCATGATTACTGCCTCACAAAGAAATTCATGCGTAGCGACAAGGCAGAACTCAGCCGCGACGGCGCGGTCATCGCGCGCGGGGCTGAGGCCGACGAGGCGGTCTGGAGGCTGCTCGGGATCACGCCGGGGAGCGGTCGTGGCGAGCCGGATATCGGTGCGCTCGGCCTGATCTGGGTCGAGCAGGGGGACTCCTTCGAAGCCCATCAGGCCTCGGCAACCGCGCGCAACACGCTGGCCGATCTGGTGACGGCGGAAGTCGGCGCGCTGGTCGGCGGTGACCGGGCGCGGCATGTCTTGGAGCGGGTCGAAGCCGATCTCGATGCACGCATGACATCGCGCGGCCCCAGGGCTGGCGGGCCTTTGAAGCACGCGATCGATGCGGCGCAGGCGGCGCGGGCGCGCGAGCAGGATCTCGCCGCCAGACATCAGGCGCTCGAAGAGGAATTCGCTGCGCTCGCGCGCCTGCGCGCAGACCTCGCCCGCGCCCGCGATCCAACCCGCGAAGCCGATCTGCGCGCAAGGCGCGAGGCCGCGATCCGTGATCTCGAAACCGCGCGCGCGGCGCGGGCGAAGCTGGAAACAGCGCAATCGCAACTCGCTGCCCTCACCAGCCAGCGCGAGATCGCCGCCTCCCGCCTCGCTGATGCCAAGGGCTACCAGGACCGTCTCGCGGAAGCCGAGACCCGGCTGGCGACGCTCGAAGACGATCTCGCCGCGCAGGTGCAGGCGGAAGAGCAGGCGCAGACCGATTGCACAAAGGCGGCAGAGGCCGTTCAAGCCCGGATCGATGATCGGGACGCTGCGCAACGGGCCCTCGCCGCAGCAGAGACGGCGCAGAGCCTGGCGGAAGCCGCGCAGGCCCGGGCCGAGGCGCGGGGCGTGATCGCGAACCTGCGTGAGAGCCTCGCCGAGATCGATCGTCTGCGCACGGAACTGCATGACAAACGCGCGGCGCGCAAGGCCATCACGGTCACCCGCGAGCGGCTCGACACCGCGCGGGCAGCGCATGACATGGTCGTGCAGATCAGCGCGCGGCTTGAAGCGCAGGCCCCGCGCCTCGCCGTCTCGCTCACGCCCGAGGGCGCCGGGCGCATGAGCATCGACGGCACCCCCCTCCCCGATGGCCACGAGCGGCCGCTCACCGGTGAGACCGCCATCGCGGTCGAAGGCATCGGTTCCCTGCGCATCATCCCCGCCGGCGGCGCGCACGACCGGAACGCGCTGGAGGACGCGCGCGCGGAATATACCAAGGCGATAGGCGCAATGAACGTGGCCGATCTCGGCCAGGCCGAGGCGCAACTTGACGATGCCCGTGCGCTCATCCGCGAGATCAAGGCGCTGGAGGAGCGCCTCGCCATGCTCGCCCGGCAGGCCGGCGGTGATGACGCAGATGTCGATGCTGCCCGCGCCGGGCTGATCGAGCGGATCAACGAGGCGCAAGCGCTGATTGCGCAGGAAGATGAAGACGGTCCCGCGCCGGCGGAAGATCCGGCGGCATTACGTGCGGCGACGCGCGCGTGCCGCGAGGCGATGGACGAAGCGCGCACGGCGCTCGAAACTGCGCAACGTGCGGAGCAGGCGAAGCGCGAGCGGCTGATCGAGGCACGCACGCGCAAATCCGGCACCGCACGCCAGCGCGACGACGCGGTGGCGGCCCGCGATGCGCTCGCTCTCAAGGCCGCCGAGCAGGCCGCGCCGGAGCGTATTGAACAACTCCAATCGGCGCTCGCGGAGGCGCAGGCGGCGCAGGCCCGCCAGCAGGCGGAGGTCGAAGCGCTCGCAGCCGCGACGCCGGATGAGGATCAATTGCTGATCGCGCAGGAGCGGGTGCAGCGTACCGAGGAGGCGCGCGACAATCACCGCGCCCATCTCGCCGGCCTGGAGCGTGACGCGGCGCGCCACGAGGAAGCCATCCGCCGGCTCGGGGCGGACGGGCTTGAGGAAGAGCTTGCCAGTGCACGCGAGGAAACCGCTCTTGCCGCGCGCGCGGAGGCCCGCGAGCAGCAGAATACACAGGCGCTGCAGCTCCTGCAGGAAACCATCACCGGGACGCTCGAGGCCGGGCGCGAGCGTTTTCTCGCGCCGGTGAAGCAGCATCTCACGCCCTATCTCGCCACGCTCTTTCCCGGCGCCGAGATCGATCTGAACGACGATTTCGCCCCGACCGGCCTCGCGCGCGCGGGGACGCCGGAGGGATACGATCAGCTGTCGCACGGCACCCGTGAGCAGATCGCCGTGCTGGTCCGCCTGGCGCTCGGCACCATGCTCGCCGAGAAGGGCCGACCCGCTCCGATCATCCTCGATGACGCCCTCGTCTTCTCCGATGACGGACGCATCGAGGCCATGTTCGACGCCCTCACGCGCGCCGCCCGGCACCAGCAGGTCATCATCCTCACCTGCCGCGACCGCGCCTTCACCGCACTGGGTGGCGCAATGTTGCGGATAGAGGGAATGAACCCCAACGATTGACTTGCAGATGTCACATCATGGTTCAGGAGAGAGCCCCATGCTCATCGAGGCCCATCGTTCGATCCTGCTGATCGTCGATTTCCAGGAGCGCCTGATGCCGGCGATTCATGCGGGTGCCGCTGTTGCCGAACGGGCCGGGATCCTGATCCGCTCCGCCGACGCCCTCGCAATCCCGGTCGCGGTGACCGAGCAATATCCGCGCGGGCTGGGGCCAACCATCGCGCCGATCCGCGAACTCCTGCCCGCGACTGCGTTCATCCACGAGAAGATCACCTTCTCTGCGCAGCGCGACCCTGCCTTCGCCGCGCATTTCGCGGCCCTGCGGGAAGTCGGGCGCGACCAGATCGTCGTCGCCGGCGCCGAAGCGCATGTCTGCGTGCTGCAGACGGCGCTCGATCTGCAGGCGGCAGGCTATCAGATTTTTCTTGTGGCCGACGCGGTCGGCAGCCGTGTGCCGGAAAGCCGCGAATGCGCCATTGATCGTGCGCGACAGGCGGGATGCGTCGTCGTCAACAGCGAGATGGTGGTGTTCGAATGGATGGAGCGCGCAGGCACCGAGACTTTCCGCGCGCTCTCGCAACTGATCAGGTGAGGCCACCGGCGAGACCGGCAGCCAGTGCCCTCATTCCAGACCGCCGATATGCTTCTGGGCGTAGAGCTGCACGCCAACCTGCTTGATCAGTTCCTTCTGCGTTTCGAGGAAGTCGATATGGCCTTCCTCATCTGCCGCGAGTTCCTCGAACAGGTTCTTCGAGACCCGATCCGAGACGCTGTCGCAGTAATTGGCCGCTTCCAGATAGAACGCGCGCGCCTCGACTTCGGCTGCGAGGTCGCAATCAAGAATTTCCTCGATCGACTGGCCAATGCGCAGCGGGTCGAGCTCTTGCAGATTGGGGAAGCCTTCAAGGAACAGGATCCGCTCGACGAACTTGTCCGCGTGGTGCATTTCCTCGATCGATTCCTTGCGCCAGAACTGCGCGAGGTCCTTGTAGCCCCAGTCATCGAGGATGCGATAATGCAGCCAGTACTGGCTGACCGCCGTCAGTTCGCTGCGCAGCCCGCGGTTGAGATACTCGATGACCTTCTTGTCGCCCTTCATTAAAGCACTCCAAATTTAGAATCGTTCTAAAAATTCTAGTACGCTGCGCTGGGGCGTTCGTCAATAGCCTCGCTCGCGCCACGGAATGCCGGGTCACGACACATGTCAGCCGGCATGCTCCATGGCTTCGTCATGATGCGTTTCGCAGGCGGCGGGACAGCCTGCGCACGGGTCGATTCCGGGCAGGGTCGCATCCATGATCTTGCGAATCGTCCGGGCGCAACGCCCGCACTGGGCAGAGCACCCGAGACAGCGATAAACCTGGGCAGGGGTGCGCGGGCAATCCGCGCCCGGGTTGAGACAGCCGCGCACATCGCGGTCCGAGAGGACGTTGCAGGAACAGACAATCATCGCGCACTCCAGTTTAGAAGCTCTCTAAACTATTGATATCACTGTCTTTTTCATACCCACTCCAATAAGGCGGCGCAAGCGAAAACAGCTTGCGTCCGGTTGCTGAAGACAGGATGTCGCACCAGGCCGGCGGGATGCGTCGGAACCGGATATCTGCTACGCATCTTCGCGGACGGGATGATCGGAAGGAGTGTCGCGATGGCCGGAATCGAAATCAGGAAGCTGCACCGCGATGACCGCGAAGCATGGGAGCCGCTTTGGCAGGGCTATCTCACCTTCTACAAGACATCGGTCTCGGATCAGGTGACGCAGACGACATGGGATCGCCTGCATGATCCCAACGAACCCATGTACGCCCTCGGCGCCTTTCTGGGCGAGGAACTGGTCGGCATCGTGCACTACATCTTCCATCGTTCGACCTGGACGATCGGCGACTACTGCTATCTGCAGGATCTCTTCACCGTGCCGCAGGCGCGCGGCAAGGGAGCCGGGCGCAGGCTGATCGAGGCAGTCTATGCACGTGCGCGGGAAGCCGGCGCGGCGCGTGTCTACTGGCTCACGCAGGAAAAGAACTACGAGGCGCGGATTCTCTACGACCAGGTCGCGGACCTGCCGGGCTTCATTCAATATCGCAAGATCTTCTGAGCACCACGCACCCCGATGAATGACCTGTCATCACGTCCCTTCGCCACCGCCTCCCCCGGGCGACCCTTTCCCGGTACAAGCCGCACCGCTTCCGGGCGCAGTTGGGCTTACCGGCTGGATGAGCGTGGCGAGATGCTTGCGAGCGCGTTGGCGCAGGCGCATGGGCTGCCCGATCTCGTGGCGCGGGTGCTGGCGGGACGCGGGGTCACCTTGGACGCGGTCGAGGGCTTCATGACGCCACGTCTGCGCGATCTGCTGCCCGACCCGGACACCCTGCGCGACATGCAGCCCGCCGTGGATCGGCTCGTCCAGGCCGTGCACAGCCGCGAACCCGTGGCGATCTTTGGTGATTATGACGTCGACGGGGCCTGTTCCAGCGCCTTGCTGGCGAGCTTCCTGGAAGCCTGCGGCGTGGCCGTGCGCATCCATATTCCCGACCGTATCACCGAAGGCTACGGCCCCAATGCCCAGGCGATCCGGGCACTGGCCGAGGACGGCGCGCGGTTGCTGGTCAGCGTCGATTGCGGCACGGCGAGCCACGAGCCGTTCGCCGAGGCGCGCCGGCTCGGCCTCGACGTGGTGGTGCTCGACCACCATCAGGCCCCGGAGGCGCTGCCCGAGGTCATGGCTCTGGTCAATCCCAACCGCCAGGACGATCTCTCCGGCCTCGGTCATCTCTGCGCGGCGGGCGTCGTCTTCATCACTCTTGTCGGCCTTAATCGCGCCCTGCGCAACACCGGCCACGCACCTGCGGAAGAAGCTTTTGCGCTGATGGGCGCGCTTGATCTCGTGGCGCTGGCGACCGTCGCCGACGTGGTGCCGCTGATCGGGCTCAACCGTGCCTTCGTCCGCCAGGGCCTCACGGTGATGCGCCAACGCGGACGCGTCGGCCTTACGGCGCTGCTCGATGTTGCAGGGCTTGAGACGGCACCGCAGGCCTGGCATCTCGGATTTCTGGTCGGACCACGTATCAATGCCGGCGGGCGCATCGGCGATGCGGCGCTCGGCGCGAAGCTGCTGATGACGCACGATCCCGGTGAGGCGCAACGCATCGCCGGCGAGCTGGATCAGCTCAACCGCGCCCGCCAGGCCATCGAGCAGGATGCCGTCGCCGAGGCGGTGGCGCAGGCGGAGGCGGCGCTTCACCAGGATACGCAGGCGGCACTCCTCGTGACGTCCTCACCGGAATGGCATCCCGGAATCGTCGGCCTCGCCGCATCACGCCTGAAGGAGCGCTTCCGACGCCCTGCTTTCGCCTTCGCGATCGATGAAGCGGGCATCGCAACGGGCTCCGGGCGCTCGATCATCGGCGCCGATCTCGGCCGTGCAGTCCGCGCAGCCGTGGATGCCGGCATCGCCCGCAAGGGCGGCGGCCATGCCATGGCAGCGGGCGCGACGGTCTCCGCCGATGCCCTTGGTGCTTTCGCGGCGTTCATCACCGAACGACTCGCCACTGATGTCGCCGATGCGGCGGATAACGATCGCCTGATGCTCGATGCACCACTCACGGCAGCCGGCGCGCAGGTCGCGCTGATGGACGCCCTCGACCAGGCGGGCCCCTATGGTGCGGGCTGTCCGGAACCGGTCTTCGCGCTTACCGAGCATCGCATCGTGAGTGTCAGGGAGGTCGGCAGCAACGGGCATCTGCGCGCACGCCTCGCCGATGGTGGCGGCGCGACCATTGATGCGATCGCCTTTCGCGCGGCGGGGACGGATCTGGGCAACATGATCCAGGGTGCGGTCGGCACGCCGCTGCACGTCTGCGGGACGCTTTCACGCAACGCGTGGGGTGGTCGCGAGCGGGTCGAGATGCGTCTCATTGACGCCGCGCGACCGGGGTGAAAAATTTTGAATGAAGCGTGCGAGAGAGGCTTGCCCCCCACCCGAATCCCTTCTATACACCCCCCGTCGCGCCGAGCCGCGACCCGCGCCCTTCGTCTAGCGGTCTAGGACGTCGCCCTTTCACGGCGAAAACACGGGTTCGAGTCCCGTAGGGCGCGCCATTTTTCCAAGAAACCGTTAAGAATAAACGCTTTTCGCCATGTCTGCGGCTTGAAACGCCGCGAAATGCATAACATTCTGCATAACATGGCGCATAACATGGCACTCCCTACCCACGTCACGAAACGCAACGGCATCTACCAATACGTGCGTCGCGTCCCTGACGATGTGGCCGGTCATATCGGTCGCACACGCATTCAGACATCTTTGAAAACGCATGACATGCGTATCGCCCGGGAGCGGGCATTCGAACTCGACCAGGCATGGGACCGCCGCTTCGATGAAGCCCGCCTCGCGATCGGAAATGTGTCGAGGGACGGTGATACCGGGACATGGCTCTCGACGGTAAAGTGGAGCCGCGAGGATTGGACGAATCTCGCAAAATGGGTCGAATTGACTCTCATCGAGGAAGACTGGATTGCCCGTGTTGGGCGGGCACCAGGTGCCCTGCTCGTTTCCGACCCCAACCCAAGAGACATCCCCGTCGATGATGACGAGACCTTTTCGAGGAATCTCAAACGCCTTCGAGCGTTGAAGGAATTCACGGCTGAGACGTACATCGCGGAGCGGCGCGCATTCATCGCAAGACTGGTCAGGACCCTTGGTGTTCATCTCGACCCGAAGAGCGGTCTTTACGGGCATTTCATGCTCGAATGCCATCGTGCTGAACTGAGATTTTTCGAGACATACCTGCTGCGCAACCAGCATCGGGGCGGCATCGGAAATCCTCATCCGAACACCATCCAGGGGCCTTGGCGAGTTGCTGCACCATCAGAGCCGACCACCGGTCAAACTGCGCCGGTGACGGCCGCTCCGACACGTTCCCTCGCGGCATCGGGTTACACATTCGATGACTGCATCGATAAGTGGCGAGCCCTGCGAAAAGCTGCTGGCAAACCGGAGAACGAGCGATACCTGGAGGAAATGCGAAAGACCGTGAAGCTGTTCTCGCGTCGCTACAATATCAGGGATATCGCTCAGGTGACCCGACGCGACATCGTCGATTTCCGTGATAACCTCGCAGCCGGCTCGATGGCGGTGGCAACCGTCAACAAGAAAGTCGGCTACATCACCGCACTGATCAACACCGCGAATCACGCGGGCTGGATCGAGCATCGCTTTGCCGACAATATCTATCTGACCGTCCCGGATACGCAAGGCAAGCGAGACCCCTACCCCGACGAGGTTATCGGCCGAATTTTCGGCAATCGAATTTTCACGGCGGGCTTCCGACACAAGCGTGCAAAAGCCTGTGCCGAGGTTCAGTTCTGGCTTCCGCTGATCGCCTGTCTCCACGGGATGAGCTCTTCCGAAATTTTGCAACTGGGTCCGGACACCGTGGGGCCAAACCCAGATGATCCGGATATCCTGTGTTTTAATATCACGAACGCAAATTCACGCCGCATCAAAGAAAATGCCCGCAAACGGTACGTTCCAATTCGGCATGAACTGGTCGAACTAGGATTTCTTGATCTCGTTGAGAAGGCCCGCAGGCAAGACGATATCAGCCTGGTTTTGACTTATGGCGAAAACCTAAGACGCGGCGATCACCAATGAAGCAGCGCTCCGGGTTCGCTCCGCGGACCCCTACCCCGCCGGGCTCTCGAACCGGATCGCTCCACCCGGCGCCGCTGCCCGCCCTCGCGTCACCGCCTGTCATGTACCAGGTTTGGAACCGGAGCAGTCGTCGGGGCTGATCTTGACGCCATGCCTCGGGAAATCAGGCCGCGCCGATTCTAGGCGTTTGTGGTATGATTGGGTTTGCGGCGGATATGGTGATGCGCCGAGGCTGCGCTCCCTCGGAAGCAAGGATATCCAGAATGCAGAAGAGCGTCGCGACTTACGCGGTCGATGACGTGGCGCATGCGCCCGCCTCACCGAAGTGCGCGGGGCCGTTCGAAGGACTGGCGACCGTCGATGCTCCGGGCCGCGTGCAATCAACCTGATCCGGATGCGTGTCACTTTACCTGAGGAGTTTTCATGAATTCTTGTTTTCGCATGCTGGGGTTGGGGGCGATTGTCCTGAGCCTGACAGCAGCGGTCGCATCGGCAAGCCTCGCCCGGGACCGAGCACTTTCAGATCCTGCGCCGATGGCGAGCCCGGCTGACAGGCTCGGGTCCATGGGCAATCATGACACGCTTTCATCCGCCCTTGATGCAACGGCTGTCTGGCGTGATCTCTCCGTCGATCGTCCCCTGACGTTGTTCGCGCCGACGGATCAGGCCTTCGAAGTGATGCCGGCGGAGCGCAGAGACATGCTCCTTCTTCCCGAGAACCGGGAACGGCTGAAGACCGTTCTGGCCTATCATCTGGTGCCGGGCCGGATCACGGCGGAAGAACTGGAGCAAGCCGTTCGCGACGGGAGGGGGCGTGCGACCCTGCGCACGATTTCCGGCGCGCCGCTGAGTGTCCGGATTGTCGGGGGCACGCTGGAGATCACGGATCACGAAGGCGGGCGGGCAAGAATCATGAAACGCGACCTCGCCCATTCAAAAGGCATCATCCACGCCATCGACGCGGTCCTGATCCCACGCAACATCGAACGCGGCTTTACCCCCTATAGATGACGACCCCGCGCGTCCTCGACGAGAACCATCATTCTCGCGGCCAGGGCTGCTACCCGTGGCTCACGTCACGCGCCCCCTCAATGTGCCGAGCGCCATCGGATGAGGCTGAGCACCCAATTGCGACTTGCGGCCTGAAAAGCAAAACCCGATACCGACTTGTCAAGGCCGTAAACCTGTCCGACCAGTACGACCCGCCTCAAAAGACCGCAACGACGGCGCGCCGGCAGCGGATTGGTGCCCTTGTCGACGCGCCGTCTGTTGACGCCCGTCATGCACGTCGCGAGCCCGGATCTCATGAGACCGCGATTTTCTTCGAGCCGTTCGGTGCCTCCTTGGGCAAGTTCAATGTCAGGATTCCATCTTCGTATTTTGCCTTGACCTTCGCTTCGGACACTGCTGCCGGGAGCGCGAAACTGCGCTGAACCGAACCATAATAGCGTTCGGAGTGCACCAGTCTCTCATCGTCGGTCTCAGCGTCATGCTGTTTTACCTCGGCCTGGATCGTGACGACATTCCCGTCGACCGTCACGTGAATGTCGTCTTTTTTCAGACCGGGCATTTCTGCATGAACCGTGAAGCTCCTGGCATTGTTCTTCACATCAATCTTGATCTGCTCCGGTGCCGGCAGAGGGTCTCCATGCAATGGCTGTATTGAATAACTGGACGGGAAATCACGGAAGAGCTGATCGAGGAGACGATTACGATTTACCAGCGGATTCATGGCAGCTTCCTTTCCTGTCAGGGTTTTCAGTCAGGCCCAACGCTTGTGGACGGCAAATGTTTCGATATAACCTGACGAAATCGGAGGAAGGGTGAGCAATTTCTCGCGGATCACTGTCCAGGTTCTGTAGTGGGCCCTGCAGCTAGCCATGACAGCCGCATTGAATTACCCGAACGTCAAGGCAGCGCGCGCCCGTTGGACTGGCGGATCGGAATATGCGCATCAGCTGCCTCGGCGAGGAGAGAAAAAGAGCGTTCGATATCGTCCACGATAGCGGCCTGGGCGGTTCTTGCATCGCCGCGCCGGGCTGCGTCGAGGATGATCTCGTGGATGTCGTTGCCCTTGCCGATATCCGGCCCCGCGCGGCGCATGATCAGATTGAGATAGGGGCCGTAGCGCAGCCACAGGCCCGCGATCAGGGGCAGCAGCACGGGCGAATCCGCCTTTTGATACAAGGTGAAGTGAAAACGGTAATTCTGCGAAAGATCGGGCGTATCCCGCCCTGCGCCATCCTCGGCTTCCTCGGCGAGGATGGCTGCAAGCACCTCCAGCGTCCCATCGTCCATGCGCTCCACCGCGCGTCCGGTGACGAGCGGCTCCAGCGCGATCCGCGCCAGTTTCAGATCCTCCATCTGGCGCAGATCGAAATCGGGAACCCGCAGGGACCGTGACGGCGCGTCGATCAGCGCCCCCTCAGCCACCAGCCGGCGCACGGCCTCGCGCACGGGGGTCATCGAGGTGCCGAGCCGCTCGGCCAGCCCGCGCAGGTTCAGGCTGTCGCCGGGGGCGAACTGTCCGCGCGTGAAGGCGTCATGCAATTGCGCATAGACGCTCTCGCGCATGGTCATCTGGTCGATGCGCCCGAAAACCGGCCCGCTCATCCCGCTCTCCCCACAATTGCCGAGACGCGTCCATATTGACGCTTCGTTAACGCAGCGTCTAGTGTGATCACATATCACAAATAACGAACCGGGCCATGCCGATGCGCAGGACCCGGTCGCCGAGGGACGAAGCCGTGATGACGCAACGAGGTGCAGATACCGACGCGGAGGGTTTCTGGCTGTACGACCTCAAGGTCGAGACGGTGATCGGCGATCGCCCGCCGGTCTGTCGCCACATTGCCGGCGAGAGCTTTCGCGTCGAGGGCGAGAACCTCGTCTTCGAACCGGGGCAGAAGGTTTCCATGTATGCGCTCGCCGCGCTGCTGCCGCTGCTGCCGGCCAAGCAGCGCGAGACCAGCGCGCAGGACTGGATGACGACTGATGCCGAGATTGCCTGCCCGGATCCGCATTGCGGCGGACGCTTTCGCATAACCCGCACCGGTCGGCGCTTCTTCCGCCACAGCGAGACGACCGGCCTGCCAGACAAGCGTGGCACGCCCTATTGGGCCGGTGAAACAGACGAGGATACCAGCCCATGAGCGTCGAGACCACGCATCTGCGCCCCGATCATCCGATCTCCCGCGTGATCAAGGGCTGCTGGCAACTCGCCGGGGATCACGGCCCGGTGGATCGCGCAGCGGCGATCGCGGATATGGAAGCCTTTCTGGATGCGGGCATCACCACTTTCGACTGCGCCGATATCTATACCGGCGTCGAGGAGATGATCGGCGCCTTCATCGCTGATCTGCGCCAGCGGCGCGGGCGCGCGGTGGCTGACCGGGTCTGCGTGCATACCAAGCTCGTGCCGGATCTGGGCCGGCTGTCCGAGATCGGGCCGCAGGACATCGAGGCGATCATCGACCGCTCTCTGAAGCGGCTGCGGCTCGAGCAGCTACACCTCGTGCAGTTCTTCTGGTGGGACCTCGCCACCGGCGACGTGATGCGTGCCCTCGAAGCGCTCAAGCGGGCGCAGGACAAGGGCAAGCTGCGTCATGTCGGGGTGACCAACTGGGATCATGCGCCGATCGAACGGTTCCGCGCCGCCGGTGTCGATATCGTGTCCGCGCAGGTGCAATATTCGCTGCTCGACCGGCGCCCGGAAGGTACCCTCGTGCCCTGGGCGGGTGCAAACGACGTGCATCTCCTGTGCTATGGTACGCTTGCCGGCGGGTTCCTAACCGAATCCTGGCTCGGTCGGGCCGATCCGGGCTTCGCCTTCGAGAATCGTTCGCTGGTGAAATATCGTCTGATCATCGACGAATTCGGCCCCTGGGAGCTGTTCCAGGAATTGCTGGCGACACTGGCGCGGATTGGTGAGAAACATGGCGTCTCGCTCTCAGCCGTGGCATCGCGGCATGTGCTCGACCAGCCGCAGGTGGCCGCAGTCATCGTGGGCGCGCGCTATGCCCGCCATCTCGACAAGACCCTGCAGATCTTCCGCTTCTCCCTCGACGATGCTGATCGCGCAGCGATCGCAGCCGTGCTGGCGCAGGCGCGTGGGCCGAACGGGCCAGTCTACGGGCTCGAGGGCGATCGTCAGGGACGGCACGGGCGGATCATGAAATACGATCTCAACACCCGCCCCGATGCGCCGGTCCATGCCGCGCAGCCTGGTCGGAACTGAGAGGGGCCGATGAGACCTGCCCCGCTCCGTCAAGCTCTGGGTGTCACGGCGAGCCTGATCCGTCGGGTGCTCGCACCGGTGGCGGCGTTGATGATGTTTGTGATCATGGCCCTGATGGTCGCTGATGTGGCGGGGCGCTATCTGTTCAATGCGCCGATACGGGGTGCCTACGAGATCATCGAATTCCTCATGTGCCTGATGATCCTGTCAGCGCTGCCACTGGTCAGCCTGCAGGGGCGGCACGTCGAGGCGTCGCTGGTCGCGGATCTGGTCCCACGCGCGGCCACGCTGCTGCACTGGCTCGCCGGACTCATGGCTGCGGGATTGTTCGCCCTCCTTGCCATGCTGCTTTGGAACTATGCCGCGCAACTGGACCGGCAGAACGCACAATCGCTGTTCGGCGGCATTCCCCATGCGCCGTTTGCGACCTTCATGGCGGTGCTGTTTGGCGTCGCCGCCATCGCAGCCCTCATCGCCATGGTGATCCGCAAGCCGGGTGACGGCCCGGCTGTCGAGTGAGGTCAGGCGATGGAGGCGGGATTCGGACTGATCATCGTCTTCACCCTGATCATGCTGCGCGTGCCGGTGGGTGTCGCCATGCTGGCGGTCGGGATCGGTGGCTTCGCCATGCTGACGAGCTGGCGCCCGGCAGCCTTCATGACGGCGCAGACGGCCTATGCACTGGTCAACAATTACGGGCTGTCGGTGATCCCGCTGTTCCTGCTGATGGGCAATTTCATCAATCGCGCGCGCATCGGCAACGAGCTCTATGATGCGGCCCATACGATGGTCGGCCATGTCCGCGGTGGCCTGGCCCAGGCCACGATCCTCGCCTGTGGCGGCTTTGCCGCGATCTCGGGATCCAGCATGGCCACCACGGCGTCCATGGCGCGGGTGGCCTATCCCTCGATGCGCCGCTACGGCTACGCGGATATCCTCTCCGCCGGCTCGATCGCCGCCGGGGGCACGCTGGGCATTCTGATCCCGCCGAGCGTGGTGCTGCTCGTCTACGGTATCCTCACCGAGACCTCGATCAGCAAGCTCTTCATCGCCGGGATCGTGCCCGGGCTGATCGCGGTGGGGCTCTACATGCTCACCATCCTCGTGGTCACCCGGATCAGACCCGCCTGGGGCCCGCCCGGGGAGCGGGCTTCATGGGGCGAGCGGGGGCGCGCGCTGGCGAAGGTCTGGCCGGTGATCGCGCTGTTCGTCATCGTCATGGGGGGCATCTATGGCGGCATCTTCACACCGACGGAGGCGGCCGGAATCGGCGCCTTCGGGGCATTCCTGTTCGCCCTGGCGCGCGGGGCGCTGAGCTGGAACGGGCTGGTCGAGACGCTGGTGGAAACTGCGGTGACCTCGGCGATGATCTTTTTCGTGATCATGGGCGCGCTGGTGCTGGGCAACTTCCTCAACATGGCGGGCCTGCCGCGCATGCTGGGTGGTTTCGTGCGCGGGCTCGACCTTTCACCCTTCTGGATCCTGATGATCATCTGCGGGATCTATATCCTGCTCGGCATGGTGCTGGAGAGCATGTCGATGATCCTGCTCACCATTCCGATCATCTTCCCTGTCATCGTCTCGCTGGGGATCGATCCGGTCTGGTTCGGGATCCTGATCGTGATGGTGGTCGAGATCGCGTTGATCTCGCCGCCGATCGGGCTCAACGTCTACATGCTCCGCTCGGTTCTGCCGCATATCGGTTTGCGCACGCTTTTCGCCGGGGTGCTGATCTTTCTCGTGCCCGACATCCTCAAACTGATCCTCGTCATCGCGTTTCCGGGGATCGTCCTGTTCCTGCCCTCGCTGATGTGAGCGGCGGAATGACGTAGCCGAACAAAACCATCAACAGAGGGGAAAAAGACATGCATATCAGACAATTCCTGACAGGCTCCGCAGCCGGACTCGCTCTTGCCGTATTCGGCGCGGGCGCCTCGGTCCAGGCGGAGGACATCGTCCTGCGCTACTCCAACTGGGTGCCCGCCACCCATCCGATCATCACGCGGGTGATCGAGCCCTGGGGGCAGGAGCTCAGCGAGGCGACGGAGGGCCGCGTCAGCGTCGAGGTCATGCCCGCGCTCGGGCCGCCTCCCGGCCATTTCGATCTCGTCGCCAACGAGGTGGCCGATCTCGCCTTTTCGGTTCACGGCTACACGCCGGGGCGGTTCGTGCTGACCCAGCTCGGCGAATTGCCGCTCACGCACAACCATGCCGTGGTCAATTCGCTGGCCTACTGGAACACCTATGAGCGTTACTTCATGGATGCGAACGAGCACGAGGGCACGCGCCTGCTCGGCCTGTGGACCAACGGCCCCTACCAGCTGACCATGAACGGGGACCTGCTCACCAGCATGGATGCCGTCGAAGGCAAGCGCATCCGCGTGCCGGGTCCCGTGGTCGAGCAGGTGACCAATACGCTCGGCATGGTGCCGATCTCATCCTCCGTGACCGATGCCTACGAGCAGATCTCGCGCGGTGTCATCGACGGAATGTTCCAGCAGCTGGAGACGGTCTACAACTTCAACCTCACCGAATACCTTACCCATGTCTCGATCATTCCCGGCGGCTTTGCCCATTCGAGCCAATATGTGGTGATGAGCGAAGCGGCTTATGAGCGCCTTTCCGATGCCGACAAGGCGGCGCTGGATGCGCTCAGCGGCGAGGCGCTGGTGCGCCGTTTCGCCGAGATGTGGCAATCGGAGGAAGAGGAAGCCATCGGCAAGCTCGAAGAGGGCGGGACCGTATTCTATGATCTGCCGCCGGAATTGCAGGAAGAAGTCGGCGAGGCCCTGGCCTTCATCCGTGACGAATGGGTCGAGGCTGCCAATGAGCGCGGTGTCGATGGTGAGGCGGCGCTGGCCTTCTACGAATCCGAGATCGAGCGCATCGCCGCCGAGCTCGGCGTCGAGAACTGAAGCAGTCGGATCTCGCCCGGCGCATTGTGATGCTGCCGGGCGTGATCAATGTCGCAATCACATCGTCGCGGCTCAGAGCCCTTTGCGGCCCGACTCTGTCGGGCCGGGAGTTCTAACCCGTTATCGACACATCATCCGGCCTCAGCACGGCCACGGCGAACCATCCGTCGTCGTCAGTCAGGAACTCGGCGACCGTCCAGCCGCTCGCCGCCGCCATCTCCGTCAGGCTCTCACGGGTGTATTTGTGGCTGTTCTCGGTATGGATGCTCTCTCCGGCCTTGAACGACACAGTCTCCGGGCCGAGCGGCACATCCTGATCGGTTCTGCTCACGAGATGCATCTCGATGCGTGACTTTTCCGCATTCCAGCGTGCCTCATGCCCGAAACTGTCCGGATCGAAGGCTCCTCCCGCCTCCCGGTTGAGCCGGGCGAGGATGTTGCGGTTGAACGCGGCGGTTACCCCCTGCGCGTCGTCATAGGCGCGTTCGAGGACCCGCGAATCCTTCACGAGATCGATGCCGAGTATGAGCCCGGCAATACCGGGCCAGCCGCGTACCCGGCGCAGCAGGGCGCGTGCTTCGGGTGGCTCCAGATTGCCCAGGGTCGAGCCGGGAAAGAAGCCGACGATGGGCCGCCCGGCCACGATGCCGGGCAGGGTCAGATCTTCCATCAAGTCGCCGGCGAGCGGCACGACTTCGAGGCCCGGATAGCTGCGATCGATATCCTGCGCCACGGATCTGAGGAAGTCCTCCGAGATATCGACCGGGACATAGGTGCCGACGGCGTCCAGCGCATCAAGCAGGATGCGGGTCTTCGTGCTGGCGCCGCTGCCGAGTTCGACCAGCGCCGTACCCTCCGGCACATAATCCGCGATCATTCCCACATTGTCGCGCAGGACGGCGCGCTCCGTCCGGGTCACGTAATATTCCGGAAGCGCGGTAATCTCCTCGAACAGGGTGCTGCCCCGGCTGTCGTAGAACCATTTCGGCTGCAGTTCCTTCGGGGTGGCGCGCAGTCCCGCGAGGGCCTCCCTCAGGAGTTCGGTATTTTGCGTCACCGTCTCGTTCATGCCCGATATCCTGTCCATCTCAAAGGTCCCTCGCCAGCCGCAGGCCCATCATCTGCCAGCGCTGGTGCGGATAGAAGAACGTCCTGTAGGTCGGACGCATCTGTGCGGCGGGCGTGGCGCAGGAGCCGCCGCGCAAGACCAGCTGGTTCACCATGAACTTGCCATTGTACTCGCCGATCGCGCCTTCCGGCGGGCGAAAGCCCGGATAGGGGGTGAACGGACTCTGCGTCCACTCCCAGACATCGCCCCAGGGCCCGTTGCCGGGGAGCGGCCGGAACTGCGATTTCTCGAGGAAATTACCGGTTATGGGCTGATCACGGAACGAGACCTCCCACTCCGCCTCCGTGGGTAGCCGCGCGCCGGCCCAGCGCGCGAAGGCATCGGCCTCATAATAGCTGACATGGCATACAGGCGCATCCGGATTGATGGGCTGGGGGCCGCGCAGGGTGTAGTTCCACCAGGCATCGTCCTGATGCCACCAGTAGAGCGGCGTGTCCCAGCCCTCGCGCTGGCAGCAGGCCCAGCCGTCGCTCAGCCAGAGCGCCTGGTTCTCATAGCCGCCATCCTCCATGAACCGGATCCAGTCCCGATTCGTCACCGGTCTTTGCGCAATCGCGAATGGCTCAAGCCAGGTCTTGTGGCGCGGCCCCTCGCAATCATAGGCGAAGCCGTTTCCGTCATGGCCGATCTCGACGAGCCCACCCTCGCGCCGGGTGAATTCCAGCGGCACCTCGCCGGTGACCGGCATCGGTTCGGGGGCGCGATAAGCCGGCAGGAGCGGGTTATGGGAAAGACCGTGGAGCAGGTCGGTCACGAGCAGTTCCTGATGCTGCATCTCGTGATGGCAGCCGAGTTCCACCAGTTCCGCGATCTCGTCGCCGTCATCGCGGTCGCCGCCGAGCAAGCTCCCGAGCGCCTCGTCGACATGGGCGCGATAGGCCATGACCGCCGCATTGTCCGGACGGGAAATCATCCCCCGCTTGTCACGGGCGTGTCGTGGGCCGGCTTGCACGTAATACGAATTGAAAAGAAAGGCGAAGCGATCGTCGATCGCGCGATAATCCGGAAGATACTTTCTCACGACGAACTCTTCGAAGAACCATGTCGTGTGCGCGAGATGCCACTTGGCGGGGCTGGCATCCTCCATCGACTGCAGCATCAGGTCTTCCGGCACGAGAGGCGCGACAAGCGCCTCGGTCTGTGCGCGTGTGTCGGCGAAGAATGCGATGGCCTCATCGGGGGCGATGGCGGCGGCTTTGGTGCTGTTCATCTTCAAGCGACTCCTCTTCCTGCTGCGCGTTTCCCTACGACACGACGCAAATGCACGCGATAACGTCACGGTTCCAAAATATGGCTCATCGATCAGGTTGTGGGGCAGAGCCCAAACGGACCACTGACGGTCGATTGATGTCAATTCATGCAGAATGTCGCAGCGGAATTTTGGTGTGGTTCCGGCCCCGGTTTATTCTGATCCGCAAGGCCGGTGCCTGTTCCGCAGCGGCGGAGCATGCCACTTTTACATCTTTTGATAGCTTTTCTGGAAACGCATCAGCAGGATTCCGGGGTCGAGCCTCAGGGCAGGAAGATCGATTTTGCGCTGACGAATTCCTTCATGCCAAAGTCGCCGTGTTCACGGCCGCATCCGAAATCCTTGACCCCGCCGAACGGCATATTCGGATCGGCGGCACCGAAAGAGTTGATGTGGATCATGCCCATGTCGAAGTGCTTGCGGGCAAGCGCGAGGGCCAAGCATTCCCTCCCCGCGTGAGTGTTGAGGTGAAATGCGCCGGGCAGGACCGTTTCACCAGGCAGGCGCACCGGCGCGCGCATCCTCGCAACGGACCTGCCGAGGACGACGGTACGCAACCAAACCGCCGCGAAATCATTGTCCGCCCATCAGCGTTTTGCGGAACAAGGACCCGACATGAGCAAGGCACTTTTCATTACCGGCGCTTCGAGCGGTATCGGAGCGGCGACGGCGCGTGCGGCAGTCGCACAAGGCTGGCATGTCGGTTTGTTTGCGCGATCGAGCTATGCGGGATTTTGGGTGATACGGCCTGATCAGGCGGCGCGGTTTTCGGTACCGTTTACGGCGACACCGTTGGTGAATCTGACACCTTCGATGACCATTGGCAACTGCTTCGCGCCCTTCAGGCGGCGCCATGTCTTTGCGGCGGCCTGAACGAGCTTGAAGACC
>HotLOscill_hetero_coDRAFT_1000204_pt1 | contig 33806 bp, 31 predicted proteins | sample HotLakmetagenome_2_FD_10650 | JGI IMG/M metagenome (IMG submission 10650)
GATCAGATTCAATACGTTGTCTCGCTGAATCAAGAATCACTATCTGTGAGAATCCCGCGCTGTAATCTTTGATTCAGCGCTGGGAGTATGTCAAGCATTGGTGCCACCACCCAAGTGCTTTTAGCCGAAGGTCGTCCTTTTCCTGAGATTTTGCAAGAATCTTCGACGAATACCGATTTGGTCTGTTTAGGGGTGGCGAAACCCGGTGAGGATACTGATGCGTTTGCTGACTATTATGGACGCTTGCAAACGATGGCTTCGGGACTTCCGACAACGCTCTTTGTCTTGGCGGCGGAGGGAACCTCCTTTGAGGATGTTCTGCAACAGGATTCTCCCACCGCCCGGCGTTAAGGTTTTGGCTCAGGGCGACCACGGGTCGCCCCTACGGGGTTGGTGAGGGTTATTCTTCGATTAACTCCTCGTCTAACTCACTGTCTTCAGCAGCCGGAGGTACGATCGCCACGGCGGCGATCGCATCGTCTTTATCGAGACGCTGCACGCGAATCCCAGTAGCAGAGCGGGATTGAGGCGTAATAGCACTGGCAGCTTGGCGGATGATAATCCCCCGCATCGTCACCATCATCAGTTCATCGTCTTCGTTAACGACAATCAAGCCGACCACGCTATCGTCTTTAAGATGAGACTTAAACTTGGTCGAAATCGTCCCTTTGCCGGCCCGACGTTGTAGACGGAACTGAGAGACGGGAACCCGTTTCCCATACCCGCCAGTGGTGACAATGAGCACCCAAGGTCCCTCACCGGTTGAGGTGGCTTCATCGCTTTCATCGCCGTTAACGTCACTCTCAGCGGCGTCATCCACCTCACTGTCATCGGTATCTTCTAGGGTTTCGACGACGCTACTGGGCAGGACATCCATACTAATGAGGGTGTCATCGTCTCGTAAGTTCATGGACTTAACGCCGCGAGTGGCTCGACCAAGGGGCCGCAGTTGCTCGTGATCGGCTTTGAAGTGAATGGCCATGCCCAAGCGAGAGCCGATAATAATACTATCTTCGGCCCGAGCCAGACGCACCCAACGCAATTCATCGCCGTCACTCAGGGAAATGGCAATCAGGCCATTGGCGCGAATGTTGGCAAACGCCGAGAGGGCCGTTTTCTTGATGTTGCCCCCCCGAGTGAGCATGATCAGATAATTGTCATCGCTAAACTCGCTGACCGGCACCACGGAGGTGATTTTCTCATCCCGAGGGATGGGCAACAGTTGTACGATGGGTATGCCCCGCGAGGTTCGGGAACCGGTGGGAATTTGATAGGCTTTGACGCTATAGACTACGCCGCGATCGCTGAAAAAGAGAATCTGATCGTGATCGCAACAAGTGAGAAAATGGGCAATGCCATCATCCTCTTTCATCTTGGTTCCCGATTTGCCACGAGTGGCCCGGTTTTGGGCTTCAAAGGTGTTCACGGGCATCCGTTTGATGTAGCCCTGTTCCGTCACCAAAATTAAGGCCTGTTCGTTGGCAATTAAATCGGTGTCATCGAGATCCCCTTCGTCTCTGAGAATTTCAGTACGGCGAGGAGTTGCAAAAATTTCTTTGAGTTCTAAAAGTTCAGCTTCAATGATTTCTAAAACCCGTTCCCGTCGTGCCAAAATGTCTTCTAAATCAGCAATTGTTTCTTGAAGTGCCTCATGTTCCTGTTGGATTTTATCGGCTTCTAATGCCGTTAAACGGCGCAACTGCATCTGAAGAATGGCATCAGCTTGATAGTCCGAAAGATTATAATCTTGGATGAGTTGGGTTTTGGCTGAAGCACTGTCAGGGGACTGACGAATTAAGCGAATGACCGCATCAAGATGTTGTAGGGCAATCAGTAATCCCTGCAAAAGATGATCTCGTTCTTGGGCTTTTCGCAGTTCGTAGCGGGTCCGCCGGGCGATGGTTTCAATGCGGAAGTCGAGGAACACTTGCAGGAAGCGACGCAATGAAAGCAGTTGCGGTTCGCCATCAACGAGGGCCAACATATTAGCCCCAAAGTTGTTTTGGATGGGGGTTTGTTTGTAGAGGTTGTTGAGAACGACCCGAGGATAGGCATCTCGTTTGAGTTCGATGACAATCCGCATTCCGTCGCGATCGCTTTCATCGCGAATGTCGGAGATGCCTTCGAGTTTTTTGTCGTTCACCAAGTCGGCGATTTTCTCGATTAAGGCCGCTTTGTTGGTTTGGTAAGGCAGTTCGGTGACAATGACGGCTTCGCGATCAGGAGCACCACGCCGTTCTAAGGTTTCGATATTGGCAACCCCTCGCATGGTAATGGAACCGCGTCCGCTGGTATACGCATCGCGAATGCTACTGGTTCCTAGGATCTGGCCGCCGGTGGGAAAGTCTGGCCCTGGAATGTACTCCATTAAGTCGAGATCGCCTAATTCGGGGTTATGAATTAAGGCCACTAAGCCGTCGATGAGTTCTCCGACGTTATGGGGGGGAATGTTGGTGGCCATGCCAACGGCAATTCCCGAGGAACCGTTGACGAGGAGTTGAGGAACTCTGGCGGGGAGTACGATGGGTTCTTGTTGGGACCCATCGAAGTTGTCGGCAAAGTCAACGGTATCGGAGTCGATGTCTTGGAGTAGGGATAGGCTACTGAACCGTTGCAGGCGGCTTTCGGTGTACCGCATGGCCGCCGGGGGATCGTTGTCGACGGAGCCGAAGTTACCATGGCCTTCAATCAGGGGCGATCGCATCGAAAACGGTTGCGCCATCCGCACTAGGGCATCATAAACGGCGGTGTCTCCGTGGGGATGGTATTTCCCGAGGACTTCCCCGACAACACGGGCGCATTTACGAAAGGGGCGATCGTGATACAGGCCCAGTTCGTGCATGGCGTAGAGAATGCGTCGGTGGACGGGTTTGAGTCCATCTCGGGCATCGGGTAAGGCTCGACCCACGATAACGCTCATGGCGTATTCGAGGTAAGATCGAGACATTTCGTTCCCTAAATCCGTTGGAACGATCCGTTCTTCGGCAATGGTCATACGGTAAAAATCTCCCTTAAAACCGCAGTTGAGCCGGGTTGTGTTGACAACAACCAGCGACGTGCGGGTTACTTTTTTTAACGGCAATGACGCAGGCAATTTGCGCCAATTATGTCCATTATTTTAACATAATGCGATCGCTTCTGGACAGTTTCGACTCCCCTAAAAAGGTGATGATTGGCTCGGGTGCTTTTTGACGTTAAGAACGGTTCTAAAGGAATTGTCAAATCGAGGCAACGATCCCTCTCCAGAATCCCCCTTCTCTGGGGTAGCCTAAAATGATAAAATAAAGCCGTTGGTAAGGGTGTGAAATCAGTGGGCGATCGCCAGGTTCGTTAACCCTTCGTATCCCCAAATTTAGAGTCAGCCATGTTTCCCATTTTCTATGCTGAGGCCTTCCTCGATCATCGAACTGGAGCCTATCATCCCGAACGCCCTGAGCGCCTCAAGGCCATCGTTAAACAGCTAAAATCTCAGTCCTGGGCGGATCAACTCAAGTGGCAACTGCCGAGCGATCGCCCCGAACTCCTCAACATCATTACCCAAATCCATCCCCGTGATTATGTCGAGTCCGTCAAACGCATTGCCAGTCGCGGCGGTGGACGCATCGACATGGACACCGCCGTCTCGCCAAGTTCCTATGATGTGGCACTCTTAGCGGTCAGTGCTTGGTTGGATGCCGTAGATTTAGTGGTTCACCAGGGACAACCGAGTTTCGTCTTGGCTCGTCCCCCGGGACATCATGCCGAACGCGATCGCGGTATGGGATTTTGTATTTTCTCCAACGCCGCGATCGCCGCCTATTACGCCCTCAAGCAATTTACAATTGACCGAGTGGCCGTCCTAGATTGGGATGTCCATCATGGCAACGGCACTCAAGCCATTTTAGAAACCCATCCCCAACTGGCCTATTGTTCTCTCCATGAATCCCCCAACTATCCCGGAACCGGCTCAGCCACTGAAACCGGCGATTATCAAAATGTCTTAAATCTCCCCCTTCCCCCCAACACCACCTCAGAAACCTATCGTCAGGTTTTTCAGGATAAAGTCATTCCCTTTCTCAGCCATTTTCGTCCTGACTTGTTAATAATTAGTGCGGGCTATGACGGCACAAAAGCAGATACCATCTCACAAATGCTGTTACAACCCGAAGATTATCGTCAATTCACACAATGGTGTTTAGAAATCACCCCTCATCTCATGTTTGGTTTAGAAGGGGGCTATAACTTAGAAAGTTTAAGCCAGTCAGTCGTTAAGACCATTGAACCCTTTATGACCGTAACTCCTTAACCCATCACGACCAGAAACATCTGTCTTGATGGGTAATGAGAATTATCCCTGGAACTCATCGGGATTGATCCCTAACTGTTGCAGGCGATCGCGCAACCGTCGAACCTCCTCTTCAGCCCGATTTGCCCGTTCTCGTTCCAACTCCTCCGGCGTGAGAATCCAATGGCCGCCCTCGCGATACCAGCGTAGCCAACGGCGGCTAATTCCCTGATAAGTTCCCTCCCAGAGTCCTAAACCTAACTGAACCTCCTCTAACCAAACCCCTAAACCATCCATGGGTAGCGGTTGATAAGCATTCATTATCAAGCCAAAGGCTTGAAACTCATCGGTATAGCGATTGAAGACAAAATAATAGGGAATCCGTAAAATCTGCTCATACACCGTCCATTTATTCGGCGGGCGACTGGCATCTCGTAAACTGCGCCCCAAATCCTCCGCCTCCGTTCCCGGTGACAACAACTCAACCGCCACAAACGGATACACCCCCTCCTGCCAGGTGACATAACTCAACCGCAAATCCCGTTCTTCATAGAGTTTAGGAACCCCCAACACTGCGAACCAATCCGGGCGTTTATACCATTGGGGATGGCGAACATCGTAATAAAGATTGAGATCACTGGCCGTAAACAACTCATCCTCCCCATAGGTGGGGGGACGGAAGGTTAAGCGCAACAACTCCGGTTGGCGTAGATGAAACTCGTCAGGCAAACCAGGCTCCTCCGGATTCTCACTGGGTAAGTCATACATCGTCGGTAAGACATCACGAGGAGGTAACGGATGAAACTCTTGAGATACCATACCCATACACTCCTAATCCGACTAAACAATTCCTATCAACCCTAGTTGGGGCGGGCGAACCCACCCCCTCATGCCAATTTCCCTCATGCCAATTTAAGGAAACACCGTGAACTACACATCTCCAAACTACACATCCCCTAAATTCAGATAACGCGCCGCCGTCTGCACATCCTTATCCCCCCGGCCCGAACAATTAATCACCACCGTTGCCCCATCGTCGAGTTGAGGGCAAAGGGTGTCTAAATAGGCAAAGGCGTGAGCCGTTTCTAGGGCAGGAATGATGCCCTCTAAACAGGACACCAACTGAAACGCTTGCATGGCTTCATCATCGGTGACGCTGTAATACTCCGCCCGGCCCGTATCTTTCAAATAGCTATGTTCAGGGCCAACTCCGGGATAGTCCAAGCCGGCACTAATGGAGTGAGCCTCGGTGACTTGGCCATCGTCATCCTGCAACAGATAACTCATGGCCCCATGTAACACCCCCACTTTGCCCTGGGTTAAGGTGGCGGCGTGTTTGGCGGAGGTAACGCCCTCCCCAGCGGCTTCAACGCCAATCATGCGCACCGAGGCATCGTTGACAAACTCATAAAACAGTCCCATGGCGTTGGAACCGCCGCCGACACAGGCCAGCAACACATCCGGTAAGCCATCCCAGAGTTCTTGACATTGGCGGCGGGTTTCTTGGCCGATGACGGCGTGGAAGTCGCGCACCATCATGGGATAGGGATGGGGGCCGGCAACGGAACCGAGGATGTAGTGAGTGGTTTCGACGTTCGTCACCCAGTCGCGAATGGCCTCGGAGGTGGCATCTTTGAGGGTTCCGGTTCCGGCACTGACGGGTTCGACTTTGGCTCCCAACAGGCGCATCCGCACTACGTTGAGGGCTTGCCGTTTCATGTCTTCGACGCCCATATAGACGATGCACTCTAAGCCAAAGCGAGCGCAGGCCGTGGCGGTGGCGACGCCATGCTGGCCGGCCCCGGTTTCGGCGATGATGCGCTGTTTGCCCATGCGTTTGGCCAGGAGGGCCTGGGCGATCGCATTATTAATCTTATGCGCTCCCGTATGGTTGAGGTCTTCCCGTTTCAGGTAAATTTTCGCCCCAGTGCCATCAGGACGGGCATAATGTTCGGTGAGTCGTTCGGCGAAGTACAGAGGCGAGGGCCGTCCGACGTAATCTTTGAGGAGTCCGTTGAGTTCGGCATTGAACTCGGGGTCATCTTTGTAGCGAGCAAAGGCTGTTTCCAGTTCCGCCAAGGCCGGCATCAGGGTTTCGGGGACATACTTACCGCCGAACTGTCCGAAGCGTCCGAGGGCATCGGGAACGGTTGCAGGGGTTGCGGAGGAGGGGGAAACGGGAGATACGGTCATATTGGCTTGATGGACGGCTTACCCTACTCATTATAGGCGGCCAAGGGGCGGCATTTCTACTGAGTTGATTGGGGCAGGGAAACAAGAATGGAGTCGAATCAAAGCATTTACCGTCAGTACGTATTGACGATGTAAATATGTGCGATCTACAATGCAGGGCATGGATGTACATTTCCTGCTCAATGGCGTCACCTTCGTTTGGAATGACGAGAAGGCCCGGGTTAATCCCCTCAACCATGATGGAGTTACCTTTCAGCAAGCTGCCGAGGCCTTCTTTGACCCATTCCTGTCAGTCGTTGATGCAAGTCGCAATGATGAAGCCCGCGACGCTGTTATCGGTTTGGATAGACGCTGGAACCTTCTATATGTCGTCTATATAGAGCCTGAAAATGACACCATTAGACTTATCTCGGCCCGCAAAGCAACACGCAAGGAACGTGAATACTATGAAGGTTGATACGTTGAAACAACGGTTGAATCGAGATCGGCCCATGACAACGATTACGATTCGGATGCCAGAAGATGTGATTGCTGATCTCAAGCATCTCGCGCCATTGTTGGGATTTTCTGGGTATCAGCCTTTGGCACGGGCCTATATTGGTCAAGGGCTGCGTGCTGACCTTGAGCGATTGGAGGCAGATACCCTCTCTGCGTTGATTGCCAGTTTGAAGCGTCAGGGTGTGAGTGATGACGTGCTTCACAAGGCGCTAGGTGAGGCGACTCAGCGTTAGCCTAAAGCCCAAAGTTCGCCCAACACAGGGTTAGTGCGGATGGAATAGAGGCTATTGGTGAGGGTTCAAGCTTATCTACCACCACCCAACCTCACCGTTAGAACTCATCAATACGTTAGGAATTGAAATGGATGTGAACGCCTAGTTTGGCCAGTTCCTCAATGATGTCTTCGACGGTTTAAGTCATACCATATCTTTATACTCTTGACATCGCCTTAAATCGCCATTTAGAATGTAGGTTAGTCTTAAAGGGACACTCAAAAAATATAACAAAACATAAGAAAAGTTTACTTTTTATAACAAAAAAACACAAGCACAAAAGAGGAGAAAACTAGCAGCAAAAGTGGCGGCAAAGGCTCATCGCGCAATATCTCACCGAAATTGGAGTAATTCATTTTAAAAAAACTAGAGAGCAGTTCTTAGAATTGAGTCCAATTGACTTGAGATCAGCGTCTAGACCCAATAATGCGATTATTGTCATTGTCTTGACTCAAGCTAAATTCATGAACGCCAACCTTACCAATTCCCCTGACTCACGTCCGATGATTGATGGCTATACGGTCACTGAACAGCTATACTCAGGTTCAGGAACTGCCGTCTATCGAGCCATACAGGAGACTCGACAGCGTTCAGTGGTGATTAAGGTGTTGCAACGTGAATATCCTAGTTTTGGGGAATTGGTGCAGTTTCGCAATCAGTATCTGATTACCAAACGCCTGACTATCCCTGGCATCGCCAAACCCTTGGCTTTAGAACCCTTTGGCAATGGTTATGCGCTCGTAATGGAAGATACTGGCAGCCTATCCCTGAGCCAATATCTTGAGAATCAATCCCTGAGCCTATTGGACATCCTTGAAATTGCGATTCAATTGACGAGCATTCTCCAGCAGTTACATCAGCAGCGAATTATCCATAAAGATATCAAGCCCGCCAATATTCTCATTGCGCCAAACTCTAAACACATCACGCTGATTGATTTTAGTATTGCTTCCCTGCTGCCCAAGGAAACTCAAACCATCCAAAGCCCCCAAGGGTTAGAAGGAACTCTGGCTTACTTGGCTCCTGAACAAACCGGGCGGATGAATCGAGGTATTGACTATCGTACCGACTTTTATGCTCTAGGGGTGACTCTCTATCAACTCTTGACGGGAGAATTACCATTTCCGGGTGATGATCCCCTAGAGGTCATTCATAGCCATATCGCCAAAACAATAACTCCAGTTCATGAGGTTAACCCTGAGAGTCCGGCCATGCTGGGGGCAATTGTGGCTAAACTGATGGCGAAAAATGCCGAAGACCGCTATCAAAGTGCCTTGGGATTAAAGTACGATTTGGAACAATGTTTGAGCCAATGGCAAGAAACCGGTGAGATATCAGATTTTGAATTGGGTAAGCGGGATTTGAGCGATCGCTTCCTCATCCCCGAAAAGCTCTACGGTCGAGAAACAGAAGTAGCCCAGTTATTAACCGCCTTTGACCAGGTCGCCGAGGGAACCTCAGAACTCATGCTAGTGGCGGGCTTTTCGGGCATCGGCAAAACCGCCGTCATCAATGAAGTCCATAAGCCCATTGTCCGGCAGCGGGGCTATTTCATCAAGGGTAAATTCGATCAACTTAATCGCAATATTCCCTTTTCTGCCTTTATCCAAGCCTTTAGTGATCTAGTCGGACAATTACTCTCGGAATCTGATCAGCAACTGCAACGCTGGAAGGCCGACCTTCTGGCAGCCCTAGGAGATAACGGTCAAGTCCTCATCGATCTCATCCCTGAACTCGAACAGATTATTGGGCCACAACCTCCCGCCTCAGAACTCTCCGGCGAAGCCGCCCAAAACCGCTTTAACCGCCTGTTCCAAAACTTTATTCAGGTTTTTACAAAGGTAGAACATCCCCTGGTCATCTTTATCGATGACCTGCAATGGGCCGACTCTGCCTCCTTGGGCTTAATGCAAAGTCTGTTGACGGAAGCCCAATGTCAATATCTCCTAGTCTTGGGAGCCTATCGAGATAATGAAGTGTTTCCCGGTCATCCCTTCTTGATGACGATTAAAGCCCTAGAAAATGCCGAGGTCACCCTTGACACCCTCAGCCTCGGTCCCTTGGATGCTGATAGCCTCAATCACCTCATTGCCGATGCTTTCCAAGCTTCAGAAAACATCGTGCAGCCCTTGAGCGATCTAATCATGCAAAAGACCCAGGGCAATCCCTTCTTTGCGACGCAATTCCTCAAGGCATTACACCAAGATGGTCTGATTACCTTTAACCGGGAGGGGGGTCACTGGGAATGCGACCTGGTGCGGGTACAGGATGCCGCCTTAACTGATGACGTGGTGGACTTCATGGCCTTGCAGTTACAAAAACTGCCCCTTGCCACCCAGGAACAGCTTAAATTAGCGGCTTGTATTGGGGCAAGGTTTGACCTCAAGACATTGACCATTGTTTCAGAAAAAAACGAAATTCAAGTTGCGTCAGACCTGTGGCCAGCGCTGCAACAGGGTCTGATTGTGCCAAAGAGTAAAATTTACAAGTTCTATTTAGATGATGAGCAATCCCAGGAGCATAAATCGCTGAGTGAAGATATTTCTGAGCAAATTGACTATCGTTTTTTTCATGATCGTGTGCAACAAGCTGCCTACTCGTTAATTCCTGACGATCAGAAGTGGGAAACTCACTGGGAAATCGGGAAACTAATACTGCATAAATTGTCGGCAAGCGAACGAGAAGCAAAATTATTTGAGATCGTCAATCAGTTGAATATCGGTATTCGCTCCGTTGAGGAACCCATCGAACGAGAAGAAATAGCAAGACTGAATTTAGCCGCTGCGGACAAGGCTAAAGCTTCCACGGCATACAGTGCCGCTTTTGACTATTTACAAACCTGTTTTGCACTGCTGACTCGAGACTGCTGGCGGCGACAATACGATCTCACTCTAACGGCGACAAGTGCAGCGGCAGAAGTTGCCTATTTGCAGGGAGATTTTGCAACCATGCAGCAGCAGATTGACGCTGTTTTGCAACATGCGACAACTCTGCTGGATCAAGTTGGAGTTTACGAGACAAAAATCCAGGCGCATATCGTACAAAATCAGTTTTTAGAAGCCGTGAATACGGCGCTGCATATTTTGCGGTTATTGGGATTAGAGTTTACTGATGACCCCAGCTCAAACGATACTCAGCAAAAGCTGACAGAAACCGCAAATCTTTTGAGCGCGCAAGCGATATCTTCACCGACCCATCTGCCAGAAATGACTTCAGCCACTGGACTCGCTACAACGCGAATTTTAGTTAAAGTCATTTCAGCGACCTACATTGCCAAGCCTTCCTTGTTACCTCTAATAATTTGCGAAGGTATTAACTTGTTTTTGCGCCAGGGAAATAACTCCCTTTCTGCGTTTGTGTATGCCTGGTATGGTGTGATCCTCTGCACGGCGGTTGGGGATATTTCTCTGGGGTATGAAATGGGAGAAGTTGCTCTAGAACTGCTCAACAAATTTGATGCCAGGGAAATCAAAGCCCGGACAGAGTTCACAGTTTACTATGCTATACAACATTGGAAAATTCATATTTTCGAGACAGTACATCCTTTCTCAAGGAGCTATCAAATAGGATTAGAAAATGGTGATTTAGAGTATGCTTCTTGGTCAGCATTTTGCTACTGCTACCATTCTTATATTGTAGGTTGCGAACTAACAGAATTACACCGCACCATGGGAGTTTATCGAGAGGCCATTGCCAAGGCGCGACAGGAAGCAGCTTTCAACTATCTGAGTATCTTTCACCAATCAGTCCAAAATTTGTTGTCTAAATCCCAGGACTGGAGTGTCCTGGAAGGGGAGGCGTACAGTGAAGCCCAAACTTTGCCCGTTCAATTAGCAGCCAATGATGGGACAGGACTAAATTTTCTGTATATCAGTAAGTTGATATTAGCCTATTTATTCGAGCAATTTGAACAGGCGATCGCCATAGCGAAGACAGCAGAAAATTATATTCACACAGGGGCTGCCTATATTCCCGTATTCCATTTCTATGATTCCTTAATTCAACTGGCGGTTGTCAGTGACTATCGAGATGAGCGACAGCAACAATTAGAACGAGTGAACTTAAATCAACTCAAACTGGGGACATGGGCCGATCATGCTCCAATGAACTACCAACACAAATTTGATTTAGTAGAAGCTGAACGACATCGGGTATTAGGAAACAGAGCAGAAGCAATCGAACTCTACGATCGCGCTATTTCTGGCGCCAAAACGAATAGTTATACTCAAGAAGAAGCCTTAGCTCACGAACTCGCCGCAAGGTTCTACCTTGACTGGGGCAAAGAAAAGGTTGCCGCCGGCTATATGCAGGACGCTTACTACTGCTATAGCCGTTGGGGAGCCAAGGCCAAAGTTGCCAATTTAGAACAACGCTATCCCCAACTCCTGCAACCCATCCTGCAACCGGTTGTTCACTCTTTTGATGTGTTAAACACCGTCAGCACCATCTCCAGGGCAACGGTGATGAGTCAGACTGGAATCTCACAGGCGAGCGGCTCTGACATTAACCAGACTTTGGATTTAGCCAGTGTCATCAAAGCCTCTCAAGCCCTTTCTGGAACCTTACAACTTGATGAATTGCTCAGTCAACTGACGCAGATTATTTTGAGAAATTCTGGGGGCGATCGCTGCGTTCTGATTATTCCCAATGATTCGGGTGCATGGCAAGTTCGGGCAATCACAACCCCGGATACAGTTCATCTCTGTACAGAGGCGATCGAGGAAAGTCCCGATTTGGCCCTGAAGCTGATTCAGTATGTCAAAAACACCCAAAACGTCGTAATTATCGATAACTTAGTCACCGACTTACCGGTTTTAGATCAGTATCTACAAACGCAACAACCGAAAAGTGTACTCGGTTTGCCCATCCTGACTCAGGGGCGTTGTCTTGGGATTTTGTATCTGCACAATCAGTTAAGCGCGGGCGTGTTCACACCAGAACGCATGGCTGTTCTAAGTTTCCTTTGCACCCAAGCCGCGATTTCCCTAGAAAACGCTCAGTTGTATGAACAGGTGCAACAGTCCCTCACGCATTTGCAGCACGCCCAACTTCAGTTAGTCCAGAGTGAAAAAATGTCTGCCCTGGGGGGATTAGTGTCTGGGGTGGCCCATGAGATTAATAACCCGGTGGGTTGCATTTTGGGCAACGTGGGAGCCACAGAAGACTATTTTAACGATCTATTGGGATTGCTCGACTTGTATGGGGAAGCGTTCCCGGAGCCGGGAGAGGAGATTGAAGCGGAACTGGAGGCGGTGGAGTTAGACTATGTGCGGCAGGATTTATCCCAGTTGATTCGGGCGATGCGGGATAGTGGCGATCGCATTAAATCCATCAGCGAAAGTTTACGCACCTTCTCCCGAAAAGACACCGATTCTAAGCAGTCGTTTAATCTCCATGAGGGCCTTGATAGTACCTTACTAATTTTGCGTCATCGTCTCAAAGCCAATGAGCATCGCCCTGAGATTGAGGTAATCAAAAATTATGGTTCACTGCAACCCGTTGATTGCTTCCCTGGGCAACTGAATCAGGTGTTTATGAATATTCTAGCGAATGCTATTGATGTATTTGATGATTTTGCTCAACAGTCGTCTTTTGCCGCCCTTAAAGCGCAAAAGCAGCAGATTACCATCGAGACTCGATTCGTTGACAATGGGGTTACTATTAAAATCGCGGATAACGGATCGGGCATTCCTGAGGAAATTCAAGACCAAATTTTTGACAATTTGTTTACCACCAAAGCGGTGGGGAAAGGAACAGGCTTAGGGTTGGCGATCGCCCGTCAGATTGTAGTCGATGTCCACGGGGGACAATTAGAGGTCAATTCACAACTTGGTCAAGGGACAGAATTTTTGATTAGTCTTCCTTAATATGACATTCTCTGCTAGAGGAAGGATGTTACTGATTGAAATTGATATGAACCCCGAGTTTAGCCAGTTCATCGATGATATCTTCGACGGTTTCCGGCATATCCTGTTCGGAGCGAGATGGGCCGCACAAAAACTCTTTGATGGTTATCTTTTTGTCGCGAAAATCTTTGATAAAATTTCGTAATTCTTCCAAAGATGCGAGTTCCTCTTCAAATTCTTCCAAGGACTCTTCGACTAAATCTGTTCCCTCCCGTTGGGCTTTGCGATACTCTTTCACCATCATCCCTTGGGGTGTATTGCGGGCTTGGCGAACCTGACTTTTTAACTGTTCATATTGCTGTTCGAGAATTTTCAAATCCTGTTCGAGTTGCTTGCACTGGCGATCGCGATCGTTCTCTGAGGTTTCGATGTCTGCCTCATCGTCGCTTTGTCGTTCGATTTCCAACAAGCGGGCGAAATCACCACTTTTATAGGCAATATTCACCTCTTTCATGATTTCGGTATAATGCTGATGTTTGTCGGGATCAGTTATTTTATCCGGGTGAAAGCGATCGGCTAATTTCAGAAACAGTTTTCTCATATCCCGTGAGGGACGAGGGGTGTGAGTAGTTTCAAAGGGAGAATGACCGCCCCAGTCTGAATCGTCCTCGTCGTTGAAAAATCCCTCATCCTCACCATTGGGATGCGATCGCTCAGCTTCAGCTTCTTCCTCACGAGCGAAGTCTTCATCGTCTTCATCAAATTTAGGACTAATGCGACCTGTAAATTGCAGAATTTCGTAAACTTCACGGATTTCGCGTTTTGTTTTTTTGCCAAGTTTGCGTTTGGTGAAAATGTCATGAAATAACTCATGAATTTCGTGATCGAGCTTTTGGGCTTGCTCGTAAATCGGTTGACCATGAGAAAACATTGATCGCGCAATCTCTTGAATCTGGTTCGTTAAGTTTGACAGTTCCGTTTGCTTGCGCTTAATTAAGGTCAATACCTTTTTTTGCCGTTCTTGCAGGAACTCAAAGCGAGCATCTGGGGACGTCGATGCCAGGGCCGCTTCTGAAACCTGATGATTGCCTTTTTGTTGTTTCTTTTTTTTAGCCATTTGTTTGATTGTCTCCGGTCGTTTCTTACTATGCTGCCAAGCTATACTACTAAACTCTTCACCTCAGGACAGAGATAATAAGCCCAAAACTAAGGGCAATGTCCCAAAGGCCAACACCGAGGACATGGCCACCACTCGCGCAGTCCGCACAGAATCGCCGCCAAACTCTTTCACCATCAAGAACGAACTCACCGCAGCGGGCATGGAACATTGCAACACCAACACCTGCAAATCTAGTCCATCTAAACCCAGCACTTGCCCCACCGTATAAGCGACAGCCCCGCCCCCGAGAAGTCTCACACTACTGGCAAAGAGATCATAGCGAGTGAGTTTCAGGGAACTTTGGGAAATCTCAATCCCTAACACCACTAAGGCCACGGGAATGGTTCCATCGGCTAAGACTTTGAGGACGCGATCGAGTTGAAACGGCAGTTCAAAGGGAAGCAGCCGCAGGGCCAGTCCCACGAGCATGGCCCAAATTAAGGGTAGCTTCAGGGTGAATTTGAGGGCATTGGTGAACCCGCCCCCTTTGAGGATAGCGGGACCGGTGGAAAAGACCAAGAGGCTGGAGATAATCAGGACGATCGCCGCTCGATTCAGTCCTTCCTCGCCAAAAGCAAACAGACTCACCGATAGGCCCATGTTGCCAGTGTTGGGAAAGGCACTGGTGGCGATCGCACTTTTACGCACAGGAGCAGAGAACCGCAAAAGACCACTCAGCCCCCAAGCAATGGCTCCCATCAGCGCGTAAGTCACTGAAAACGCCAAAAATAACCCTTTGGCGTTTTCCACGGTTATAGGGCTGCGATAGAGGGACTCAGCCACCAGAGCGGGGGTAAAGATATAGAGGGTAATCCGCGAGAGACTAACTCGGTCCAGGGTAAAGGTTTTCCCGGCCCAGAAGCCAATGAGGACAATGGTAAGAACCGGAAGAATGGCTGAGAGGATGGCAGTCATTACAAAGGCTTGTCAAGGGAGAACGGCGAGTTTGGCACACTAAGGATAAGCTTGTTACCCATGATGGAGGAATTTTAACCATGGCGATCGCTACCGCACCCACCTCGACTCAACCCACCTGCACCGCCGAAGACTATCTCCAACAGGAAGTACAACAGGAGACTCGCAACGAATATCGCAATGGAGAGATTGTGCCCATGAGTGGTGGAACCCCGGCCCATAATGAAATCACGGGCAATTTGTTTGTATTGTTGAAGCTGGCTCTCAAACGCCAGCCCTATCAGGTCTTTATCACGGACCAACGCCTCTGGATTCCCCAACGCAACACCTACACCTATCCCGATGTGATGGTGACCCCGAAACCTTGCCAATTGCAGGCGGGACGCAACGATACGGTCATTAACCCCATTGTGCTAGCCGAGGTTCTCTCTCCCTCCACTCAGAACTATGATCGCGGTGAAAAGTTTGTCACCTATCGGACCCTCGACAGCGTCCAAGACTATCTCCTGATTCACCAAGACCGTCCCCAGGTGGAACATTACGTCAAGCAAAAGCCCCAACAATGGTTGTTGACAGACTATGAGGGCCTAGATGTCACCTTAACCCTGGAGTCTCTGTCCCTGACCTTGAGTTTGAGAGATTTGTATGAGGCCGTGGATTTCCCGACCACCGTTGAGACGTCAACTCCCCCCACTGACGACAATCCCCAGGAGGAGGACTCGGAAACTTAAAAGATTTCTTGAAACAACTGCCCGGACTCGTGTTATACTCAGATGTAGACCCGGACTCATGCAATTACAACGCCCAAACCTTGTCAGGACCGGAAGGTAGCAGCAATACGGGATGCTTGTAATCGGCGTGAACTCCGGGTCGCCTCATTTGACCCTTAATCCTCACCCCGTCCCCCTAACCCTCGCCCCCTAACTTTCAGTTAGCGTTTTTTTACCTCGCAATGTTGATTAAAAAAACAACATTGCCACTCCAACCCGCCGCTCCCCTAGGGAGAACGTTCGGTTATCCGCCTCTACTTGTTGGTGTATGAGGGGTCAAACCCCCCACCCAGTCTTTTGTTCAGCCAATTCGCCATCGCCGCAGGTCTCAAAAAAAACCCTAGACAAGTCAGAGAGTCCTCAGAAAAACAGCTTCAATTGGTGCGGTAGAACACAGTTTTTAGAAAAGTTCCCGGATGTCAAAAAAATACAGATTTGCTGCCGATTTTAGTGAAGAAACATTACAACTTTGGCAAAACCTCCCAAAAACCGGCTGAAAGTGATGAGGGTTAGCACCATGGTTTGACGCAAATCACTAAACCTAAATTAAAAGCTCCCTATACTAACGTTAGTGCCTCAGTTCGTGGCGATTTCAAGAATATCAGCGCCGTCAGCGTCAAAACCTGACCGGTGATCGACTGATTCAGAGGGGGTTAAGCGAACGAGGACAAGCCGGCGATCGCCTGCGATCACGATCACAAAACGAGGGATCTTCTCCGAATCATCGGACTCCCTTAACCCCCAGTTAACTCAAAGGGATTGAGACGAGCGACCATGTCTAAAACAACTTCTTACCAACCCGCCAAATCTGACCATCGTCCTAATAAAACCGGAGCCACAGAAGCCATGACTGCCCAGACAGATGCCCCATCAAGCATGAGTAATTCTAGTCTCGAAGAGAGTGAATTAGACGCCACATCGGGCATGGAAGTGGAATACGCCGAAGCCGATGAGTCCATTCGTGGACACCGAACCACCACCGATCTGGTGCGGTTGTATCTTCAAGAGATCGGCAAAGTCAACCTATTAGGACGAGATGAAGAAGTCTCCGTCGCCCAGAAAGTGCAGCGATACGTCAGCCTGCTGGAGGTGCGACAGACCGCAGCCGAGGCGGGGGATGAGATCATGCAGCAATATGTGCATCTTATGAACGCCCGCGATCGCCTCAGTTCCCAACTTGGCCATCGTCCCTCCCTCGAACGCTGGGCCAACGAAGCTCAGATTCGGGTCTGTGACCTCAAACCCACCCTCAGTCAAGGTAAACATCATTGGGCTAACCTAGCAGACATCTCCGTCGAAGAACTCGAAACCATCCAAACCGAGGGAGTTTATGCCAAGGCCCATATGATTAAGGCCAATTTGCGGTTAGTGGTCTCCGTCGCCAAGAAATACCAAAAACGAGGTCTCGAACTCTTAGATCTGATTCAAGAAGGAACCATCGGCTTAGAGCGAGCCGTCGAAAAATTTGACCCCACCCGAGGCTACCGATTTAGCACCTACGCCTACTGGTGGATTCGCCAAGGAATTACCCGAGCCATCGCCACCCAAAGTCGAACCATCCGCCTCCCGGTTCACATCACCGAAAAGCTCAACAAAATCAAAAAAGCCCAACGTCAGTTCTCCCAAGACAACGGTCGTACCCCCACCATCAACGACATCGCCGAAGAACTCGACATGACCGCCGAACAAATCCGGGAAGTCATGTTACGCGTTCCCCGCTCCATCTCCCTCGATGCCAAAGTGGGTAAAGAAAAAGACACCGAACTCGGAGATCTCCTCGAAACCGATGACGCATCCCCCGAAGACTTGTTAGTGCGTGAATCCCTACAACGGGAATTGCAACAACTCCTCGCCGACCTCAGCAGTCGGGAACGGGACGTCATCCGTTTACGCTATGGACTCGGCGGAGAAAGCCCCTACTCCTTAGCCGAAATCGGTCGGGCTTTGGATCTCTCCCGCGAGCGAGTGCGTCAGATTGAAGCCAAGGCCTTGCAAAAACTGCGTCAACCCAAACGACGCAACCGAGTTCGGGATTTCTTGGAAGCCTTAGGTTAGAAGCCTCAGCCTTAAACCGGGGTCGCCAGTAAATCCTCAAGTTTGCCCAAAAACGCATCAGCTTGGTCAAACCAAAATTCTGCGTTCCAGTAGACAAAACAACTGGTTTCGCAGACGAGGAGGAGTTGGCGAGCCTCATCCCAACTTGGGTCTCCTGGAGCGGCTTGTTCAGCAACCCGACGACTGAGAGCCTCAATCCTGAGGGCGATCGCTTGACGGCGATCGCCCTCATTCCAGCTATTATGGCCACCAATCCAAGAGCCACCCGTTGTATTTAGAGACACCGCAGTTGGTGTTTGTCCGTCGAGGTGGCGATCGAGATATTGGCTCACCGTTAGCATCTCCACATCCGCCAACTGGGGCATCATCTCCACCAACGGCACAAACGTATTCTTAAAATACTCAAACATCATCACATTGCCGTTTTCCCCATCTGAAGTTGGCACAATCAACGGGGGTCCAGAAAGCTGTTCGCGCTCAAACACCTCTAAGCGATAGCGGATATCATTCAAACAACCATCCGCATTATGGCCACTTTGCTGACGGATGCCCATATCCGTATCCCGAACCACACAGAGGATGCTTTCCGTCTCTGCGTCCCCCTGCACCCGTAACTCATGGACTTGATTTTCCAACTGAGGCGTCGTCCAACCCTCTGGCCGAGACAAGGCTGACGCCGGCAGAATCAGCCACTCATAGCCACAGCGTTTGAGAAGTCGGATCAAGGCGATCGCCCGTTGAGGCTCTCCCATCATCCCCATTTCCGGCAACCAAAACCCCTTCACTCGCTCCAGGGCCGCCGCTCCAAACAAATCTCCAAAAACCTGTTTCCAACCCATAATCTGGGCTTCCCAGTCCCGTTCCGGTGTCGTCGGGAAATAGCAGTGACTATAAGCCGTTCCCGCAAACTCGATCGCCTCAGGATACTCATTGAGAACCTCTCGCCACAGAGCAATCACATCCCCAAGGGGTTCTCCATCCACATGGCGATTGGCAAACGTTCCATCCCCAGAAAGTTTCGCCAACTCTTCGAGCAAAACTCCCGAATAGTCCACCATCATGCGCGGCTGAAGTCCCCGTTGAGACAAGTCCCGGGCATACTTGGCCGGATTCTTATAAGCCTGAGCAAACCACTGCGCATTCCAGCCTTCCTCTGAATTGGGATCACCGTTAAGCATTTTCTCAAGATTCCCCAGCGGCTGATGATTCCACCAGATCGGGGGTTGGTGCATATGGAGCCAGGGGACAAAAATTGCGTTCATAGGATTAAAGAAGGGAACAGGGAATAGGGAACAGGGAACAGGGAATAGGGAATAGGGAACAGGGAATAGGGAATAGGGAATAGGGAACAGGGAAGCGGGTGCATTGCCCACTATTAACTATTCACTATTAACTATTAACTATTAACTGCCTCCTAACAGTCGTTGGCGAACACTTTCGGCAATTTGGTTGCCGAGATAGTCAGGAATAGCGCATTCATTGGGGCCGAGGAGATAGAGAATCAACCGAGTTCGTCCTCGCCAGACGAGGAGGTTGGCGTTGACGACCAGTAAATCCTCCTGCCAGATGGCATACATTACCTTATAGAATAACCCCGGTTGGTTATCCGCTTCGATGAGCAAGGCCGGAAGATGGAAAACCGGGTCTACATAGAACTCCGTTTCCACATCTTCTAAACCCGCATCGAGGTTAAACTCCACCGCCAACATCTCTTCGACTTCAAAATGTCCCGCCAGAGCTTCCCGAACCGCCCGGGCCACATTATCCGCCGTTTTTTCCGTCAACGCCTGGCCCCCCCGAGAGACAATTAGCTTGACAAATACCAACATTGGGGGTGCGATTTGGCCATAGAGACTGAGGCTGTGAATCGTGAGTCCGTAGGCGGCCAAAACCCCAAAAATATCGCTGAGTAGAAATGACTGATTGCGGTAAGCAAAATGCAGGGCGCTTTTTGAGCCTTCCTGACGTAACTCAATGACTGCTTGTCGGGTTTTGTAGAGGTGATAGGCCAATTTCAGATTTTGCAGTTGGATCTCGCTGCTGACAAACTGCTCATAAAACTGGGGAAAAGCCCGATTGAAGCGCTTTAGGAGATCGAGAGTGGATGATTTTAAGCCCGCAGCCATAGTCACCGTTAACTGAACTTATGAAGAGAATTGACGCTTGTGGACGCTGGTGGGTGCGATCGCCCACTCGGGGTGTTACTGCCATGTCGGGTGAATCCCCCATACACTTGCTATCTATCCTGAGCCTCAGGAGAAGACGCTACTCTACTTTAGGCGATCGCCCGAGCCTGGAAATTCAATCACTCGAATTTATTGGAAATTGACGGGTCTAACGGACATTCCCCGGATATAATGAACCATACCGGGCATCCGTCCAGCCCGAAACCGTCTAATCAGCACGCTACGACACCTGCATGGGTTTTTGGAAAAGCATTTTTAGCAGTTCGGATTCGGCTTCCCCATCGCCGAACGCGATCTCCTTGGAGGAGTATTCAGCACCCGGAATGAGCGATCGCCTCGGGACCCAAAGCCGAATCTACTTTAGTACCGATCGCCGTATCGACCTCTACGAACTCGAAGAACTTTGTGATTCAGTTGGCTGGGCTCGTCGTCCCCTACGCAAAGTCCGCAAGGCCCTCGAACACAGTTACATGGTGGTATCCATGTGGGAAGTGCGCGGAACCCGCAAGCGGCTGATTGGCTTCGCCAGAGCGACGTCAGACTGTGCCTTCAACGCCACCGTCTGGGATGTGGCCATCCGCCCCGAATTTCAAGGCAAGGGCCTCGGCAAAGCCCTCATGAGTTATCTGATTACCAAACTACGACGCGAAGACATCAGCAATATCACCCTCTTCGCCGATCCCCATGTGGTCAAGTTTTACGACGGCTTAGGCTTTCTGGCTGATCCCGAAGGCATTAAGGGGATGTTTTGGTATCCCAGTTAGGGAATAGGGAACAGGGAACAGGGAACAGGGAATAGGGAATAGGGAATAGGGAACAGGGAATAGGGAACAGGGAATAGGGAACAGGGAACAGGGAACAGGGAACAGGGAACAGGGAACAGGGAACAGGGAACAGGGAATAGGGAACAGTCCTTGCCTCTTGCCTCTTGCCTCTTGCCTCTTGCCTCTTGCCTCTTGCCTCTTGCCTCTTGCCTCTTGCCTTTTGCCTTCTTCCCCCCATCGCCCGTTGACGGTACTATGGGAACAGTATTGGTAAGAAATCTTCATATTTTATCCGTTGATATGGAATCAGGAATCGACCTCCAAGGTAGTGTAATCCAGATACTCGGGGGCTTTGGTGTCCCGGCTGGACTAGCCAAAGTCATCTGGATGCCCGTCCCCATGCTACTGATGTTGGTGGCAGCCACCGTCGGTGTCTTAGTCACCGTCTGGCTAGAGCGGAAAATCTCCGCCGCCGCTCAACAGCGGGTTGGCCCCGAACTTGCCGGCCCCTTGGGGACATTACAACCCGTTGCCGATGGCTTAAAACTGCTGTTCAAAGAAGACATCATCCCGACGCGGGCAGATCCCTGGCTCTTTACCATCGGCCCGGCGATCGTTGTGATTCCCGTATTTCTGTCCTACCTCATCGTGCCCTTCGGACAGAACTTGGTCATTACCGACCTCAGTATTGGTGCTTTCCTCTGGATTGCCCTATCGAGCATTACCCCCATCGGCTTGCTGATGTCTGGGTACTCCTCCAACAACAAATATGCCCTAATTGGCGGATTGCGTGCTGCGGCACAGTCTATTAGCTACGAAATTCCTCTGGCGTTGTCTGTGTTGGCGATCGTCTTGATGTCGAATAGCCTCAGTACCATCGACATTGTCAACCAACAAGCCGACTACGGCATCCTCAGTTGGAACCTCTGGCGACAGCCGGTGGGCTTTGTCATCTTCTGGGTAGCCGCCCTCGCTGAAACCGAGCGTCTTCCTTTTGACCTCCCTGAAGCCGAAGAAGAACTTGTCGCGGGCTATCAGACTGAATACACGGGTATGAAGTTTGCCCTGTTTTACCTCGGGTCTTACGTTAACCTAGTTCTTAGCGCCCTGCTGGTATCGGTCTTTTACCTCGGCGGCTGGAGTCTCCCCATCCCCGTCGAAACCCTAACCCAGTGGCTTGGAGTCGATGAATTTTCTCCTGTCGTACAGGTTATTACCGGTTCCTTGGGAATCACCATGGTTCTGCTGAAAACCTACCTGTTCGTCTTTTTGGCCGTTTTGCTGCGTTGGACAACCCCTCGGGTTCGTATTGACCAACTCCTAAATTTAGGCTGGAAATTCTTGCTTCCCGTCTCCCTAGCCAACTTGCTGATTACAGCAGCCCTCAAATTAGCCTTCCCCGTTGCCTTTGGCGGCTAAATTGCCCCCTTGGGACACACCAATCACGACTATACGAGAGAACACCATGCTGAAGTTTCTCAAACAAGTAAGCGACTACGCCAAAGATTCATTTCAAGCGGCCAAGTACATTGGCCAAGGATTAGCAGTGACCTTCGACCATATGGGTCGTCGCCCCGTTACTGTCCAATATCCCTATGAAAAACTAATCCCCTCGGAACGCTATCGAGGTCGGATTCACTTTGAGTTTGATAAGTGCATTTCCTGTGAAGTCTGTGTGCGGGTTTGCCCTATCAACCTGCCGGTGGTGGACTGGGAGTTCAATAAAGAACAGAAGAAAAAGAAACTCAACCACTACAGTATTGATTTTGGGGTCTGTATCTTCTGCGGTAACTGCGTGGAATACTGCCCCACCAACTGTTTGTCCATGACCGAAGAGTATGAACTCAGTGCCTACGATCGCCACGAACTCAACTACGACAACGTGGCCCTGGGACGTTTACCGGAAAAAGTAACCCTCGATCCGATGGTACAACCGATGCGAGAACTGGCATACTTACCCAAGGGTGTGACAGATCCCCACGATTTACCGAAGGGATCTCAACGTGCGGGCCGTCGTCCTGAAGACATCCTCGAAGAAATCGAGGCGGAAAAGGCAAAGCGGGAAACAGCTAGTGCCGAATCCGAGAAAAACTGATCCAAACCCGCGATCGCCCCATCGACGGTTGGACAACTGGCTGGGCGGGTTTCCCTGCCCCAGCAAGCCCTTCCGGGTATACCCATTGCTAAGCCTGTACGAAAATAAAGGAAAAAGCTGTGAATTTAGCTGAAGGCGTTCAAATCGTCTCATTTGGAATTTTAGTTGCGACGACCATCGCCGCCGCTCTGGGCGTGGTCTTATTGGAAAACATTGTCTATTCGGCCTTCCTTTTAGGTGGAGTGTTCATCAGTATGGCTGGCTTATATCTGCTGCTGAATGCAGATTTTGTCGCCGCCGCTCAAATCCTCGTTTATGTTGGTGCGGTGAACGTGCTGATTATCTTCGCCATTATGTTGGTGAATAAAAACGAGACCTTTAAACCGATGAAAAATCCCTGGTTCCGCAAAGGAGCCACGGCTTTGGTCTGTGTCGGTCTGTTTGCTCTACTCGGTACGATGGTTCAATCGACCTCTTGGGCCGTGTTAGACACCATTGAACCGATCCCGAGTACGGCGTTGCGTCTCGGACAACACTTTTTTAGTGATTTCTTGTTGCCTTTTGAGTTGGTCTCAGTGCTGTTGCTTATCGCGATGGTTGGGGCAATTATCCTGGCTCGCCGTGAGTTTATTCCCGATTTGGATGCGGAGCAGGAGTTTGTTTTTACGCTACCAGAACGGCCGCGAGAACCCGTTGGAGCCATTAGTGACTCCCCTGATGATTCTGATTCGTAAAGGATCACTGTCCCAACTTTTGCATACTGTTTAAGAGCCTTGTAAGCGCTTTATGGAACTACAACTGGAATATTTCTTACTCTTAGCCGCAGCCTTGTTTTGCATCGGTATTTATGGGCTAATTAATAGCCGGAATGCTGTGCGCGTGTTGATGTCCATTGAACTGCTTTTAAATGCAGTTAACCTAAATCTGATGGCATTTTCCAACTATTTGGATGCTGATGCTAAAGGACAAGTTTTTTCAGTGTTTGTGATCACGATCGCAGCCGCTGAAGCCGCTGTTGGGTTAGCGATTGTGTTAGCCATTTACCGCAATCGCGACACCATCGATATGGAGCAGTTCAACTTATTGAAGTGGTGAGTTGCAACTGGCGATCGTCTCAATCGTTTCAATCGTTCTGAATGTTCGTTCCTCCCGTTGAAACCGTTACAACTCGACTCAGTTGGAGTCCCTGACGAGGTTTCAGCGGGAGAATTTATCGGGAGATGCTGTCTGAGAAAATTGTTGGCTGAATCTCGTCCTATTGCGAAAATTAGTAGTTAAAGATACCAAACTGAGCCTTAAATCTCGGACTTTACATAACCTTTACAAAAAATATCGAATTTAATATGGTTTCTTTACCGAATGTGTGGTCTAATCTCGTAGGGTGGAATTAGGAGGATAAAATGCCCAAGGGCGATCGCCTCCTGTTCCATGTCGCCCTTTGATACTTTGGTAGAGAATGCCATGCTTCGTATTGTGAACCGATTGCTTGCTCCCATCGATGGCTGGCTTGCATCCCTGGAGATCAACAGTCCACAAGTCGCTGAGGCGATCGTGCGCTTGATTCCAGCACAATGCCCCTTCGAGCGAGATATTAGCCTCTGGGGACATCACCTGTTCCATATCCCCCCCATGTGTAAACTCAACCCCCTCTACGATCGCTTCGTTGAGTTACGTTTCCGCGCCCTCTGCTACCTCGTCGATACCTGCGGTAGCGACATCAGCGCCTTCTCCTAATCCGCTGGTTCCTTAAAGTCTTACCCGAGTCGTGAACACTGGTTCAACCAAACCCTAGTCAACCAAACACAGCGGACTCAAGTTCTCGAAGCGCCTCTTCAACCACCGCGTTAGTGACTTGCACATCAAACTCATCAGCCGCTTGTAGTTCTTCCTTAGCCCGTTCAAGCCGCCGCTGAATCGCCGCTTCCGAGTCGCGATCGCGTCCCCGCAGCCGCCGTTCCAACTCCGCAAACGAAGGAGGACGAACAAAGATCAACAACGCCTCGGGGAAACTGCGGCGCACTTGGCGGGCACCTTCAACTTCAATCTCTAAAATCACCCAATGACCCTGCGCCATCTGAGTTTCCAAAGACTGGCGTGGGGTTCCATAATAATTACCGGCAAACTCAGCCCACTCAACAAACGCATCCTGGGCAATCTTCTCCTGAAACCCCTGCCGGCTCAAAAAATGATAGTCCACCCCATCCACCTCACCCTGGCGGGGAGGACGAGTGGTGGCCGAAATCGACAAACAAAGATCCGGGTGACGTTGGCGCAGCGATCGCAATAACGTTCCCTTGCCAACCCCACTCGGACCGGTCAACACAATTAATTTTCCAGCAGTCATGATCTCGTTGCGGCCATTCCTTAGAGAATGGTCTGTCGTTAATTACGCGGCCATGGGGTCAACACCGCACAGCGCCGGGCCATTACGTGTGAGCCTCCTTACCATCTTTATTGAAAACAAAGCGGTTGGCAACGGTTTCAGGTTGAATCGCCGAGAGAATCACATGACTCGAATCCGTGACAATCACCGCTCGAGTTCGCCGGCCATAGGTGGCATCCACCAACTGACCCCGCTCTCTGGCATCGATAATGATACGCTTAATGGGAGCCGACTCGGGGCTAACGATGGCAACAACGCGATTCGCCGAAACGATATTGCCAAAGCCGATGTTAATAAGCTGAATATCCATGATTAATCCTTGGCTATCTCGTGTGAGGAGGGTAGTAACGACAGTATCTAACTCTCATGGTAGATAGAATCCAAAATTTTGGCTGAGGTGGCGCAAATACCAGAAAAATCCCACCCCAACTCACCCAGAAAGCATCGACCCCAACGCCATCGGCTCAATTTAAGTTCCCGTAAAGATTTCAGCCCTTCACCCGTCCTGTGCAACCCGTCGATTTCACCACCCTTTGCGCCATTTATGCCGATTTTCGGACATCTTGGCTTCCCGCTCGTCTAGAACAAGTCATTCAAAGCGATCGCACCCAACTGGCCCTAGCCCTACGTACCCTCGACCGTCGCGGTTGGCTGCGGCTATGTTGGCATAGACAAGCCGCTCATCTCTGTCTGAGTAGCCCACCGCCCAAGGTCCCCGACACCTTCACTTTCAGCGACCAACTGCGCCACCAACTCAAAGGCTTAGCCCTGGTTGATGTCAGTCCCCTCTCCCCCTGGGAACGAGTCCTCGACTTCCAATTTGCCCGTCGTCCCGGAGATCCCCTGCAAGGGCATCTCTACGTGGAAATCATGGGCAAATACAGCAATGTGATTCTCACCAACGCCGAGAATCTGATTATCACCGCCGCCCATCAAGTCAGCGCCCAACAATCGCGACTGCGGCCAATTCTCACCGGACAACCCTACGAACCGCCCCCCGCCATGACCGGGGCCACTCCCCGACTCGACGAATCCTTTGAGCGTTGGCAAGAGCGCATTAGCCTGATTCCCAACGCCCTCCGGCGTAACCTCCTCACCCCCTATCGCGGTCTCAGTTCCGCCCTAGTGCGATCGCTGTGCGCCCGGGCCAACCTCGACCCCGAAACCCCCACCGACCAACTCAGCGACGCCGATTGGCAACGCCTCTTTGCGAGTTGGCAAGAGTGGCTAACAATTCTCGAAACTCAAAACTTCCAACCCGGCTGGACCGAAAGTGGCTACAGCGTCCTCGGTTGGGACGCACACACCCCCGTTGACGACGTTCAGGGTCTGATTGACCGCTACTATCGCGATCGCCTCAACCAACAACTATTCCAACAACTGCGCCATCAACTGAGCCAAAAACTCAGCCAAACCCTAAAAAAACTGCAAACCAAGCGGCAAACCTTCCTCGACAAACTGCAACAGTCCCACGACGCCGACCAACAGCGGCAACAAGCCGATCTGCTCATGGCCCATCTGCAAGACTGGACCCCAGGCCTAAACGAAATAACCCTAGCCGACTTTGAAACCGGCGACCCCATCACCATCCCCCTAGACCCCGAAAAAAATGCCGTTAGCAACGCCCAGGCGCTCTATAAACAGCATCAAAAACTCAAACGAGCCAAACAAGCCGTTCAGCCGCTTTTAAGCGCCACAGAAGCCGAAATAAGCTACCTGCAACAAGTCGAAGCTGCCCTCGACCAACTCGGTCCCTATCAGCAGCCCGACGACCTCAGCGCCCTCGAAGACATCCGCGACGAACTCGTCGAGCAAGACTATCTCAGCTCCCCCCAACATCGCCCCCAGCGAGAGAGCGCCCCTGACCCCTTCCATCACTTTCAGACCCCCAGCGGTCTAGAGATCCTCGTCGGTCGCAACAACCGCCAAAACGACCAACTCTCCTTCCGCATCGCCACAGAATACGACCTCTGGTTCCACACCCAAGAAATCCCTGGGAGTCACGTGCTGCTGCGGCTTCCCCCCGGAACCCATCCTGACCCGAAAGACCTCCAGTTTGCGGCCGACATTGCCGCCTACTATAGCCGTGCTAGAGATAGCGACGCGGCCCCTGTGGTCTATGCCGAACCCAAATATGTCTATAAACCCAAAGGGGCCAAACCGGGCATGGCCATCTATAAGCACGAAACCGTCCTCTGGGGCAATCCTGGGCAGGTCGAACGACAACTTGAATCTCGCGGACGCGGCCCTGCCAGCCGCTAATATCGTCAAGTCTCGATGGCGGGATGTTTTTGTTAATCTGTTCCAGAAACACTGCACAGTCCGCCGTGATTATCCTGACCTATGAAAACTGCTAACTCACCCTCCCTCAAAACCGTTACAGAAGGCTTGAACTTCCGGACAGTCGATGAGCTCAAAAAAATGCTCCAACTCCTGCCGATTCAAGCGAAACCGACCCGTAAAGCGGAACTCGTTGAGGCGATCGCGAACCACTTGTTGGGGCCAGGCTTGACAAAACTCTGGCAAGAGCTAGATGAGCTACAGCAGGCGGCTGTGGCCGAAGCCATTTATCTAACGGGGGGCCGCCACCAGGCTGAGCAGTTCCAGGCCAAATATGGGGCCTTGCCCCAATGGCACGATCACATATATAGATATCAGCAGCCCGCAGCCAAACTTGACCTGTTTTTCTACCCCGCCAGCACCTATGGGAACTCGAATCTGTTGCCCGAAGATCTGCGGCTCAAACTCAAAGCCTTTGTCCCTGAGCCTAGAGCGCTTACCTTGCCCAGCGCTGAACAACCGCCCCAGACCCTTCGGATCGAGCATCGGCACTTCGATTACCAAAGACATCGGCTTGTAGGGACAGCAGATGATGTGCCGGTGGTGTCTTGCCCCACCGAGCAAGTCGCCCAGCAAGATCTGTTGACGGTGCTGCGGCTGATTCATCTCGGGAAGGTGAGCGTTAGCAATAAAACCTTGATGCCCACTAAGGCCACGCTGACCACTATTGTCCCCCTCCTGCAAGGCGGCGACTACTACAGCGAACCCGACGAACCCGACAACCATGACCCCATCAGCTATGACCCAATTGGGGCCATTAAACCCTTTGCCTGGATCATGCTGGTGCAGGGGGGCGGACTGGCCAGCCTAGATGGCAAGAAGCTGCAATTGACCAAGGCTGGCCAAAAAGCCATGGGGGCTACCCCAGCAACAACCCTGCGATCGATTTGGAAGAAGTGGCTCAAAACCACCTTTTTAGACGAGTTACGTCGGGTCGAGTCGATCAAAGGTCAAACCGGCAAGGCCAAGCGCAGCTTGACGGCGGTCAGTGGTCGGCGAGCTCAGATTGCCGAGGTCCTAGGGCAATGCCCGGTAGGGGAATGGGTCGACTATGACGACCTCAAGCGCTACATGATTGCCAGTGACCAGACCTTCGAAGTCAGCCGCAATCCAGAGAACCTTCAGATTAGGGAGTTCGGCTATGGCAACCTGTATGAGGCCGAGGGGTCTTGGAGCATTCTGCACGATGCCTATATGAAGTGTTTTTTGTTTGAATATGCCGCCACCCTGGGCCTGTTGGATGTGGCTTATATCACGCCCTACGATGCCCCCCCAAACAACTGGAATAATTTTTGGGACGCCGATGACCTTTCGTTTTTGAGTCGCTACGATGGCTTACTAGCGTTCCGGCTCACCCCCCTGGGAGCCTTTTGTCTGGGGCTGAGCGATACCTACACCGCCGCTCCCATCACCACTGAAAATACCCTACGGGTGTTGCCCAATCTCGACGTTGTGATGACCGGAGCGCCCCTCAACCCGGCAGAACAGTTGATGATGGAGACCTTTACCCGGCAAACGAGTGATGCGGTCTGGAAGCTGGATCGAGACGTGGCCCTGAAAGCGGCTGAGGCGGGCCATTCGCTGCAAGAATTTTACGACTTTTTAACCCAGGCCAGTGCTGAGGCTTTGCCCAAGACCGTCGAGCAGTTTTTTGCCGACTGCCGCAGCCGTTCACAGAGTTTGCAAGATCAGGGGATGGCCCGACTGATTGAATGTGCCGATGCGAGCCTGGCGGCACAGATTGCCCACGACTCGCGTACAAAGAAATACTGTCAGATGGCGGGGGAGCGGCATCTTGTGGTGTTATTAGACGACGAGACTCGGTTTCGTAATGGGTTGCGCAAGCTGGGGTATAGTTTGCCGTTGAGTAAGGGACAGTGAAGGGATAGTGTCATCCACCGACCTTGTTGCTCTGTGAGATACCATGAAGACAGCTTTTGGGAGGTTACCGTTATGACTTCAGCATCCAACAAACAAGCTATTATTCGTACCGAGCGAGGGTTAACCATTGCGGGTACACGTATCACTCTCTATGATGTGATGGACTATGTGATGGCTCAGTACCCCCCCAAATTTATCCGTTCCTTGTTTGACCTAACAGAGCAACAGATTGAAGCTGCTTTATCCTACATCGACGCAAATCGTTCTGAAGTCGAAGAAGAATATCAGCTTGTTCTAAAGCAAGCTGAGGAAAATCGGCAGTATTGGGAGGAACGTAATCGTGAACATGTTGCTCGTCTTGCAGCAATGCAACCCAGACCAGGTCGAGAGGCTCTTTGGGAAAAACTCCTAGCCCAGAAAGCTAGGCATGAACTAGAAGCATGAATTTCTTGATTGATCATAACTTGGGGGGCCATGCAGAGATTTTATTGGGCAATATTGCGAGTCAAGGCTGGTTAGAGCTTGTCTCAATTCGTTTCATCACCTTTAAGGAGATAAAATTATCTATCGACAGTAGTGATCGAATTGTTTGGCGAACTGCTCAGTCAAATAAGATGATTTTGTTAACCGCAAACCGAAGTATGAAAGGTGAAGACTCTCTGGAACAAGTTCTTCGAGAAGAAAATAAAGTAGATTCCTTTCCTGTCATTACAATTGGAGATACGGATCGATTTTTGGCTGATCGAGTTTATCGAAATGGTTGTGTTGATCGCATTCTCGAGATCGTGTTGGATATCGAAACCTGGATGGGTGTTGGTCGTCTTTTTATCCCATGATGCCGCTGATTTAAACAAAATGGCGACGCACTCCCCCACCTCGCCGAACGGCAGGTGGGGGTAAGGCATAGTGTCATCCACCTACCTTGTTGCTCTGTGAGATACCATGAAGACAGCTTTTGGGAGGCTACCGTTATGACTTCAGCATCCAACAAACAAGCTATTATTCGTACCGAGCGAGGGTTAACCATTGCGGGTACCCGAATCACTCTGTACGATGTGATGGACTATGTGATCAGTCAATACCCACCTAAATTCATCCAAGGATTATTTGAACTGACGGAAGAACAACTCGAAGCCGCCCTAGCTTATATAGAGGCTAATCGCTCCGAGGTCGAAGCTGAGTATCAGCAAGTTATCCGGGAAACTGAAGAACTGCGGCAATACTACGAAGAGGAAAATCGTGAACGAATTACTCGAATTTCTGCTTCGCTACCCCCGCCTGGGCTAGAAGCTGCATGGGAAAAACTTCAGGCATCCAAGGCACGTCACCTGCTACAGTCGTGATTTTTTTAGTTGACCATAATCTAAAAGGACACGCACGTATTCTTCTTGGGAGCATTGCTGGAGAGGGGTAGCTTGATGTTGTTCCGATTCGCTTCGTTATGTTTGAGGAGGTGGGATTATCCATCGATAGCACTGATAGGGTTGTTTGGAGGGTAGCTCAGAAAAAGCAGATGATCCTGCTCACTGCGAATCGCAGTATGAAAGATGAAGATTCGCTGGAGCAGGTGATGCGAGAGGAAAATACTCAAAGTTCTTTGCCCGTCGTGACTATTGGCAACGCTGATCGAGTATAGCGGTTTTCAGTTTAGTGAGGTACAACGGCAACCCTCAAAAGTATTGCTCTGCTTGACTCCTACTGTACATTGTAGATGTAAAAACTGCTATAATGAGATTGTTAGACTACCTCATCCTTCATGCAGTCATATCCTGTTAAGCATTAGTGCTGAATACAGAATTCTGCGCTTCGAACTGTTGCGCTCTTTTATAAAGATTAATCAGCCCTTTTTTATATGCCTCAAGAGTTAGTTAGCAGGAAAACCCGAAACAAGTTTCGAGAATTTCTCGTTAGTTGGACGACGCTCAGGAAGATCAACGATCTTTTTGACAATCACGCAATAAAACACATCCAGCTCTCTCAAGATCAACTTCCAAGCGGAGAACGTCGCGCACTTGTAAAGTGTTACTACGCTTCTGTAGACTGGAGTAATCCTCAAGATGTGCGACGCATTCTGAACGTTTTTGCGGACATTTTAAATGAAATTCCGACAACAGAAGAAGAAGAAAAACAAAAGCTTGTTCGGCATTTGGAAGAAGATGGATACGTTTACAATGATGAACAAATAGTTTCACGGAAATTAGATACGGCATTGATAAGTGCAATTGCAAAAGCCAGTTTAGATACAGAGCATTTAAATATTTATGTTGATCGTATCAATGCATCAGTTGAAACCGATCCAGCTTTAGCGATTGGTTCTACCAAAGACTTAATAGAGGCTACACTTAAAACCATTCTAAATGGATGCAGCTTTGAATATGATGATAAAAAAGAGAATATTCCAAAACTCTTGAAGAAAGTTCAAAAAGTTCTTCAACTCACAGCAAAAGAGGTAGATGGTTCTAAAAAAAGGTGCAGACGTTATAAAAAGAGTTCTGAACAATATTGGGTCTATTGCTACTGATTTAGCAGAACTCAGAAATCTTTATGGCTCAGGACATGGAAGAGATAAAATTCAAGGTATTACCGATCGCCATGCCAAGCTGGTTGTTGGTTGTGGAATAGCTTTGTGTACCTTTCTTTTAGAGACTTATGAACACAGGAATAATGCCAATCTTTTACATCTAAACAGGCCCAGTTCGAAAAGCTAACCTTCAGGATTCGGCTCAAGTCCTGGTGTGGAAGGGATAGTTCTGCCGAAGCTTGTCGCTTGATCATTACCTTAGAGACCAGTGCTGCTTGCATAAACCTACAGCCTTAAGTCAAGTTACGATCATTTTGCATTTAAGTAAGAGTACTTAAAACTTATGAATCTTGTTTTAGAGCACGAGACACCGCCTCTCCGTGAAGATAAAATTGGATCTGTACGAGTTGGGGACTCAAGAGTTTTGCTGGAGACCATCATTCGAGCGTTTCAAGATGGTGCGTCCCCTGAGTCTATTGTGAATCGGTATTCAACTCTATCCTTGTCGGATGTCTACAACACAATCGGCTACTACCTTCGGCACCAAGATGCTGTAGAGGCATATTTAAGTCAGAGAGAGCAATTAGCTGAATCTGTGCAGCGGCGTTTATCTGATATTCAGCCCGATTTGAGTTCTATCCGTGCTCGGCTGCTGTCTCAACGGAATTCGTAGCGGCGAATATGTTGAGCTTGTTGAGTGATGAAAATTTTATCGTATTGTATCTGCCGCTGTGAAAGAGTTTCGATTTTATATTGAGTGTTATCGAGAGGCAGATTACACACTTCCCTATTGAGCCTGATGACCTATTCCCCCGACAATGCGCTAATTATCCAAAGCGATCGCACCGTTCTACTCGACATCCATGTCCCCAAAGCCGAGACGGCCCAGGCGGCCATTGCCCCCTTTGCCGAACTGGTCAAAAGTCCCGAACATATCCACACCTACCGCCTCAGTGCCCTCAGCATTTGGAATGCCCGCGCCGCCGGAATGCCCGTTGCCGCTATGGTGGCAGCGCTACAAGACCATGCCAAATACCCCATGCCCGAGTCGGTGGCCCAGGAACTCGAGGCCTTGGGTCAACGGTATGGCCTCACCACTCTAAAAGCAGGAACCGCTGGAGATTTGCTGTTACAGGTGGCCGATAAACCCCTGGCAGAACTCTTGCAGCGCCATGAACAGGTGGGGCCACTGCTGAGAGAACGGTTGTCGCCCACCAGCTTTGCGATCGCCCTGGGAGATCGCGGCGTTCTCAAACAGGCGTTGCTCACAGCGGGCTATCCGGCAGAAGATCTAGCCGGGTACCTGACGGGGGATGAACTGCCCCTAGACTTGTTAACCACCACCCATAGCGGCCAACCCTTTCACCTGCGGCCCTACCAGAAAACAGCCGCTGATCTGTTTTACCAGGCCGGGCAGGCCAGGGGCGGCAGTGGGGTAATCGTCCTCCCCTGTGGTGCCGGTAAAACCATGGTGGGCATGGCGGCAATGGCGATGATTCAGCAGAAAACCCTGATCCTCACCAGCAACCTCACCTCTGTCCATCAGTGGCAGCAGGAACTGTTGGTTGACACTCCCGCCGTTAAATCAAAGATTATAACGGGGGATTCTTGCTTCATCAGGTTTGTCTAGCCCCAGAGCATTTTTGCCCCGAAACCCCGTCCAG
>HotLOscill_hetero_coDRAFT_1000207_pt1 | contig 33540 bp, 32 predicted proteins | sample HotLakmetagenome_2_FD_10650 | JGI IMG/M metagenome (IMG submission 10650)
GCGGCGGCGTAGACATAGGTCAGATCGGCATGGCCGTCGCCCCGGCGCGAGGGCGTGCCCACGCCGATGAAGACCGCTTCGGCCTGCGCCACGGCGGGCGCAAGCTCGGTGGTGAAGGAAAGCCGTTTCTGGGCGACGTTGCGTGCCACGAGCTCCGCGAGCCCCGGCTCGTAGATCGGCATCTCGCCCGCCTGCAGCATGGCAATCTTGCGCTCATCCTTGTCGACACAGACCACTTCGTGCCCAAAATCGGCGAAGCAGGCCCCAGAGACGAGCCCGACATAGCCCGTACCGATCATCGTGATGCGCATGGAAATTCTCCGTCACCGCGCGTGCTGCAAAAGCCTCGACCGCAAACGGGATAGCCGATCGGGCCGTGAAAGCAACCCCATCTGATGCAATGACTTCTGTCGGTCGCCGATGCGCCGCGCAGGGCACGCACAACTCCCGTTCTACCAGCTAAGCAGGCCAGAGCGGACGCCTCATGAAGCGCGCGCTTTCCCTCCCCTAAGGCGCGGGATCAAGGGTGGGGTCAACCCGGATCATGAAATCCGCGTCGTCGACGCTTTTCATTCACCGCCCTCCCCACCCTCATTCCCTCCCCGCTGGGGAGGGAGGCCAGGGCGTGTGCTCTGCGTCGGTCCAAACCGGCAAGATGGGTGACGTTTTGGACCATCAGAATAAATCACGGCGGTGATGAAGCGGGCGGACGTCATCGACGTTGGAGAATTACCACGACCGCCCCTCACCCCCGGCACCTCTCCACGAGGGAGAGGGGAGAGCGCGCTGCATTGACGGCCCGGAGCAGACGCAAGCGCTGGTGCGTTGCCCGCATATCGGGGCCGGGGGACGATTATGGCATTTACCTTTGCGCAAATTAGGCTAGATGGAAGTGAACATCGGCCTTTCTGCGCCAGCGGCCTGCCCCTGGGATTGGATATTTCTTGTCGAACGACGATACTGCCCGCGGGACCACTGCGACCCCGCGCTCCTGGAACGTGGCGCTCGCCCGCTACCGCCAGCCCGACAACCGCCGTGGCGCGTTTGAAATCCTCGTCACCGCCGTGCCGTTCGTGGCGTTGTGGAGCGTCGCGGCGCTGTTGGTGACGAACGGGTATTGGTGGGCCGGGCCGATCCTGGCCGTGCCGGCGGCGGGGCTGCTCGTGCGCATGTTCATGCTGCAGCATGATTGCGGGCACGGAGCGCTGTTCTCGCGGCGCGCACTGAATGACTGGATCGGGCGCGCCATCGGGGTGTTGACCTTCACGCCCTATGATTACTGGCGCCGCACGCATGCGGTCCACCACGCCAGCGCCGGCAATCTCGACCAGCGCGGCATCGGCGATGTCGACACACTGACCGTCGCGGAATACCGCGCGCGCTCGCGTGCAGGGCGGCTGCGCTACTGGCTGTACCGGAATCCGCTGGTGATGTTCGGCCTCGGGCCGGCCTGGCTGTTCATCTGCCAGTACCGGTTGCCTGTCGGCCTGATGCGCAGCGGCTGGGAGCCCTGGATCTCGACGCTGGCCACAAATGCCTGCATCGGGGGCATGGCCGCCCTGCTGATCTGGCTGGTCGGCCTCGGCCCGTTCCTGCTGGTCCAGGGCCCGATCATCCTGATCGCGGCCACGGCGGGGGTATGGCTGTTCTATATCCAGCACCAGTTCGAGGAGACCCACTGGTCACAAGGCCGGGAGTGGAACCACCAGAACGCCGCCCTGCACGGCAGTTCGCATTATGACCTGCCGCCGATCATGCAATGGTTCACCGGCAATATCGGTATCCACCACGTGCATCATCTGTCGAGCAAGGTGCCGTTCTACCGCCTGCCGGAGGTGCTGCGCGATTTTCCGGCCTTGCAGGATACCAACCGGATCGGCTTTCGCGAAAGCCTTGGATGCGTGAAGCTCGTGCTCTGGGACGAGGAATCACGCCGGCTGATCTCCTTCCGGGAGGCACGGGAGGCAAGGGGCGCAAGGGGCGCAAGGGGCACGCCGCCGGCAGCGGCGGCCTGAGCGACCGCCTCCCGGTCATCGCCTCAGCCGCCAAGGCGCACGAGCTGCTTGCCGAAATTCCGGCCCTCCATCAGGCGCATGAAGGCCTCGGGCATGGATTCGATGCCGTCGAGCACATCCTCGCGCGTGGCGATGCCGCCCTCCCGGGCCAGGGCCGCGAGGCGGGTCAGGGCCTCGTCGCGGCGGTGCCACCAGTCGAAGACGAGAAAGCCGTGGATGCTGGCGCGGGTGACGATGAGATGCCCCATGAAGCGCTCGCCCATATCCGGCTGACCGGCCTTGTCGGCCAGCGCGATGCGACCGCACTGGATGACGCGGGCATGGTTGGCGAGGTTCTTCATCACCGCATCGTGGATCGGGCCGGCGGTGTTGTCGAAGAAGATATCGACACCTTGCGGGCAGGCTTTCGCCACGGCGCCGGTGAGATCCTGCTCACTGCGATGGTTGATCACCGCATCGAAGCCGATCTCGCTGCACCAGGCCAGCTTGTCGTCGCGCCCGGCAATGCCGACGACGCGGCAGCCGGCCTGTTTCGCCAGCTGGCCGACGAGCTGACCCACGGCGCCGGAAGCCGCCGAGACCACCAAAGTGTCGCCGGGACGCGGGCGCCCGACATCATAGAGCCCGAAATAGGCCGTCATGCCCGGCATGCCGAGCCAGGACAGCGAACTCTGGATCGGCGCCAAAGCCGGGTCGATGCGGTTGACCCCGCCGCGCCCGTCACTGTCGGGGGTGAGCACCGCATATTCCTGCCAGCCCACGCCCATGGATTCGGCGATATCACCCGGCTTCCAGTCGGGATGGTTGGAGGTGACGACTTCGCCGACACCGCCGCCCTGCATCAGCTCGCCGATCTCCACGCCCTTGGTATAACCCCTGGCCGGGCTGATGCGCCCGCGCATATAGGGATCGACGGAGAGATACCTGACCCTGATCAGGATCTGCCCCGGCCCCGGCTCGGGACGCGGCGCCTCTTCCATGCGCCAGGTCTGCGTGCTCGGCATGCCCTGCGGATATTCCGCCAGCAGCCAGCGGCGGTTTACGTCTTGCGCCATAACGGGTTTCCTCGTCTCGTCGCTTGTTGTTGCGCGAAGGCGTGCGAGCACCTTCACTGACCGTTCCTGTCAGCAAATCATCGCAGCCGCGCAGCCGCAAGATGCAGGTCTTCATAGGCGGATCGGCACCTTGCCGGAGCATTTCGCCCGGATCACAACATATCGGCTTCGTCGATGATGGCGATGATGTTTTCGACATGGCTGCGCATGGCCGCGCGCGCCTCGCCGCGATGGCGTCTCTCCAGCGCGGCGAGGATCGTCTCATGCTCCTCGCGCCAGCGGACCTGCCGCTCGCCCGATTGCAGAAGCAGCCGAAGCTTTTCCCATTCCGGATGGGCCCTTGCCGCCTGCCAGATGCTCAGCATCAGGCCGTGGGCAAACGGGTTGTGCGTGGCGCGGGCGATGGCGAGATGAAAATCGCGATAGAGGCGCGCGGCCACGTCGCAGGTATGGATTTCGGACGTGATCGCACGATGGCGCAGTTGCAGCGCGTGAATGTCGTCCTGCGTCGCGTTGAGTGCGGCAACGGCGCACATTTCCGGCTGGAACATCAGGCGTGCATTGAGGATATCGGCGACACGCGGTTCCGCCGCATCAGCCGCGAAAGGCGTCGCCATCGGCGCGGCGCGTTCGCTGACATAAACGCCGGAGCCGACACGGATGTTCACGAGATCCTGGATCTCCAGCGCCAGCAAGGCCTCGCGCACGCAAGACCGCGACACGGTGAATTGCTGGGCCAGTTCCCGTTCCGTAGGCAGGCGGTCGCCGGGGCGATACTCACCGGAGAGTATGGCTTCACGCAACGTATCGGCAATATGGCGATAACGTCTCTGCTTGGCGATCCATGCGCCTGAGCCGGTATTGTCTGTCATCGTGATGCATTTCGCTGGCTGCTGATATGTGCTGATACGCCGGGGGCAGCAAACAGATCAAGTATCAGCCAATTGATCATTAAATTTTATCAAAAATTGTGTAAACCCATATCCGAGGATTCGTGAATCTCTGAACGTAAGCAGAGACTTGAACGTATCCCAACGCTGCGGGAGCGCGCGTGGCGAAAGCAGGGGCCCGGTGCTGCCTGCAGGATCGCGCGCCGCAGGCCGGCGCGCGGGGCGTCGGCGCCGCATCCGCAGATGGTTGAATTTTTCCGCATCAGGGCGCATGAAGACGCCGCTCGCGCGGTTTTGCGCGTGACGCGAACAATTACCGGAACGAAAGTCAGTCATGTCGTTTGAGAGCACAAACGGGCCGCGCGCCGACCAGCCACGTGTGGCCGTGATCGGATGCGGCGCCTGGGGGCGCAACATCGTGCGCTGCTTCGCGCAACTCGGCGCGCTGGAAGCGGTTGTCGACAACAATGCCGATACCATCGAATCGCTGGTGGCCCTGTTCGGTTGCCGCGCCATGTCCGTCGAGCAGGCTCTCGCCGCCCCCGACATCGACGCCATCGTGATCGCGACACCACCTTCGGGGCACAAGGATCTGGCCCTCGCAGCGATCGCCCGGGGCAAGCATGTCTTCATCGAGAAACCGGTGACGCTCGATCACGGTGAAGCCGTCGCGATCGTCGCAGCGGCGCGTGATGCGTCGCGGGTGATGATGACCGGCCATATCCTGCAATTCCACCCGGCCTATCGCAAGCTGAAGGAGCTCGTGGGCGCGGGCGCGCTCGGCCGCCTGCAGCGCATCAATGCCAACCGGCTCAATCTCGGCGCCGTGCGACGCGAGGAAGATGCGCTGTGGTGCCTCGCTCCACACGATGTTTCGATGACGCTCGGCCTCGTCGGCGCGGCGCCGGACCATATCGACGCCCATGGGGAGGGGCATCTGCGCGACGCGATCGCCGATGCGGTGACGCTGCGGCTGGGCTTCGCCGGTGGTGAGATGGCGCTGATCCACGTGTCCTGGCTGCATCCCTACAAGGAGCACCGCCTCAGCGTGATCGGCTCGCAGGCAATGGCCGTGTTCGACGACACCCTGCCCTGGGAACGCAAACTCCAGATCTATCCGCATCAGGTCTGCCTCGACGGCGCCAGTCCGCAGGTCGTGCGCGCCGAGCCGGTCCCGGTCGAAATCACGCAGAACGAACCGCTTCTGGCCGAATGCGCCCATTTCCTCGATTGTATCCGCGACGGCTCCGAGCCGATGACCGGCCCCACCGAGGCGCTGGCGGTGATGGACGTGCTCGAGCGCGCGCAGCAATCGATGCGGGGGCGCAATCGCCCCGTCGCCAGCGCCGGGGCATGAGCGCGATCTGAACCATTTCCCGCGACAATGGTTGACTGGGCGCAATTCGAAACAGCGCCGCTTCGCCATTCGTCCCGACACGCTGAATGCATGAGGGATGCGTGGGCCGTCGGCAGACGAGGAGATGCCGGATGAGGATCGCACGTCAAATCGCAGGCCAAATCGCACTCTTTCCCCTGCTTGCCGCCATGCCCGGCACGGCCATGGCCCAGCCTGACGCAACGTCAGACGCCGAGATCGCCGTGACGGGGCTCACACTGTCGCGGCCGATTGCCGCCGATGCCATGCTCCCGGCGCGGACGCAGATGAGCATCCGTATCGCGGTGCCGCCGGCGCATGTGGTCGGGCTCGGTCGCGACTCGCGCATGACCCGACTCGAAGACGATACGGGACATTCGCTGCTCGTCGAACACGGGCCCGCAGAAGAGGACCAGACCGAGCCGTTTCGCGCCCCGCCGGGCCTGACCTGGCGTGACCCCTCGCCTCCCGGTGCCGCATTCGGCTTCCTGCGCCGTGACGATTTCAGCATTGGCGGTCGCGACGGCTGGATCGAGATCACCGTCGACGCGCCGGAGCTTCCCGCAGAGGATGCGACGCAGTTGACGGTCGCGGGCACGATCGACGTGCTCGTCGCCGGCGAGGGCGAAAGCCGCCACCGCATCGACAATGTCGATCTGTCGAACGGCGAGGCACGTTTCGAGATCGCCGACGAGACCATTACCTGCATGCAGGACCGCAGCCTGACGCGGGGTGATCGCGATGTGCGCGAATTCTATTGCTGGTCGCAGTCTCTGCAACCACGCTCCATCGCCGTCGCTGATCAGGACGACGCCCCGCCGCCGCCGATGGACCGGTCCAACCTCGTCGTCATCGGCGAGACGGACGACCTCTCCCTCGAAGTCACCTTCCCGATCGGTGAGACGAAGCGGATCATCTTCGAGGAGCGTGTCGGCCTCGGATTGTGAGTTTCCGGCCAGGATGCCGCGCGCGTCAGTGCCCGCCTTGCGAGAGGCGGGCATCGCGCGGGGCGGAAAGGATTTCGCCGAGACTTTCAGCGATGTGCCGCGCCTCGTCATCGCGCAGGCGCAGGAGAAACGGGGGCAGTTGTCCCGCCTGAAGACCGATCACGGCATGGCCGTCCTCGTCGAGACCGATATCGATGGAGGGAGAGGTGACGTCGACGACTTCCCCCTCGATCGTCTCGTCGTCATCCGACAATTGCCGCATGAGTTCTTCGGTCAGAGCCTCGTCATCTTCCTCGTCGCCGTCGCCCTCATCCACTTCGAGCGCCTCGAGCATGTCGTCGTCGAGCGCGTCGAGCAGTTGGTTGAGCGCCGAGGCGAGCGTGCGCGCCGCCCCGGCATCCATCAGGACGGCGGTCGCCTGATCGTCCTTCTGGAAGGACAGTTGAATCTTGTTGCCCTCGACGGACAGTGAAATACCAGCCATACCTGTCTTTCGCATGAATATGCCCATATGGGAATGCGCTCGGAAGTTTGAAACCCCGCCGGTTCATGCCGGATCGCGAAACACCGCGCGCATTCCGATCGCGCCTTGCGCCACAGATAACGCGCCCGCGCCCGCGGCGAAAGCACGGAGAACGCTCAATGACACACTATTTGCGGTGTAACGCGGTGATCCTGATGCAGGATATGCACGTAGAGTGCAATAATCTGCAAAGCTTGCCCTCCGCACAGCACCAGCGCAACGGTTGATCATAATGAAGAACCCGGACGGAGAACCGCCTCCCGCCTCGAACCAGCCCCGCCCGGGCCTCGGCAATCTCGGGGATCTGGAAACCGGTCGCGGCGAGCATGTCGTCGTTGTCGGCGCCGGTCCCGGCGGCCTGGCATCGGCCATGCTGCTGGCCCGGCAGGGGATGCGCGTGACCGTGTTCGAGCGCGACGCCGTCGTGGGCGGGCGGACGCGCACCATCACCGCGCCGGGCGGATACAAATTCGATATCGGCCCCACCTTCTTTCTCTATCCGCGCGTTCTGGACGAGATCTTTGCCGCTTGCGGCGAGCGGCTCGCCGATCACGTCACGCTCACGAAGCTCGACCCGCAATACCACGTCGTCTTCGAAGATGGCGGCAATGTTCGCGCCACGCCTGATCTCACGCGCCTTGCGGCAGAGATCGCGCGGATGGCGCCGCAGGATGCGGCCAATGTCGAACGGTTCTTTTCGGAGAATCGTCAGAAGCTCGATCTCTTCCGCCCGATCCTGGAGCGTCCCTTCGGCAAGCCGACCGACGTGATCTCCCCGGCCATGCTGCAGGCTTTGCCGATGCTGCGTCCGTTCTCCAGCGTCGACAAGGATCTGCGCCGCTATTTCTCCGATCCGCGCGTGCGGCTGACCTTCTCCTTCCAGACCAAATATCTGGGCATGTCGCCCTTTCAGTGCCCGAGTCTGTTCACGATCCTGAGCTTCCTCGAATACGAGCACGGCGTGTTCCATCCCACGGGCGGCTGCGGGGCGGTGTCGGAGGCGATGGCCAGGGTCGCGCGGCAACTCGGCGCCGATATCCGCCTCGGCAGCGGGGTCGACCGCGTGATCTACGAGAATGACCGCGCGGTCGGCGTGGAGGTGAACGGGGAGCACATCGCCGCTGATGCGGTGGTGATCAACGGCGATTTCGGCCATGCGGCGCGCAAGCTCATACCGGAGCAGTATCGCCCGCGCTGGAAGGATAAAAAGATCGAGAAGGCGCGCATCTCCTGCTCGACCTTCATGATGTATCTCGGCATCGAGGGCGATGTCGGCGATCTCGAACACCATACGATCTATCTCTCGAAGGATTACGCCAAGAACATCCGCGACATCAGCAATTGCCGCATTCCGGAGGATTTCTCCTTCTACGTCCAGAATCCCGGCCGCAATGATCCGTCGATGTCACCGCAAGGCCATACCAGCCTGTACGTGCTGGTGCCGGTGCCCAATCTGCGCTCGGGAACCGACTGGGCAACCTTCGCGTCGCAATTTCGTGCGAAGACGCTGGAGCGGCTGAAGCAGCTTGGTCTGGCCGATATCGAACAGCGCATCCGCTTCGAGCGGATCATCACGCCGGCGGATTGGGAGAATGATTTCGGTGTGAACGAGGGCGCGACCTTCAATCTTGCGCATGATCTGGGCCAGATGCTCTACTTCCGCCCGCATAACCGCTTCGGGCACGGGGTCTATCTCGTCGGCGGCGGCACGCATCCCGGTTCCGGCTTGCCGGTGATCTACGAGGGTGCGCGCATCAGCGCCAAGCTCCTGCTCGAAGATCTGGCGGAGCGTCGCGGGCGGACGGGCAAGGGAGCGGAAGGCGCGGCGACGGATCAAGCGCGCGCTGAAGCCGCTGAATGACGGTGATCGAAAGGATTGGCATGCAGGGACGGATTTCGACTTCGACGGCGAAGAGTGCACGCATTGCGGGCGTTGCGGCCCTCGCACTCGCAACGCTGATCGGCAGCGCCATGGCCGGACCCGCCTTCGCGCAGAGCGGCGAGCCCCGCACGGTGACCGTCACGGTCCGGGTCAGCGATGTCGAATCCGCCGAGGGTCAGGTCTATGTCGGGCTGTGCGATCGCGGTTTCTCGGAAGATCGCTGTCTCGACGGGCGTTTCCAGCCGGCGAGCCCGGGCACGATGCGCTTCACCTTCGAGAACGTTCCCGTGGGCATGTATGCGGTGGCTGCCTATCACGATATCAATATGGATGAGCGGATGGATTCGAATTTCATCGGCCTTCCGCGCGAACCCTATGGCTTCTCCAACGATGTCGGGCGTCGGGCGCCGCCGAATTTCTCGATGGCACGGGTGCCCGTTACCCCGCAGGAGGCCACCATCGATGTGCGCCTGGCGCGGATGGGCGGCAATTGAAGGCTCGATGCCGTCGATTTTGCGGCATCGTATCGATCGAACGGCCCGCTGCGGGCCCTGATATGACGAGGAGTGCGCCGTGAGCGGATCGACGAAGACAGTGGCGGTGATCGGTGGTGGTCTGGGCGGGCTCGCATCCGCCTGCGTGCTCGGGGCGCGCGGCCACAAGGTGACACTCTACGACAAGAACGACTGGATCGGCGGCAAGGCAGCCGTGTTCACCGAAGACGGTTTCCGCTTCGACATGGGGCCGACCATCCTCACCGTGCCGCGCGTGCTGGAGCGGATCTTCGCCGAGGCCGGGCGCGATCTGAACGATTACCTCGACCTGCGCCGCCTCGACCCGCAATGGGGCTGCTTCTTCGATGACGGCACCCGCTTCGATCTCGCCGAGAATGTCGAGGAGATGGCCGTCGCCATGGACAGGTTCGCGCCCGGGCGCGGCAATGGCGAGGGCTATCGCAAGTTCCAGGCGATGTCGGAAAACCTGCACGGCGTGTCCGAGCGCTTCTTCTTCTGGAAGGCGGTGGAGGATCTGTTCGACACGATCGACGTGCGCGCCAATCTCAACCCCGACACCCTGCGCGACGTGATGAGCCTGCGCATGGGCAGGACGGTCGCCGGCACCATCCGTTCCCATGTCAAGGACGAGCGCCTCGCCCAGATGCTCGATCATTTCACGCAATATGTCGGCTCCAACCCCTATGGCTCGCCGGCGGTGCTGTGCGCCATCGCGCACATGCAGGCGGCGGAGGGGATCTGGTATCCGATGGGCGGCACCCGCGCCGTGGCGGAGGCGCTGGCCAAGCTCGCCGGCGAGCTCGGCGCGACGCTGAAACCCTCGACCGAGATCACCGGCCTCGATATGGAAAACGGCGCGGTCAGGGGCGTGAAGCGGGCCGATGGCGGCATCGAACCCTTCGACTGCGTCGTCTCCAACATGGATTCGATCCGCACCTATCGCGAGCTCGTCGGCGGCGATGTCGGGGCGCGCTACGATCGCAAGGGCTTCGAACCAGCCTGTTCGGGCGTGGTGCTCTATCTCGGCCTGAACAGGCGCTACGACCACATCCTGCACCACGATTTCGTCTTCTCGCGCGATGCGCATGAGGAATTCGACTACATCTATAATAAAGGCGAGCCGGCGCCGGATCCAACCGCCTATCTCTGCGCGCCGAGTTCCACCGACCCCTCGGTCGCCCCCGAAGGTGGCGAAGCGCTGTATGTGCTCGTTCATACCCCCTATCTGCGCCCGCATCACGACTGGTCGCAGATGTTCCCGGCCTATCGCCAGGTGATCCTCGACAAGCTCAAGCGCACTGCCGGAATGGCGGATATCGAGGAACGCATCGTGGTCGAGCGCCACCTCACGCCGCAGGATATCCACGACCGCTACAAGGTGCTCAACGGCGCGATCTACGGGCTTGCCAGCCATGGCCGCTTCCTCGGCGCTTTCAAGCCGGGCAATCGCTCGCGCGATGTGAAGGGGCTTTATCTCGCCGGCGGCGCAGCCCATCCGGGGCCGGGCATGCCGATGGTGATGATGTCGGGCTGGATCGCCGCCGACGCGCTCGACCAGGACGCACGCGGGCCTGCTTTGCAGCAAGCGTCCTGAGGGCGCCATGGCGGCGGATGAACCAACCCGCGCGCGGCTGGATCGCCTCGCCGCGCGGCTGCCGGAGGCCACGCGCCCGACCCGGCGCCGCAAGCCGCGCGTGGTCAGTTTCTTCACGCGCCATTTCGACCGCTATTTCCGCCGCCACATGAACGCCCTGCGCCTCGCGCAATGGGGCGCACCGCCCGATCTGCGCGACGATGCGCCGGTGGTGCTCTATACCAATCACCCCGCCTGGTGGGATGCGGCGATCTATGTCCTGCTGTCCGAGCAACACTTCGGCAGGCGGGCGAGCTATGCGCCGATCGATGCTGAAATGCTGGAGAAATACGGATTCTTCGGGCGCATGGGCGCCTATGGCGTCGATCTGGAGAGCCGCAGGGGCGCGCAGGATTTCCTTGCCGCGAGCGCGGATATCCTCGCCCATGACGACGCGGTGATCTGGGTCACGGCGCAGGGACGCTTCATGGATGTGCGCGTGCGTCCGCTCGATCTCAAACCGGGAATCGCCCACCTCGTCGAGATCGCCCCGCATGCGCAATACGTCCCCGTCGCCCTCGAATACGGCTTCTGGGAGCAGCGTGGCGGCGAGGCTTTCGTGGCCTATGGCGAGGCGCTCTGCGGCGCCGATCTCGCCGGCATGGAGCGCGAGGCGCGTCTTGCGTATCTCCAAGACGCGCTGACACGGATCGCGGACCGGCTGAGCGAAGACGTGATCTCCCGCGATCCGGCGCGCTTCGATGTGCTCATCGAAGGCAAGGCGGGGGTTGGCGGCGTTTTCGATTTCACCAAGCGGATTCTCGCCCGCCTCAAGGGCGAGCGCTATGATCCGGCGCATGGAAGGCGCGATAAATGACATTCCTAAGCCATGTTGCGCTGACCCTCGCCGCCCTCTCGGCCTGCTCGGTGCGCTGAATCTCCTGCTCCTGCGCAAACCGGCAGCGCGCAAACTCACGCCTGGAACGCAGGTCTCGGTTCTCATCCCCGCCCGCAACGAGGAAGCCCATATCGGTGATGCGGTGGAAGCGGCGCTGGAAAGCGTGGGCGTGCCTGTCGAAATCATCGTCATGGATGACGGCTCGAGCGATACGACGCCGCAGATCGTCACGGAGATCGCCGCGCGTGACAACCGTGTGCGCCTCGTATCGGCCCCCGCACTCCCCGCCGGCTGGACCGGCAAGGTGCATGCCTGCCATCGGCTCTCGGAAGAGGCGCGCGGCACGCATCTGCTCTTCATCGATGCGGATGTGCGGCTTGCCCCCGATGCCGCCGCGCTGCTGGTCGCCCATGCGCAGGGCAAGGGCCAGGCCATGGTGAGCGGGGTGCCGCGCCAGATCACGCGCAGTCTCGGCGAAGTGCTCACCGTGCCGATGATCAATTTCCTGATGCTCGGCTACCTCCCCTTCATCGGCATGCGCCTGACCAGACGCCCCAGCTTCGGCGCCGCCTGCGGCCAGCTGCTCATGACCAAGCGCGAGGCCTATCGTGCGGTGGGCGGGCACGGGGCGATTCGCGACAAGCTGCATGACGGCATCCAGCTCGCGCGCCTGTTTCGCCGCAACGGATACCGCACCGATCTCGTGGCGGGGCACGATCTCGCCGCATGCCGGATGTATCGCGGTTTTGCCGAGAGTTGGGAGGGCTTCATCAAGAACGCCCATGAGGGCATGGCAACGCCGGTGCAGCTTCCGGTCTGGACGATCCTGCTCGGCGGTGGCCACATTCTGCCGGTGATCCTCCTGCCCTTCGCGATTGCCGGCATCGCGCCTCCGGGGACCGTGCTGGCGGCCCTCGCCCTCTCCTTCGGCCTGCGCGCGGCGATCACGCTGCGCACCCGCGAGCGCGCGCTCGCGATCGCGCTCCACCCGGCCTGTATCGCCGTCGCACTTTCGATCCAATGGGCCTCGCTTCTGCGCACCAGCCGGGGCCGTCCTGCGGGTTGGAAGGGGCGCGTCTATCCGGCAGAGTGAGGCCATGAGCCGATCCGCTGCCATTGCACCGACAAAAACCCATCGCGACGAGAATTTTCCCGTCGCCTCGCATCTCATCGCCAGGCCCCTGCGGCGGGCGGTTCTGGCCTTCTACCGCTATGTCCGCGCGGCGGACGACATTGCCGATGACGGCGCACTTTCGAGCACGGAAAAGCTTGCCCGGCTCGACGCCTTCGAACGCGCGCTGGTCACCGGCGATGATAGTGAGCCCCTCGCTCTGGCGCTCCACGATGCCGATGCGCGTTTCGGTTGCGGCATCGAGGAAGCGCGCATGCTGCTCGACGCCTTCCGACAGGATGCGGTGAAGGCGCGCTACGCGGACTGGGCCGAATTGCGCGACTATTGCCGCCGCTCGGCCGATCCGGTCGGGCGGTTTCTGCTGCGCCTGCACGGCGAGCAGCGCCATCCCGATGGCGCGCAGGCGCAGGAAGCCGCAGATGCCTTGTGCACTGCCTTGCAGATTCTCAACCATTTGCAGGATCTGGAAAAGGACCGTGTCGTTCTCGGTCGTATCTACCTTCCCACCCCCTGGCTCGACCTTGCCGGCGGCGAGGCCGCCTTTTTCGATCCCGCCAACGGGGACGCGCGCCGCGCCTTGATCGATGCCGCGCTCGATCGCGTCGACCGACTGATCGACGAAGCCCGCTTTCTCCCCGGCCTGGTGCGCAGCCGCAGGCTCGCGGCGGAAAGCGCCGTGACACTGAAACTCGCGGCGCGACTCGCGGCCAGGCTGCGCCGGGGCGATCCCGTCATGACGCGGATCGATCTCGGCAAACCGGATTTTCTCGTCGCCGCCACCACTGCCCTCGCCTCGCTGCCCCGGCGCCGTCGCGACCCCGCCCCCGCCATCACCCGGCGGATCGTCGCCGCCTCGGGCTCCTCCTTCCGCATCGGCATGGCCGCCCTGCCGGGCGCACGCCGCCGCGCGATCCATGCCGTCTACGCCTTCTGCCGCGTCATCGACGACATCGCCGATGGCTGCGCTCCAATGGCGGAGAAACGGGTTTTCCTCGATGCATGGCGCCGGGAAATCGACGCGCTTCCCGATGCGCCCACCACAGCCATCGGGCGCGAGCTCGCAAGCGCCATGCGCGCTCATCATCTGCCCTGCGCGGAATTCCACGCCCTGCTGGACGGGATGGAGGCGGATGCGCGCCCCCGCGTGCGAATCGCCGACGATACCGCTTTCGACCTCTATTGCCGCCGCGTTGCAGGCGCTGTCGGGGTGCTTTCGATCCACATTTTCGGCGCCCCGCAGGCGCGCGATTTCGCGCTGACGCTCGGGCATACGCTGCAGATCGTCAACGTGCTGCGCGATGTCGCCGACGACGCCGCGATGGAGCGCGTCTACGTGCCGCTCTCGCGCCTCGCGGCGCACGGCCTGAGCGATGCGCCCGCGCGCGAACTCATCCGTGATCCGCGTTTCGGGCAGGTCTGCGCCGAACTCGCCGGTGAGGCCGAGGCCGGTTTCGTGCAGGTGGATGCCATGCTGGAGACGCTCGATCGGGCACGGCTGAAACCTGCGATCCTGATGATGGAGGGCTATCGCGCGCTGTTTGCACGCATGCATGCGCGCGGTTTCACCCAGGGCGGCGAGCGCCTGCGGCTCGGCTGGCGCGACAAGCTCGCGCTCGCGGCCAGGGCCCTGCGCCGGGCGCCGTCATGAGAAGCACGCGCGGATGACCGGCATCGTCCACATCGTCGGCGCCGGCATGGCCGGGCTCTCCGCTGCGGTTGCGGCGACAGAGGCGGGACGCACCGTACATCTCTACGAAGCCGCGCCCCAGGCAGGGGGGCGCTGCCGCACGGTGACCGGCGCTGACGGGTTCACCCATGATAACGGCGCGCATGTGCTGCTCTCGGCCAACCGCGCTGCGCGCGGTCTGATCGATCGTATCGGCGCGCAAGACGGCTGGATCGAGCCGGAACCGCGCGGCCTTCCCGTCTATGATGCACATGCGCAGCGGCTTTCGCGCATCGGCCTCTCGCCCTGGTCCTGGATGGCGCGCGACAAGCGTCCGCCCGGCATGGCGCTCGCCGATCTGCCGCGCCTCGCACGCCTCGCCGCACCGCTTGTCCCACCACTTGCCGACCGTCCGATCGGACCGATCTTCGCGGGAAGCGCGCTGCATGATCAGCTGATCGAACCGCTCACCGTCGCCGTGCTCAACACCCCCGTATCGCGTGCCTCCTCGGCCCGGCTCGGGCGGGCGCTGCGCCGCGTGATGCGCCCCGGCGGTGCGCGGCTGCTCATCGCCCGCAACGGCCTCGGCCCCGATCTCGTCGATCCGGCCATCGCCTGGCTGGCGCAACGCGGCGCGCATCTGCGCACGGGGATGCGCCTGCGCGCAGTGGAAGCGCAGGACGACCGGGCCGCAGCCCTCGTCTTTGCCGGTGGGACGATCCGGCTGAGCGGGGATGACCGCGTGATCCTTGCCCTGCCCCCCGCCGAGATCGCCCGGCTTTTTCCGCAAATCCACGCGCCGACGCGCTTCGAGCCGATCATCAACGCGCATTTCGCCCTCGCTGAACCGCTCCCGGCCGAGGCCGTGCCGCGCTTCATCGGCCTCGTCGGCACGCTCGCACAATGGGTTCTGGTGCGCGCTGATCATCTCTCGGTGACGGTCTCTGCGGCAGAAGATCGCATCGCCGACAATCCGGAGCCCCTGCTCGCGCGTATCGAAGCGGAGATTACGCCCGCGCTCGAAGCGGCGGGCGTGGCATGCGGGATCGGGGAGCGGCGTCGGCTGGTGAAGGAAAAACGCGCGACCATGACGCAGGATGCCGGTGGTGCGGTGTATCGCCCGCGCCCGCCCCTGCGCGGGCTTGCCTTCGCCGGCGACTGGATCGGCCCTCTTCCAGCGACCATTGAGGCGGCAATGCTTTCCGGGCGGGATGCGCTGGCGCAGATCGCGGAGGAGCGCCCATGAGGCGTCCGCTCACCGTCCTCCTGGCCAATCCGCGCGGCTTCTGCGCCGGGGTCGATCGCGCCATCGCGGCGGTGGAAGATCTGCGCGTGATGACGGAGAGACCGGTCTATGTCCGCCACGAAATCATCCACAACGCCCGCGTCGTCGACGACATGCGCCGGCGCGGCGTGCATTTCGTCGATGCAATCGCACAAATCCCCGACAATGCCGTGACGGTCTTTTCCGCGCATGGCGTCTCGCGTGCGGTCGAAGAGGAAGCGCAGGCGCGCGGGCTCGACGTGATCGACGCCACCTGCCCGCTGGTGCGGCGGGTTCATGTCGAGGGCCGCCGCCATGCCCGCGAAGGGCGCGCGGTGATCGTCATCGGCCATCGCGAGCATGTCGAGGTCGAGGGCATTCTGGGGCAGATCGCGGGGGAGACGCATGATGCAGAAACCCATGTCGTGGCGGGGCGCGCGGATGTCGCCGCGCTCGACGTGAGCGACCCGCTGCGTCTCGCCTATGTGACCCAGACGACGCTCTCCGTGGATGATACACGCGACATCATCGCCGCCTTGAAGGAACGCTTCCCCGCGATCATCGGCCCCGACATCAAGACGATCTGCTATGCGACGCAAAACCGCCAGGGCGCGGTGCGCATGCTCGCGGAGCGGGCCGAACGCTTCATCGTCTGCGGCGCGCGCAACAGTTCCAATACCAACCGCCTGCGCGATGTCGCCCGCTTCCTCAACCGCCCGGCCCTCCTGGTCGAGGAAGCGCATGAGCTCGACGCGGATTTCATCGCGCAGGCCGATACGATCGGCGTTACCGCCGGGGCCTCCGCGCCGGAGGTGATCGTGCAGGAGGTGCTGGAGAGGCTCGCCGACTGGCGGCAGATACATGTGGAAGAAGTGACACTGACGCGCGAGACCACGCAATTCGCGCCGGTCGAACTCCAGGGGCTGCGAAGCGATCCGGCGTGAACGCGCATGGCGCAGCTTTTCCCTGCGCGAAAAACTCATTCGCCGACACTCGTGCTGCGCCATGCGCGCGAGGCATTAGACTGGTGCGGGAATCAATACCATCCAGGCGAGGAAGAGCCCCATGTCCGAACTGAAATCACGCATCGCGCAGCGCATGGTCGCCGCGACGCTGAAAGCCGCCCGCGAAGCCTCGCTCAAGCCCGTGGCGGTCGCCGTCTATGATGCGCGCGGCGCGCTCAAGGCCTTCCAGGCGGAGGACGGCACCAGCCTCAGGCGCGGCGAGATCGCCATGGGCAAGGCCTATGGCGCGATCGCGCTCGGCGTACCCTCACGCACCGTCGGTGCCATGGCGGTGGAGCGCCCGCATTTCATCGCGGCTGCGAGCCATATCGTCGACGGCCCCCTCGTGCCCGCCCCCGGCGGCGTGCTGATCCGCGACAAGCGCGGGGCCCTGCTCGGCGCGGTGGGTGTCTCGGGCGATCTCTCCGACAAGGATGAAGCGGCGGCCCTGGCCGGCATCACCGCCGTCGGCCTCGCGGCGGATGCCGGGACCTGAGCGGACGGAGATTGCGTGATCCGTCCGGCGCAAATGCGTCTTCCCCACGGGTGAACCCCGGCCCAGTATGATGCGATCGCCTCTGGCGGCGGTATCGGGCGGGGCGAGGATGAGCGCGCAGGTTTCACGACCGGACGATCTGAACAAGGCCGTGCTCTACATGGTCTTCGCCGCGTCGCTGATCCCGATGCTGAATGCCAGTGCGAAATATCTGACCGGTGATTACAGCGTGCTGCAGATCACCTGGGCACGCTATGCCGGGCATTTCGTCTACATGCTGATGGTGTTCGTGCCCTATCGCGGGCTCGCACTCCTGCGCTCGCAGCAGATCCCGCTGCAACTCCTGCGCTCGAGCCTGCTCTGTATGGCGACGCTGATCTATATCACCGCGCTCGCCTTCGTGCCGCTGACCACCGCTGCGGCGATCAGTTTCACCGCCCCTTTCATCGTCACCGCCTTCGCGCCGTTCATTCTGGGCGAGCGGGTCAGTCTGCGCCGCTGGATCGCGATCACGGTCGGATTTGCCGGCGCGCTGATCGTGATCAGGCCGGGCGAGGGCATGAATCTGGCCGCGCTCCTGGTCTTCGGCAGCGCCGCCTCGGCTGCGTTCTATCAGCTGCTTTCGCGCAAGCTCGCCGCCGGCGATCCGGCGGATACCTCGATCACCTATATCGCCGTGACGGGATTCCTGCTCACCAGCCTGCCATTGCCTTTCATCTGGCAGACACCGGGAAGCCTCCTCGACTGGGTGCTCTTCGCCAGTCTCGGCTTCTTCGGCGGGTTCGGACACTACTTCCTCGTGCGCGCTTTCGAGGTTGCCCCCGCGCCCTTCGTCTCGCCCTTCAACTATCTCCAGCTCGGGGGCGCGGTGCTGCTGGGATGGGTGGTTTTCGGACAATTGCCGGATCTGTTCGTCTGGCTCGGCTCGGCCATCATCATCGGCAGCGGCGTCTATATTCTCTATTCCGAGCGCGCCAGGGGCATCCCGGTGCGCACCGGGCCGCTGCGCTGATCGGCGGCGCGGCGCACGATCAGGCCTTCACCTAAGGCAGCCATGCTGATCAGCAGAGTTCGCGGCAGGTACTGCTAAGACTGACTTAACGGAAAACATGCTTGGTTTACGCTTGTGAAAGCAATGACGCGAATCAGCTGCGGTCGATCGCCTGATCAGAACCGCATAATCAGGCCAGAACCGTGTGGAGCCCCAAAAAATGGATGCCTTGATTACAGCCGGGACCGGCAGCGCTACCGGAAAGCGCGAAGTGGCACCTGAAATGCTGGAGCAATCTTCGGATGCACTACCAGTCATGCGCTCCATCATACGCCGGATGAACGGCTTCCTCTATCGCTGCCGCAACGATGCGGATTTCACCATGATGTTCATGGAAGGCGCGGTCGACCGTGTCACCGGCTATGATCGTGATGTCTTTACCGGCCCGGAAAGACGTTCCTATGCCGGCATCATCCATCCCGATGATGCGCGGATGGTGGACGATGCCGTCGCCGCAGCCGTGGAATCGCGCGGTAACTGGGAGGTCGATTACCGGATCCGGCGCGCCGATGGCGGCGAACAATGGGTGCACGAGAGCGGGGGCGGCGTCTATGGGCGGGACGGGGCACTGTCGCATCTCGAGGGCGTCGTGATCGACGTCAACAGCAAGAAGACGCGCGAGCTCGAGAATTCCACCGTGCTGCTGGAGCGCGTCGGCCAGACCAGCCAGGAGATCATCACCAATACCGGTTCGATCCTGCGTATCCTGCACACTTTGCAATTGCTGGCTCTGAATGCACGCATCGAGGCCGCGCGCGCCGGCGAATACGGGGCCGGCTTCACCGTCGTCGCCACGGAAATCAAGGCGCTCGCCGATGAGAGCGGCGTTTCGGCGGGCCGCATCACGGAACTCTCCGAGGAACTCCAGAGCATCCTGCGCCAGAAAGCCTGATCGCAGGCAATGGTGGAAGGCTGCAACGAACGGGGATGAACGACGGTGCATTGATGCGGGAATCATTATAGCGTGCGCCTCAGGAAACCTCATGAGGCCGGGCAGCGTTTTTGCGCGGCGACCGGTCGCATCCCGCGCCACCCTTCATTGCGTCTTCATGATCAGCCCGCCACCTCCATCGAGATCACAGGCATGACCCAGGACCAGGGTATCTTTCTCGCCATTCTGGTGGCGACCGTCACGTTGTTCATCTGGGGGCGCTGGCGCCATGACATGGTGGCCGTCGCCGCGCTGCTGGCCTGTGTGGCGTTCGGCCTGGTCGACAGGGACACCGCTTTCGAGGGCTTCGGCCACCCGGCGGTGGTGACGGTCGCCTGTGTGCTGATCCTGTCGCGCGCCCTGCAGACATCCGGGGCCGTGGATGCGATTGCGCAAAGGTTCATTCCATCGGATGCAGGCATCTTCCTCACCCTCGCCGCCTTGACGACGCTCGGCGCGGTCTTGTCCGCCTTCATGAACAATGTCGGAGCGCTGGCGCTCCTGATGCCGATCGCCATCCAGATGGCGGCGAAGCACGACATCGCGCCCGGCAAGGTCTTGATGCCACTCTCCTTCGGCTCGATTCTCGGGGGGATGACCACGCTGATCGGCACGCCGCCGAACCTGATCGTGGCGGGCTTTCGCCGCGAGACGGGCGAAAGCGCCTTCAGCATGTTCGCTTTTACCCCGGTCGGCGTCACCGTCGCGGCCAGTGGCCTGATCTTCCTGCTGTTGCTGGGACGCCAACTCGTCCCGCAGCGTGGTGGTGGCAACGCAGAAGGCTTCGAGACCGATGCCTATCTGACCGAAGCGCGTGTTCCATCGAAGTCGAAAGCGGTCGGCATGACGCTCAAGCAGATCGAGAAGGAGCTCGACGAGGTCGATGCGATGGTGGTCGGCCTGATCCGCAACGAGGTGCGCATGCGCACCCCCGATCCCTGGCGCAAGCTCCGCATCGACGACATTCTCGTGATCGAGGCCGAGCCGGAGGCTCTCGCCGGGATCCTCTCGATGCTGGAACTCAAGCTCGAAGAGGACAAGCCGCGCGATCCCGATTCGCCGGAGGCGCAGGCCGATAAAGAGGATGAAGAGCAGCGTGACGACGAGATCACCATAAGCGAGATGGTGGTGCTGCCCAATTCGTCGCTGATCGGGCGCTCCGCCGCCGATATCCATCTGCGCACGCGCTTTGCCATCAACATGCTCGCGGTCTCGCGTCAGGGTCAGCGTTCGCGGGCGCGGCTGCGCACTCTTCGATTGCAGGCGGGTGATGTCCTTCTGTTGCAGGGCGCCCCGCAGCGTTTGTCCGAATTCGCGGCCCAGTTCGCGCTCGTGCCGCTGGCCGAGCGGTCCGTGCGTATCCCCGATACACGCCAGGCACTGATGGCACTGGGTATCATGGGCGTGGCCATTGCCGCTGCCGCCTTCGGGCTGTTTCCCGCCGCGATCGCCTTCGCCTTCGGCGTTCTCGCGGTCATGGCCCTGCGCATCATCCCCGCGCGCAACATCTACAATGCCGTCGACTGGCCGGTGATCGTCCTGCTCGGGGCGCTGATTCCCGTTGCCGGGGCGATGGCCACGACCGGCGCGGCGGAACTGGTCGCGCAGACACTGCTGGATTGGGGCGGCAGTTCGAGCAATGTAGCGGCGCTCGCCATATTCCTCGTCATCACGATGACGATATCGGCCTTCGTCAACAACGCAGCCACGGCTGCCGTGATGTGTCCGATCGCGATCAGCACGGCAAATTCCCTCGGCATCAGCGCGGATCCCCTGCTGATGGGGGTCGCGGTCGGCGCGTCCTGCGCCTTCATGACCCCGATCGGGCATCAGAACAACACCATCATCCTCGGCCTCGGCGGCTTCCGTTTCGGCGATTACTGGCAGCTCGGCTTGCCACTCCAGGCCGTTGTCGTGGCCGTCGCCGTACCGATGATTCCCCTGGTCTGGCCATTCTAGGGCTTGTCTTATTCTCGATTATGAGAAATATTCTCGTATATGAGAGAACGCACACCATATATCACCATGGACAGCCGCATTGCCACGCGGCTGCGTCAGCTTCGCTACGCCGCCAATCTGTCGCTGGAACAGCTCGAAACCGCCAGCGGCGTAAGCCGCTCGACGCTCTCGCGCCTCGAAAAGGCGCAGACCAGCGCCACGGCGGAGATGCTTGGGCGGCTTTGCGCCGTGTTCGGCCTGCCCGTATCGCGGCTCCTGCAGGAGGTCGAGGACACGCCCTCCCCGCATATTGCGCATGACGCGCAACCCGTCTGGCACGACCCGGCCACCGGCATGGTGCGGCGCGTGATCTCGCCGCCTGCGGATGGGCTCACCGGCGAGATCATCGGCTGTACGCTGCCGCCTGGAACGGTGATCGCCTATCCGGCCCCGCCACGACCGGGGCTGGAGCATCACCTCGTCCTCCAGGAAGGGGCGCTGCACGTCACGCTCGGCGACGAGGATCATCGTCTCGCCCCCGGCGATTGCCTGCGCTACCGGCTGCGCGGTTCGAGCCGGTTCGAAACACCGCCGGATCAAGGCGCCACCTATCTGCTCTTCATGCTCTGAGGCTGCCCCATGACCAACGCGCCCATACCACCCGCATCCGGGTTCAGCCTCATGCGGATCGAGGCTGCGGCGATGTCCGATGCGCTCGATGACCTCGCCGGGATCCTGCATGCCTGCGTAGCCGACGGCGCCGCCGTCAGCTTCATCCTGCCCTTCGCGCGCGACGAGGCCCGCGCCTTCTGGCGCGACAGCGTCCTGCCGCAGGTCGAAGCGGGCGCGACGATCCTGCTCGCAGCCCGAGACGAGGCCGACGGGGGCCTCATCGGCACGGTCCAGCTCGGCATCGACACACCGCCGAACCAGCCTCACCGCGCCGATCTGAAGAAGCTGCTCGTGCATCCGCGCGCACGCCGGCGCGGCATCGCCCGGGCCCTGATCGCGCGACTGGAAGGCGAAGCGCTCGCCTGCGGACGCAGCATGATCACCCTCGACACCCGCACCGGGGACATGGCGGAGCCGCTTTATCGGGCCATGGGCTACGAAGAAGCAGGCGTCATCCCCGATTACAGCCTCGACGTCACCGCAACGCAGCTGGACGCCACGACTGTGTTTTACAAGCGGTTGAGCGGGAAATAGTTTTCGCGAGCGCGCCATTCATGCCCGGACATGCATGGCCGGACATATGGCATGCATCCGCGAAGAAGGGGTATTGCGGCAAGGATTCATGGAAAACCAGGCCGCCGGATCCAGCCATAAGCAGCAGCTGTATCGCCCTGAATTTCGAGGATTTCGACGTTTTCAAGATGGTGGGCGCGGCTGGGATTGAACCAGCGACCCCTACGATGTCAACGTAGTGCTCTCCCGCTGAGCTACGCGCCCATCTTGGCCCGGCGTTGCGGCGCCGTCTGTGCAGCGCTGCCGTGGGAGCGCGTATAGCGAACCCGCTTCGGCGGCGCAAGCGGCTTGATCAGGAAATCTTCACGCGGCGAGGAGTTTTTCGACTTCGCCGACGAGATCCTTCAGATGGAAGGGCTTCGACAGCACCTTGGCATCCTTGGGGGTCTCCGCATCGGCATTGAGCGCGACCGCCGCAAAGCCGGTGATGAACATCACCTTGATATCCGGATCGAGCTCCGTCGCCCGGCGGGCGAGCTCGATTCCGTCCATCTCGGGCATCACGATATCGGTGAGCAGCAGCTCGAACGGCTCCTCGCGCAGCCGGTTATAGGCCGACAGCCCGTTATCGAACGAGGCCACGTCGTAGCCCGCATTCTGGAGCGCCTTCACGAGGAAGCGGCGCATGTCGTTGTCGTCTTCGGCGAGTAGAATTTTCATGGTGTCCCGCATTGCCGATCCCGGCTTACCTTCCATCTTTCCCATAAGGCCCTGCCCCGGTAAACATCGCGTGAAAGCAAATGTCGCGGCAGCAGGAAAACGGCGCAAAGACGCACATGCGCAGATGAACACGGCGCAGGCGCGGTGATATGGTTGCGACCGATATCGCAAAGATACGCTCTTGCCATCGGCGCGCTCGCGCGAAACATTGGCAGTGTTGATCAACAGGGCAAATGCTGGCGTGACGATACGGGCGAAGGGCTGTGCGCATTGAAGGACGCGACTGACATGACGGGCATCGAGGCTGGCGAGGCTGCCGGTGGCGACAGCGGACCCGCCGCCCTGTTCGATCCGCCTTTCGCGGTCGCTCTGCCCGACCGACCGGTCGGCGGCTTCGTTTTCGATTCGCCCCATTCCGGCGCGGTCTATCCGCAAGCCTTTCTCGAAGACGGGCGCCTGACCGCACATACGATACGCCGCTCGGAAGATGCCTATGTCGACAGGCTGTTCGCGCCGATGGTCGCCCATGGCGCCCCCCTGATCCGCGCGCTGTTTCCACGCGCCTATCTCGATCTCAACCGCGAGCCCTACGAGCTCGATCCGCGCATGTTTGAAGGCCGCCTGCCCGCTTTCGCCAATACCCGCTCGATCCGCGTCGCCGGCGGACTCGGCACGATTCCGCGCATCGTCGCGGACGGGCACGAGATCTATACCGGGCGCATCCCCGTGCGCGAGGGGCTGGCGCGGATCGAGACGCTCTACAAACCCTATCACCGCACCCTGCGGCGGCTGATCACCAGAACCCAGAACCGGTTCGGCTATGCCTGCCTGATCGATTGCCATTCGATGCCCTCGACCAGCCTCTCTGCCGAATCACTCGGCCAGGTCGATATCGTTCTCGGCGACCGCTACGGATCGAGCTGCAGTCATGTGCTGACGGATCTGGTCGAGGTGGCGCTCCGGGCACGCGGTTTCGGCGTGATGCGCAACAAGCCTTATGCCGGCGGCTTCATCACCGAGCATTACGGCGAGCCCTCAGGCCACCGCCACGCGCTGCAGATCGAGGTCAACCGCGCGCTCTACATGCACGAAGCGACGCTGACACCGCATGCCTGGTTCGACGAGATCTCACACGCGCTCTGCGCGGCGCTTGCCGAGGTGCTCGCTGCGGGCGGGGTTTTCGCCGCACGCCCCTTCGAGCCGCCGGCCATCGCGGCGGAGTGATCTGCCCCCATGCTGCAACAAAAAGCGGGACCAGCTGCCGCCGGTCCCGTCGAAGGTGGTACGGCATCCGCTCGGATCGGCTGCGGATGCCGCACGAGGGTCCGCCTCGAAACTTCCGATTAGAGCATCATGCCGTCAGGTGGATACTGGCTGACGGATTGATGCATCGAACAATGACCTGGAGCGCCCGGCCTGACTTTCGTCAGGTCGGAACGCGCTAAGGGATCACTTCTGCTTGACGATGATCGGCGTCAGCAAATCGCCCCAGTAGCCATCCTGGTGGTGATGGCGCGAGGCGCGCTGCAATTCGATGGAGAGGCCGGAATTCACGGCCTCCGCGACGGCTGCATTGAGGCGGTGGAGCTGGTTGGCGAGCATGCGGATCGCCGCCTGCTGCTGCTCGTCCATGGTGGTGGCCAGATCTTCGGCGCGTTCCTTGACGTTGGGCATGATCGTATCTCCCTGAGGATTGTTGCGGATGGCGGGCGGGGCTCATCCCCCACCCGACCGGAATGCTCACTCGGCTGCGTGCAGTTTCGGCTCGTCCTTGGCGAACTGGGCCGTCTCGGTGGAGGCGCCCATCGCCGTGGTCGAGGAGCGCCCGCCCGTGATCGTCATCGAGACCTGGTCGAAATAGCCGGTGCCGACTTCGCGCTGGTGGCGGGTGGCGGTGAAGCCGTTCGCCTCGGCAGCGAATTCCGCCTGCTGCATCTCGGAATAGGCGCCCATGCCGCGATCGCGGTAACCGCGGGCCAGCTCGAACATCGACAGGTTGAGCGAGTGGAAACCCGCCAGCGTGACGAACTGGAACTTGTAGCCCATCGCTCCGAGCTCGCGCTGGAACTGCTCGATCGTGTCCGGATCGAGATTCTTGCGCCAGTTGAACGAGGGCGAGCAGTTATAGGCCAGCAGCTTGCCGGGATATTGCGCGTGGATCGCCTCGGCGAAGCGGCGCGCCTCGTCGAGATCCGGCCGCGACGTCTCCCACCACAGGATGTCCGCCGTCTCGGCGAAGGCGAGGCCGCGCGCGATGCAGTGATCGACGCCGGTGCCTTCCTTGAGGCGGTAGAAACCCTCCGGCGTGCGGCTGTCGGGTTCGATGAAGGGGCGGTCGCGCTCATCGATATCGGAGGTGATCAGCCGGGCCGATTCCGCATCGGTGCGGCACATGACCATGGTGGGCACGCCCATCACGTCGGCGGCGAGGCGCGCAGCATTCAGATTGCGCTCATGCGCAGCGGTGGGGATGAGGACCTTGCCGCCCAGATGCCCGCACTTCTTCTCCGAGGCGAGTTGATCCTCGAAATGCACGCCCGCAGCGCCCGCCTCGATGAAGGCCTTCATGATCTCGTAGGCGTTGAGCGGCCCGCCGAAACCGGCCTCGGCATCGGCCACGATCGGGGCGAACCAGTCGCGCTGGGCACCACCTTCCGCATGCTCGATCTCGTCGGCGCGCTTGAGGGTGCGGTTGATCCGCCGACACAGTTCCGGGGCGCCGTTGGCCGGGTAGAGCGACTGGTCGGGATACATCTGCGAGGCAGTGTTGGAATCGGCGGCGACCTGCCAGCCGGAGAGGTAGATCGCCTTGAGCCCGGCGCGCACCTGCTGCATGGCCTGGTTGCCGGTCATCGCGCCCAGGGTGTTGATGAAGGGCTCGTCATGCAACAGCTTCCACAGCTTCACCGCACCACGCTCGGCGAGCGTGTGGGCGATGGGGAAGGAGCCGCGCAGCCGCAACACATCCTCCGGCGCATAGGGCCGGCGAATACCGTCGAAGCGGCCTTCCGGCGCGGCGGGAACGAGGTCCTGGAAGGTCGGCTTGCTCATCTGTGTCTCCTCAACATTCTCGACATGTTTTTTACAACTTTGGTCGTAGCGATCTGATTTCGTCTCTATTGACCGCTGGAACCTGTCTCAATTGATGCTATGTTGCGCTGCGATGGGCAAGACAGACAATTTTCGGAAAAAGTCGCAGTGTCGAAATGCGACTGCTGTTGATCTGTAAAATTGTCAAAATTTGTAAAAAGGCGACGCTGATGAGCGACGATGCAGCACGCAAGATCATGGCCGGCGGGCGCCTGCGCCGCCTGCGCCAGGAGCTCGGTCTCTCCCAGACCGGGATGGCGACGGAGCTCGGCATCTCGGTGAGCTATCTCAACCTGATCGAGCGCAACCAGCGCCCGGTGACGGCGCAGGTGCTGATCAGGCTGGCCGAGGTCTACGACATCGACCCCCGCGAATTCGCCCGCGAGGAGGAATTGCGCATTGTCGGCGAGCTGGAGGAAATCTTCGCCGATCCGCTGTTTCGCGATTCCCCCGTCCCGCGCGGCGCGCTGCGCGAGATCGCCGATACGACGCCGACGCTCGCCACCGCGATCCAGCGGCTCTACGCGGCCTATGGGCAGTTGCGCGAAGGCGGCCCGCTGGCGCACGGGCCCGGCGATGCGGACCGCGCCGAGGGCGCGGCGCCGGAGCAGCCCGTCGAGCGGGTGCGCGATTTCCTGCATGCGGCCAACAACCATTTCCCCGAGCTCGAGGCAGCAGCCGAGCGGGTGGCGCAGGAACTGGGCGAATCCGGCCCGAACCTGTTCTTCGCCCTGTCGGAGCGCCTGCGCGAGCGCCACGGCCTGCGCGTGCAGATCCTGCCCGTTGACGTCATGCAATCGGCCCTGCGCCGCTTCGACCGCCACCGCCGGCGGCTGATGATCTCGGAGCTGGTCGAGCCATCCGGGCGCACCTTCCAGGCCGCCTACCAGCTCGCCTTCGCGGAATGCGCCGAGACCATCGCGCGCATCGCCGATACGCTCGAATCACGCGACGGGTCGGTGCGGCGGCTGGTGCGGATCACGCTGGCGAATTACTTCGCCGCCGCCGTGATGATGCCCTATGCCCCCTTCCTGCAGGCGGCGGAAGCGCTCGCCTATGATGTCGAGGTCTTGTGCGCGCGTTTCGGGGCGAGCTTCGAGCAGGTCGCCCATCGCCTGACCACGCTGGCGCGCCCGAGCGCGCGCGGCGTGCCGTTCTTTCTGGTGCGGGTCGATACGGCCGGAAACGTGTCGAAGCGGTTTTCGTCGGGCTCCTTCCCGTTCTCGCGCTTCGGCGGCACCTGCCCGCGCTGGAACCTGCATCACAGCTTCCGCGCGCCGGGGCGCGTTTTGTGCGACGTGGTCGAACTGCCCGACGGCGCACGCTGGTTCTCGCTCGCGCGCACCGTGCGACGCAATGCACAGGCCTGGGGCGAGCCGGAGGCGCAGTTCACCATCGGGCTCGGTTGCGAACTGAAATATGCCAGCCGCCTGGTCTATGCGAAGGGGATGGACTGGAAGTTGCGCGAGCCGACACCGATCGGCGTCAATTGCCGGCTCTGCGAGCGGCAGAACTGCGCCCAGCGCGCCGCGCCGCCGATCCTGCGACAGCTTAGCGTCGACGAAACCACGCGCGGCGTCTCGCCCTTCGCCTTCGAGAACTGAGGCCGCAACGCGCGTGCCCGTGCCGCCTTGCACGAAAGGGCCTTTACCTGCCCGCCCGTGCGGGCATCATGACCCGATAACGAAGGAGCCCCGCATGGCGGCGGCAAATAACGGGGAGGATTGCATGCATGTTCTCGTGACCGGCGCCGCCGGAATGATCGGTCGTAAACTCGTGGAGCGCCTCGCCGAAGAGGGGCGCATCGGCGGCGCCGAGATCACCAGAGCCACCCTCCACGACATCGTCGCGCCGCAAGCCCCCTCCTTCGCGCCGTTCACGGTGGAGAGCATTGCCGCCGATTTCGCCGATCCCGCCGTGCCGGCGCGGCTGGTTTCCGGCAAGCCCGATCTGATCTTTCACCTCGCCGCCATCGTCTCCGGCGAAGCGGAGACCGATTTCGACAAGGGATACGCCATCAATCTCGACGGCACGCGGCGTCTGTTCGATGCGCTGCGGGCGCTCGGCGATGATGGCACATATCATCCACGCATCGTCTACGCCTCCTCCGTCGCCGCCTTCGGCGCGCCGCTGCCGGATCTGATCGACGACGAATTCCTGCAGGCTCCGCTGACGAGTTACGGCACGCAGAAGGTCATCGGGGAACTGCTCCTGACCGATTACACCCGCAAGGGCATCTTCACCGGCATCGGCATTCGCCTGCCCACGATCTGCGTGCGCCCAGGCAAGCCCAACAAGGCGGCATCCGGCTTCTTCTCGAATATTATCCGCGAGCCGCTGGCGGGCCATGAGGCGGTGCTGCCGGTGGATGAGAGCGTGACGCACTGGCACGCCTCGCCACGCTCGGCCATCGGCTTCATGATGCATGCCGCGACGCTGGACAGCGAGAAGATCGGTCCGCGCCGCAATCTCAACATGCCGGGCGTGCGCGCCACCGTCGGCGAGCAGATCGAGGCCCTGCGCAGGATCGCCGGCGAGAACGTCGTGGCCCGCATCCGCCGGGAGCCCGACGAGATGATCCGCGCCATCGTCGGAAACTGGGCGCGCGGCTTCTCGCCAAAGCGTGCGCTGGCGCTCGGTTTCACGGCGGATGAGAGCTTCGAGGCGATCATCCGGACCCATATCGAGGACGAGCTCGGCGGCGAATTCGTGCGCTGAGCATCACGCCGCAACGGCAGATTTTTTCGCCACTGCCCCTTGCCGTATGCCCGGAATTCGGCAACCTCCCGCATATCCGCCGGTCACGCCGGCACTCGACCGGATCCGCGCGCATCAGTCACGCGCAGGATCCGGCTGCGGAAAAGGTGCGATGGACGAAACAAATACGATCTGCCCGGTGATCCTGTGCGGCGGCGCGGGTACCCGTCTGTGGCCGTTATCCCGCAAGAGCTATCCCAAGCAGTTTGCACAATTGCTCGGGCGCGAGAGCCTGTTCCAGGGCACGGTGCGGCGCATGGCCGAGGCCGGTTTCGCGGCCCCGCTGGCGATCACGGGGGAGGATTTCCGCTTCATCGTCACCGAGCAGCTCGCCGCCGTCGAGCAGGTTGCCCGCGCCACCCTGATAGAACCGCAACCGCGCAACACCGCGCCCGCCATCCTCGCCGCCGCTTTTTGGCTGCGTGAGAGCGATCCCGATGCGCTGATGCTCGTCGCCCCGTCCGATCACGTGATTCCCGACACCCCCGCCTTCCGCGCGCGCGTCGAGGCTGCCATCCCGGCGGCGCGCGCGGGGACGCTCGTGAGCTTCGGCGTGACGCCGACGCGCCCGGAAACGGGCTACGGTTATCTGGCCCTGACGCCGGAGGCGGATCCGCAGGGGGTTGCGCCGCAGCCGCTCGCGGGTTTCGTCGAAAAGCCGGATGCCGCGCGTGCGGCACAGATGCTGACCGAGGGGCGTTTTCTGTGGAATGCCGGCATCTTTCTGTTTTCGGTCAAGGCACTGATTGCCGCATTCAGCCGCCACGCGCCCGATCTCATGGAGCCGGTCGCCGGCGCCGTGGCGCAGTCACAGGCCGATCTCGGCTTCACCCGCCTCGCTGCGGAGCCGTGGGCGCAGGCGCGCGATATCTCGGTCGATTACGCCATCATGGAAAAGGCGGAGAATCTCGCCGCCGTGCCGCTGACGGCGCATTGGTCCGATCTCGGCGGCTGGGAGGCCGTCTGGCAGGAAAGCGGGCCGGACGGGCAGGGTAACGTCGTCTCCGGCCATGCGCTCGCTCAGGATTGCCGCGACACGCTCTTGCGCTCCGAGGCGGAAGGGCTCGAACTCGTCGGGATCGGCCTCGACAATATCGTCGCGGTGGCAATGAAGGACGCCGTCCTGGTCGCACGCAAGGACCGGGCGCAGGAGGTCAAGGATGCCGTCGCAACGCTCAAGGCGCAGGGCGTGGCACAAGCCACCGCCTTTCCGCGTGATCACCGCCCCTGGGGCTGGTTCGAAAGCCTTGCCGTGGGAGAACGTTTCCAGGTGAAGCGCATTGTCGTCAAACCTGGCGGCGCCCTGTCGCTGCAAAGCCATATGCACCGCTCGGAACACTGGATCGTGGTTGCCGGTACCGCCCGCGTCACGATCGACGGGCAGGAAAGCCTCCTCGGGGAGAACCGGTCGGTCTATATTCCCCTCGGCTCCGTGCATCGCCTCGAGAATCCCGGCAAGCTGCCGATGGTTCTGATCGAAGTGCAGACCGGGGCCTATCTGGGTGAGGACGACATCATCCGCTACGAAGACATCTACGCGCGTCGCTGACGCCAACGGGAGGAAAGATCATGGACGAAGATCGTTTCAACATGGAAATGCGCAAGTTTCTCAAGGAAGTCGGCGTCACCTCTCAACGCGAGATCGAGCGTCTCGTGCGCGACGGCGCGGTCAAGGGCGGCGAATTGCGCCTGCGCATGACGCTGACGGCGGAGAATGCCGATCTCGAACATGTCGTCGAGCGCACATTGCCGGTGCCCGACGAATCGTGATCGCGCGCAGCGCCATCGTCGCCTCAGCGGTCCTGCGGCGGGATGTGCCTGATCCGCTCGACATGGGCCTTGATATCCTCGCAACTGAACTTGCTGTGGACCCGTCTGGTGGAAGCGGGATGGTATTGCAGGCCGAGGTTTCTGTCGGCGCGCCAGGCCCTCATCGGGCGAATCGGGCGCGGCACGAAACCGCCGCCGCAGGTCGGGCAGACATTATGAAGCACGTTCTCGACGCAATCGGCGCAGTAGGTGCATTCATAGGTGCAGATGCGCGCCTCGGTCGATTGCGGCGGCAGATCCTTGTCACACAATTCGCAATTCGGGCGCAATTCGAGCATCGGAACCTCCATCCGGGACATCTGTGCCGGTGATCTAACGGCTTGCCGGCATAGGCTTGTCATCATACGGCGCAATCTTGCATGAGCGAATGCAAAGATTGCGTGCCTTAAGTTTCGCAATGCATGCAACAGCAGATGCGCCATCCCATGTGGAATTTCGTCACCTGCGCGCTCGCGGGCGCTATCACGGCGGGCACGGACCGGCTATGCATTGAAATATGCGTGACAGCAGACGAGTCGATCATCAGGCGCTGACACAGGGCGCATTCTCGGGCGCGGTGGCCTTCGCGAAGGCCGCCCCGCTCGTCGTGCTCGACACGGTGATCCTCGCCGCGCTCGTCGATCTCGCCCGGCGGCTGCTGCTGCCGACGGGCTCCACCTCGCCCTATCTGGTCGGCACGGTCGAGGCGGTGCTTGGCGTCTTCGTCTTTGCGCCGATGATCATCGCTGCCCATCGCTACAGCGTGGCGGGGATGCTCACGCCGCGCCTCACCGGATCTCTCGCCGGGCCGATCTTCGGGCGCTTCGTCAAGACCTCGCTGATCCTGTCGCTGATCACCGTGGCGGGTTACGCGGGTGGCGCGTTTCTCTCCGAGGCGCTGGACCCGCCGCTCGGCACCGCCGTCTTTTTCATGGCCTTCGCCGCGACCATCGCCCTGTCGGTGCGTTTGGGCCCGCTGTTTCCCGCCATCTCCGTGAACGCGAACGGCGCGGGCTGGGGCGCCGCCTGGCGCGATACAGCCGGGTACGGCTGGCGGATCTTCTTCGTGCTCGCCATATGCAGCCTGCCCTTCATCCTTCTCGGCCTGCCGCTCGAAACCGCCATGCGCGAGGTGGAGATTCTGCGCGTCGCCGGGCTGATCCTGACCCTCTTGCGCGCCGTGATCGAAACCGGCTGGACGCTGGTACTCGCCTGCGCGGCGGGACTGATCTACAAGGAACTCGCGCGCGAATTGCTGCTCGCACCGCCCTCCGGGGGCGCATCGGGAGGCAATCATGGCTGAGGCGTCCGAGAAGACGGTGATGCAGGATTTTCCGGCAAAGCCTGATCTGGCCGAGTCGATTCGCGCCTGGCTCTCGCGCCTGGCGTTTGAGCGCCGCGCGGCGCCGAAGACGCTGCAGGCCTATGCGCGCGATCTGCGCCAGTTCACGCAATTCCTCGTCGAACATCTCGGCGAGCCGGCGGATCGCGCAGCCTTTGCCGCCCTCGCCCCCATGGATGTGCGCGCCTTCCTCGCCGCAAGGCGTCGCTCCGGGATCGAGAGCCGCTCGCTGATGCGCCAGCTCGCGGCGTTGCGCGGCTTCGCCCGCCATCTCGCGCAGGAGGGCTATGGCGACGCCGCCGCGTTCTTCGCCGTGCGGGGGCCGCGCACCGCCAAGACGCTCCCCCGCCCCATCGGTGCGGAAGACGCCCGCGCCACCGCCTCGACCGCGACGCGGGCCGGCTCACCCCGCGAACCCTGGATTCTCGCCCGCGACGCCGCCGTGCTCGGCCTGCTCTACGGGGCGGGGCTGCGCATTTCCGAGGCGCTCGGCATCCGCGCCGGTGATGCGCCCGTGGGCGATCGCGACAGCATCCTCGTCACGGGCAAGGGCGGCAAGCAGCGCGCCGTGCCGGTGATCGTGCCGGTGCGCGCGGCGATCGCGGATTATCGCGCGCAATGCCCCTATGTCCTGAACGATGACGAGCCGCTTTTCGTCGGCGCGCGCGGGGGGGCGCTTTCGGCGCGTGTCGTGCAGCTCGCCATGGCGGAACTGCGCGGCGCCCTCGGCCTGCCCGACAGCGCCACGCCGCATGCTTTGCGCCATTCCTTCGCGACCCATCTGCTGGCCGGCGGCGGCGATCTGCGCGCCATCCAGGAACTGCTCGGCCACGCCTCGCTTTCCACCACCCAGATCTACACCCGCATCGACGCCTCGCGCATCATGGAGAGCTACAACGCCATGCATCCGCGTGCGCGGCGCGGTGAGAGCGGCTGAGGGGCGGTGGCTGATCGTGGCTCGATGGGAGAGCGGGTGACTTTTGAATCAGGCCGAATGAAACGCTTTTCTGGCAAAATTCGCACCTGTACTCGGCCGGCCTTGGTACTGCCCACCGATGAGACCGTTCACGTAAACCTCGCGATGAAACCGCGTCTTGCTTGTATTCGCGATTTCCGGATTTTGCGATAGCGCCATACCAATAAGCGTCGTTTCCAGCCAATCGACGTAGCCATCGGAGTTCGCACGGCTTTTTGAAAGACGCCATGTATCAGAAACAAGGGGAAAAAGTAATATACACGGCTTTCCACGTCGATATGATTTTTCTTTGTCCTGCGGATTCAATATTTCAGTGTAATGCAAAATCTTATGAGGTGTAAATACTTCATCACGGAACCCGCCTTGGGCGAGCGTTTTTCCGACGTACCACGGCCTAACTTTCTGTCCATTGCTAATGCAGAAGGCGTAGCAACCAATACCCAAGTTGAACAGTTGAATTGGACGAAGCGGGAACATTTTTCCGTAAGCCATTGATGTTATTGAGG
>HotLOscill_hetero_coDRAFT_1000226_pt1 | contig 31521 bp, 28 predicted proteins | sample HotLakmetagenome_2_FD_10650 | JGI IMG/M metagenome (IMG submission 10650)
CATCCGCCGCAATCGCCGCAGCACCCGCAACAGCCGCTCCCGCCGCAAGCGTGCCACCACCAATACCACCCGCAACCGCGGCCATTGCGGCGACTTCCGCGACCAGCTCGGCCGCTGTGGCCGAAATCAGCACCTCGCCCGAGGCGCCGACCGAAACATCGCTTGCGCGGACCACGACGCTGCGCCCGTTATCCAGTGTCAGCCGCGCTGTACCGTCATCGAGCGTCTCGACACCCGTCACGCCGTCGACACTTGTGGCGTCAACGAAGCCTTCAGGGTCGGACTGCGCCTGTGCCACGAGGGGAAGGACGAGAAGCGAACCGCCGACACTGCCGGCGAGCTTCTTCTGCTGGCGCGCAATCCAGTCGCGCACGTAAGCCTTGCGCTCGGTCGCGCTCGCCACCGCCTCTGGCATATCGTTTTTCTCAATGTCGTTTTGCTCGGGATGCTGATTGCGTGAATGGAATGTCATGATAACCCCTCGAATTCACTTTCGCCTTGGTTTCAGACCTTACACTTTCACAAGTCGTCACAGAAAAAAAGATGTATCTGTTCGCTTGTCCTGCCTCTTGGCGTGGCGATCAAGGTGCCGTGGCGCGTGCGGAATCTTGCTGGCATGGCCTTGTTCTGCGGGCATATTCGTGACGCTTGCGCCGGCGCGTTCGGCCCCCTTCGGCGGGGCATTTGCGTGGCCGGGCTGTTGGCCCAAGGTGGCTTGCTTGCCCGGACGAGACCCGGTGGGCCGGGTCTTGTGGCGTTGCATCCCGTGAACGGTGGGGCGGTTGCGATCCTGCCGGGGGCCGAACCAGTACGCAAGGCCGTCACATGGGGGATGCGAGCCCGTGCGAGGGGCAGGGCCAGGCACTCCGCCGCAGCCATCCGCGGGGCGTGTATCTGCGGCGCGATTCCGCTGATATTTTGGGGTTGACCCTATCCGGCCATCTTTCTAGATAGGCCCCCTAGTGGGCCGTTAGCTCAGTTGGTAGAGCAACTGACTTTTAATCAGTGGGTCGCAGGTTCGAATCCTGCACGGCTCACCACTGAACCAAAAGAAAGCAAAAGGTTGGGGATAGCGCTGAGCCAAGCCCACCCTTCACGTTTTGATCTTTTCACCGAGTTTGCAACCAAATTTCGCAGACACGGAAATGACCGGGCGAATTTCGCCCGGCCCTCGCCGATCTGATGAGGACGTTACTTGCGTTCGGCGCGATTGGCCAACTCTATTGCCCTAATTCAACGCCGATGCCGTGCCGCACGTGCAATGCTGGCCATGTCCCCAGGCGATCTCCCGACTGCCACTGGAGTTGCGAAGCACACTATCGCGGGCTTTGAAATGGGGCAGAGCTCCCCCTATCCGCGCACCATCACCGCGCTCGAATCCGCGGGAGTCGAATTCATAGAAGAGAATGGGGGGGCGCAGGCGTTCGGTTGCGCAAGGATACCTGACCGTCGCCAGCGCGGCGTGCGTGACCATCTCGCCGCGTTTGGCGTTGCGGCGGACGGTGCCAGGATGGGCGCGGCCATTGCGGTCGTGATCGGGTCGATCGGGCTGTGTGCGGCCGCGATATCCGCCGCTGCGCCACTGTTCGGATTCGGCGATGCATGGTTATATGCGGGGATCGGCCTGGCTGGCCGCACGTTCGTGGCGCAGCGGACCCTGCAGCGCCAGCAGGTCAGATCCGGTAGGTCCGCTCCGCCGTCCCCCTGAAGAGCGCATATCGTTCCGCGGTCGTGAAGTCCGAAACGATCTCGTCGTAGGCGGCCCAGAGGCGCCCGTATGTGGCCATCAGCCGGTCAACCGGAAAGTTCGAGGCAAACATGGCCCGCTCCGGGCCGAAACTCTCGATGCAATGAAGCACGAATGGCCGGATCGAGGATGCGGTCCAATCTGTCTCGACCATGCCGAAGCCGCTGAGCTTGACCACCATGTTGGGTGCGGCTGCGAGACGCGCGATCCCCTCGTGCCAGCCGGCAAGGTTTTCGTCGTCCCTCTCTGCGGGCATACCGGCATGGTCAAGGATGAAGGTAATGTCGGGATTTTCCGCGACCACGTCAGCAACGGCCGCCATCTGATGGTGATAGACCTGCACGTCGAAGCTCAGCTCATGGTCGGCAAGGCGCGACAATCCCCGGCGCCATGCCGGGTCCGTGAGAAAATCCTTTGGCGCGCGATTCAGGCGCGGATCGGGATGCCGGTTCAGAACCTGGCGTATCCCGCGGATTCGACCGTGCGCGCAATGCGCCGCAAGAACCGAGTCCACGTCAGGCGCGGAGAGATCGGCAAAACCGACGATCCCGTGTGGAAAGCCGCGCGAGGCGGGGTTGGCGGCCGTTTTCTCAAGCCAAATGGTTTCTCCGACGGGGTCTGACGGATCGTAGTTCGCTTGCACGTGAACCGATTTCAGCAACGTTACGCCCGCCGCTTCGGCATCGGCAAGCAAGTCCGCGACGCGATAGCTTTTCTTCAGTGGCCCGAGATCCCCCCAGCCACGGTCGCTCATGTCCTCGCTCAACCATGGATAGCGATTGAGTTCGAGATCCCAGAGGTGATGATGCGGGTCGACGATTTCCATGATGCCTCCAGCCAAGGTCGGGAACGGGATGTTTTATGCGGGCGGCGGGTCGCCGCCCGCGAGTATGTCAAAGTGCGCCCGCAGACTCGAGCTCCTCGATCAGCACGGTCTGCCCCTGTTCTTCGAGAACGCGCCTGGCCAGTGCCGGGTCGTAGGCTCCCTTGACAGCAAGCCAGGCGTCCCGCGCCCCTGCCTGCCAGCGTGTCCTTTCCTCGTCGTTGGGGGTGTAGGATTCGACCCGGCCTTCCATCGCCTTCACGGCCTCTTCCTGCCATGCGGTGTCATAAGCGAAGCCCTCGCGCTGAAGGTCTTCGCCCACTTGGTCTATCGCCGCGCGCGCCCAGTCTGGCAGCGCGTCATAACGTTCCTTGGACATCATGATCGGATGTGCGCTGAACGCGGCTTCGATGACGGTGACATGACTGACCACCTCGTAGAACTTGCCTGCTGCTGTGAATGTGTCCTGAAGATACATGCCTTGGACGACCCCGGACTGAAGCCCCTCATAGAGCGACGACCAGTCATATGGCACCGGAGCGGCGCCCCACGCCTTGACGAGATTGAACTCGGTCGGGCTCTTCGTGACCCGGATTTTCAGGCCGCGAAGGTCGGCGGGTTCCCGCACCTCGCGCTCTGTGTTCACGACGTTGCGGAACCCGCCTACAGGCACAAGGGCAATGACGTGCATCCCCATTTCATCCGCAGCGCGTTCGGAAAGCTCCTCCGCCAACCAGTCGTTCAGGATCTGGCTTGCCTCTGCCTGGCCCTGGAACAGGTATGGCAGGTTCACGATGTCGAAGGTTGTTCCGAAGGCACCGACATTGCCGCTCGAAACCGTCGCGATGTCGATCTGTCCCAGGTCAAGTTGCTCGACACAGGCATGCTCGCTGCACAGCGATCCCCGGTCGTGGACCTTGAGCTCGATCCGCCCGTCAGAGTATTCTGCCAGACGGGGGGCGAACACGTCCGAGATCAGTTTGCCCAGCGACCAGGCGGGCGCCGCGGCAGTTCCGAGTCGCAGCTCGATTTCCGCCGCTGTGGCGGCCGGGGCGGCCGCGGTCACTGTCCAGGCAAAGAATAGGGCGGCCAGCCGCCTCGAGGTTTTCGTCTTAATCGGTTTCATCTTAGGTCTCCTCCTCCTTGTGGTTCGACCGTTTCAATGGTCCTTGGCGTCGTCCTCCTCGGTGCCTCTCCCGTCCCGATCGCGAATATGGTCGATCATCGCCATCGCCGATGCGGCCATGACGAGCACGCCAGCAATTGGCAGGATCATCATCGGATAGGATTTGGGCAGGTTTCCCAGCTCCCAGTAGGAACCGGGTATCCGCCCCACGACTTCCCAGCCCTTGACCAGAAGCAGAAGCCCGAGGGCACCGAAAAGTGCGATCCAGAGCCCTTCGAAGAAGCGTGTGACGGAGGTGGGCAAGAATGCATGGGCCGTGGTCATCGCAATATTGCCGCGCGTTCGGACGGCGAGTACGAAGGCCAGAAAGACAAGCCATGTGTTTGCGAAGAGTGTCAGCGTGTCGCTCCAGAAAGGCGGTGCAAGAAAGACGGTTCGAAGCACAACGGTGTAGATGATGAAGCCGATCATCAACACGAGGAGTATGCTGCAGATCGCTCCCAGTGTTCGGCTCAATACACGGTCAATTAGTCGGATCAGCGTCATGTTCGTGTGTCCTCAGAGGAGTCCGAGCCATGCAGGAATGGCCAAGGTCAGTGGCGCGACAAGCAGCATCAGGAAAAGCACCAAAATCTCGACGGTGATGAAGGGCAGTAGCGCGATTGCCGTTCGGTCCAGCCGCGCCCCTGCAACCGCGGCGGCGGTGAAATAGCAGACGCCCACCGGTGGTGTGACGGTCCCGAGAAGAAATCCGACCACGACAACAAGCGCCGCCTGGATCGGCTCGTACCCGGCGGCCACGCTGACCGGGATCAGCATCGGGCCAAGCACAATGATGTTGGCCGTCGCATCCATGAACATGCCCGCGACGAACACGATGAGAAGCAGCGCCGCCGCAAAGGCGAGGGGGCTGCCAGCAAAGGTACCGAGCCAGGCCTCCAGGAGATCGAGAGCGCCGAGCCGGGTCAGGAGCCAGGAAAATGGCCCGGCGGCGGCGATGATGATGAAAACCGAGCCCGAGAGGCGCACCGTCCGGCTGAGCGCCTGAATAACCGCCTTCCGTGACATGTCGCGATAGGCCACCGCGCCGATGAAGAATGCGACGGCCGCGGTGATCGCGCCGGCCTCCACCGAGCTGAACCAGCCACCGAGAATGCCCATGATCAGTATGGCGGGGACCGACAGGGCCAGCGCCGCCGCGCTGAGAGCCGACAAGAGCGCGGCGAACGAGAACGCCACTTCGCCCCGCTCGTGTCCCTCTCGTCGCGCAATGACCCAGACGACGAACATCAGCATGAACGTGATCAACAGGCCCGGCAGGATACCGCCGGCAAAGAGTGCGCCCACAGACAGGTTGGCGACGCTGGCCAACACGATCATGGCGATACTCGGCGGAATGATCCCGCCGATGGTCGACCCGATGGCGGTGATTGCTGCGGCATAAGGCGCGCTGTAGCCGCGGTCTTTCATGGTCGGGATCATCACGGTTCCAATTGTTGCCGTGTCAGCAACGGCGGACCCATTCATGCCAGCGAAGAACAGACTTGCGACCATGTTCACTTGTGCAAGCCCGCCGCGCATCTTTCCGACCAAGACCGAGCTCAGCCTTAGAATACGCCGGGTGACAGACGAACTATTCATCAACTCGCCGGTCAGCATGAAAAACGGAATCGCCACGAGCGGGAAACGCGCAAGGGCCTCGTACATCTGATGAGGTACTGTCAGAAGTGGGGCTGCGTCGGTGATCAGGATGTAAATCGTCGGCAGCACGATCATGGCAAGAGCAATAGGAGCCCCAAGGAGGATCAGGCATATGAGTGAGACGCTGAGCAGCAGGATGTCCATTGGCTTTCCCCCCAATCTGCATCGGCCGAGAAACCAAGGCATTGAGAAAAGGGTCCGCTGCTGTTGTCGTAATGTCAACATTAAACATATTGTGTTATTTCTGGCGCTACTGCCGAGAGCTTGGCAAATGTCGCGTATCTCTTGGGGTCAGGTCATCGAAAAGGATTGGTCCTTGGGTTGGCCTGGCCCCCTCGCGCAACCAATCTGGCGAGCGCGATGTCTCGGGTGGCACTACCAAGGTCGGAGACGTCAACCTGAGGCGGGCTTTGTGCCAAGCAGAAATCGTGATGATGAGCTGTGGAAGTTCTGACTGGTTGAGAGCATGGGGAGCACAGGTCGCGCAACGCCGTCATACTCCATCGGATTTGGGTCGATGGCACGGTCCTCGAAGCAAACGCTGCGCCACAAATGCCTGATAAGTTGTTCCTTCGCCCGTTGCCTGTCCAATTGCAGGCTTTCGAGGTACCGCAGGGACGTGGTTCCGATGATGCCGTGGTCTGGACCGTCGCTGACGTCCGTCAAGCACGCCTATGAGACGGGTCCGTCGGGATTACATCGAACCAGCATCATGTTGGCAGCCTGAACGCCGAACACGAACCGAAGCATGTAATCGAAAGACCTCAGCAGAAAGCCGCGACAAAAGCAGTACGGACAAGACGATCCCAAAAACCGCTCTGGCGGATCATTCTGTTTGCGCGAAACCTCTTGACGGAAGTCGACCCGTTACCGAAGCCCTGCCCTCGAAATCATTGCCCCACGCAACAAGAATCGCTAGACTCGCACTCGCATTTTACCTTCCGCCTGTCGAGCGACCAGCCTGGGCAAGTGGAGTCCAGAGCAAAGGATAGAACCATGACCTTTATTGGAAGCGTCGGCAAATTTCTGAACAACAATGCCATTGGCGGGATCGGCAACGTGCTCGGAATCGCCACTTCGGTCTACAGCATCAAGACGGAAATCTATGACCATGTGAACGGTGACGGCACGTTCAACGATGTGGAAGATCCGGTTCTCGCCGGGATCGAAGGGCTTCAGGATGAGGTCGAGGGGTTGCGCGAGGATATCGGCGAACTGCAAGTCGCGCTGACCAATCTCATCCTGTCCGAATTTTCGGGTCTTCAACAGCAACTCCTGTCCAGCGCGCAGTCCCGCGCGGAAAGTGCACTGGACCTTCTGGCCTCTTACCAGATCGACGCCGAGATCGACCGAGGTGAGATCATTGCCGATGTGTCGCGGGCATTCCGCGACACGCTGGCGCAGGGGCGCCAGCTGCTGGAGCCCAGCGATCCGCCGACGGCCCTTGACGCAATCAAGGCCGCGGTCGGCGCGGTTGGTTACACGCTCTATGCAAGGTTGGAAGTCGCGCGCGAACTCGAAGGCGGCGAGCTTGCGTCCGACAAGATTGCCCGGCAGATCGAAGACGCGATGACGTTCATGACCGATGTCGTTAGCTATATCGAAGATCGTCTGAGCGTCGAGATGGATCTGAACTTTATGAATTATGACAGTGCAAAGTTCGAAGTCTACCTCGACGGAGAGCCGTTTCCCGATTTCTACAGCGCAGGTTGGGAAAATTCGGCTGACAGCAACGGACGCGGCTATGTAAACGGACCGTTCGTTTTCCGGGCGCCCGACGAAGGGGGCTCGTGGGACATTCCAGAAGACTACGAAGGCCCGCTTGTCGACCAATTTGGCACAGTATTCCTTCCCTCGCTTGATTCGTTTATCAACGTCAACAGTGTCGTATATTACACGCCAGAGGGCCAGCTAACGGACCGCGACGATCCCGACGGGATTAGTACGTTTGATTACTGGCGCGCGGAAATGGAGGCCTGGGCGATCGAACAGACGTTCCAGTGGTTCGGCATCGACCGGACTGAGCTGGCCGAAACGGTCGAAGGCTTTGCTGACATGACCGATGGCGAGCAGATGATCCTGCCAAGTGTTCCGGGCTTTGACAATGCCGGAACGCTGGTGGGCACCGAGGGGGACGACCTCCTCATCGGCAATGACGGTGATGATTCATTGATGGGTATGGGTGATCCCGACATCATTCGTGGCAAGGAAGGCAATGACACGATCGACGGTGGTGACGGCGGCGACCGGCTCGATGGCGGTGAGGGCAATGATAGTCTTGTCGGCGGTCCAGGTGACGACGCGCTGATCGGTGGCCCCGGTGACGATACGATCGATGGTGGAGCGGGGCACGACCTCGCGATCTATGCCGGGCGGCGATCCGAATACGATGTCGATTGGTCCCGGGAGGGGGATGAACTGCGGGTGCAGGTGGAGGGGCCGGAGGGCACGGACCTGTTGCTGGATGTTGAGCGGATCGTTTTCGACAATCGGATCGTCCAGATTCAAACCGCAACGCCTGACGAGTCACTTGACGGGGACATCCTGTTTTCGACCGGTGAGCGACGCATCGCTGATGACCTGATGTTGGGCGTATTCTCGGACGGGACAATAGACGGTGGATTGGGTGACGATACCATTGTGTCGGGTGGTGGCATGACCCATCTGATCGGTGGACCGGGAAATGACATCATCATCGGTGCACCGCCGCGTTCCGGTCTTGCATCGGATATCGCTGTCTTTTCGGGAGAGCGGGACAGTTACGAACTGTTGGAAGCATCGGTTGAGGCGAACCCCTCGCGAGAAGTGGTTTTGAGCGGTCCTGACGGCGAGGATACGGTTTCACGGGTCGAGTTTCTCGAGTTCGATGACGATACGATCGGGTGGATGCGCGCCGGATACTCCCACGCACGCGATCAATGGGCCGCAACTGGCGGAGATCTCGATGATATCGTGACCGGTGGCTTGCAGGACGATTTCCTTGGGGGAGGACGCGGCAACGACACGATGCTGGGCGGCGATGGTGATGACCTTTTGCGCGGCAACGCAGGCGATGACACGCTCGATGGCGGCAGCGGCGACGACACGGTGATCGGTGCTACGGGTGATGACAGCATAACCGGCGGCCCAGGCGCGGACGAGTTGCGTGGCGGAGACGGCAATGACACGGTCGTGAGCAACTCCGGCAACAATACACTCTTCGGTGGAAGGGGAAATGACCTCCTGCGTGGTGGTAGCGACAGTGACACGCTCTACGGCGACCAGGGGGCGGACGTGCTGATTGGCAGGGCGGGCGCGGACGTCCTCCACGGCGGCCGTGGCAATGACACGGTGTTCGGGGCCCCGGGTGATGACAGCATCATCGGTGGCCGTGGTGCGGATGAACTGCGCGGCGGTGACGGGCATGACAGCATCCTGGGCGAAAGCGGCAATGACACGCTCTTCGGCGGGGAGGGCAATGATCTGCTGTCTGGCGGCGAGGGCAATGACACGCTCTATGGCAACGAGGGATCGGACACGCTCGATGGTGGAGCCGGCGCGGACGAGTTCCATGGAGGGCACGATGCAGACATTTTCCGCTTCAACTCTGCCGAGGACATCGGCGGGAGGGGCGTGCCGCAAGACCGGATCATGGATTTCGAGCAGGGGCTCGATGTGATCGACTTGTCGTCCGTCGATGCACTGACCACGGCAAACGGCAACCAGGCTTTCACTTTCATCGGCACGGACTTGCATAGCGGTGCAGGCGGGACGCTGCGCTATGCCAACACAGCGACGGACACGATCATCTACGGCGATACCAACGGCGATGGAACAGGTGATTTCGCCTTGCGTCTCGAAGGGCTCTTTGACTTGACGGAGGAGGATTTCATCCTCGACGACCGAGGCGGCGACGCGCTCACGATGGACAACGGCGGCCTTCTCGTCAATGAGGGCAGCAACTCCAACTATGAAATACAGGGTCGCGATGGAGAAGAGGTCGTTGATCCAGTGATAACCGCCAATGACGCGCTCGACGTCTTGCGGCTGGCATTGGGGTTGGACGCGTCCTTCGGGGAAGCGTCGGCCGGGAACCTGGTCGCCGCCGATATCGACCAGGATGGCAAGGTCACCGCGTCTGATGCGCTGGACGTGTTGCGTGCGGCGCTCGGTCTTGAAAGCGAGAACGCCCCGCGCTGGGTGTTTTTCGGGCCCGATACGGAAAGGGAGGGGCTGGACCTGGACAGCGACAATGACTTTGTCGAAAGTGGCATGGAACTGGGCATGATGGAGAGCGGACAGTCTGCCGGGATGAACGGAATCTTTCTGGGCAGCATGCAGGAACATGCCTGAATCAACGCCTTGAGGTGCCCCCTGTGGTCAGGACCGATTGATTTCCTTTGTGTCGAGTGATTCACGGTTCGAAGAACGAGCGGTGAACATGTCTGATCTCTTCTGGCTGACCGACGCGCAGCTGGCGTGTCTTCGGCCCTGATTGTTGAAGTCGCACGGCCGGCCGGTGTGCGCAGCGCTTGCGAGAGCCGCCCGTGCGCGCCAAGCATCATATCAGCGGAAGTTCTGGAATGCGTGGGACTGCCAATTCGATACCGGATTGGACCAGGCCATTCGACCGGCGGCGTCTGTCACGGTGACGCGAATCCAGTCGGAACGCTTGAACCTCTCGAGGTTCTGCCTGGTGCGGGTCATCGAATGACCGTGGACAGCCTGCGCAGCACATCCTTCGCCTTGCACGATGACAGAGACGACAGCAGATGTCTCGATCGTGATCATTCCGGATCCAAGCGCGATGCCGCGCAGTTCCGGTCCTTGCGTGGAATAGTAATCGCCGGCCTTCAGGGCGGCCAACAGCGCCTCGGGGCTGTTTTCGGGCGCGCGCACCATGACCCATCCGCCGAAATGGTCGGGTTCGGTGAAATGTGCATCATCGGTGGCACAGAGCGACAGGGCGCGCCCTTCCGACAGGAGCAGATCGGCAATCGCAGCCCCATCGGCCCGTGCGGCTCCGGTGGCACAGCCGTGGTTGTAGATCTCGACTGCATGAGCGGCGGTAATGCTGCGGGCATCCGCGAGTGTCATTCCCGACCATTGCGGATGGGCAACGGCGACGAAAGCCCCGGCGTCGCGGGCGCGTGCCGCGAGCTCTGGCCCGGTTTCTTGCCCTTCGACCGGGTGAAAGCCCGGTGCATTGCCCGGTGTGAAATCCGGCGGCAAGCCCACGGCAAGGATATGCCAGAGCTCGCCGTTCTCCATCGCGCCCGAATGCAGTTCGGCTCCCAGAAGGGTGGTGAAATCTTCTGTGCGGTAGCTGATCGTGTCCACGATCGGGTAGTCGAAACAGCCGACGAAATGATCGGTGAGCGCAATGAAATCATAGCCCTCGGCGCGGTAACGGCGGCAAACCTCCTCGGGTTCGAGTATGCCGTCGGAGCGGGTTGAATGAGTGTGCAGATTGCCGCGCCAGAAGCGGCCCGGAAGGTTGAAGATGTCACGCATGAGAGGGGTCCTGTTCAAGGGTGTCGAGCAAGGCGGGCAGGTCTGCCACCGTGTCGATGACGTGATGGGCACCGGCGGTGCGCAGGGCATCCGCCGCCCGCGTGCGCAGCGCCGCCACCTCGGGCGCCGGCAATGCGGCCAGTTCTTCCGGCGTCAGCCCCACATGATTGCCCGAAAGCGCCACACCCACGGTTACACAGCCCGCCGCCACGCCTTCGGCGATTCCCGGCTCGGTATCATCCACCTTGATGACTGCGTTGGGCGGATAGACCTGCAGGTCGATGAAGGTCTGATACATCTGTAACGGGCCGGGGCGTCCCTCGGGCAGATCATCGGCGCAGACGCAATTGTCCGGCGCATAGCCTTGCGCCGCGGCCAGCGGAAAGACCCGTTCCATGATCGACCGGGTGTAACCGGTCGTGGACCCGATCCTGAGCCCGCGCGCGCGCAGATCCGCGACCATTTCCGCGGCGCCGGGCACAAGGGTGGCGTAATCCGCGACCACCTCTTCATTCATCGGCACGAACACTTCGTAGACGCGGTCGATGTCCGCCTCGGTCGGTGCGGCGCCATGCGCCCGCGCCCATTCGGCCGAGAGGCGCGGCGCCATCAGCATGGCCTTGATATGCGCGCGTTTGGGCGCGCCCATGGGCGCACGCGCCTCGGCAATGGTGGCGTTTATGCCAAAGCGCTTGAATGCCTCCACAAACACGCCCATCGGAGCGAATGACCCGAAATCGATCATCGTGCCGGCCCAATCGAATACAACGGCCTTGAACTTGCTCATGTGATTGCTCCTTTCTGAATTGCGGCGGGGGCTGGCTTGCAATCGCGCACGCCCATCTCGGTCATGCAGGCGGCCACGGCATCGACCACCTGTCCCATGATACGTGTGTCAACCTGACCGATATGCCCAAGGCGGAAGCTCTCGACCCGCGTCAGTTTCCCCGGATAGATGATGAAACCACGCCTCTTCATCGCGTCATAGAAGCGGACAAAGTCGAACGCCGGGTCGGCAGGCGCGTGAAAGGTCGTGATGATGGGCGACAGCCACTCATCGGACAGAAGCGTGGCAAAGCCAAGCCCGCGCATACCGGTAACAAGCCGGTCGCGGTTGGCGCTGTAACGAGTAGTGCGAGCGGCCATGCCTCCCTCGGCGGCATGCAGGCGCAGCGCCTCCAGGAATGCGGCAACAACATGCGTGGGCGGTGTGTAGCGCCACTGGCCCGAGCGTTCCATCTCGGCCCATTGGGCATGGGCGTCGAGTGCAAGAGAATGCGCATTGCCCCCGCTTGCCTCCAGTATATCGCGACGCGCGAGGATAAAGCCGAAACCGGGGACGCCTTCGATACATTTGTTGGCGCTCGATACAACCGCATCACAGGGCACCTGGGCCGTGTCGATTGGCACACCGCCGAATGAGGACATGGCATCGACCAGAAGGCGCCGCCCGGCGCCGGCCACTGCCTGCGCGATTTCCTCCAGCGGGTTCAGGATACCGCTGGAGGTTTCGCAATGGATGGCCACGACATGGGTCAGGCCCGGATCGTCTGCCAGTATCCGCGCGATCTCTGCCCCACGCGGTGGTGCGAAATCACCCTTGTCCAGCACTTCAACACTGCGCCCCATGACCCGCAGCGCCGCGGCCGCACGCTGCCCATACGCCCCGTTGGCCAGCACCAGTGCGCGGCCATCGCAGGGTATGAACGTGCCCAGCATGGATTCCACCACGAAAGAGCCGGAGCCCTGCATGAGCACGCAGTCAAAACCCGGATCGCCCAGCATGGCGAGAAGGCGTGTGCGTATCTCGGCGCTCATGGCGCGGAAATCACCGTCCCAGGACCCGTGATCGCATAGCATCGCGGCTTTCACCTCGTGGGCGGTGGTCAGCGGACCCGGGGTCAAAAGGTAGGGTTCGCCCATGCGGGGCGGAGATATATGGGGCATCGCGAAAGTCTCAGCTTGTGGCTTCTGGCCGGGTGAAATCGAACTCGTCGGCAAAATGGCAGGCGACGAAATGCTCGGGCGCTATTTCACGCCACGCGGGGGCATCCTGCTTGCACGCGGTGCGCGCAAGGGGGCAGCGGGTGTGGAACCGGCAGCCCTTGGGCGCGTCCATCGGGTTGGGGATCTCGCCTGCCAGCCGGACCGGATCATAGGGGATGTCCGGATCGGCCAGCGGCACGGCGGACAGGAGCGCGTGGGTGTAGGGGTGGCGCGGGGTAAAGAACAGCGCGCGGGTGGGCGCGTATTCGACGAACTGACCCACATACATCACGGCCACGCGGTCGCTGATCTGGGCCACCACTGACAAATCACGTGCGATGAAGAGGAAAGCGACGCCCATTTCTTCCTGCAAATCCTTGAGCAGGTTCACGATTTCGGCCTGAATGGATACATCCAGCGCAGAAACCGACTCGTCGCAGACCACGAAATCGGGGCGCGACACCAGCGCGCGGGCGATGCAGATGCGTTGGCGCTGCCCGCCCGAGAACGCATGTGGAAATCGGCGCAGATGTTCAAGGTTGAGCTTGCAACGCGCGGCGATCTCGCGCACGCGGGCGTCGATCTCGGTGCGGCGCTGCATCAGTCCGCCCGCGATCAGCGGCTCTGCGATGATGTCACGCACCGTCATCCGCGGGTTCAGGCTGGAATAGGGGTCCTGGAACACCAGGCTCATGCGAGGGCGGAAGTTGCGCAGTGCCTCGCCCGAAAGTGTATGCAGGCTGACGCGGCCTTCGGGAAACACCATTTGCAGCTTCGGACGCAGCTTTTGCAACGTCGCATCATCGGCATGGGCAAGATCCAGATCTCCCGCGTCGGTGTGATAGATCACCTCGCCCCCCGTGGGGTCGATGGCGCGCAGTATGGCGCGGCCCACGGTGGTCTTGCCCGATCCGCTTTCGCCCACGAGGCCCACTGTCTCGCCGCGTCTTATGTCGAAACTGATGCCATCGACCGCGCGCAGGGTGCGGGTGGTCGAGGTCAGGAACTTGCGTTTGGTGACGGGAAAGCCGACTTCCAGATTGCGCACTTCGATCAAGGTTTCCATATTGTCCCCTTTCATGCGCTTTGTGCCTGGGCAGGTTCCGCGAGGTGACAGCGCACCATGCGGCCCTTCCCGAATACCGTGGCCTGCGGTGCGGTCACGTCGCACAGGCCCGGTTTCATCTCGGCGCAGCGGGTGTGGAACGGGCAGCCCCGGGGACGGGCCGAAGGGCTGGGAATGTCGCCCGGAACGGGGCGCAAGCGGCGCGACAGCCGATCAAGCGAAGGGATCGCCTGAAGCGATCCGCGTGTATAGGGGTGCTGAGGATCCTTGAGAACATCGCGTACCGTGCCGCGCTCGACAATCGTGCCGAGATACATGACCGCCACATCCTGTGCGATCTGCGCGATGACGCCCAGATCATGTGTGATGAAGATCATGCTCATGCCGAGATCGGATTGCAGACTGCGCATCAGGTCCAGCACCTGGGCTTGGATGGTCACGTCCAGCGCGGTCGTCGGTTCATCCGCGATCAGCAGGCGCGGGCTGGCCGACAGTGCCATGGCAATCACTGCGCGCTGGCGCATGCCGCCCGAGAGCTCGAACGCATATTGATCGACGCGCGTGGCGGGCTCGGACAGGCCGACCTTTGCCAGCATTTCCACCGCCAGTTCGCGCGCGGCGCGTCCCCTCAGGCCCTTGTGCAGGCGAATGGCCTCGATCATCTGGTTGCCTATGGTATAGACCGGGCTGAAACTGGCCATGGGTTCCTGAAAGATCATGCCGATCTCGCCACCGCGCAGGGCACGCAGGGCGCGGCTGCTGGGTGAAAGCTTCTCGACATTGATCGTGGCACCCGTCTTGTCGCGAAAGCGGATGCGGCTCTCGGGGGCCAAGGTGGCAGAGCCGGGCAACAACCGCATCAGTGCCTTGGTCGTCACGGATTTGCCTGAGCCGCTTTCGCCCACCAATCCCAGCGTGCGCCCTTCGGCCAGCGACAGGCTGACCTCTTGCACCGGCGTTATCAGCCCCTCATCGGTGCGAAAGTTGATCGACAGGTTCTCGATGGAAAGCAACATCAGCGCGCCTCCGAATAGGGGTCGGCCGCATCTCGCAGCCCGTCGCCGATGACTGTGAAGGCCAGCACCGCCACCACCACGAACCCCGCCGGGATGAACAGCCACGGGGCCTGTTCGATGACGCGGATGGATTGCGCCTGTTGCAACATCACGCCCCATGACACGGCGGGCGGGCGCAGGCCCAGACCCACAAACGAAAGCGCCGTCTCCGAAAGGATCATATAGGGAAACGAGATCACCAGATCGACGATGATGAAGCTTGTGAAGCTGGGCAGCATATGCGTGCCGATGATGCGCCCGGGGCGTGCGCCTGCCAGCCGCGCGGCGGTGACATAATCCTCCCCCCTGATGGACAGAAGCTGGCTGCGGATGCGCCGTGCCAGCGTTGGCCAGCCGACCGCACCGAGAATGACCGTCATCGCGAAATAGACCTGTGTGCCGGACCATTCGCGCGGCATGGCTGCCGCCAGCCCCATATAGAGCGGGATGACGGGGATCACCCGCACCACTTCGGTCACCCGCTGAATGGCGCTGTCGGTCAAGCCGCCCGCATAGCCAGCGATGCCGCCGATCATCAAGGCCAGTCCGAACGAAATCAGTACGCCCAGCACGCCGATCGAGAGCGAGGTGCGCGTTGCGTAAAGCGTACGTGAGAATACGTCGCGCCCCAGATTATCGGTGCCCCAAAGGTGAAGTTTCTGCCCGTCCTCGAGCCCGAAAAGCCGCGTGTGGATGGGAATGACGCCGAGAAGATAGGCCGGCTTTCCCTCCACAAGGAACTGAACATAACGGCGCGTTTCCGGGTCTGGCACGGTGTGCGAACGCAGAGTGACGGGATCGCGTTCTGTCTTGTTGCCCGGCACGAAGGGGCGCAGCGAACATCCGTTATGGTCGCAGAATTTCGGGATCTGCGGCGCCCCGTACTGATAGGATCTGTTGCGCTCGGTTGGGCTATATGGTGCGAAGAATTCCGCGAACAGCCCGATCAGGATCATCAGCCCCAGGATGGAGGCGGCGGCCATCGCGGCGCGGTGTCGACGAAAGCGCCACCAGATCAGCGTCCACTGGCTGGCAGAGTAGTATTTTTCGCGCTTTTCGCGCTCGCTGCGCTCGGCACGGGTTTCTTGTGGCGTGTCGGTCATGGATCAGCCCTCCAGCCGGATGCGCGGGTCGAGCCAGGCCAGCAACAGGTCTGACAGGAAATTCATCACCACGATGACCACGGTCAGCATCAACAGGATCGCGCCGGCCACGTTCATGTCCAGGTCGATGAATGATTTCAGCAACAGGTCGCCCAACTCGGTCAGGCCAAGCACGGCGGCGACGATGGGCAATTCAGAGAAGATGCGGTTCACGTCGAAGCCGATGGTGGACACGACCGGGTTCACCGCCAAACGCGCGGGGTATTTCACCATCAGCCGCATTTCGGGCAGTCCGCGGGCGCGCGCTGCCGTGACCGACAGCTTGCCCAGTTCGTCTGACATGGTCGCCCGCACGGTCTGCAACTGGTAGGCAATGGCCGACCATCCCAGAACAAGCGCGGGGATCCACATGTGTTTGACCAGATCCCAGAGCTTTGCCAGAGACCATGGCGCGTCCTTGTACTCGTCCGAGAACAACCCGCCGATGGCGCCACCGAACCAGCGGTTCGAGAAGTAGAGAAGCAAGAGTGCCAGCAGGAAATTGGGCAGCGCGAGGCCCAGGTAGGAAAAGATCGTCAACCCGTAATCCGCACCCGAGCCGCGCTTGACGGCGGCATAGAGACCCACGGGAATGGCGATCAGGTAGGTCAGCAGGAGCGTGGCGACCAGCAGACCCAGCGTCAGCCACACCTTGTCGCCGATCACGTTGGTGACCGATGTGAGGAAGGAATAGGCCTGCCCGAAATCGCCGCGCAACACGATGCCCGAAATCCAGTCCACGTAGCGCACCAGCATCGGGGCATCGAGCCCGAGGTCCACCCGGATGGCCTGAATATCGGCTGGAGTGACAGCCACGCCCGTGCCCGAGAATTTCCGGAACGCATAACGCTCGGCGTAATCGCCCGGAGGCAGTTCCATGATGAGGAACACCATCAGAGATACCAGAAGGAGCGTCAGCGCCATGCCAAGCAGGCGGCGGATCAGGAATACGGTCATATCGACGGTTCCAGGCTCATTGGTGCGCAGGGGCACGCGCGGTGGCGCGCCCCTGCCTTTTTGGTGCTCAGTCGGCGATGAACCACTGCTGGGGCCGGTACGGATAGGTCCAGTAGTAGTCATAGGTCTTGGCCGTCAGGGCCTTGACGTTCTTGAGGCTGTTGTGGTGCATGTAGGGTTCGGGAATGTCGCCCACGGTGCCGATGCGGATCATCTGGTCGAGATGGATTTCCACGATCTCGGAACCGATGGCATCGGATTCCGGCGTGCCCAGAGGGATCTGGGTGAGTTCCTGGGCCAGATCCCAGAGCTTCTTGACATCCTCGGGCGGTTCCACGCCAGCCTCGCCGCCAGATGTCTTCCACTCATCCCAGGCGATGCCTGGACCTGGGTTGAAGAAATCGCCGAAGGGCGGGAAGGCGGAGCGCGGGTCCTGGCTGAAGGCCGGTGCCGAGACGCCGTCATTCTTCCAGGTCAGGATGTCGGCCTCATTTGCATTGGCAGCTGCGCGATATTCGTCCGAGGACACTTCACGCAGGTCCACCCGCACCCCGACCTCGGCCCAGTAGTCGCGCACCAGCTCGTGCAGCTGAACGGGGCCGCCCTGGCTGGCATAGGTCAGGCGCAGCACGAAGGGGCGGCCATCGGGCAGAAGACGCACACCGTCGCTACCCATTTCAAGGCCCATCTCGTCCAGAAGCGCGTTGGCCCGGTCCACATCATGTTGGGTGTTGCGTGTAATCTGCTCCTCGGTCACGAAACCCACGGTAGCGGGTTCCACCGGCAGCGCATTGGCCGGGCGGCCCTGTCCGAGGAAGACGGTCTCGTTCATTTCGTCGCGGTCCATGGCCAGTGACATCGCCACCGAGAACCGCGCATCGCCAAAGACCTCGCGCAGGACCGAATCGCTGTGCCCGCGGTTGAATGCGTAATAGGTCATCGAGCCGGGCGCCGGGGCGAGTCCAACCGTGATGTTCGACGACTCTTCGTTTTCCTTGAGCACCGGGAAGTCATCAAGGAATACCGACTGCTGTTTCCAGTGCACTTGCCCGTCCAGCATGCGAAGCATGTTGACCTCGCGTTCCGGCGCATAGGTTTCCGCGATTTCGTTGATATAGGGCAACTGGTTCCCCGCCGTGTCCACCATGTGAAAATACGGGTTGGCGACGAGGCGGCGGCCTTGCGAATTGTCATCGATCACGATGTGGGATTCGAGCGTCGGTCGCGTGGCGCGGCCAATCGCATCGAGTTTGCTGGCATCGCGCAGCATAGGCGTGGGAATATCGGTCCAGTCGGACGGGCCGTAGAAGAAGTTGACGGCTTCACCCTCGGACTCGAACCCGAGTTCAGCAAGGCGGGCCGCCGCGTCTGGATTGTGTTTGTCCATGAACTGGCCAAGGAAATGCTTGGGCTGGAAGGGCTGGCCGTAATCCACGGCGAAACGGTTCAGCAAGCCCGGCACCGGCACGGGGAAGCTGAACTTGACGGTGGTCGCGTCCACGGCCTCGACCGTGGCGGGCTCACCGGAGAACAACCAGCGGCCGGGGGTCGATTCATAGATCTCGGGGTTCAGGATCAGGTCTTCGTACCAGAAGACGATGTCGTCTGCCGTGAAGGCTTCGCCATCCGACCATTTGTGACCCTCGCGCAGGCGAAAAGTCAGTTCGGTGAAATCATCGTTCCATTCCCATTCGCGCGCAATGTTGGGTACGATGGTTTGCAGATCATCTGAATAGCGCACAAGATTCACATGGCGCACGGACAACAGGTCGGACGTGCCCGCTTCGGTCGCGCGCGACGTGCCTTTCAGCGTGCCACCATACGTGCCGATGGCGGTATAGGGCGCAACGACCAGTGGCTCGGCGGGAAGTCGCTCGGCGAGCGGGGGCAGGTCGGGGTTGCCCTGAATTCGGGCATTGAGATCCGTGATCTGCGGGTTCTCGGAAAATCCGAGGGTGCAGTCTGCGGCCTGCTGGAATTCGGCAAGCTCGAACTGCTGCGGGAAAGCGGGGGTCAGACCGCCCATATCGGCGGCAGTGACGGCGGGACAATCATTGGCAGCTGCTGCGGTCGCGCCAAGCAAAAGCGCGCTCGCGCTGCCGAGTAGGGAGATTTTGAGGGAACGTGTCATGGCAGACTCCTGTGTCATGTGACGCAAGAAGCGCTGACATGGAATCATAATGGTTTTGTAACGCTCGCCGGAAACATAGCCTTTGGCTATGAATTGTGGAGCTTCACGAGACTGTCACATGACTTCTCAGCCGCGTTGACAGCTCAAACAACGCATTGATTGCAGACAACTCTCGGGCCTCCGACAGGCAGACCAGGTAATGCCCAACCGTCAGCTCTTTCCCGCGCGCGCTTGCGACGGGGACGGCGCGCATTCCCGAAGCCTCTGTGATCTCGCCTTCCATCACGACGCCAACGCCGATACCGGCCTCGACAGCCGCGCGCAGCGATTCCCAGGACCCCAGATCAAGCACGGTATTGAGCACAACCCCTTCGCGCACGGCCATGGCCTCCAATGCACGGCGTGTGCCGGAGCTTGCCTCGCGCTGGATCACGGGCCATTTCGACAGTTCGCGAAGATTGATGCTCTGCTCGCCTTCCAGCGGATGGCCGGACCCTATCATCAATACCAGGCGTTCGCGGCGCAGTTCGAGCATGTCCAGATCGGCTTCGGCGCCGGGCAGGGTGACAAATGCCGCATCGAGCATTCCGCTGCGCAAGTGGTCGAGCAGGTCGAAAGAGGCCATGCAGCGCGCTTCGATCTTGATGCCGCGAAACGAATCCATGAAGCCGCCCAGCACATGCATCACGAACTGGTGGGTCGAATATCCGACACGCAACCTGCCCTCGCGCAGGCCGCGCAGCCCCTCCAGTTCGGCATCGACCTCCTGCGCCAGCGCAAGCAGGGTGCGAATGCGTGGCAGAAGATTGTCACAGAGTTCGGTCGAAAGAAGCTGATGACCCTGGCGTTCCAACAGGCGATGGCCATAGCGATTTTCGATGGTGCTGATATGCTTGCTCACGGACGGTTGAGTGATCGAGAGTTCCTTCGCCGTGGTGTTGATCCGCCGGGTCCTTGCCAGTGTCTCAATAACGCGCAATTGCGCAAGTGAAAGCTTGTGTTGCACGAAGCACCTCACTGCTTCAATCGAACCGGGCGCCGACAGCATGAAGCTTTAAAAGGCTAACTGCATCTCGCCAAGGGGTGTCAATGCCGCGGGCTATTCAGCCGCTGAAGCGTTCCGCAAAAAGCGTGGTTCATGGCTTTTCGCGGAACGTTCCGGATGCGTTGCACGGTTTCATCCGGGGGGTCCGCTTGAACCTTGCCGCGGGTCCAGATGGCAGTCGGCGTCAGAATGTCTGATCAGCCAGTCCTGCAAGGTGCCATCCGTGGTCAGGGTTTCAACGCAACGCGGCCGTCATCGGTCAGCACCCAGGCCCGCGCCCCCTCGATGGCGGCGGCGGTGAGCGGACGGCCCCAGCCAGCGCCACTGTCGAGGTTGATGCGGTTGCCATAGTGGCGCGGCAGTTTCTGCGCGGTGTGACCGTGAATCACCAGCCAGTCGAAGGGTTCTGAATACGACAGGAAGGGCTCTCGCATCCAGATCAGGTCATCCACGGATTGCGCCTCAAGGGGCACACCGGGCTGAATACCGGCGTGCACAAAGAGATGCGGACCACGCTCGAGATAGAACGGGCGGGCTGCGAGAAAGTCCCTGTGTTCGCGGGGCACGGCTTGCTGTGCGGCTTTCTGCAGGCGTCTGGCCGGCATCGCCGGGTCAAGCCCGTAGGAAGCCAAGGTTTCGACGCCGCCCAATCGCTCGTCAAGCCAGTCGAGACCGGAACGAACCATGGGGTTCTCCAATGCGCCTGTTTCGAGAAAGTCGAGGAACATCCGGTCATGGTTGCCCATGAGCACGGTCCAGTTGCGGCCCCGCTCGATACCCGAGATGAGCGTGTCGAGCACCGCGCGACTGTCGGGACCGCGATCGACCAGATCCCCGAGCATGACGACGGGGGACGTGGTGCCGCCATCGGCCTCGATCCGGGTGAGAGCGTCCAGCAACATCTCGTGCTGGCCGTGGATGTCGCCGATGGCGTAGATCGTTTCGGTCATTCCGCAATGCTTTCGGGCAGTGGCTTTTCCCCTTCATTGAGCGGCAGAAGCAAATTCGCAACCTTGTTTCTGAGCCAGCGGTGGGCCGGGTTGTGGGTTGCGCGCCGGTGCCAGACCATGGTGATGAGTGGCGCGGGGACCTCCATTGGTGGGGTGAAAAGGTCGAGCCCGACACGCGGGGCCACATGGCGGGCCAGTTGCCCGGGCAGGAGGGCAACAAGATCACTTTCGGCGACGGCGTGGTAGACGCCGGCAAAGGTGGGCAACGTGATCAGCACATGGCGCTTGCGCCCCAGCCGCGCCAGCGCGGCGTCACCCATCGCCGCTGTTTTCCCCTCGGGCGAGAAGAGAACGTGTTCGAGGTCGCAATAAAGGTCGAGCGGAACGGTATCGCCCGGCCTGAGCCCGGCAAGGGCAAGCCGGGGATGATTGCGCCGGGCGATGACGGCAAAGGTCGAATGGAAAACCGGCATTTCATTGGCCCAGTTCGGCAGGGCGGTTTGTGGCAGAAGCGCGAGATCGACGTGATAGCGTTCAAGCGTGTCGACGTAATTGTCGGGCACCAGATCGACCAGCATCACGCGCATGCGCGGCGCGTTGATCCGCAAATCGGTGGCCAGTTGCGGCATCAGCATGTCGGAGAAGAAATCCGCGCCCGAAATGCGAAATTCCTGTGTGGCCTGTGACGGGTCGAACTGTCCGGGGCCGCTGAGCAGATTCTCGGTCTCCTCGAGCAGGCGGCCGAGCGGGATATGCAATCCGGCGGCATAATCCGTGGGTTCGAGGCCGCGTCCGTGGCGCACGAAAAGCGGGTTGCCGAGCGCATGTCGCAAACGACCGAGCGCGGCGGAAACGGCGGACTGGCTGAGCCCGAGTTTCTGAGCTGCGGCAACGGTCGAGCGTTCTGTCAGGAGTGCATCAAGCACCCGGAGCAGGTTGAGATCGAAGGATCGGAAATTCATGACATTGATATGTATCATAATATCAATTTGTTTCACAGGGATTCAAGAATCTGGCACATTCGAGCGTGCCGCGGCTTTCGACTCATGGAATTGCAGTAGGAGGAGGCCATGAACATTTCGGATAACGGTCACGATTGCGTCGAGTGGTTGGGAACAAGCTATTGCCGGATGCTCAGCTCAGAAGACACCGGTGGCACGATGAGCATCGTCGATTCGGTCGGACCGCCCGATAGCGGACCGCCACGTCATGTTCACCGCGATGCGGATGAAGCATTCGTCATGCTGTCCGGCGAGGCCGAATTCTGGATGGCGGGTGAAACGGTTGTCAAACAGGCCGGTCAGAGCATTTTCGTGCCACGCGACATCGAGCACACGTTTCGCGTGATCGGCGACAAGCCGAGCCGTCACCTGGTGATCCTGACCCCCGGAGGGTTCGAGGGGTTCTTTTACGAGATGGCGTTGCGGTCGCTACGAATTCCCGAAGACATGGAGGCCGTGACCGAAGCCGCGCGGCGGTATCACCTGGAGTTCACTGGCCCGCCGCTCGCAGCCATGCAATAACAAAAGGGAGGGACATATCATGAAAGGTGTTGCGCTTTGGTTCTTTGCCACCGGCACGGTGGCGGTCACGCTGGGCATGCTCTGGGGCATCCAGATGTCGGCCACCGGCAATCACACGCTTTCGGGGGCGCATGCCCATCTCAATCTTGTGGGGTGGGCGACGATGGCGCTGGTCGGGCTCTATTATAACGCGACGCCCGCGGCAGCGGAGACGATGCTGGCCCGGGTTCATTACGCCGTGTCGCTTGCCGGTCTGGTGATATTGATTCCGGGTATCGTTCAGGCGCTGCGCCAGACCGGCGAAACGCTGGCCAAGATCGGATCGTTCCTGACGCTGATCGCGATGTTGATCTTTCTCGTGACAGTGGCGATGCACGCGCGAAAGCCGGCCTGAGCATCCGCCGGGAGAACGAAACATGCCGCCGCACCAGTGGCGCGGCGGCATTGCATTTCTGCCCGGAATCAGGTGACGTCGAATTCGAGCGGCTGTACCTGCTGGAACAGCCCTGTTGCCTTGAGCTTGTCGAGCACGGCGGTTTCGACCGGGCTGTCGACATAGAGCAGCGCGATGGCCTCGCCCCCCGATGAAGAACGGCCAAGGGTAAAGTTGGCGATGTTTACGCCCGCCTCGCCCATGGTGACTCCCAGCGTGCCGATGATGCCGGGCACGTCCTCGTTGGTGGTATAGATCATGTGGGCGCCGATCTCGGCGTCGATGTTGATGCCCTTGATCTGGATGAAGCGCGGCTTGCCATCCGAGAACACGGTGCCGCCGATCGAGCGTTCGCGCTTGTCGGTGACGACGGTGACCTTGATATACCCTTCGAAGGCACCGGACTTGTCCTGGTTGGTGGTGCTGATCCTGATGCCGCGCTCCTTGGCGATGACCGGGGCGGAAACCATGTTCACATCCGGGTTCACCGATTTCATGATGCCCGAGACCACGGCACAGTTGAGCGCCTCGAGGTTCATCTTGCTGGCCACGCCGTCATAGAGGATGTTGATTGCCTTGATCGGCTCGTCCGTCAACTGCCCGATGAACGATCCGAGGTGATCCGAGAGCTTGATCCAGGGGCCCATGACCTTGGCCTCTTCGGCCGTGACCGAGGGCATGTTGAGCGCGTTCTCGACCGCGCCGGTGAGCAGGTAATTCGACATCTGCTCTGCCACCTGCAGGGCGACGTTTTCCTGCGCCTCGGTCGTGGCGGCGCCCAGATGCGGGGTGCAGACCACGCCGGGCAGGCCGAAAAGCGGGTTCTCGGTGGCGGGCTCGACGCTGAACACGTCGAAGGCGGCGCCGGCGACATGGCCAGACTTGATCAGTTCCGCCAGCGCCTCTTCATCGACGAGGCCACCACGGGCGCAGTTGATGATGCGCACGCCCTTCTTCGTCTTGGCAAGGTTCTCGGCAGAAAGGACGTTGCGGGTCTGATCGGTGAGCGGCACATGCAGCGTGATGAAATCGGCGCGCGCCAGCAGATCGTCAAGTTCGACCTTTTCGACGCCCATCTTGGTCGCCTTTTCCTCGCTCAGGAAGGGATCGTAGGCGATGACCTTCATCCTGAGCCCGCGAGCACGGTCGCAGACGATCGAGCCGATATTGCCCGCGCCGATCACGCCCAGCGTCTTGGCGGTGAGTTCCACCCCCATGAAGCGCGACTTTTCCCATTTCCCGGCATGGGTCGAGGCGCTGGCCTCGGGGATCTGCCGCGCGCAGGCGAACATCAGGGCGATGGCATGTTCGGCGGTGGTGATGGTGTTGCCGAAGGGCGTGTTCATCACGATCACGCCCTTTTTCGAGGCCGCCACCTTGTCCACGTTGTCGGTGCCGATCCCGGCGCGGCCGACCACCTTGAGCCTGTCGGCCCGTTCGAGGATCTTCTCGGTGATCTTGGTGGCCGACCGGATGGCAAGGCCGTCATAATCGCCGATGATCTCGGCCAGTTTGTCCTTGTCCTTGCCGACATCGGGCATGAAATCTACATCGATGCCGCGATCGCGAAAGATCTGGACGGCGGTTTCGGAAAGCTTGTCGGATACGAGTACCTTGGGGGCCATGTGTCTGGTCCTTTGATATGAGGGATGAAACGGGGCCGTGTGCAGGGCCCCGGATTCTCGCAGGAAATTCGATCAGGAATGCGCGGCGATCTCGGTCTCGAAGGCCCATTCGATCCAGGGCATGAGCGCCCGGACATCCGCCGTTTCCACCGTGCCGCCACACCAGATCCGCAGGCCCGGGGGCGCGTCGCGATAGGCGCCGATGTCATAGGCCACGCCTTCACCCTCAAGCCGCTTGGCGACAGCCTTGGCAAAGCCCGCACCATCCTTGATTCGCGGATCGGTGAACTTGAGGCAGACGCTGGTGTTCGACAGTGTGGCCGGATCACGTGGCAAAACGTCGATCCAGTCACGCATCTCGACGAAATCCACCACTGCCTTGGTGTTGGCGTCGGCGCGGGCGATCAGGCCCTTTAGCCCGCCCACCGAACGCGCCCAGTCGAGGGCAACGAGGTAATCCTCGACCGCGAGCATCGAGGGCGTGTTGATCGTTTCGCCAACGAAGATGCCCTCGTTGAGCCTGCCACCCTTGGTCAGGCGGAAGATCTTGGGCAGAGGCCAGGGCGGTGAGTAGCTTTCCAGCCGCTCGACCGCGCGGGGGCTGAGGATCAACATGCCATGCGCCGCTTCGCCACCCAGCACCTTCTGCCAGCTGAACGTGGTCACGTCGAGCTTCGGCCAGGGAAGGGTCTGCGCAAAGGCCGCCGAGGTGGCGTCACAGATGGTAAGCCCTTGGCGGTCATCGGCGATCCAGTCGCCGTTCGGCACGCGCACACCTGAGGTGGTGCCGTTCCAGGTGAACACCACGTCGTTGGCGAAATCGACCGAGGCCAGATCGACGATCTCGCCGTAATCTGCAGTCTTTACCGTGGCGTCGAGTTTCAACTGCTTGGCGACATCCGTTACCCAGCCCGCACCGAAAGATTCCCAGGCGAGCATTTCCACGCCACGCGCGCCGAGCATCGACCACATCGCCATTTCCACCGCCCCGGTGTCCGAGGCAGGCACGATGCCGATGCGATAATCTTCAGGGATGCCAAGGATTTCGCGTGTGCCGTCGATCGCGGATTTGAGTTTCGCCTTGCCCACCGCGGCGCGGTGCGAGCGACCCAAGGGCGCGTCGGCGAGTTTGGCAAGTTCGAATATGGGGGGTTTGGCACAGGGGCCAGAGGAAAAACGCGGATTTGCCGGCCGCGTCGCCGGTGCATCAATAGCCATGTAGCTACCCTTCCAGATAAGCGCCCCTCGTTGGGGAGGGGTGTCCCAAGGACGCCTCTACGGAAACCCAAGAAAAAAAGCAATAACGAAAGCACCTTGCCCTGCAGGTTCTGACGACTTGTCGCAGAACGATCCGGGAACACGCAGGGCGAAGTGGCACAAAACCGACACAGTATGTTCCGCGCCTGTTCTCGCGAGGGCGGCGACATGAGTGGGCTGGCGAGGCAGTTGCACCAGCTCGAGGAGGCCGGGCGGCAGTATGACGACGCGCTGCGCCGGGCAGGCATTGCCCGCGCCAACATGGCGGAGGATCGCAACCGCCTGGACGGCGAGGTTTACGAGGCCCGCAAGCGGTTCCTGTCACTGCTGGACCGGCTGAAAGGCGGTGCGACATGACTGGGCGTATCGAGGAAATCGCGGCTGGCTGTAAATCTGGCAGGGCGCGCGGATACATCAGTGATTACCGCCCCTATGCCAAGACCCGTGCACTACTCGATCAGGCGCAGGCGGTGTTGGATGAGTATCGCCAATACTGGCCCCTGACCTGTCGGCAAATCTTCTACCGCATGGTGGGGGCGCACGGATACGACAAGAGCGAATCCGCTTATGGCCGCTTGTGCAACCATCTGGCCAATGCGCGGCGCGGCGGGTTGATCCCGTTTCGTGCCATACGCGACGATGGAGTGGCCACCTATCACCGCGATCACTTCGACGACCGCGACGACTTCCTGCGCCATGTGCGCAGCATGGGCCAGCGATACACCCGCAACAAGCTGGCCGGACAAGACATTCACATAGAGGTCTGGTGTGAGGCGGCAGGCATGTTGCCTCAGATCGACGATGTATCTGCCCCCTTTTCAGTGCGGGCTTATTCGTCGGGCGGCTTTGATAGCCTGACTTCCAAGAAGGATTTGGCCGACCGTATTGTCAGGATCGAGAAGCCCGCGATCATCCTGCACCTGGGCGATTATGACCCGAGCGGCGTTTCGATCTTCGATAGCGTGGCGCAGGACGTGACCGCCTTTGTCGAAGCCGACCGACCGCACGGGCTGGTGAGTGTGGACTTTCACCGTATCGCGCTGACCCGCGAGCAAGTGGCCGAATACGATCTGCCCACGGCGCCAGCGAAGGCCGGCACCCATTCCAAGAATTGGAACGGCGGCACATGCCAGCTTGAAGCACTGCCCCCGAACATCATCGCGGACATTCTCAAAGATGCGCTTTGGCAGCACATCGACCCGGAACAATACCTTGAGGACTGCGATGTCGAGAAGGCCGAACGCGAACAGATAACCACGCTGCTTTTGCCAGCGAGGTAGCGCACCGCGCCCCAGCATCATGGGCGTGGTGCTGGAGCGTCAACCCACCGGAGCAGACCGGCCAGACCGGGCATATCCCCCCAACTCGCCCTAGCCTTTGACCGTTGAGCGACATCAATGGGCTTATGACGATCCGGGGACTTTTAACCCACCCCGAGCGGAACCGGCTCCTGCTAGGCCCGCTCAGAAACGCGACACTATAACCCACCGGCTGGTGAAGGCCCAAAATGAGCCGTGACAGATCGGGGACCGCACCGGCGCAGAGCTGCAAAGGGCGGGGCAGGAGAAAAGCCTGCGGGGAAGCGGCTGGCCCACGACACGGGCATCGCGTGGATACGGATCGAGGCAGCGCAGGGACTTTCCCCAAGTCGGGCCAGACTGGCCTGCATGCCTTAGGCGGGGGGAAGTAGCGGGTGCGGGAGTCTGTCCAGATCACATAGGTAAGTATTGCTGACCTATCATAGATGTGGTATAGGTAAGCAACGCTGACCTAATACAGGGCACAATATGAGGTTGATCGAGCGCGCACCCATTGCCACGGCTGACCCGGTGACTGCCGATGATCTCGCCGATCATCTGCGGATCGAAAGCGTCGAGGCCGCAAGCGCCATGCGCTATGCCGAGGCGGCGGCTCAAGAGATCGAGCAACACGCGGCGCTGGCCCTGTTCACGCAAGAGATCGTCGCTCAGTCCGAGCCATACCCAGGAACCACGCTTTCCCTGCCGATCGGCCCGGTGGACTCGGCCGAGGTTCCCACCGTCGAGCTGATCACCGACGACGCCACCACCACGATCACCGAGGGCTGGACGCTGCAACATGGCCGCTTCCCCAGCATCACCTTCACCGATGCACCGCAAGGCGCGATCCGCATCACCTACACGGCAGGCTATGGGGCAGACGACACCGCACTGCCCCGCGATCTGTCGCTGGCCATACTGGATCAGGCATTGCGCCTATATGATCGGCGTGGCGACATGGACAATTCCCCCGGCTTGGCCCCGTCCACCGCAAGGATATGCGCGCGTTACAGGCGCGTGAGCGTGGGCGCATGATGATGGGCGCGGCAACACGTCAACGGCGCTGTGTGGCCAGCTCTGGGGCGCTGTGCGTGCATCTGGTTCCAATGCCGAGACTTTCGCTCTGGACTGAAACCGGTGGTGATACTTTCCTTTTCGCGCTGTGCGGGCAGGTGACGCCATGAAGGATAGCACCCGCGCAATTCGGTTTCTGGAGACTCTGGAGGTTCCGCAAGGCCCAAAAGCGGGGCGCAAGTTGAAGCTGGCACCGTTTCAGCGGCAGTTCGTTCGGGGCGCTCTGGACAAGAGCGTCAACACCGGCGTTCTGTCTGTCGGGCGTGGCGCGGGCAAGTCGGCCCTGTCGGCTGGTCTGGCGCTTGGGTCATTGCTGGGGGAATGGGACGATCAGCCGTCGCGTGAGGTTCTCATTGCGGCGCGGACGCGAGATCAGGCGCGTATCGCGTGGGACTTTGCGGCGCAGTTCGCCATGGGGCTTGCCGAGGATATTCAGGAGCGGTTGACGTTCCGGCGTTCCCCGCGTCTGGAGATCGAGTTCGAGGACGAGCGGGGCAGTCATTTCTTGCGGGCCATTGCTGCGGAGGGGCGCAACGCTCTGGGCACCGCGCCAACGCTGGTGTTGATGGACGAGCGCGGGCACTGGCCAGCGGATCGAGGCGACGATCTGGAGCATGCTTTGCTGTCGGGCTTGGGCAAGCGCGGTGGCCGGTGTTTGATTATCAGCACGAGCGCACCGGATGACAGTCACCCGTTTTCTGTGTGGCTGGACGAGGACACCCCCGGCGTTTACCGCCAAGAGCATAGGCCCGCCCCCGGCTTGCCTGCTGACGATCTGGAAAGCCTGAAACAGGCCAACCCCGGCGCGGCGGCGGGCATCGGTTCGTCGCTGGAGTGGCTGCAAGGCCAAGCGCGACGGGCTATTCAGCGCGGCGGGTCCACCCTGACAAGCTTCAGATTGTATAACCGAAACGAGAGGGTTTCCGGCGAAACACGCGACCTGTTGCTGACGGTTGACGAGTGGTTGAATTGCGAGGCGGCAGAGGTTCCCCCGCGCGAGGGCCAATGCGTTATCGGCATCGACCTGGGCGGCAGTGCCAGCATGAGCGCGGCGGCGTTCTACTGGCCCGCAAGCGGGCGTCTGGAATGCCTGGGCACCTTTCCCAGCACCCCGTCGCTGGCAGATCGTGGCGCATCGGATGGCGTGTCAGGCCGGTATGTCGAGATGGCCGAGCGGGGCGAGTTGTTCACCCTGGGCGAAAAGACGGTTCCCGTTGCCATGTGGCTGGCCGGAGTTATGCGGCACGTTGAAGGTGAGCACGTCACTGCCCTGATCATGGATAGATACAAGCAGGCCGAGCTGGGCGAGGCTATTGAAAAGGCCGGCATACATGCGCCGATTGTCTGGCGCGGGATGGGGTTCAGGGATGGCGGCGAGGATGCGGAGCGATTCCGGCGCGCGGCCTATGACGGCAAGGTGAAAACCACCCCGTCGCTGTTGCTGCGTTCTGCGTTCGCGGATGCGGTGTGCCTGCGTGACCCGGCCAACAACATCAAGATTGCCAAGGCGAGATCGAAAGGCCGGATCGACGCGGCATCGGCCACCGTTCTGGCCGTGGCCGAAGGCCAGCGGATCGTGGCGCGGCCTGTCAGACAAGCGAGGATGGCATGGGCGTAGCATCAGGACTTGATCGTCGAATTCAGTTCCGACGGGCTACGGAAACGGATGACGGGTTCGGAGGATCGAGCTTGTCCTGGTCCGATCTGGGCGAGCTGATCCCGGCGTTGCGTATGGACGTAAGCGACCGCGAGAGCGTCGAAGCGGGCGTATTCCGCGAGCGATCCCTGATCAGGTTTCAATGCCGATCGACCGAGTTCACCCGAGGCATAACGGCAGACGACCGGATCGAGCATGAGGGCCAGCTCTGGGGCATCGTCGGCATCAAGGAGCCTGCCCAGGGGCGTCGTCGTCAACTGCTGGAGTTCACATGCGAGGGGCCGCTGGAATGACAAAGAGACCGGGCAGATGGGCGCTGGTGCGCAAGGAATGGCAGGCGGTGCGACACGCGGTTCTGGAGCGTGACAACTGGTGTTGCCAGCATTGCGGCGCGCGGCGGCGGCTGGAGGTTCATCACGTCAAGCGCGTGGCCGATCACCCCGAGCTGGCCTTTGATCCCGCGAATTGCCTCACGCTTTGCGCGCGATGTCACACGACACAAACCAACGTGGAGCTGGGCAACAAGCCCAACCCAGAACGCGCCGCATGGCGCGAAGCGGTGGCCGAGCTGGCCACGTCAACCGATCGAGCGAAAAGGAGTAACCAATGCTTGATTCAGTGAAGATCCAGCGTCGGCAGTCGGAAATCCGGCAGGCGCTGGCCGAGATGGCCGGGGCGGAAACCCTGACCGACGAAACCCGTTCCAAGATCGACACCTTGGATTCGGAATACCAGGACAATGAGCGGCGCTATCGCGCGGCCCTGATCAGCGAGAACGAGGAACGCGAACAGGCCAAGGGCGAATTGGAAACTCGTTCCAGCCGGGAATGGGCCGAGATGATGGCCGGTTTCGAGATGCGCCAAGTTGCCTTGCACCTGGACGAGGGGCGGGCCATTGACGGGCAGACGGCCGAGATCGTGCAGGAGCTGCGGTCGGCTGGTGGGTTCCGTGGTATCCCGGTTCCGTGGCAGGCGCTGGAACAACGGGCCGGTGAGACGGTGGCCGGTGGCACCCCTGACCCGGTTTCCACCCGTCCGATCATCGACCGGCTGTTTCCCGATAGCATGGCCAGCGCCATGGGCGGACAGATGATTGCAATCGACCAGGGCGCGGCGGAATGGCCGGTTGTCACGTCGAGCGTGTCGGCAGGCTGGCAGGATGGCGAAACGGCGGATGTCGCGGGGCCGACCGTCTACGCCACGACCGACCGGGCGATGAAGCCGGATCATACCCTGGGCATCACCATGAAGATCACCCGGCGTTCCCTGAAACAGTCGGGTTCGGCGCTGGAACAGGCCGTTCGGCGCGACATCGCCGGGGCCATGGGGCAGGTGTGAATCGGCATGCAAAAGTGACCCACCTGGGTGGGTTATGATCATCTAAAACTGACCCACCTGCCACGTTAGCATCCGTGCGTCCATGCACGGAGGA
>HotLOscill_hetero_coDRAFT_1000230_pt1 | contig 30826 bp, 29 predicted proteins | sample HotLakmetagenome_2_FD_10650 | JGI IMG/M metagenome (IMG submission 10650)
CAACGCTGAAACCTTTACTAGGCAGTACACCAGTCCAATGCTTCACCCCCAACCCGGAAGACTCGTTCTCTACCTCAAACAAAACCCCTACAAGATAAGCCTAGGAGGGGTGCCCGCAGGGCGGGGTGGGTTCTTCCCTGTTCCCTGTTCCCTGTTCCCTATTCCCTATTCCCTATTCCCTATTCCCTATTCCCTATTCCCTACTCCCTATTCACTATTCCCTATTCACTACTCCCTATTCCCTATTCCCTATTCCCTATTCCCTATTCACTATTCACTATTCACTATTCACTATTCACTATTCACTATTCACTATTCACCCATGCTTTTCCACCTTATCCTAGACCCTTTGCAATATGGTTTTATGCAGCGATCGCTCATCATTGCCATTTGTGTCGGTCTCGTTTGCGCCCTGGTTGGCAGTTATTTGATGGTACAACGATTAGCCCTTCTCGGTGATGCCATTAGTCATTCCATTGTCCCAGGACTGGCGATCGCGTTTCTGTTCGATGTCAACATTCTCATAGGTGCCTTTATTGCTGGCGTTCTCAGCACGATTTTAATTACTTGGATTCACACGCGATCGCCCATCAAAGAAGATGCTGCGATGGGCATTGTATTCTCCGCTTTTTTCGCCCTGGGTATTACCTTGATCACGATTATTCAAAAGGATACCAAAATCGACCTTATGCACTTTTTATTTGGCAACATATTAGCCGTGAGTGCCAACGATGTCCGAGACACAGCCTTAATTACTATTTTTATTATTATTGCGATCGTTGCACTCTACAAAGAATTACTCTTTTATAGCTTTGACCCCCAGGGCGCACAAGCCGCCGGACTCCCTACCAACGCCCTCAACTTCGGCTTAATGGTACTCATCGCCCTCACCGTCGTCGCCAGCCTCAAAGCCGTCGGTGTCATCCTCGTCATTTCCCTCCTCATCACCCCAGGCGCCACCGCCTACTTACTGGTTCCCCGACTTCACCATATCATGCTGCTTGGGTCCGGTCTTAGTATCGTCTCTAGCATTGCGGGAATGTACCTGAGTTACTACTATAACCTTCCCTCAGGTCCTGCGATCGTTCTGGTTATTACTGGGTTCTTCTTTCTCAGCCTCCTTCTCAGTCCCCGCCATGGTCTCCTCGTTCAAGGGTTCAATTTTTCAAATAAAAAATAATAAAAATAAGCTTATTTTTATGAGCCTTTAACTTTCATGAAAATCCTTAAATCCCCAAATTTGAATTTCCAAATTTCATAGTAGTAACCCATTAGGTGAGCAATAGTCCTAAAGAGGTAATGACGCGTTGTAGTGGTGAATAAAGTTCCACAGGAAGCCAATGTGATTGCGGAGACTCTTGGAGAAGGCTAAGCTGCGTCTGACAAAGCGTGAAACCCTTTGCCTGAGGGTATTGTTGAACCGCTCAATGTAACTGGTCTTGCCGCTCGACTTACTGACGACCCGGTGTCGTTTGCTGGGTAGCACCTGCCGATAAGCCTCCCAGGCATCAGTGTAGATCACAGCACATTGCCGATAGACGTTGGGTAAGGAATCCCAGAGTTTTTGCGCACTTTCGGCAGAGCGAAGACCGACATAAGCACCGATCATCTCGCGGGTCTCAGCATCGAGAGCTAACCAGACCCATTGTTTGTTGCCCTTGTGGTCTACAAACGACCAAAGTTCGTCACATTGCACCGTCAGCCGCCCTTTTTTTTTGGGCTGACAGCGACTTGCCTCCGGGTCTGGGCGGCTTTACCGTTGACATAGTCTTGTGACATAGTCTTGCAGCCATTGTTCAGACACCTGAACCGCCCCAGCAATTCCAGCCATCGGGATGCGTTCTAGCAAGAGCCAGTCAATGAGTTCGCGAGTCGGGGTGTCAATGACCTTGTTGGTTGGGTTTTTAACAAACTGACGACCACAGTTGCGGCACAGATACCGTTGCTTGCCCGTCTGGATGTGGCCATTTTTGACGGTTCGCTCAGAATCGCAATCAGGGCAGTGAGGCATGGGGGTTGTTGCATCGCTTCATGATCATCGTGACAAATCCATCATTACCCCTAGAGTTCTACTAATCTGCCAAACTCCCCATTCACCCTACAACCAATCCCCGTAGCGTCTCACGCGGATCGTCAAACGAGGACGAAGAAGACTACAATATCGCTCGATTAACATTTCATGACCGACGAGCTTCTATGACTCTGACTCGCTCCTCTGGCATCCCCAAACGACGCCGACTCATACGGCTGCTCTGGGTTGCTCTCACCCTCACCACCCTCCTACTCACCCAACTCCCCAGCCTAGCCCGACAAGACCTGGCCAGCGCCCCTCAATACGAATTTCGTGGCGTTTGGGCCGCCTCCGTCGTCAACATCGACTGGCCCTCTAGCCCCAACCTTAGTACCCAACAGCAACAAGCGGAACTCATCGGCATCCTCAACCGGATGCAACAACTCAACCTCAACGCCCTAATTCTACAAATCCGCCCCGCTGGGGATGCCCTCTACTACTCCGACACCGAACCCTGGAGTTATTGGCTCACCGGACAACAGGGACGACCCCCTAGTCCCTTCTACGATCCCCTAGAATTTGCCATTGAGGAAGCTCACGCCCGCAATATCGAACTGCACGCCTGGTTTAACCCCTATCGCGCCAAACTCGGCGGTAGCTATGACCTGGCTGCCAACAATATGGCTCGCCAGTACCCCCAATACGCCTATTCCTATCGCAACCTGATTTGGATGGACCCCGGGGCGAAAGAGATTCAAGATCGCGCCTATGATGTCATCATAGATGTGGTCAACCGCTACAGTATCGATGGGGTTCACCTCGATGACTACTTCTATCCCTATCCAGAACCCGGCGTTGAGTTCCCCGACGATGATACCTATGGGGAATACCGTAAAAATGGCGGCACCTTAAGTCGAGATAATTGGCGGCGGGATAATGTCAATCGTTTGGTGCGTCGCCTCTACGACGGCATCAAAGCCGCTAAACCGCAGGTTAAATTTGGCATTAGTCCTTTTGGCATCTATCGCCCTGGCCAGCCGGCGGGGATTGAGGGAATGGATCAGTTTGCACAAATCTATGCTGACCCCAAACTCTGGCTCGAACAAGGCTGGGTCGATTATATGGCGCCGCAACTCTACTGGCGCATTGACCCTCCCCAACAGAGTTATCCTCGTTTGCTCGATTGGTGGCTTAGTCACAATCCCTACCGTCGTCATATTTATACTGGCAATTATCTCAGTCGCCTCAATGATAGTGATTGGCCGCTTAGTGAATTTCTGCGTCAGGTGGATATCTCCCGGCGTTCAAGTTCCCGAGATTCCTTGGGTAATATCTTCTTCAGTGTCAAGGTCTTTATGGAAAACCGGTTTGGGGTGAACGAAAGCTTCCGATCGCGCCTCTACTCTACCCCAGCCCTGATTCCCCCTATGCCCTGGCTCGATAGCCAAGCGCCCGAGGCACCCCAAGGGGTCGAAACCACCGCCCATCATATCCATTGGCAACCCCAATACTCCGAGGACGTGCGATCGCTGGCCCTCTACAAACGCCAGAACCGCCACTGGCAGCTCCAACAGGTCCTTTCCCGCAACCAAACCGAGGTAGAGGTTAGCCCAGGACGCTACGCCCTACGAACCGTCGATGCCCTCTCCAACCAAAGTGACCCCGTAGAAATCACCATCACCCCCTAACCCCCTAACCCCCATATCTTGCCTCCCCTCCCAGGGGAAGCAAGACATAACCCACTATTAACTATTAACTATTAACTATTCACTGTATTAAGCCGTTTCATCGCAGACATCGAGATCGCGATTAAAGATATCGATCGCCTCGCGACAACAACGTTTCAACTTCTCTTGCATCTCCACAACCGGCTCCTTCCGACCCACAAAATGCCACTGTTCCACCGTAGACAAGCGCCAGAGACGACCTAAACCACTAAACCCAGCCGCTTCCAAACCGATCGCCCGCACCTCAGTATCCACCGCATGAAAGCGGATCTGAATCAAAATACTGCGACAATGACAGCGGAAACTATAGCCGGGAAAATGAAAACTGATATCAATCGAATCAGGATCTAACATCTCCCGCGTTTCCGCATCATCGGTCCAAGGCTTGAGATCCGAGCGTAAATCGGGAAACTCCGTCTTAAACAAGTTCACCACCGCCGCAATCTTGCTGGCAATGCGGAAATCCTTAGCTTGTTCGGCTGCATTCAAGGTCAATCCCCCCTTGCTCAACGTTATGCCTTCGCAGCACCCCATAATGAGTGAGTGCTACCTTTGCTTAACTTTAGCGTAACGAGACAGACGCAACGTTCTCTGGGAACGTTGCGCCATCAGATCTCCCTAGAACACAGCCTGTCGACATCATCTTGAGCGTCCCCTAACCCCCCAGATGATCGCCAGCCTGAGCGTGCCAACGTACCGTTTCATCAGGATCATCGAGGAGAGAGCGCACCACTGCGATCGCCTCAGGCTGCTCAAAATTGCCTAACCCCAGGGCGATCGCCTGACGAACCCGAGCCAATTCCCGGTGAGGCGGTTCACTGCACCACCAGCGAATCAACGCCTGGCCCGCCTGAGGTTTCAACTGGGGCTGACTCACCTGAGACAGAACCCGGATGGCTTCGAGACAAACCCGAGAACTCGGTAAACTCAACGCCATGGCTAAATTAGCAATCGTCCCAGGATGATTAATCCATCCTAAAGCCCGTACCAGTTCCAACTGGAGCGGAATTGGCGTGTGGGGCGATCGCAGACAGCGGCCTAGGCCCTCAATAGCCTCAACCGTTCCCAGCCGAGACAGCGCGATCGCCGCCTGCTGACTCACCCCAAAATCCAAATCCAGGAGTCGTTCCCGCAGCAACGCCACAACATCCACCTCCGGGGCTAATTCCTCAATCAAACCGTGCTGTAACCCCAAAGCAATCGTTGCCAACCGGCGGACTTGCGCCGACAAATCCGTCACTCCCGCCAACACCGGCGTGAGGATACGGGGATGGCGATCGCAAGTTAACACCGCCAACACCTGAGCGCGGACTTCCTCATTCGGATCATCCCAAAACTCAACCACCCGATCAATGGCATCGCGATGACGGATTTGAGCCAGAGTGCGAATCGCCAACAGACGCCAGCGTTCCTCCTCTAATAACCGATTCAGCGGTGCGATCGCCTCGGACCCCAAATTCGCCAACGTACGAGCCGCCATTCCCTTAACATCCTCATCCGTCGTCGCACTCGTCAGCAAATCCACCAACACCGTCAACGCCTCCTGAGAGGGGAACTGGCCAATAATCTGAGCCGCAAACCAAGCCAACTCATCATCCTCAGGGTGCGATCGCAACAACGCCAACGTCCCCTGCAACGCCGGCCAACCATAACTCGGCAACCGCTTCGCCGCATCCCAGCGTTCCTGGAAATCTCCCACCTCCAGCAACTCCAAAAAAGCCATTAGCGTTTGCGAGAACTCACCCCCCCGGTCTAAATCTGAGCGGTCTAAATCTGAGCGATCCGAGTCTGACCAGCTCGAATCTGGCATAGCCGAGGTATTGACACCCGAGTGACGAGACGAAAGAAAAGTCATAAAACTGGGGGAATCCAAACAGTGAACCGGACAAATGAATCATCCAAGACTACCTTGACTCAAACTCACCAGACCTGCCAGGGCTATTTCAGGCTATTTTGCCCCGTTTATGTATAAAGCGCATTATTCTAATGCACAAATTAAAATAAATACCTTTTTTTGTAGCTAAACATACGAAACCGTCACAAAACTTCTTCTAACGTTAGAGCCAATTGCAAATATCCCAAGACCCAGATATCTCATCTGTGAAAAACACAAGCCACCATCAACTACCCTTTTGCCCAAAACGCTTTACCCAAAAAGCGTAGCCACCCTAAAAACCCTAAACCTGTTAGCCAGCTAATCCATGTAAAGCCCATAAAAAACCCGCCAACCTCAATTCAAAGCCTGTTTGTCCTAACCCACTCTGCCAGTAGCTCCTAAAAAAAAGACATCATGACTCCCTCCGCCGCCGCACCAACCAAACTCAACAAATTCGAGAAATACAAAGTCGAAAAAGATGGCTTAGCCGTCAAATACGAACTCAAACAGTTTAGCGAACTCGGCTGGGAAGCCCTAGACGAAACCGACCTAGTTCATCGTCTCAAATGGCTAGGCATCTTCTTCCGGCCCGTCACCCCCGGTCAATTCATGCTGCGGCTGCGCATTGCCAACGGCATCCTCAACGCCGAACAACTGCGTGTCCTGGCCAGCATTGTCCAACGCTATGGCGACGACGGCAGTGCCGACATTACCACCCGGCAAAACCTGCAACTGCGCGGCATTCGCTTCGAGGACTTCCCCACCATCTTCGAGCAACTGCAACAGGCCGGCCTCACCAGCATCCAGTCCGGCATGGACAACGTTCGCAACATCACCGGGTCCCCCGTCGCCGGCATCGATGGCGCCGAATTTATCGACACCATCCCCCTCTGTCAAGCCATCCAGGATGCCATCACCAACCACGGAACCGGCAACCCCGAGTACACCAACCTACCCCGTAAATTCAACATTGCCGTTGCCGGAGGCCCCGACAACTCCGTTCACGCCGAAATCAACGACATCGCCTACGTTCCCGCCTTCAAAGACAGTCACTTTGGCTTCAATGTCCTCGTCGGCGGCTTCTTCTCCGCCAAACGTTGCGAAGCCGCCATTCCTCTCAACGCTTGGGTCACAGACAATCAACTAGCCGACCTCAGTTGTGCCATCCTGCGCGTCTTCCGCGACCATGGGTCTCGGGCCAACCGGCAAAAATCACGGTTGATGTGGCTCATCGATGACTGGGGACTCGACAAATTCCGGGCCGCCGTCGAAGCCGAATTCGGACAACCGCTTCCCGAAGCTGCCCCCAAGGACGAAATCGCCTGGGAGAAACGAGATCACATCGGCATTCATCCTCAAAAACAAGAGGGACTCCACTATGCCGGACTCCATGTTCCCGTCGGTCGTCTCAAGGCTGACGAGATGTTTGAAATCGCCCGCCTCGCTCAAGTCTATGGCAACGGAGACATCCGTCTCACCGTTGAGCAAAATGTCATTCTCACCGGCATTGAAACCGCCAAACTTGAGGCGTTCGAGCAAGAATCCCTACTTAAGACATTTTCCCTCAACCCCGCTCCCCTAGTGCGAGAACTCGTCTCCTGTACCGGGGCCAGATTCTGTAACTTTGCCCTCGTCGAAACCAAACAACGCGCCTTAGCCCTGGCCCAAGAGCTTACCGAGGAACTGAACCTCTCCCAAAGCGTGCGTATCCACTGGACTGGATGTCCCAACTCCTGCGGACAGCCCCAGGTGGCCGACATTGGCCTGATGGGCACCAAAACTCGCAAAGATGGCAAAACCGTCGAAGCCGTCGATATTTACATGGGCGGCAAAGTTGGCAAAGATGCCCAACTCGGGGAGCGAGTCATTAAATCTATCCCTTGCGATGACCTTCAACCCGTCCTACGAGACCTACTCCTAGAGAAATTCGGCGCCACTGCCCGAGTCTAACCCATCATCGTTCCCCATCATCGTTCATAGCTGATTGCCCCATCACTTGTCTCATCACTTGTCTCATTCACTTGAATCCTGATAGATACTCTGACCCATGTTGACTAAACTTCTCTCCTTTAGCGGTCGTTACCGCATTCTGCACCTGACCTGGTTTGCCTTTTTCCTCTCCTTTGTGGTTTGGTTTAACTTTGCCCCCTTTGCCACCACCATTCAACAAGATTTCGGCCTCGATGTCGGACAAATCCGCACCATTGGCATTTGTAACGTTGCCCTGACGGTACCGGCCCGGATTCTCATTGGGATGTTACTCGATCGCTTCGGTCCTCGTGTCACCTATTCCATCCTGCTCATCTACGCCGCCATTCCCTGCCTCCTGTTTGCGACAGCCCAGGACTTCAACACCCTGGTCATTAGCCGCTTAATGCTCAGCATCGTGGGCGCAGGCTTTGTCATCGGCATCCGCATGGTGGCCGAATGGTTCCCCCCTAAAGAAATTGGCATCGCCGAAGGCATTTATGGAGGCTGGGGTAACTTTGGTTCCGCCGCCGCCGCCTTTAGCCTGCCCTCGATTGCCTTGGGACTCTCGCTGTTTGCCGGAGGCGAGATGAACTGGCGTCTCGCCATTGCCCTAACCGGAATTGCCGCCGCCGTCTATGGTGTCATTTACTTCCTCAACGTCGAAGACACTCCCCCTGGCAAAGAATACCGACGACCCAGCCGCAACGGAGGCTTAGAAGTCACCAGTCGCAAAGATTTCGCCTTCTTGATGCTGATGAATATCCCCCTGGTGGGCATTCTCGCGGTGTTGGCTTGGCGTTTGGGTAAGGTTGGCTTTCTCAGTGAAACGGCACTGTTGATGGTTTGGGCCACGTTAGTTGGGCTGTATCTGTTTCAGGCCTATGGCTGCTGGAGTACCAACGCTGAACTCCTGCAAGGTAAAAAACACTATCCCCCCGAAGACCGCTATAAATTCAATCAGGTTGCCATCTTGGAACTAACCTATTTGGTCAACTTTGGCTCAGAATTAGCAGTGGTCTCGATGTTGCCGGCCTTCTTTGAGATGACCTTTGGTTTGAATCCAGCCCAAGCGGGGATGATTGCCGCCAGTTATGCCTTTATGAACCTCATGTCTCGTCCCGGAGGTGGCTTGATTTCTGACTCTCTCGGCAGTCGTAAATGGACGATGACCGTTCTAACGGCGGCGATGGGGATTGGCTACCTGTTTATGGGTACGGTGTCCGAGGGCTGGTGGCTGCCTGGGGCGATTCTGCTGACGATGGCCTGTTCCTTCTTTGTCCAAGCTGGGGAAGGGTCAACCTATGCCATTGTGCCGCTGATTAAACGACGGGTGACGGGACAAATTGCTGGGAACGTCGGAGCCTATGGAAATGTTGGTGCAGTGGCTTATCTGACTCTCTATAGTCTCTTGCCCGAAGGAGCGGCGGGAAATCTCATCTTTTTCCAAACCTTGGGGGTTGCCTCGATGGTGGTGGCCTTCCTCTGTGGCTTCTTCCTGCGGGAACCTCAAGGCTCGTTTGCTGAGTTCCATGAGGGGGAGGAAGAAGCCGTCCCAGCGGTGGTTCCGGCGTTGAGTCATGAGTCGTACCCGGACTAATTCCCCCGAATTCCCTAAGGACTTCCCCCCCCACAAGCTGCTGTTGATTGGATGACTGGAGAACTCAAACGATGACAACGCCGACCAAAACCTTATGCCCCTATTGTGGCGTTGGCTGTGGCTTGGAGGTGCAACCGCCGGCCCTGCCGGGGAAAGCGACCCATCGCGATGCTGCGGGAACTCCCACCTGGCGCGTCCGGGGCGATCGCCAACATCCCTCCAGTCGCGGTCGAGTCTGCGTCAAGGGGGCCACGGTTGCCGAATCCCTGGACAAAAACCGGCTCAAATACCCGATGATGCGAGATTCCCTGGATGAGCCATTTCGGCGCGTCAGTTGGGATGAGGCCCTCGATCGCCTCGTCACCCATATCCATCAGGTCCGCCGGGACTATGGCAGTCATACGATTTGTATGTACGGGTCGGGTCAATTCCAAACGGAAGATTATTATGTGGCCCAAAAGCTGATGAAAGGCTGTTTGGGAACCAATAATTTTGATGCCAACTCCCGTCTCTGTATGTCCTCGGCGGTGGCCGGTTATATTCAAAGTCTCGGTTCCGATGGTCCCCCCTGTTGCTATGACGATTTGGAACAAACCGATTGTGCCTTTCTGATTGGTACGAACGCCGCCGAATGTCATCCCATCGCCTTTAACCGACTGCGGGACTATCACAAGAAACACCGCAAGGTGAAATTAGTGGTGGTCGATCCTCGGGAAACCCCCACGGCTAAGGCGGCTGATTTGCATCTGGCGATTCGTCCGGGGACGGATATTGATTTACTGCATGGCATTGGCCATCTCTTGTTACGTTGGCAAGCCTTTGATTCTCTGTTTATTGAGGATTGCACCAGGGGCTTTCCGGAATACACTCAAACTCTCAAGAGTTATCCGCCGGAGTTGGTGGCCCGTCGTTGCAACATTCGTCTCGATGAGTTGGAATTGGCGGCTCGCTATTGGGCGGAAAATGAGCGGGTGCTGTCGTTGTGGTCCATGGGCCTCAATCAGTCCTCGGAAGGAACCGCCAAGGTGCGATCGCTCATCAACCTCCATCTCATGACCGGTTCCATTGGCAAACCGGGGGCTGGGCCGTTTTCTCTGACTGGACAACCGAACGCCATGGGAGGTCGGGAAGCGGGAGGTTTATCCCATCTTCTCCCCGGCTATCGGGTGGTAAAAAACCCTCAACATCGGGCTGAGGTGGAACACCATTGGCAACTTCCCCCTGGCCAAATTGACCCCAGTCCCGGTTTAGCGGCCTGGGATATGATGCTGGGACTCGAAGCGGGACGGGTGCAACTGCTGTGGGTGGCGGCCACCAATCCGGCGGTGAGTATGCCCGATATTGGTCGCACTAAGGCAGCATTACGGCGCTCTCCCCTGACGGTCTATCAGGATGCCTACTATCCCACAGAAACCGCTGAATATGCCCATATTTTGCTGCCGGCGGCTCAGTGGAGCGAAAAAACCGGCACCATGACCAACTCGGAACGGGTGGTCACGCTCTGCCCGAAATTCCGCGAGGCTCCCGGCGAGGCCCGTCCTGATTGGGAAATCTTTGCTGAAGTGGGACGGCGACTGGGGTTTGAGGCTCAGTTTGAGTTCTCCGATGCGGCAGCCGTCCATCGGGAGTTTGTTGCCTTGACAAAATCGCGAGTGTGTGATATGAGCGGCATCAGTCATGAGCGATTGCAGGAGCGGACGGTGCAATGGCCCCAACCTGAGGGGGCGGAAGATATCCCCGAAAGCCGGTATAGTAAGCGGCTTTATGAGGATTTGCGCTTTCCCACTGATGATGGGCGAGCCAAGTTCTGTGCCACTCACACGCGCGGCTTAGCGGAAGCCCCTGACCCTGATTATCCCTTTGTCTTAACCACGGGACGGGTGTATGAACATTGGCATACTCAAACTCGCACCGGACGGATTCCTAAAATTAGCCAGAAGTATCCCCATCCCTTTATTGAGATTCATCCCCGAGATGCCAAGAAATTAGAGATCCTCGACGAGATGTGGGTGTTGATTCGATCGCGGCGGGGTGAGGGGAAATTTAAGGCTAAGGTGACGACGGCGATCGCCCCGGGAACTCTCTTTGTCCCCATGCACTGGGGCTTCCTCTGGGCGGACAATTCTGAAGCGAATGCCCTAACTCACCCAGAAACCTGTCCCGATTCCCTACAACCGGAACTCAAAGCCTGTGCGGTGCAATTACTGCCTCTCCCCATCGCCAGGGAGGCCTTAGAACAACAACAGCCCGATGTGATGGCCATGAATCGCTCCTCGGGATAAACGCTCTAATCTGGCACTTCTGAGGACCAAAGGGTGGCTTCACTGGGAACCACAAACGAGGGTTCAGGCCGGTTGGAGAGGGAATCAAGCTGAAAAATGGGAATCGCCCCCACGGTTAGGGATGCAATTAAGACTCCTACGATGATCTCGTGGATGTTCTCAGACGCTTGTTGGCTGTGGTTAGTATCTCGCTGCTGGACAGCGCGATCGCGGTGATGAGCATTCATCGGTGACTCCCCCATTTTTTGCGCGAGTTCCTAGGTTTATTGTAGGAGTCTTTTCCCAGACATCTCGAAAACGGTAACTAAATTAACAGAAGATAACGAAGGGTCATGCAATCAGCGACGATGTTTTTTCAATTTGAAGCAGACTTTGTCGAGTCTCTGCGCTGTATTCCCATGCAGGTTCGCTACAAACTCGACACCTGTGGTGTGAAGCTGAAACTGCACCATTGGCATCAGTTGGCGGCCAGGGAACGGCAAGGTTTAGTGGATTTGCCCTGTGAGACGGCGCAGGAGATTGCCGAGTATCGAGAGGTGTTACGGCGTTTGGTGCGCGATCGCAGCGGGGAGACTCCCAAAGATCTAGCGGTGGATGCGAATCCCCCTTGGTTTGAGGAGAGTGTCCCTGAGACGGTTCAGGAGAAGGGGCGATCGCTGTCGGTCGAGATTGGCGATCGCCAATGGGCGGCTTTGACTCCCCTACAGCGATTCGCCCTACTAAAACTGAGTCGCCCAAGTCATGAAAACCGCAATTTTTACCCCGCCTTGCAAGAGTTTGGGGTAGTCTGAGGAGCTTAAGAGGAGTTAAGAGGAGCTTTTACGTGAGGAGTTTTGAAACTATGACCCATTCTACATCGTGGGCGTTCGCGAAGCGTGCGGGAGAGGCGATCGCCCCCCTACTCGGATTCGCCGGCCTGATGGCAACCAGCAGCCCCCTCAATAGCGCCCCGATTCCCTCCGGGGAACCGCAGCAGTTGGCCCAAGTGACCTCAGTGTCTCAGTTATCAGATGTACAACCGACGGATTGGGCCTTTCAGGCCTTACAATCCCTCGTCGAACGCTACGGTTGCATCGCCGGCTATCCTGACGGAACCTTTCGCGGCAACAACTTCATGACGCGTTATGAGTTCGCCGCTGGCTTAAACGCCTGTTTGGATCAGATTGTAGCCATTGTTGGCGGCGGCGATCGTCTCGATCCGAGTGATTTAGCGACAATTCGCCGTTTACAAGAGGAATTTGCCGCTGAATTGGCGACATTGCGAGGACGAGTCGATGGCCTCGAAGCCCGCACCTCGGAACTCGAAGCCAATCAGTTTTCGGCCACGACTCAACTGCAAGGGGAAGTGGCCTTTGTTCTGGCCGATGCCTGGGGAGGTGATGGCATCTCCGACAATGACAATGATGTGCAAACGGTCTTTACTAACCGAGGACGATTGAATCTCGTCAGTAGTTTTACCGGACGCGATCGCCTCCACACCCGTCTGCAATTCGGCAATCTCGGCAATAGCTTTGCTGATGAGATTAACACCAATGAAGGGCGCTTTGCCTTTGACGGAGACAGTGGCAACAGTCTCAACTTAAACCGTTTGCATTATGTCTTCCCCGCCACGGACAGCCTACAAGTGACGCTGATGGCCAATGCAGGCGGACATCAGTTCTACAATGACACCTTCAACCCCGGCTTAGAAGCCGGCGGTGGGGCAACTGGGGCCTTGTCTCGCTTTGGCGAACGCAACCCCATCTATCGCAGTGGCTTAGGCGGTGTCGGTGTGGGGTTACGGCAACGGTTTAGTGACAATTTAGAACTCTCACTGGGCTATTTGGCTCGTGGGGGCAACAATCCCGAGGAAGGGGCGGGCCTGTTTAATGGTAATTATTCAGCATTGGGCCAGTTGGTGGTCGAACCGAGCGATCGCCTCAAGTTTGGCTTAACCTATATTCACGCCTACGATGTCTCCCAAGAGCGACGTTTTGGCTTCGGGGGAACGGGAACCCAACTCAGCAACCTCTCCCCGGCTGCCTTAGCCGCCAGTTCCAGTCTCTCCCAAGGGCAACTCACCACCCCCGTCTCCAGTAATCATTATGGGGTTGAGGCCCTCTGGGATCTCTCGCCTCGCTTCCGAGTGGGGGCCTGGGGAGGCTTCACCGATGCCCGTCTCATTGGCTTGGGCGATGCGGAAATCTGGAACTATGCTCTCACCCTCAGCTTCCCGGATTTACTGCTGCCAGGGAATTTCGGGGCTTTGATTGTGGGGGCAGAACCCTATCTGGGGGGGGTTGATGTTCCTGGAACTCAAGATATCGAGAATGAAACTCCCTTCCACATCGAAGGACTTTATAAAGTCCAGCTGTCGGAGAATATCAGCATCACCCCTGGCTTTATCTGGTTGTTGAATCCCAACCAGGATGCTGATCACGATGGGGCCTTTATCGGTACCTTGCGTACCACCTTCTCGTTTTAAGTGGCAAATTGGCTTGTTTGTGCCGTATCAAGGCTTACTTTTTGCGGGGTTCCTGCCTCTGTAGAGTAGGTACGGCACAACCATAACAACGAGTTGAATGCGATTAGAGCAGGTGGAGGCCTTTTTAGCAGTCGTTGAGACGGGCAGTTTTCAGAAGGCTGCCCGTTTATGTCAGGTGACGCAATCAACGGTGAGTCGTCAGGTGCAGGCGTTGGAGACGGAGTTGGGATTACCATTATTGCATCGTCAGTCCACAGCCACGTTGACAGTAGCCGGCGATCGCTTTCTCCCCCACGCCAGTCGCATCTGTCGCGAGTGGAAGACGGCTGTCACTGAGATTCGCGAGTTAGCGGAGGGAAAACAAACGGAGTTATGTGTCGCCGCGATTCATTCCGTCTGTGCCCATTTTTTGCCGCCGATTTTGCAACGGTTCTGTACCCGTCGCCCCCAGGTGCAGCTACGAGTCACCTCCTTGGGAAGCGATCGCTCCTTGAAGGTGTTGCGGGATGGCTTGGTGGATGTGGCTATTGTCATGAACAACCCCCGTCTGACACTGAGTTCCGAGATGGTGGTGCGATCGCTCTACTGGGAAACCGTCGAGGTGTTAATGGCCGCCGATCACCCCCTGACTCAATATAAGGAGATTCCCTGGGAAGCCCTCAGCCACTATCCCCATGTGGTGTTCAAAGATGGTTATGGAATGCAGCGGCTGGTTCAAGATGCTTTTGCTCGCTTAGGCAAACCCTTCCATGCCGCTTTAGAGTTAAATACCCTAGATGCTTTTCGGGGTATGGTACGCCAGGGGCGCATGATCTCAATTTTGCCCAAATCCGCTCTCTTGGATGCCGATAATACTCTAGCTGTGCGCCCCATCGCCTCAGACCCCTGTTTCCCCAATCTACAACGGGAAGTCGTCGTCGTCACCACGGAGGATCGCCTGGAAATTCCCCCCATCGCTGAGTTTTTTGAGTTAGTTTGTCAGGAGATCCCTCCTCTCGTTGTCAAGCTGTTTCCTATCCCCGCCCCCAAATCTCTGGAAAATATTAAGAAAATATAATATGATGCTGACTAGATTTTAACGTTATTAAAATAAACTTAAGGCAGCGCTGATTAAGCTGTAGGGGCGAACGGCTGTTCGCCCTTCTTGTTTTTTGCACATCTATCTCAAGGTAAACCACCATGGAAAATCGCCAAGAATATCAAGGTAAAATGGAAAGCCAACTCCAAGAATGGGGCGCTAAACTAGATGAAATGCACGCCAAAGCCGACCAAGCCAGCGGTGATGCTAAACAGGAATGGACTCAAAAAGTCGAAAACCTAAAATCGAAGCGAGATGAACTTCAACAACATCTTGCTGAGATGAAATCCTCCAGTGATGAGGCTTGGAACAGCCTCAAAACCGGGTTTCAAAATGCCTGGGATGAGTTTAGCAAGTCGGTAGAAGAGGCAAAATCTAAATTCCAGTAGGGGCGAACCGCAAGTGGCGCGCCCTCAACCGCAAGTGGCGCGCCCTGTTGGTGGTCGCTCCTCAAACCAACTTAGCCCCCTGCTTGATTTTTTCAACCACAGGTTTGGGAGAAACGACGTGTTTATACAGTCCCAACTTGCGAGGCGATAATCCCATCGCTAAACCCACCAGTTCCGTGATATAAAGAACAGGCATATTGTACGTTTCTTGATACGCCTCTTCAATATCAGCTTGACGAAGTTCGAGATTATTAGCACAGAGGGGACAGGCCAAAACAATACAATCAGCTCTGCGTTCTCTGGCTTCATCGAGGATGTTTTTCGTCAACTCAAACGCCACCTTCTTTTGAGAGACGAGAATCGGCCCACCACAACATTTTGCTTTCGAGCGAAAGTCAACCGGCGTCGCCCCACAGATTTCTGTTAGGCGATCGAGGGAAACGGGATGGACAGGAGAATCCCAGCCGGTGATATCCTGGGGACGGGTCAAGAGACAACCGTAATAGGATGCCACCCTCAAGCCATGGAGGGGATTGGTAATTTTAGAGGCGATGTCAATGTCATTCCAGAGAACATCGACCACATTGCGAACGCGGACGCTTTCCTCTCCCACAGACAGGCCCATGTCCGACAAGGTGGCGGCAATTTTCGGACCTTCCTGGGGATCGTCGAGGGCCTGAGCGGCTTTGGCGGACTTGTTGTAACAGCCAGAACACGAGGCCAGGAGATCTCGCTTTTGCTGTTGGGCCAACACCACATTACGAGCGGCTAGGGCCATTCCCACGTCATGGGAGAGTCCAGCAGCGACGGAACCGCCGCAACAGGACCAATCCTCAATTTCGTGTAGATGAACGCCTAAAGCGTCGAGAACAACGCGGGTGGAGATGTCAAATTCTTTGGCACTGGTATGTAGGCTACATCCAGGATAGTAAGCGTATTCAGTGGTCATGATAAATCAGGGTTGTGGGTGCGAGTTCGTTTGTGTTTTTCTAGGGCATCATGGAATTGAGCGGGGTTCTTGACGCTCTCGGGAAGGGGAGACAGTTTGCCCTTGAGGACTAGTTGAATCCCTAGGGGAGCTTGCTCCACCATCGCTTTGAGGCCTCCATACCGTTGCATCAATTCGGGTTCAAAAAGGATGCCTCGTTTTTGCACTAAGTCCACGAAGATGTTATGAAAACGAGTGGCATCATTTTCAATTCCTTCCGCGATCGCGATCGCCTTGGCCGCTTCAATCACATCCGAGGGTCGAACGCCACGGGGACAACGGGAGGTGCAAATATAGCAGGAGCTACAAAGCCAGAGGGTGTTACTCTTGAGGACGGTCTCCCAATCTCCGCGTTGCAACATCAGAATCAGTTTGCGGGGGGATAAATCCATGCGATCGATGTTGGTACAGCCACCGCTACAGGTTCCGCATTGCATACAGGCTGAAATGGCCGCTGCATTTCCCCCTTCGGCCAGGATCTTGGCCATGACTCCCTTATTCATGCGATCGCCGTCAACTTGGCGATCGACTTTCAGGCCAAAAAAGCATTTCTTGCGTTTCATGTTCGTCCTCCTAAATTTGATAATTCCATCGTGGGAAACCGTTGCTGAGATGAACCATTCCCCTCAGTCATCCGAGCCGATGTCGCCAAAAATCCTGCGATATCCGCCGCCGCTGAACGTCCATCGGTAATCGACTCGACAATCGCCTTAGGACCTGTGGCCGTTCCCGCCAGAAAAATGCCTTGGCGATGAGAGGCATTATTGGCATATTGCTGATGGGCCGTTTCGTAGAAGCGGTCTACCCCAGTTTTCAAACCCGCCACCTCCGACAACTCGGAATTTCCAGACATTCCCACCATCAACACCAACAAATCCACCGTCAATCGCATCGGTCGAGAGGTTAACGTATCCTCAACCCGCAACAACAAACTGCCATCATTCTGTTCACTGGCTTCCGAGAGACGACCGCGAATAAATTGCACACCATACTCTTCCTGAGACTGGCGGTACAATTCCTCATAGCCACGACCAAAAACGCGAATGTCCATATAAAGGGAGAACACCTCACAATCAGGAAGCAACTCCTTCAAGCTAATCGAGACCTTCACTGAATTGGTACAGCAAACCCGAGAACAATAGTTATTGTTCACCTGCTGATCTCGTGATCCCACACAGTGAACCATCGCCACTTTCTTGGGAATCTTGCCCGCCGCCGTCCGGACCTGCTTCTGTTTGAGCATGGCATCAAAGTCAATGGAGGTGATGGTATTGTCATACAAACCATAGCCATACTCTTCTTTGAAGGTGGCATCAAAGTGGCGGAATCCAGTGGCCACTAAAATGGCGTTGGCTGCAATCTCTTTCCCCGTTGAAGTGATGACCCGGAAATTTGGGGCGTCTCCCTCAATTTTTTCCACGGAACAATCCGTTAAAATCTCAGTTCCTCGCAGATCTTGTTTGAGGCGATCGACAATTTCTGAACCGGGGGTGAAGTCGGGGAAAACTTTATACCAATTCTTGACATATCCCCCAACTTGTGATTCTTTTTCAATGAGAACCACATCATAACCAAAATCTCGTAAGCGTCCAGCCGCGGACAGTCCGGCCACACCGCCACCAATAATCACAACTGTCTGACTCATCATATTAATCCTCGTATTACATCATTGTGTCGGTTCAACTCATCCAGGAGAGGGCGGACTTGGGAAGCTGTTGCTTCGTCCGATTCCGCCCCGAATACTCCTAAAAAGGTCGCCGTCGTTCTTCAAAGGTTTTCGACTTGTCGTAGGGAATGCCAATTTGGTCTAACAAGGGTTCAATGGGAACCACTTTGGCATTTAAACCACAATCTTTGAACGGGTCATAGCCCAACAGCAAGCCCGTTAATTGGGCATAGTCCAAAATGCTGACATTAAACTCTTCTTCTAGGGCATCTTTGATGGTGCCTTGTTCGGCATCCAAAAACACCGTACAACCGGGACAGTTGGTGAGCATCAACCGACAATCTGGATGGGCTTCTTTGAGGCTTTTGAGTTTCTTGTACACACTGCTGGCGGTGTAGTCTCGGTTTTCAGCAAAGGCACATTGACGAAATCCCATGCCACAACAATGTCGCCGTTCAGGATAGTCCACAATTTCGGCGCCAAAGGCTTGTAAAAGCCCCACTAGGACTTGGGGAAACTCAACGCCACCCATGGCTTCTCCGGGGAAGATTTTGCCGTAGTGACAGCCAATATGGTCAACGGCTTTGACTCCCTTGAGGCTATACTTGGCTTTTTCGGCCAGTTTATGGCGATTGGCAAAAAACACATCGGAGGCATGAACCACGGAGGGCCGTTCCCCGGATACATGAGGAATCCAAAACTCTCGCCCGGTGGTTTCTTTGAGGGTTTTCGCGGTGTACTCTCGCAGTTCGGGTTCTTCTTCCCAAAGTTTAATCACTTCGGTGTAGTTGGCAAAAGATGTGACACAGAAGGAAAAGAGATTGTCAACCCCTTGTTCATAATGAGCCACGGAGAAGTTGCGGGCAGCCACGACCATTTGTGTGTCTAGGTTGGAGACATCGCCGTGATAGCCAATAGCACCGCAAGAGGTATGTCCGGGGGCTTCTCGTAGGTCGATACCTAAGTCATTTTTCAAGACTTTGTAGGCAATCCCTTCGGTATAGGGGGCGGTACTTTGGAGGAAACAACTGCGGAAGCATCCCCAGAGTTTACCTCCGTCATCATCAATGGTGGGAACTTCTTTTTGGTGGGTTTCCCAAATACGGTTTTCGCGTTTGACTTTCATAGGTAATCTTGATAGGGAACTGGGAACTTCGGAACAGGGAACTTCGGAACTGGGAACAGGGAAGAAGAAGGCAAGAGGCATAACCCACCCCTGCCCCTCCCAGGAGGGGAAGGCAAGAGGCAAGAGGGATAACCCACCCCTGCCCCTCCCAGGAGGGGAAAGACGTAGGGGCGTACCCTTGTGGTGTGCCCTCTCTTGGCTGTTAATGGTTAACGGGATTTGGATTTGGGAAGTTCGTAGTTGCGGCTGTCGGCGGTTTCGAGCCAGGTTTGCCAGTATTTATCGACTTCCGCTTTACTGCCGAGTTTGCGTTCCATCCCCGCTTCGACGGCATCCATAAGGGTGACAGCACCAGTTTTGTGATAAATTTCCCGCAATTCATCCATATCCTCTTCAGGAATTTGACGGTGGGACCCGGCACTGTTTTCTAGGTTCATGGGAACGCCCCACCATTCGCGCATTTCGGCTCGATGTTCGTAGTAGTATTCCCAGTTTTCGCCGAGTTCTGGGAAATGCTCTGGGGCCATGTTTTCTGCGAGTAAGGTATAGCCCCGTTTCAACATATTTTCGCCGAATAGCCGCTTGGCGATGAGTTGTTGTCTGCCTTTTTCGGACTCGGCGAAGTAGCCATGACGGACGGATAGCCGACGCAAGGCCAGAATGACTGAGGCGGGACTGTTTCCTCGGGGACAGCGGGTTTTACAGGAAAAACATTGTCCACAAAACCAGATTTTGTCGGATTTGAGGAGTTCGTCGATGATGAGGTCGTCATCTTGAGTTGAGACGATGTTCATCACTTCCCGAGGGGAATAGTCATAGACTTCAGCCGCTGGGCACACGGCGGTACACACGCCACAGTTTAGACAGGCGTTCATCCCATGTTGGAAAAGAATGTCTTGTTCGAGTTCGTCATAAATTTGTCCCATTGGCTGAATGTCCTCCCAATTGTTTCAGTTACATCTAATACATCTAAGTGTTGTCTAAGCTGCATCTCAGTCGCCTTAGACGAATAGAAGATAGCGTATATATCCATGTAGCTATGGTATAACCTAAATCGGCTATTCCTCATTTTTGTTACATTACTTAACATACATTGAGTGGTTAATCATAAAAACCCCCTAACCTCGGACTTCAGACTGGGTTAGGGGGAGTTGTTGCGGTGAATTAAAGAGAAATCTGGCCGAGGAGAGACTTAACCGCGCCAGCGCAAGGGTTTAATATAGTTGCCTTCAAAGGGTTTACCCGTCAACATCCGATTCCAGTAAATCCAGGGGAGGGCGTGTTTTTTCATCAACCACATCACCCAACGCTCTTTGGTGGGGTTGAGGGGGAAACTAGAGGTGGGCTGGCAGTTGTAGCCATCAAACTCAGCCATAACGGCTTTGTCGTAGCCGGTGATGAGAGGACAGCAGGTGTAGCCGTCATATTCCGAAACGAGGGGCCTTGAGTTGAAGAAGCTGAGGAGGTTTTGGGCGACGACGGGGGCCTGTTTGCGGACGGCGGCGGCGGTTTTGGAGGTGGGGGCGGAGGAGGCGTCACCGAGGCTGAAGATGTTGGGGTAACGCTTGTGTTGCAGGGTTCCGGGATAGATATCGACCCAACCATAGGGACTCTCGGGGTCCGCTAGGGGACTCTGTTTGATGAAGTCTGGGGCACTCTGGGGAGGGGCAACATGGATGAAGTTGTAGGGAATGCTGACTTCATCGACGGGGGTGTCATTTTCGAGAATTTCAAAGACGGCTTCTTGCTGCTCGCCTTTAATCTCTTTGAGGTTATGGGCAAATTTAACGTTGATATCTCGCTCTTTGGCGACTTTCCCCAGGACGTTGGCATAGGCTTCGACGCCAAACATCCGGGTGCTGGGGGTGAGAAACATGACATCAGAGCGCTCTCGCAGTCCCATTTTACTGCGGAAGTGGTCGTCGGCCATGTACATGATTTTCTGGGGAGCGCCGCCGCATTTGATGGGGGTGTTGGGATAGGTGAACAGGGCGTTGCCACCGCTGAAGTTACGGATGCTTTCCCAGGTGTAGGGGGCGTATTTGGGGGAATAGTTGCTGGTGACGCCGTTTTTGCCGATGGCCTCTTTGAGACCTTTGATGAGATGCCAGTCAATTTGGATTCCTGGACAGACGATTAGGCCGTCATACTCGACTTGTAGGTTGCCGGTGGTTAGGACGGCGTTTTGGTCGGGTTTGAACTCGGTGGCTCGCTCGATAATCCAGGTGACGGTTTTGGGAATGACCTGGTGTTGTGATTTAACGGTGTCTTCAATTTGAAACACGCCACCCCCGGTTAGGGTCCAACCGGGTTGATAGTAGTGTTTCTCGGAGGGTTCAATGATGGCAATGCTGAGGGAGGGGTCTTGTTTCAGGAGTAGGGAGGCGGTGGTGATGCCCGCTGCACCTCCTCCGATAATGACAATGGGGTAATGGACAACTTTGCGGGGTTTCTCGTCATCTAAAGCAGGGGTGTTCTCGGAGGCTTGCAGGGTCGAAGACATAGTTGAGGGGAACTTGAAGGATGATTTGGACAAGGATTGGGACTGTAATTTGTACGGGGGGTTGCACAAAAAATCGGCCAGGACACGGGTTGCGTTCTGTTGGCTGTGAACTCTAACGTCAGGACCCGCTTTATTAAATTTTGTTTCTAGTTCTAAGGTTATATTACTACCCTACAGTATGCATGGCTTTGTGGCAAGGGTTACGATCGCCCCCTAAGTCCAGACCCGTCAACTCTCGTAGGAGTTCTCTTGACAAATTAGCTAAGATATGGTAATTGGGACTTCTCATGATTGAGGCTAAGGTTGGGCAACACCGTTTAAACCGACGAGTCAAACCGACGAGATTCAACAATTGCATCATGAACGAGCAGGGGTAGAATAATCCAATTGCTCTGGTGCGGTGAATCCTGAAACAATGGTGATTGGTTGAGTACAACCGTCCCCCTTAATGGCAGCCTTGACGATGAGCGACAGATTTCGTCCCTTTATTCAGCGTGTTGGTAGTGGCCCTCATACGGGCAAAAATCTCAGTCGAGATGATGCTGCCGAGGCCATGGCCATGATGCTGACGGCAGAAGCGACTCCGGCCCAGATTGGCGCGTTTTTAATCGCTCATCGCATTCAACGGCCGCGTGGGGAGGAACTGGCGGGGTTTTTGGATGCCTGCGATCGCCAGGCCGAGAAACTGCCCGCCATTGATGGCTTCGTAACCGTGTTAGGCTGTCCCTACGATGGGCGATCGCGCACGGCCCCCGTCACCGTCATCACAGCCCTGGGTTTAGCCGTAGAAGGGGTAGCCTGTCTGACTCACGGTAGCGGACGGATGCCGACCAAATACGGAATCCCCCTAATTGACATTTGGCAAGGATTGGGTATTGATTGGACGAACCTGAGAGGCGATCGCCTCTCAACCCTTCTGAGCCATTATCGCATCAGTTTCTACTACCAGCCTAACTTTTTCCCCGCCGCCGAACAACTCGTCACCTATCGAGATCAACTCGGCAAACGTCCCCCCGTTGCCACTATGGAACTGATGTGGACCCCCTACGAGGGGAACGTCCATCTCGTCTGCGGTTTCGTCCATCCTCCCACCGAAGGCCTGTTTCAAACCGCCCTCAACTTACGCCAACAGACCTGTTTTACCACCGTTAAGGGCCTAGAAGGCAGTTGTGATTTGCCCCGTAGTCGCCCGGCCATTATTGGTCAATTTGGACAACCGGGAGACGACAACAGCAACCCCACCTGGCAACGATTACATCTACATCCGATTGAATACGACTTAGGGGGAAGCGATGTTCCCCTGGAGTCAGAAAGCAGTTATATGGAGATGTTGCAAGATACTCTAGCTGGAGAAAATACTGCCCTAACGTCAGCCGCGATTTGGAATCTGGGCTTTTATTATTGGCGTTGCGGTGTCTGTGACGGATTACAGTCGGGGTTAACCACTGCTGAACAAAACCTAAGTCAAGGGCGATTGCTGAGGAAAGTTGAGGAGTTGCGTCATCATGTCCGTTAACGTGAAAGCTGTGATTTTAGCGGGAGGCCAGAGTCGCCGTATGGGCCGGGATAAGTCTCTGGTGTTGTGGGAGGGGGTTCCCTTGTTGCGGCGGGTGTATGATGTGGCGGCGGCTGTGGTGGGAGATGTCACCATTATGACCCCTTGGGGCGATCGCTATCGAGAGATTCTCCCGGCCGATTATCACTGGCTGGCCGATGAACAGCCCGGAGAAGGTCCTTTGGTAGCCTTGCAACAGGTTTTGCGGGAGTCTAACCCGGCGGACGTGGATTGGATTTGGCTGTTAGGCTGTGATTTACCCTGTCTGAATGGGGCGATTTTGCAGGGCTGGGTGAACCATTTAGAAAACCATTCTTTTGACCAATTGGTGGCAGTTCCCCGGTCTCAAGCCGGCTGGGAACCCCTCTGTGGCTTCTATCGCCCCCAGGTATTGCCTCAGTTGCACGAGTTTATTGCCCAGGGAGGGCGATCGTTCCAAAATTGGCTTGATCGGGTTCCCCATGTGCAAATCTCCTTGGCAGAGGCGGAGGCGGCGATGCTTTATAACTGTAATTCTTTAGAAGAAGGGAATAGGGAATAGGGAACAGGGAACAGGGAACGGGGAACAGGGAATAGGGAATAGGGAATAGGGAATAGGGAACGGGGAACAGGGAACGGGGAACAGGGAATAGGGAATAGGGAATAGGGAATAGGGAACGGGGAACAGGGAACAGGGAGTGACTTGCCTTTTGCCTCTTGCCTCTTGCCTCTTGCCTCTTGCCTCTTGCCTCTTGCCATCCCCTCCTGGGAGGGGTTAGGGGTGGGTTATGCCTCTTGCCTCTTGCCTTTTGCCTTTTGCCTCTTGCCATCCCCTCCTGGGAGGGGTTAGGGGTGGGTTATGCCTCTTGCCTCTTGCCTCTTGCCTCTTGCCTCTTGCCCTTTGCCTCTTGCCTTTTGCTATTATCGCCTCAACGGGTCGATTGGGCCTGTTCTCTTTTAGGTTGGAACTGCATGAAATTCCGCACCGCACGCCAACAGCGTATCAGTCGGTATCGTCGCTATTTGGCGATCGCCATGGTTGTCTCGATTGCCCTGGGAATTGGCAGTCGGGTTTACACGGTGCCGTTTGCGGCGTGGCTGCAAAACCCAGCGGGGGCGATTTTCTATGAACTCTTTTGGATGGTTCTGGTGGCTTATATTATCCCGGAATTAGCAGCGGGGGCGATCGCGATCATTATCTTTGTCCTCACCAGTTTGCTAGAACTGTTGCAACTGTATCAACATCCCATCTTGGAGGCCATCCGCCAAACGGTCGTGGGGCGACTCCTCATTGGCAGTAGCTTCGACCCTTGGGATTTCCTGCACTACTGTATCGGTTGTATGATCGGTTGGGTCATCCTACGCCAATTACAACGCAAGGTTTTAACGCCCAAGTCCTATCACCGCTTCTAACCGTCTCAACTCCAGATTGCTACCATCATGCGCGTTTTCCTTCAGCATCTTGCCCATGTCCTCTCTGCAACCCCAAAAGGCTGTTCGGAACAGTCTCTCAACCGCGCCTGTACGGGGATTTCCACGGATACGCGCACAGTGAGTCCCGGAAACTTGTTTATCGCCCTGTCGGGGGACCAGTTTGACGGCCATGATTTTGTCTATCAGGCCCGGGAACGGGGGGCCATCGCCGTTTTGGTTCACCGGCCCCTCGATGATGAGAGGTTACCGCAACTGGTGGTTCCCGATACCCTGGCCGCCTATCAACGTTTAGGCCGCTGGTGGCGGGATACTCATGCCATTCCGGTGATTGGGGTGACGGGTTCAGTGGGCAAAACCACCACCAAGGAACTGATTGCAGCCATATTAGGGATTCATGGCAATGTCCTGAAAACTCAGGACAACTTCAATAACGAAATTGGCGTTCCCAAAACCCTACTACAACTGAATGAGAATCACACCTATGCGGTTGTGGAAATGGCCATGCGGGGAAAGGGGCAAATTGCTGAACTCACCCATATCGCCCGGCCCGATATTGGGGTGATTACCAATGTGGGAACGGCCCATATTGGCTTGTTAGGATCACGAGAGGCGATCGCCCAAGCCAAATGTGAACTCTTGGCAGAAATGCCTCAAACCGGCTGTGCGGTTCTCAATGCCGATAATGCCTTATTGATGGAAACAGCGGCGACGGTGTGGGCCGGAAAAACCCTCACCTTTGGCTTAACAGCGGGAGATTTGCAGGGAACCCTCCTCGATTCTCATACTCTCGAACTTGAGGGCCAACGCTATCCACTACCTCTTCCGGGCCGCCATAATGCCCTCAATTATCTAGCGGCGATCGCCGTGGCCCGCCTCCTCAACCTGAATACCAATCGCCTCAACCATGGATTAGCGGTTAACATTCCCAATGGACGCGCCCAAAAACATCTTCTACCGGGAGATTTAGAGTTATTAGATGAAACCTATAATGCTGGACTCGAATCGATGTTCGCCGCCTTGGAGTTACTGGCTGAAATTCCCGGAAAACGACGAATTGCTGTGTTAGGAACAATGAAGGAGTTGGGGGAACAATCCCTCGATTTTCATCGACAGGTGGGGGAACGGGTGAAACAGCTTAATCTGGATGCGTTGTTTATTTTGGCCGAACTGCCTGAAGCTGAAGCGATGGCGGATGGCGCTCATGGCTTATCCTTTGTTGATATTGAAAATATCGAGACTCCTGATGCGCATCACGCCTTAACTGAACGATTACGAACATTCTTGCAAGGGGGCGATCGCGTCTTATTTAAAGCCTCCCACTCCGTCGCCCTCCAGCGAATTGTGGATGCCCTAAAACGGTAAAATACCCGACCTACAAATGGCTAACCGATAGAAGAAAGATATAGAAACCTGTGAATCATCAAACGAATTGGATTAAACCTTTGAGATGGGGAGTCATCGCGGTGGGATGGGTGTTGCTAGGAGAAGCGACGGGGAACCTATCGGCACAACCCCTCAATCGTGACAGTTGGCCACCGGAAAAGATACCCCAGTCCACCTCAGTCGAAGATCAATCTCGACAGGGGTTCGCCCAGTGGTGTCAGGATCGCGATCGCCTCCCAGAGTCCACACAACGCACGATTCAGGTAATGCTAACTCGCGCTGATAGTGAAGATTGTCTTGAGGCAGAAAACAACCTCAATACCATAACAGATCTCAATCTTAGCGCCCAATCTCTCAGTGATTTGCGCCCCCTTGCTTCTCTAACGCATCTGACTCGCCTCGATTTGAGTGTTAATGAGATTACCGATATTTCTCCGTTACGTCAGCTAACGCAACTAGAGGAAATCCTCCTCAGTTTGAATGAAATTGAAGATATTTCTCCCCTAGCCTCGCTGCTGAATTTACGTAAACTCAACCTCGATCGCAATCAAATTCAGGATATTTCCCCCCTCAGTTCTTTAGTGAATTTGCGAGTGTTGTTTCTCAATGATAACGAGATTGAAGATATTGCACCCCTGACGTCTCTCGTTGAGTTACGAGTGGTGTTTCTCAATGACAACGAAATTGAAGATATTGCGCCCCTGACGTCTCTCGTTGAGTTACAAACCCTATCTTTGAATAATAACCAAATCCAGGATATTTCGCCCCTGCTTCCCCTCACCGAGATGTATGAATTGCATCTTGACAATAATGCCATTTCTGACCTCAATGGCTTGCAACAAATGACCCGTTTAAATGAGTTGTATTTAAGTGGCAATCAAATTATTAATATCGAGCCATTATCTAGCCTAAATGCCTTGACAGAATTATATATTCGTGATAATAAAATCCAGGATATTAGTCCCCTCCCCCAACTCACCAGCCTAAACTGGGCCGACTTTGAAGACAATGATATTTTAGACATTTCTCCCTTAGCCAACATGACGACGCTGGTACGGGTCATTTTAGTAGATAACCCCGTAAATCCGTCCACCTGTCCCGTGGAACCCGGAATTTGTCAATTTGAACCGGACGTTTAAGGTCATTTTGGGCTGTAGGCGCGTACCCTAGTGGTCACCCTCCCTAGAAGACGACCCCCTCATCACGGTAAACTTGTCCACTATTCACTATTCACTATTCACTATAGTCGCCCTCCCTAGAAGACGACCCCCTCATCACGGTAAACTTGTCCACTATTCACTATTCACTATTCACTATTCACTAACAATGCCTACCTTTCTCCTCGAAGTCGGTACCGAAGAACTCCCCGCCAGTTTTGTCGAAGGGGCCATCGCCCAATGGCGCGATCGCATCCCCCCCTCCCTCACCGAGGCCTTCATCGAACCGGCGGCGGTGGAGATCTACGGAACCCCGCGCCGTTTGGCGGTTTTGCTGCATAACCTTCCCAATCAACAACCCAATCGCAGCGAAGACATCAAAGGCCCCCCAGTTCGGGCCGCCTACAAAGATGGACAACCCACCAAAGCCGCCGAGGGATTCGCCCGCAAACAAGACGTCTCCTTAGAAGACTTAGAAATCCGGGATACAGAGAAAGGGGAATTTGTCTTTGTCCGCAAACAGATTTCCGGCCGTCCCACAGCGGACATTCTCACAGAACTCATCCCCCAATGGATCTTCAAACTTGAAGGAAAACGATTTATGCGTTGGGGTGATGGTGATGTGCGGTTTCCCCGTCCCATTCGTTGGCTAGTAGCCCTCCTCGATGAGAGTATTTTACCCCTAACCATTACCAGTGGATCGGATGTGGTGACGAGCGATCGCCACTCCGCCGGCCATCGCGTTCTCCACCCCGATCCCGTCTCCATTTCCCACGCCACCGACTACCTAGAGAACTTACGTCAAGCGGCGATCGAAGTCACCCCCCAACGCCGTCGCGAAACCATCGTTGAGGGGATTCATCACTGCGCCGCCGAGGTAGGGGGAACCGCTGATATCCCCGAAGACTTACTCGCCGAAGTTGTGCAATTGGTGGAATATCCCACCGCCGTCCTGGGCAAATTTGATGATGAGTTCCTAATTTTACCCCCGGAAGTCATTACCACAGTCATGGTCTCTCATCAACGTTATTTTCCGGTTCTAAACGCCGAGAAACCCCAGGAACTTCTCCCCTATTTTATTACCATTTCTAACGGTGATCCGGCGAAATCCGACCTCATCGCCGCTGGAAATGAACGGGTGATTCGGGCTAGACTTGCTGACGGGGAGTTTTTCTATAAAGCCGATTGTGAACAGCCCCTAGAAACCCTAGTTCCTCAGTTGGAAAGTATCACCTTCCAAGAAGATTTAGGAACCGTTAAAGATAAAGTGGATCGCTTCACGGCGGTGGCGAAGCAGCTGAGTCAAGCCCTAACGTTAAGTGAATCGGAACAGGCTAAAATTGAGCGGGCTTGCTATCTCTGTAAAGCCGACCTAGTCAGTCAAATGGTCTATGAGTTCCCGGAACTGCAAGGGGTCATGGGCGAGAAATACGCCCGTGTTAGTGGTGAAGATGAAGCCGTTTGTCGGGCAATTTTTGAGCATTACTTACCTCGGGGTGCAGAAGATAGTTTACCCCAGACGTTAACCGGACAAATTGTTGGATTAAGCGATCGCCTCGATACCCTTGTCAGTATTTTTGGCTTAGGGTTATTACCCAGTGGTTCCTCCGATCCCTTCGCCCTCCGTCGCGCCGCGAATGCGGTGATTAATATTATCTGGGCCGCAGACTTAGAACTCAATCTAAATCAATTCTTGCAGCAAGGAGTGGAGACCTTAAAAACCGCCCATCCTCAAACCTCACCAGAATTACTACAACAACTCCAAACCTTCTTCCTGCAACGGTTACAAACCCTCCTACAAGATGAGCGAGGCATTGATTATGACCTCGTCAATGGGGTATTGGGAGAAGATGACGCCGATTATGGCCAACGGGCACTAGAAGATGTTTTGGATACCCGCGATCGCGCCGAATTTTTGCAACAAATCCGTCAAGACGGAACCCTAGACATCATTTATGAAATCGTCAATCGTTCCGCCCGCCTAGCCAAGAAAGGGACGTTATCTAGCCAAGAATTAAACCCAACAACCATCATCAAGCCCGAATTATTTGAATCCCCCGCCGAACAGGGATTTTATGATGTCTTATTGGGGTTATTACCGCGTACCGAAGCCGCCCAACAAGACCGTAACTATAGCCAACTGATTGAAGGCTTAGTCGAAATTGCGCCCACCGTGCGCGAGTTCTTTGACGGCGAGAACAGTGTCCTCGTCATGGCCGACGATAAAGCCGTCAAAGCCAATCGTCTCAACCTCCTGGGGTTATTACGCAACCATGCCCGTGTTTTAGCCGACTTCGGGGCGATCGTCAAAAACGGCTAACCCCACCCCAGCACTCGAAACCGAGTGTCTTCAAGACACCCGGTTTCTGGCCCCATTCCTGGCCCCAGCCAAAGCCCAAAAGGCTCCTGTCAGTGATCTCCATCACAGCCCCTCAGGATCACTATCAGTTGTGCCACTGTTTTCAAGTGGCATACTAGAGCCATTAAGGGTGTAATAAGGGTCAACACACATGATTTCTACATTAGTTGAATCCGCATTTGAAACAGGGTGCTTAAGCGTCGCGTCAGAAGGACTCATCTGCCAAGTCCTGACTCACCGCGCCTATAGCCCTACAGACTTAGACGCATTACAACGTCTCCAACTAGCCGTTCAACGAGGGAAAATCCAGCGAGAAGCCTCTCGCCAATCCACGGTACTATCAAACCTGATGGTTGCCGCTTAGAATTTCACAGTCCTTTGTCCGAGAACCCCTCCAAACCCCCCGTCGAACAGACTGTCCAACACAGCCGCCTCATCGCCGCCTCCCCCATCTACTACGGTTGGCTGATTTTCCTCGCCGGAAGCTTGGGGATGCTGATGACCATTCGCCGGTCAAACCGTCGGCGTAACCTCCTCGGAACCGTCAGCGGTTCCTTTTTTTCTCCCCGGAGTCGGACGCTTCATCGACCGTTGCGGTCCCCGCAAAGCCGTCATCAGCGGGGATTTTCTCCCAACTCAGCGTGTCAATCAGGCAATCTTTGGCTGCTATAATAAGCCGCCCAAGAAATCTGAGACATCCTCAAGCACACCACTCGTCACCGAACCGCTCGTCAAGGCCTCCGCAATCGGAGACAAAGCGGCAGAATCGATCGCCCCCGTGAACACCCCCGGATTCGCCACAACAAATTGGAAAAACTCATTCGCCAGCGTCTGAAACTCCGGTGTCGCCACAATGGACTCAATCACACCGAGATCCGAGACACTGAGATTGCCAAATAACTCCTCAGCAGCATCTAGAAATTGCGGACTGGTGAAGGGGTCCTCCAAAGAACCGGTATTAAACCCATTCAGAGTATTGAGTGACTCGATCGCGCTCTCAACGTCTAACGCCGTAAAATCACCCGACGACGCATCCCCAGAGCCCGGTGCAGGCGCTTGGGCATCGACAAAATCATCGGCACTAATCGTAGAGGCTGCGACATTGTTGAGAACTGCGATCAGGTTCCCGTCGCGGCGAATCTCTGTATTGGCCCCCGATGACTCAATTTCGAGATCATCTACCGTCACACCAGGAGCCAGTCGCAGTTTATCTTAAATGTCAAAAGAAGACTCCCGTTAGAGCCGAAGGCTTAGCGGTGAGATGAATTTTGACTAAAAATA
>HotLOscill_hetero_coDRAFT_1000235_pt1 | contig 30552 bp, 22 predicted proteins | sample HotLakmetagenome_2_FD_10650 | JGI IMG/M metagenome (IMG submission 10650)
GCAGATAAGCACAAATCCTGTATTCTTTTTTGTGGGTTGCCATTCATCTCACCGCCAAATCAAAGATTATGGCGGGAGCCTTCTTGCAACATTGAGGTAATGATGGATTTGTTAAGATGTTCATGAAGCGACGGACCCCCCCCATGCCTCATTGCCCTGATTGCGAATCAAGCGCGAACCGTCAAAAATGGCCACATCCACACTGGCAAGCAACGGTATCTGTGCCGCAACTGTGGTCGTCAGTTTGTTAAAAACCCAACCAAGAAGGTCATCGACACCCCGACTCGCGAACTAATTGACCGACTCTTGCTAGAACGCATCCCGATGGCTGGAATTGCTCGGGCGGTTCAGGTGTCTGAGTAATGGCTGCAAGACTATGTCAACTGTAAAGCCGCCCAGACACAGAGGCAAGTCGCTGTCAGTCCCAAAAAAAAGGGCAGTTGACGGTGCAATGTGACGAACTTTGGTCGTTTGTCGACCACAAGGGCAACAAGCAATGGGTTTGGTTAGCCCTCGATGCTGAGACCCGCGAGATGATCGGTGCTTATGTCGGTCCTCGCTCTGCCGAGAGTGCGCAAAAACTCTGGGATTCCTTACCCAACGTCTATCGGCAATGTGCTGTGCTCTACACTGATGCCTGGGAGGCTTACCGGCAGGTGTTGCCGAGCAAACGACACCGGGTCGTTAGTAAGTCGAGTGGCAAAACCAGTTACATTGAGCGGTTCAACAATACCCTCAGGCAAAGGGTTTCACGCTTTGTCCGACGCAGCTTAGCCTTCTCCAAGAGTCTCCGCAATCACATTGGCCTCCTGTGGAACTTTATTCACCACTACAACGCATCATTACCTCTTTAGTACTACCCCTCCCTGTTCCCTTCTCCCTTCTCCCTTCTCCCCCCTTTTGCCTCTTGCCTTCTCATCCCTTCGCCGCTCGGGTTGCATTGGCCACCGCAACCAGGGCCACACCCACATCGGCGATGATGGCTTCCCAGAGTCCCGCTAAACCGAGGGTTCCCAGGATAATCACTAGGAGTTTGACCGCAAGAGACAGAATGATATTTTGCCAGACAATGGCGCGAGTGCGATGGGAGATGGCGATCGCCTGCACCAGTTTGGCCGGGGAATCCTCCATTAACACCACATCTGCTGTTTCAATGGCGGCATCGGAGCCTAAACCCCCCATAGCCACCCCTACGTCCGCCAGGGCGAGGGCTGGCGCGTCGTTAATGCCATCTCCTACAAAAATCACGGCTCCGGGTCTTCTCGGCTCACGTAGCCACTTCTCTAGGAGCGTCGCTTTGTCCTCCGGGAGCAGTTCGCTATAGACCTCATCGAGGCCGAGGCGATCGCCCACTGCTTGTCCCACCTGTTGGCTATCTCCGGTCAACATGACAATCCGTTGGATGCCGCGATCGCGTAACGCCTGAATCGCTTGGGGAGCGTCATCTCGCAGGCGATCGCTCACCTCAAGGGTTCCCGCATCTTGGCCATCAAACGCCACCCGCACCCGCGTTCCTGGGTTTGGGGACTTCGGCAAGGGGGCCAGGCCCAACTCTTGGAACAGCCGTTCATTGCCGATGTATATATCACAGACTTTAGAATTTGTCAAGGTTGCCCGTACACCCCGACCGGGATATTCCTGAACCGTTTGCAACCGATGGGAGTCGAGGGGGCCAGTCCAAGCCCGGCCAATCGATTGAGCGATGGGGTGAGTGGATTGGGACTCGGCGATCGCACTGTAATGGAGGAGCGTATCTTCATCCCAGGGCGGGTTGGCTTGAACCTGAGTCACCTCAAAACTACCTTCAGTGAGAGTTCCGGTTTTATCAAAGACCACCGTCGAAACGTCCGTGAGGCGATCGAGAAACACCGATCCTTTCAGTAAAATTCCTTGTTTAGCCGCCCCGCCAATGCCTCCAAAATAGCCCAACGGAATACTCACCACTAAGCTACAGGGACAGGAGATGACCAACAAGACCAACGCCCGATAGCCCCATTGCGTCAAACTGCCACCAAATAGGGGTGGAATCAAGGCGATCGCCACCGCTAAAGCCACCACAATTGGCGTATAACGACGCGCAAACCGACTAATAAACTTCTCCGTCGGGGCTTTCTGCTGGCGGGCCTGTTCAACTAACTCCAGAATCCGCACCAGGGACGATTCCCCAAAGGGACGAGTTATCCGCACCGTCAACGCCCCAGTTTGGTTAATCGACCCCGCCAGCACCTCCTCACCGGGTTGTACCGACCGGGGGACGGATTCCCCCGTTAAGGCCGAGGTATCGAGATAACTCTCTCCTGAGAGGACTTTCCCATCAAGGGGAACCCGCTCACCGGGTTTAACGAGAATCTCTGCCCCCACCGCCACTGACTCTGGGGGGACTGGTTCGAAACCAGCCGCCGTTTTCAGGTTGGCGAGATCCGGGCGAATCGCCAACAGGGCGCGAATTGAATCACGGGAGCGATCGACCGCCAGATCCTGGATGGCTTCCCCCAGGCGGTAAAACAGCATCACCGCTAAGGCTTCGGGCAATTCTCCAATGGCGATCGCCCCGATGGTAGCAATAGCCATCAAGAAATTCTCATCCAGAGCCTTACCCTTCAAGACTCGTTGGCCCGCCGTCGTCAGTACGCCCCAACCCACCCAAAGATAGGCAGGAATAAACCACAACCATTCCCCCCACAGAGGCAATAGCTCCCGAACCGAGAGAACCAGGCCCACCCCAAACCAGGCGATCGCAACTCCCAAGAGTCCAAACTCTCTCCAGGGGAAGCGATCGACCTGCTCCTGAGACGGGGAGACCGTCTCGTGACAGCCACAACCAGACGATGTACTCATGGCAAACCTATGAATAACTGTTCAGACATCCAGTCTATCGCAATCAGAGATTGCCTCTTGCCTCTTGCCTCTTGCCACATGAGCTTTTGCCTTCTTCCCCTCCCTGCACCGCACTGAGCCTGTCGAAGTGTTCCCTCTTCACTATTCACTATTCACTATTCACTATTCACTATTCACTATTCACTATTCACTATTCACTATTCACTATTCACTATTCACTATTCACTATTCACTATTCACTGTTCCCCCTCTTGCCTATCAACGCCACTCATCCCACGTATTATTAAAAATCGACGTATCCGGGAACATCACCGGATTACCCTGACTTGAAAGTTGCCGCTGTAACGTTTCTAACTGCGGTTCCGGGTAAGGCAGATTATCCACCAACTCATAGGGCGCGAGATCCTGCTCTAAAGCGAACACCGCCGTCGTTCCCGCCGCCGCCCCAGCCGACCATTCAAACGAATGAACCCGATAAGCTGCCGCCGCAATGTGACTCGTGGCGATACTCTTGCCCGCCACCAAGAGATTATCCAAGCGTTGGGGAATCAAAGCTCGTAGGGGAATTTGGAAGGGAAAGGCCCGTCCTTGGCCCCGTCGTTCCCCAGGGCGTTCATAATTTCCAGGGGCTTCTGGGGGACTCAACGCCATACAGGGGTGGAAATCGATCGCATAATGGCCAATCCCCACCGTATCAGGAAACAGCGTGGCCCGCGATCGCCGTGTCACCTCCTCCCGAGACAATTCCCGAGAGGCGACCCCCGCCGCATCCACTCCCGACAACACCGCCCACAAATGCCGTAACGCCGCCGGAGTCAGAGCATTCTCATAAAACTCATCCCGAAAATCAGCCATCGTAATATCCACCTCCCAAACCGTAAAGCCATCGGGATGAGCAAATCCCGGCCGACCAATAATCCGCCGTCCCTCCCGCATATACGGATATTTCGAGAGACCATGAGCCGTTCCCATCGGCGAGTCAAAGCCACTCAAATAGCGATGATTAGGGTGAGGTTCCTTAACCCCTTCCCCTAACTGAGAATCCGTCGTTCCCTGTACCAACCAATAAAAATAGCCAATAGCATTCTCCTCACCCCGGCGTAGGCTTTCCGTCCGTAACCCGCCCAACCAGCCGCCAGGCTCTAACTGTCCCCCATCCCGAAGTTGCTCGCGGCTATAAATCAAATTATCCTCCGCCGTTCCCGGACGGTAATCATTGCCCCAAGTCCAGTTCTGCATCGAGATATCCCCCGGATAGATGGGGAACTCCCGCACATTTCCCGGACGCGGTTCCTCCGGCTTCATGCTGTGGATTTGGCGATAGGTAAACACAAGGGTAAAGTTCGCCAAGCGTTCGAGTTCATAACTGTAATAGGGTTCATACTGTTGATAAAAGTCAGGAACTTGATGCTCTTGTGGCTCTTCCGTCGCTTCCATCGCGAAAGTATAAGTAAACCCCTGAGTGCAATAGGGGTCTCCCGTTTCACTTGATGAGGTGGGTTCGAGAAACGAACGGGGGTCAATCCCGAGGCGGTAAGGCACATCCGTCAAGCCAATCAACTCTCCCGTTTCCGTGGCATCAATCACATACCAATCGGGGGAATTGGCAGTTGCATCAGGGGATTGTGCACGAAACTCGATAATGGTTTTCTCGAATAGCTCAGAGTCCTCATAACTGAAAGCATCTTCAATGGTCGCCGATAGCGGCAAACTATTGAGAGGTGGGGCATCGGATTGAGGTTGATGCTGAATGGCGATGGCCGAGGTGATTTTATTGCCTTGAGGGTTATAACGTAAGTCCTTAATCACTGTATTCGGGAACCAGTGCAACGTTCCCCGTCCCTGTTTAGCCGCATCTTCGAGCAACTCAAACAGGAGATTATGACCGTCATAGGGCATAAAACAGGATTCACTCACCCAACACGCACCGGGATTGAGCCTTCCATAATGGTCTTCAATGGCTGAGCGTAGAGCCAGATAGCCTCGGGGGTAGAACAGGAGACGGCGTTGAGTATCCCGTTCATCGAGGGCCGAGGTTCCCTGGGCCGAGATTTGTCCCCCCACCCAGTCGGTGATTTCCGTCAGACAAACCGTTTTCCCTAACTGTAGAGCTTCATAGGCAGCAGCAGCCCCCGAGAGTCCCCCCCCAGCCACAAGAAGGTCACAGGTTTGTCGAACATCAGCCTCCCGAGGAGGAGTGGCGTAGGAGAGGGGGCTGACTGTCAACGCGAACAGGGGAGACAGCAACAGGGAGACAACAGAAAAACGATGCAACATAGCGACGGTAAACGTGAAGACGTGACAGTGATATTTGACAAGTGTCAAGGAGAAACCCGTTATTTTGTTCTGGTTTCGCTGTTTTGAATGTCGTGAATCACCAGGTTGTTGCTCTCGCCGATGAGGGCAACTCCAAGGTCAAGATTAAAACCTGGAGTATAGCCCAAGGGAGACCCGTGGTGATCGGCAGCCACGGTCGCTTTAAGCAACTGGCACAGTCCCCTCACCGTCCCCGCATCCTGTCATCTCACGTCAGGGCCAGGTTTGCTGTTTTCTGTAATATCCGAGATACTCTTCAAGACCACAATCAACGGTCAGCCCGTCATCACCCTTGCCATCACCATTGCAAGGTTTGAAATTGCCGCTGATTTGGAGGTTCCGATACCAACGGTGCGAGGCTAAAAAAGGTCGCTGCAATTTCATTGTCCACGCCGTTCAACTCTCGTTGAAAGCCATCTAAAAATTCATGCAAGCCGTTGTCAATGATATCCTCAATCGTGATATATCCTAACTTCGCACAAAGCTGCCCCAATGACCGTTCTGCACCGTTACACCACGTTCCGACAGGAGTCCCTGTAATCCGATGTAAACAGCGTTCAGCTTCTTGAACACAAAAACTAATTGAGCGAGGAAACTCCCGATTGAGAATCATAAACTCAGCCACCGTTGCTGGGATAATCCGATGTTGATATTTGCGATACATCTCATAGGCACTCGCAGATTTCAAAAGGGCAATCCATTGAATTTGATCTAAAGGAGTTCCCACCAATTGAGCTGAAGGCAAGAGAATATAGTATTTAACATCTAAAATTCGCGCTTTTTTGTCGGCACGTTCAATCAAGCGTCCTAATTGCCCAAAATACCAACCCTCATTATGGCTCATGGTGGCATCCATTACACCGGCAAAGCGATGACTGGCGAATTTAACATGGAAAAATAACTGTTGAAATAAGTTGTCAACGTTATGATAACCATTATTCACAGCAGCCTCTTTTACCATGTGATAGAAGGTATTAACTTCTTCCCACATTTCCGAAGAAATGATTTCCCGAATGGAACGGGCATTTTCTCGGGCTGAGCGTAAACAGGATAAAATTGAGTTGGGATAATTGAGATCAAAAGTAAGGAACTGAATCACATTTTCAGCCGTTGCCTCACCATAATGTTCTTGAAAAAATTTGAGATCTCCTGTGGTAACCACCAGTGGCTTCCATTGCTGATTCACGCCAGAAGGTAAATCAAGCATTAAATTGAGGTTGACATCAATAAAACGGGCGACATTTTCGGCTCGCTCAATGTAGCGGTTCAACCAATAAATAGAGTTTGCAACACGACTCAGCATGGTTCTCTCATCACTCCTTACAGTGTTTGTTTTTGAGGGTCTTTCGGGTTCAAGGTGACAAGGGGAATTTATAGCGGATTTACTGAAGACCCGTTTTTTATCAAAGTTTAACCGCTACTTCTCTAGTGTTAACGACTTTATAGTATTAGTAACTGTTTTTTTCACAGTTTTCACAGTTTTCACAGTTTTGACCCTGTTGGTAAGTGTTCAATCCGTCAAAACCCAGGTATCTTTAGCACCACCTCCCTGAGATGAATTAACGACTAATGACCCTTCTTTAAGGGCAACGCGGGTCAAGCCACCGGGATGAACATAAACCTCATCACCACGATGAAGAATGTAGGGACGTAAATCAACATGTCGTCCGGCGATTTCGTTGCCTTCTCCGACTAATGTGGGAACCTGCGATAAACAAAGAGTCGGTTGAGCAATATAGTTACGGGGATTGGCTTGAATTTTTTCGGCAAAGGCCGCTCGTTCTTCTGGGGTCGATTGAGTGCCGACAAGCATTCCATAGCCTCCGGCTTCGTTGGCAGACTTCACCACCAAGGTTTCTAAGTTTTGTAAGACATGGTCTCGGTCTTGATCTCGCCAACAGAGATAGGTAGGAACATTGGGTAAAATCGGATCTTCGCCGAGGTAATAGCGAATCATCTCGGGGACAAAGGCATACACGACTTTATCATCGGCGACGCCGGTTCCGGGAGCGTTGGCCAGGGCCACGCGTCCGGCTCGATACACGTCCATGAGTCCGGGAACTCCCAGCAACGAGTCGGGGTTGAAGGCCGTCGGGTCCAAGAAGATGTCATCAAGACGACGATAGACGACATCAACTCGCCGAGGTCCTTTGGTGGTTCGCATTTGCAGGTAGCCATCGAGAACCACTAAATCTCGTCCTTCGATGAGTTCGACTCCCATTTGTTGGGCGAGGAAGGAATGTTCGTAGTAAGCGGAGTTATAAATACCGGGGGTGAGAACGGCGACGGTGGGGTTGGGGAGCTGTTGCGGGGCCAGGGAGAGGAGGGTTTCGAGGAGGTGACTGGGGTAGTGGTCAATGGCCTGGACAGCCATGGTTTGAAAGACGCTGGGAAAGGTACTTTTGAGGACGCGACGGTTTTCGAGGACGTAGGAGATTCCTGAGGGAACTCGTAGGTTATCTTCGAGGACGTACCATTGTCCGTCACGATCGCGTACCAGGTCAGTTCCGGTAATATGACACCAGACGCCACCGGGGGGATGTAATCCGACGCAGGGTTTGAGAAATCCTGGGGCAGACTCGATGATATGGCGGGGAATGATACCGTCGTTGAGAATCCGTTGGTCGTTGTAAATATCGTCGAGAAACAGGTTCAGGGCCGTGATGCGTTGTTTAAGTCCCGGTTCGAGTCGTTTCCAGTCTTGGGCGGCGATGATACGGGGGATAATGTCGAAGGGAAAGACTTTCTCGATGCCCTGATTGTCGCTGTAGACGTTGAAGGTCACCCCCAGTTTAAACAGGGCAATTTGGGCGGCTTCCTGCGATCGCCGCAGGTCTCCAGGCTGTAATGTGTTAATCCAGTCAATGAGCGGTTTCGCGGCGGCTCTCGGTTCTCCTTTCCTCGCGAATAGCTCGTCATAATATCCGGTTGGGTCGTAGGTCTCTAGCTTCACAAACGGCTCTCCTGCACCTTCGGCTCTGGTATATCTAGCATTGGCTGAAGCTTCCTTCTCGACTGTAGCAAAGGCTACAATCTTGTTTTGAGATCTGAATTTCTAATCTGAATTAAGCGAATAAATCACGGGTAAATTGACAACAGTTTGTCTTAAAACTTCACAGAATTTCCTCCTTAACCTCGGTTAAAGTGGAGTTAAAAACTGCTATTACGGTGAACGATGATGTTACCTCGATTAGCCTTGGCGACCCTGTTGGGTCTTTCAGTTCCTGCCTTAGTCGATGTGGTTGTCGAGCGGCCGGCGATCGCCCAATCACAACCCATCGGCACTTTTCAGGATGATGCCTGGGAAGTCTCTCTCTCGACGGCCTATGGTGAATACTACTATCGTGGCCGCGCTCGGGGCAGTTCTGATGTCCTCGAACTTTGGAATGTGGAGTTGGGTGGAACTCCCTCTCGCCATATCTATCGCTGGTACAACGGAAACTATACCTATCAAATCGTTTGGCGGCCCGCCGACCCTGATTTTATTCGCCTTCAGGTTTTTGAGGATGACATTGAACTGCTCAATCGCCTCTTAGAACGGACTCGCGTTCGCTAGTCCCCAATCTGCAGATCACTCGATGAGTCGGGGCTGCTCCACAGATGGCGGGACTTGGGCGCGACAGGGGGCGAAGGAAAGACGATGCTGAGGAGAAACACCAAACACCTGTAACGCCTGGCGGTGAGCTGCGGTTCCATAGCCTTTGTTGGCCGCTAAATCGTACTGGGGATAGGTTGAGGCCAGACGGAGAATTTCGGCATCTCGCCAGACTTTGGCCAGGATGCTGGCGGCGGCGATCGCCATCTCGCTGCGATCGCCGCCTACCACCGTTTCTTGGGGAATCGGTAACTCCCGAATTGCCCGATTGCCGTCAATTAAACAGCCATCGGGGGCGATCGTCAAGGCTAAAAGCGCCCGTTTCATGGCCAACAAACTGGCATTAAGGATATTCAACTGATCAATTTCGGCCACCGAGGCTTGAGCGATTTGGACCTCCAGGGCGATCGCGCGAATCTCGTCGGCCAACTCCTGCCGCCGTCGGGGACGCAGTTGTTTACTATCGGTCACTCCCAATTGTGCCAGGGTGCGCCCTTGTTCAGGCGTAATCAGCACCGCCGCCGCGACCACGGGGCCAAATAAGGCCCCTCGTCCCACTTCATCGACCCCGGCCACTCGCCCCCAAGAGGAGCGAGATGGCAGATTCAACGACAATGAGTTCACGAGTCAGAACTCGCCGAGGAACGACGACGACGACGGCGAGTGGTACGAGATTTACTGCGGCTGCTACTACTCGTCTCCTGAGACTCCGCTTCCTGAGTTTTAGTATCTGCGGTTGTCTCCGGCTCACCAGCGGTGTCTTGAGAGGCTAACGTGACCGTTGAACGACCCGAAGGTTGACGGTCTGACGTCGTGTCAACCTCCTGCGCAGGACTCGACTGCTTTACCGGCGCGGCTTTCCCGGCTTTCTCAGCTTTCTCCAAAGCGCGGACTGATACCTTGCCCGTCCCTTCTCCGGGATTAACCACATGAATTGTGGCCGATTTGGGATTCTTGGGAAACTCACCGAGCTTGACACAGGGCGAAATCCCCATCATGGCATAGACTTCCTGCTCTTGGGGGGTCATCTCGACGGTGATCACTTCCGGGCTTTCCTCGGATTTACTCTCACGAGAACTGCGGCTACGACTGGATTTTTCTTCGTCTGTATCGCTGCTATCTTGGCGAGCGTCTGGGGTGACATCGAGGGTGGGGCGATCGCGACGAGACTCTTGAGAGGACTCCTGAGAGGACTCCTGGGCTGACTCCTGGGCTGACTCCTGGGCCGACTCCTCAGAGGACTCCTGACGGCTCTCACTGGACTTCGCCTGTTCTTCGGCATGAGCCTTAATATCAGGACTAGCAAAACGACGGCGACGACGGCGGCGGGTGGTTCCATCGCCCATTTCCTGATAACTCGGATGATGAATCAGATCAATTTCTGGAGTCTCCCCATCTGTATCCGAGAGGGTATCTGAGGCGGGGTCGAGGCGACTGGGGCTGCGATCGCGTAATCTGGGACTACTATCACGCAAGCGCGGGGCTGGTGTATCCCCATTGCGAGGAGACCCCGTCGTTGAAGACGCTTGCCCCTTGCTCGTCTCAGATGTGGCCGTGCGAGCCACCTCCACCGTACGCACCGACTCCTCACCCGGAAGTTGAGCTAAATGGCCCAACCCCGTGCAAGTCGGACAAGGTTGACTAAACAACTCATAAATATTTTGACCTTGGCGTTTACGAGTTAACTCCACCAACCCCAACTCAGACAACTGAGCAATCTGAGGACGGGCCTTATCAGCAGCTAACTCCGTATTGAACTGCTCCAACACCTTCAACTTATCGTGGCGCGAGTCCATGTCAATAAAATCAATCACGATCACCCCAGCGATGTTACGCAGGCGCAATTGACGGGCAATTTCCACCGCCGCCTCGCAGTTAGTCCATAACACCGTCTCCCGGGAGGTGGCTGAGCGGGTAAAAGACCCCGAGTTGACATCCACCACGGTCAAAGCTTCGGTGGGTTCAATAATGATATAGCCGCCCGACGGTAGATCGACCCGAGGTTTCAGAGCTTCACGAATGGCCGCATTGACCCGGAAATACTCCAGAATCGGCTGAGGTTCCCGGTGATGGTCAATTGAAACCGATAAATTCTTGCCATCATTCCAGTTAGCCAGGTTCTGCTTGACTCGCTTTAAGCCACTCGGGGAGTCAACCACAATCCGGTTGACATCGGTGTTGTACATATCGCGCAACACCCGTTGAATAAAATCATCATCCCGGTTCAGCAACGTTGGTTCGCGGGTGGTGTTGTACTCTTCGAGAATCACCTCCCATTGCTTCTGTAGGACTTCTAAGTCTTCGATGATGGCTTCTTCGGCGACCCCTTCGGCTTCAGTTCGCACTAACAATCCCATTCCGGCGGGTTTAATCAAAATCGCCAAGGCCCGTAGGGTATTGCGTTGCGACTCGCTGACAATGCGGCGAGATAGATGAACACCTTTGCCAAACGGCATCAGAACCAAATAGCGACCTGGAAGGGTGATATTTCCCGTCAACCGAGGACCCTTGTTCCCCGTGGGTTCTTTCATCACCTGAACCAGAACCTTTTGTTTGGGGGTCAGCAGTTCAGTAATGGCACTTGAGGAGCGTTTCAGCCGCAGGGGTCCCAAGTCCGTCACGTGCATAAAACCGTTTCGCTCGGGGTCTCCGATATTCACGAAGGCGGCGTCAATTCCGGGAATCACGTTTTCAACGGTTCCCACATACACGTCACTCACCTGGTGAGTTCCCGTGGCCACAACCAGCTCCTGGATTTGGTCTTCAGAAAAGACAGCAGCAATCCGATGCTGCTCGGCGATAATAATTTGCTTGGGCATTCAATTTCCTCAAATTTTTTAGAGTGTTGGAGGTTAAAGGGGTGGGGCGCTCCTCCGGGAGATTCGCAGCAATGAAAGCATCGGTGGGGAAAGTCATGTTATCCCGAAAAACTCGATACTTTTGATCGGCGAAGACGGTCTAGTCCTGCAACATCGTTGGCGTTAACAGCAGTTCCTCACATTCGATCAGCTTCCGCAAGAGCGATGGGAAACCGGAGCATACCGGCTTGCTTCTGAATTGGACGTTTGGGAAAAGACTGGAGTGGGGAACATCTGTACAGGCAAACCATCTGATTATCACCAACGACGTTGGGCAAATGGTCTTCAGCCTAAGCGCCTAACGATCGCAGTGAGGGGCTGCCGTATCCTCTGACATCGACCTCTGACGGCGTCTCTCAATGTTGCCGTTAACGCTGACCGTAAACCGAACCGACGGGAGTTAGCCAGACTAACGAGTCCCAGTCAGAACCGCCCATCTTTTTTTAAACCTACGGGTTGTTATCCTTCGCACGGGTCTAACTCGCGTCCCCCAACGGTCTAAGTTGGGTGTCTTAGGGCTGACAAACCCGACGCGATAGTTGAGTACGAATTTGTACTTTACCCCCCACTATATCACGTTTTTTAGGGCTTCACTGTTGGGGACGGTCTCATCCCATACCGAAGCCTTTAAGGGCTTTCCGGGCGAAAGATTAGCCGTTGGCGATGCACATGCTGTAACTCGACCTCAGATCCCGAAACGGCTTCGAGCATTTCCACCACTTGTGATGGCCGCAACAGCGTCCCATCGTTGCGACAACTTCCTTCATAGGCAATGACGGCTTGGTCGGGATGGGACGAGTCTACATAGTCTAGGGCAAACAGTCGTTCTCTGAGGTTAATGGCCCGAATTTTTCCAGATTTGCTGCGATGTTCGCTCCAGAGTTCTGAGGCCTGGTTGACGGCGTCAACCCACTTGCCCCACTCGGCCTGGGGACTGGCTAAGGTCAGTTGATATTGGGCGCGTTCTAAGACACGGGTGGCGGCTAAGCCTTTCACGGGGACGACTTCGACGTCGTAGATGGGCATTTGTGGCGGCAGTTGCTCTCCTAAGCGCTGCTGAAATTCGTCAGCATCCATGGCTTCGGTGAGGTCAAATTCCACCACTTCCCCATGGCTGGTGGCCCCGAGTTGGAGGGCGTTGGCGGGGGAAATGCGAGGACTGGGATGATAGCCGCCGCTGAAGGAGATGGGGAGGGCCGCTCGACGGACGGCGCGATCGAGGAGACGGGCGAAGTCTAAATGGCCAATTAGGGCCATGTCCCCGAGTTTACCCAGACGCACCCGCAGCCGTTGTTCGCGGTGGGTGTTGGGTTTGAAATGACCGACGAAGTGGGGAATGGGGGGAGGGGTTTCGACGATGTTATGGCCAAAGTCAGGGGTACAGACACCGCAGTGGGAACAGCCGTCATAGGCACAGTCGGGAACGGTGGCGGCTTCTAAGGCCCGTTGTAGGTCCTGTTTGAGCCAGGTTTTGTCGATGCCGGTGTTGAGGTAGTCCCAGGGAAGGGGGGCATCGAGGGCTTGACTGTTATCGATGTTGCCCTGATCGTCTTTAAAGAGATTCCATTCTCCCGATTCGACTTGGCGATATTTCCAGGTTAAACCTGATTCGTCGATCGCCGTCTCCCAGGCTTGATAGGCGCGATCGAGGCTTTCCCACCAAGCATCCATACCGGCCCCGAGTTCCCAGGCCCGACGAATCACCGGAGCGAGACGGCGATCGCCTCGGCCGACAAAGTCCTCCATGGCCGAGATGCGAACATCGGTGAAGTTGGCTTTGACACCCCGCATTCGCTTAAATTCTTGCCGCAACAGGTCTTGTTTACGCAAGAACTCACTCGTCGAGACGCTATGCCATTGGAAGGGCGTATGGGGTTTGGGGGTAAAGTTGGAAATGGTGAGGTTAATGTGAAAGCGTCGCCGCTTCTGACTGCGACATTCTTGTTGCAACCAGCGCACGGTTTCGGCAATACCGATGACATCGGCATCGGTTTCGCCGGGAAGACCGATCATGAAATACAACTTCACTTTGTCCCAACCTTGCTCGTAGGCGGTTTTTACCCCCCGCAACAGTTCTTCGTTGGTCAGTCCCTTGTTGATGATGTCTCGCATCCGTTGGGTTCCCGCTTCTGGGGCGAAGGTTAACCCCGATTGACGGGTTCCGCCGATGATATTGGCGATGTTCTCGTCGAAGCGATCGACCCGCTGGCTGGGCAGGGACAGGGAAATGTTATCGTTTTGTAAACGATTCTTGACTTCCATCCCAACTGCTGGTAAGGACAGATAATCGGAACAACTGAGGGACAAGAGGGAAAACTCGTTATAGCCTGTGGCCCGCATTCCCTTCTCGATGGTGTTGACCACCTGTTCCGGGTTCACATCTCGGGCGGGGCGAGTCAACATTCCCGGTTGACAGAAGCGACAGCCGCGAGTACAACCCCGGCGAATTTCCACAGTGAGGCGATCGTGGACGGTTTCGATATAGGGGACGAGGCCGATGGAATAGGCGGGCATTGGCGGTGCAACCCGCCGCAAAACCCGTTCGGGGACTTGGGGATGATTGGGACGGACTGAGCCATCTTCGGCCATGTCGTAGAACATGGGGACGTAAACCCCAGGAACCTGGGCTAAGTCCAGTAAGAGGTCTTTGCGGCTCAATCCGGCTCGTTTGGCATCTTCGATGACGAGGCCGATTTCCGGTAGCAGTTCTTCACCATCGCCAAGGGCCACAAAATCAAGAAAGTCGGCGTAGGGTTCCGGGTTAGAGGTGGCGGTTTGTCCGCCGGCGAAGATGAGGGGGTCTTCGAGTCCACGCTTGAGACGTTCGGCCCAAGTCAGGGGAATCCCGGCTAGGGTCAGCATTTCCAGGATATTGGTGGCCCCGAGTTCGTAGCTGAGGCTAAAGCCGAGAATGTCAAAATCGGTGAGGGGACGATGGGCCTCGACAGCAAAGAGGGGAGTATTGGTCTCCCGCAACTTTTCGATTAAGTCCAGGGCCGGCAGGTAGGCGCGATCGCACAGTTGGCGGGGCTGGGCGTTGAGAATACTGTAGAGGATGATATGCCCTAGGTTTGACGCACCCACTTCGTACACTTCGGGATAGGTCAAGACCCAACGGACCTCGGCATCTTGCCAGGATTTACGCACGGCCCCAAGTTCGTTACCCAGGTAACGAGCGGGGCGCGAAATGTCTGGCGTGAGTAGCTGGTCAACTGCAACCGCCATTGATAAACTCTCTCCTAATATCTGTATCTGTATATCTGTTGCAAGCGTTAGGTTTTTGGCCCTGTTTTAGCCAGATTTGGCTAAGGTGAAGGTCTTTGGGCCAACCAACAAGGGTCTTCAGTTGGCTTACTACTATAACGCATTTCTAGGGCCGCTTCAGGGAGAGGGCGCTGGCTCTCGATCGCCTGACCTCTCGAATGGCTGGCCAAATGGCTGGCCGAATTGCTGGCATACTGGTTAAGGACGTACTCAACTGACTTAACGGCCTTATGTCTGATGGCGATCGCACTTCGACTCCGACCGTTTGGCACGATAAGCCCTGGTGGTGTCAACCTTGGTCCATTCTCCTGACGGGTCTGGGCTTGATTGCGGCCAGTTGGTTAATTTTACATCGGCTTTGGCTGACGGTTCTCGTGGCTATCCCCCTATCGGCCTGGATGGGTTATTTTATCCTGGTTTTTCCGCGACTGGTGGCTCAAGCGGGGCTATTGGAGACGGATGTCCCGAAAGACCCCTCTAACTAAGCTCTGGGGAGCGTTTAAGGAGTCTTGAAAGAGCTGGCGATCGCATTCCAGTCTTGTTCGGCATCGGCCAGGGCCGCCTCAGTGGTTTTCTGCCCCAATAACACCGCCTGTAAGTTATCATAGAGGATTTCCTGCAAATCATTAACATTGGACTGAGGTGGAACTAAGACTTCGGCCCGTTTCAACTGTTCAGCACTAATCACACGGGCCTGATCGATGGGCTCGGCGTTTGGCCCCAACTCCTGGAAATACTCATGGTTCAAGGTCTCCCGCGTCGAGGGTAGGGTATTGGCGGCTTGGGAAAAAGCCAGTTGATTATCTGGATTAGTTAGAAAGAGTGCGAAGGCGATCGCCCCCTCGGGATTGACAGTATCTCGGGGAATGAGGACATTCATCACCGCCACTGAGATTTTGCCCGTTTCACCGGTCATCTGGGGGGCCGCTCGGGAAACGGCGGCGATATCCGGGGCGTTGTTGGTGATAGTTTGGAAGAACTGAGGACCGGTGGCCACTAAGGCCAGTTCCCCGGCCTGATAGAGTTCGATCGCCCGTTGATGACCTTGGGTTAACACCTCACGGGGAAGCCATCCCTCTTGATAGAGTCGCCGCCAATAGTTAAACGCCGCCACCCCTTCAGGGGAGTTAAAGGCGGCGGTTCCGTCGTCATTGAGCAGTCGCACCCCCATTTGCACCAACGACTCCAACACTTCCCCCGAGTCATTGCTGGCAAAGGTGACAAAAAAGGCATATTTGCCCGTTTCCTCCCGTACCTGTTGGGCCACCGTTGCTAAGGCTTCATAGGTTTGGGGAGGCTCCTCGATACCGGCTTCAGCCAACAGGGCCTCGTTATAAATCGTAATCCGCGTCGTCAGATACCAGGGAATGCCGAAACTCTGGCCTTCAAAGCGGCTGGCGTCCCAGATATTTTCGAGATACTGCGATCGCACCGCCTCGGAGATGGACTCATCCAAGTTCAGCCAGGCCCCACGTCCCGCCAGCAAGGCGGCGAAATCCGGGTTGAGATTCACCAAATCCGGCGCGGTTCGAGCCGAAACTGAGGTGAGAATACGCGCTTTCATGGCGGACCAGGGAACATCAATCCAACGTACCTCTAACTCGGGATTCTCCGCCTCAAACGCCTCAATTAGATTGTCAAAATAGTCATTGAAGGTCGGCTGAAGCTGCATTGTCCAGAATTCAACTGTCGTCTCATCACGGATTGTGCGGGGACTCCCACAGGCTAAGACGAGAAGCAGGCTGGTTAGGGTCAATCCCAGTCCTAGAACTATTTTGCTGCGTCTTCCTTGACTCTGGCGGGTGGTCTTGGGCATCCTTATGGGCATCCTTATGGGCATTGCTGAATTGGTCTAGCTGAATTGGTATTGCTGAACCTTGGCTCGATTGGGGTTCCCCTATGGGACACAAGGCGTTGAGACATGAAGCAAACAAAAATTAAGCAGATAGAATAGAGCCACGGCGATCGCCTATCATCAACAGTTGCTCATCGTAGGGTCCCGAGTATGCTCCTGAGTCTGGCCGTGAGCTTCATCGTCTCGTCATCGCTCCCACAACCTGAATACACTGGCTCAACCGACTCGCTCAACCCCCTGGCTCAATCTAGTGACGAAATACAGTGGTTAACTTCAACTTCCTCAAAAATATCTTCTCCAAAGCCAAGAACGGCATTGGCATTGAACTGTCTCCCGATCGCATTAATGTGATGCAACTGCAAAAACAGCGTCAGGGTTATAAGATTTTACACTTCATCTCCGAGGAAGTTCCCGAAGGGGTCATGCAGGAAGGGCAAATTATCGATTTGCCCAGTATGTCAGAACTGATTGAAGCAGTCCTGAGTGAGCATAAAATCAAACCCAAACATATCGCCACAGCCATTCCCAGTCGTGAGGCGATCGTGCGGTTGATTCCGGTTCCCGTCGAACTCGACGATGAAAGCCAACTGCGGGATTATGTCAACCAAGAAGCGGGCCTCTATCTTCCCTTCCCTCGGGAGGAGGCGGATGTGGACTTCCAAAAGCTGGGTTCGTTTGTAGATGAAGATGGCATGGAAAAAAATCAATTGCTGTTTGTGGCCACCCGCAAAGAAGTCACCGACAGTTACATCAGCGTCTTTCAAGAAGCGGGACTGAACCTCGACGTGATGGAGGTCAGCAGTTTCTCAGTGTTACGCTGTCTCCAGGATCAACTGCAACAATTTACCTCGTCGGAAGTAGTCGTCACCGCTGATCTGCAATTTGACAGTACCGAGATTTCGGTTATCGTCGATGGTGTACCCCAATTTTCTCGCACCATCGGCATTGGCAGCTTTCAAATTCAAAGCGCCCTCTCAGAAGCGATGAACTTACCCCCATCCCGAAACACAGAACTCTTACAAGGGATGACCTTACCGGTAAATACTGGTGATAGTATGACCATGGGAACCATGGGCGGCAACAATCCGGGAACCAGCGCCATGATGAAAGTCTTAGGTGAGCTAGCCGACGAGGTTCGTCGTTCCATCGACTTTTACCTCAACCAAAGTGAGGTGATGGATGTGGCGCAATTGTTCCTCGTTGGTCCAGGAAGCGCTGTTGGCCAACTCGATGAGTTCTTTATGCAGCGGCTGAGTATTCCAACCAGTCAAGTTGACCCAGTCGCTGCGCTAGGATTGGAGATGAGCGAAGAAGAAGTCCCCCTCGTCCAACGTCCCGGACTAGGGGTTGTCTTAGGTCTGGGACTACGGGAGGTCTAACACTTATGTATAACATCGAGATTAATTTCCTCAACGATCGCCCGGAGTATCGTCCGGAATCGGTCAAGGCCAAACCGAGCCGCCAGCGGCAACAGGGGGGCAACAATATGCCGCTCATCGCCGGTGGTGCCTTTGCGGTAGCTTGCTTAGCGGTGGTCGGCGGTGCTTGGGTCTACCTAGCTCAAGTCGAAATTCCCAAGCTGCAAGCCGAACGAGATGATCTCGACGCGGAGTTAGGAAGTTATCAGCGAGAAGAAAATCGTCTAAGAGAGATTCAGGAGGAGGTTCAGCAAATCCGGGCGCAAACCGATGCCTTGGCGGGGGTGTTTAATTATATTTCGCCTTGGTCGGCGCTGTTACAGGATTTGCGCGATCGCAGCCCCCTCGGGGTTCGCATCCAAAGCATAGAAGAAATGAATGAGCCGCCACAAGGTGGCCCGCAGCCGCAACCGACAGAGTCCGGCCGTCCGCCGTCGATGATCGTTGTCCGAGGCATTGCTCAGTCGTTCAATGATGTTAATGACTTCATTCTCTTGTTAAAAGAGTCGAATCTCTATCTCGGGTCCGGCACTCATTTAGTCAATGCTCAGATGGAGGACTATAACGCCCAAAGTATCACCTTCAGCGAAACTCGAAATCGTCTGGAGTTGTCGCAGGTTGTCGCCTTCACCATTCAAACCCAAGTTCGTGAAGTTCCGGCCACCGACATCCTACAGGAACTTCAGCGTAAAGGTGCCTTGGGGTTAGTCAACCGTATCCAAGAACTTCAACGCAGAGGGGTAATTTAGAACCATGACATACGACGAAGATTTTGTTCCCGGTGAAGACGAGGCAGAAGCTCCTGATGGTCTTGTCTTTATGGGGGTGACGCTCTCCCCAACCATTTTGGGGGTGCTGATTGCGGTGCTGGGTCTAGCCGGAGCCGTTTTCCTGGCCCTGCGACTGGTTCAACCCCTGTGGGGCGATCGCCAAGATTTACAGGTCGAAATTGCCGAAAAAGAGACTCAGATTGATGCTCAAGGCAATATCCAGCAGCAAATCGAGCAAGCTGAAGCTGAACGGGATGAGGTGCAAGCCCTTCAGGAAGAGGTGTTGTCGATGTTTGCCAATCCTGATAGCCTCGAAACCCTAGTCTTAGATATTAACCAACAAATTAACCAGCGCAACGCCAATCTCAGTTCCGACGAGATTCGCACTCGCTTGGTGGCTCAGGGTTGCCCCTCAGGACTGTTGCAAGAGTACGCCGATTTCAACAGTCGGATCGATGGCTTCTTTGCTCAAGCTGAACTGCAACAATTTGAACCCATTTTTCCCGAAAGCCAACGCGATAGCAATGCAGCCGACATCACATCAGATGGCTATGAATTGGTTACAGATAGCTCCTTTGGTAGCCAAGCGAATGGACAGCTTAAACGTCAAACCTATGACGTGCAGCTAGAGGGGAATTTCGCCCAAACTCGCGCCATTTTGATGCAGCTTGAGCAACTTCAACCGCTGCTGGTATTGCGTGAGTTTAGCTCAACCCAACAGCGTCCGACCTTTATTTATGACGAGAACGGCCTGCTGCCAAATTGCCAGCCTGAAGCCAAAATAACCACCTCTTTTAGACTCGAAGCCTTATTGCCTCTGTCTCAAGAGGAGTTACAACAACGGCTTGAGGCCGAAGAAGCCAACGGTGAGGGAGAGGAGGAAGAAGAAAGTTAAGCCTTAACCCCGGAGGAAAACTCTTGACAAAAATGTTGCCCTTGTGCCCAGTCCGCCAACCGTTGCTCTTGTCTAGTTGACAGTTAGCGGTTGAGCGTCCATAATTGGTCGTTGATACTGGTGGATTGATAGTTAACAGTTGTTAACTATCAATTATTAAAAGGAGAGAGCGGTGAACTATAATCTCGGATTTGGTGGATTATGCCTCGGAACAGCCCTTGTTCTAGCAGTCCCAGCGTCCACATTGGCGACTCCGACGGAGGTAACCGGAATTGAACTTCGTGAAACGCCGTCTGGCCTGATGTTAATGATGGACACGGCTAGTGGCGATCGCCCCCAGATTTTCCTCGTCCGTCGTGGCAATGCCATGGTTGCAGACCTCATCAACACCAAACTGCGACTGCCCCAAGGCCAAGGCTACAGTCAGAATAACCCGGCTCCCGGTATCGCCTCCCTGGTTGTCACCGCTCTCGACGCCAACAGTACCCGCGTCATCGTCACCAGTGCCGGCGAAACCCCCCCCGATGGCGAAATTGTCCAAGAAGCCAGCCGAGGCATCGCCCTCAACTACCGCAGGGCCGCCGATGCCCCCACAACCGCCGCCTCACCGCCTCCCGGCATTACCGGCGAACCGCAAAGACAAGGGAACCTCGCCCAACAGCAACAACAAGCCCAACAGCAACAACAAGCCCAACAGCAACAACAAGCCCAACAGCAACAACAAGCCCAACAGCAACCCGGTAATTCTGATGTCTTAGTTCCCAACCCCGACGTTGAAATTGACGGCGTTCGCATTAACTCTCCCACTCGCGTCAACCCCGCGCCTCCCTTCCAACCCCGCGCCGTAGCCCCGCCAGTCGGCGATATTTCCGTCTCCTCCGTCGATACCTCTAGCTACAGCATCAGCCTAGGGACCGCTCAGCGCGTCCCCCGTTTGGTGCTGCGAGAAGCCCCCGTTGAAGAAGTCTTGTCCCTGCTGGCTCGTGCTGCTGGCCTAAACTTGGCTTATATCGCCGATAGCGAAGGAGACGGAGACGGAGGCGGAGATAACGGCCGGCGCACCATTTCCCTGGACATTGAGGACGAAGCAGTTCAAGATGTCTTCAACAATGTCTTGCGTCTCAGTGGACTCGAAGCCAATCGGGAGGGAAATACGATTGTTGTTGGTGCACGTCTTCCTGACTCAGCACGTCCCATTATCAGCCGCACAGTCCGACTCAATCAACTGACCTTAATTGATGCCCGCAACTTCCTACTTTCACAGGGTGCAGAGGCCAGCGATATTGCTACCCAAACACAAGTTCAGTCGGTTCGGGTTAATCCTGATGATCCAAACTCCCCAACTTTAACCAGCGAAACAAACCGAACAACCGTTGAGCTGCTCTCCATTGCCGACCGTAGCACCCCGTATCAAGGCTATGCACCTCTTCCGTTGAGGGGACTTTTGGTGTCCATTGGGCAACGGCAGGCAGCTGATGCGGGAGGAAATGAGTTAACTCTCATTGGAGATCCTCGTAAGGTGGAAATGGCGACACAACTGTTAACTCAACTTGAAACTCGTCGTCGCCAGGTGGCCGTGAACATCAAAATTGTTGATGTTTCGCTAAGCAATCAGGATAACTTTAACGCCAGTTTCTCCTTCGGTGTGGGAGATACCTTTGTTTCGAGTGATGGCGGTGCAGCTACTGTGATTTTTGGCGGCGGGAATCCTCCGGATCGTTCTGACGTTCGTGATGGTATCTCATCTCCTCCAGTTGTCCCTAACCCCTTTGGAGACTCGGAAACCTTTATTGATTTGTCTCGAACAACCCGAGTTCCAGGGGCCGGAGAGCCAGGACTACAGATTATCGAAGAAGACCCACAAACTGGACAGGTCACTGTGCGTCGAGAGGATTTCGAGGGAGGGGATCGATTCTTTGACCGGGAACCCGCTATCAGTCAGGAAGATCTCTTCGACGTAGGAATTATTGATCGCGAATTGGCTGAAGATACTGTCATCACGTTAGAGCCAGTTTTTGATGATGATGATAATTTTACAGGGCGTTTTAGCCCCAATGTTCAACAGGGAGAACGGGGTAGCATTACCACCAGTGTCGCTGATCTTTTCCAGTTCCCAACCCGTTTCTTAGCACAACTACAAGCTCAGGTTATCAGTGGTAATGCGAAAATTCTCACCGACCCAACCTTGATTGTTCAAGAAGGACAAACCTCTAGTGTCAATCTCACGTCAGAGGTTGTTGGTGAAACTAGCATTTCGTTTATTGATACACCGTCAGGAACACGAGAAACCCGAGAAGTGGAGAAGGAAGAAGTTGGATTACAACTTGGGGTAACTGTTCACCGGATTGATGATAATGGTTTTGTAACGTTAGAAGTTAATCCAGAAGTAAGCTCCCCCGTAGGAACCGCTGGATCAGGTACTGAGACTGTTACCTTAATTCAACGACGTTCTGTTGACTCAGGGCGAATCCGTATCCGAGACGGTCAAACCCTGATCCTTTCAGGTATTATCCAAGAAACGGATCGCACTGAGGTTCGCAAAGTTCCTATTTTGGGGGATATTCCCTTGTTAGGGTCGTTGTTCCGTCGCACAGTTCGGGATAATGAACGTCAGGAGGTAATTGTCATTTTAACCCCGAATGTCCTCAATGATTCTGACCCTAATAACTTCGGGTACACCTATACGCCAGGTCGTGATGCGCGGGAAGTACTCCAGCAACAACGTAACTTCACCTTCCCCCAACCCCAACAGTAAGAGGCCCCTAGCCCTCGTTAGCCCTCGTTCCTTGGCTCTGCCAAGGAATGCGCCAAGGGAGGCTCCGCCTCCCGTCTCAAACTTGGGAATCTTAACGATTCTCCTCAGGCTGTCGTCGCGGAATCTCGATCGCAAATGCAGTCCCCCCCTCAAGCGGAATCAAACAGTGAATTTGACCGCGATGACGTTCAACAATAATTTGGTAGCAAATCGATAACCCCATCCCCGTTCCCTGGCCAACGGGTTTGGTGGTAAAAAATGGGTCGAACACCTTGGGAATGGTCGCCTCAGCAATACTCGGACCATTATTGGAAATCACAATCTCTACGGTATCTCGTTCATCAATAGAGCGCGTAAAAACCCGAATGTTTGGGTCTGTTAACTCTCCTTTTTTTACATAGTCTTGTAAAAAGTAAATCGAGTTATGCAAGATATTTAAGAAAACTTGATTCAATTGACCCGGATAACAGTCAATTTTGGGTAACTCTCCATAGTCTTTGCCCACCTCAATTTCCATACCATTGGGGAGTTTGAGGCGATTTTGTAGCATAATCAAGGTGCTATTGATACCATCATGGATATCAACCCGCTTCATCTCCGCCTCATCGAGACGGGCAAAGTTGCGCAGATGACTAATAATTTTATGGATTCTCGACGCTCCCACGCGCATCGAATCAATCAGTTGTTTGGAGTCTTCGGCGAGAAACTCAATATCAGCATCTTCGAGGAGCAGTTCTAAATCTTCGGGAATTTCAGGAAAGTATTTTTGATAGAGATGAATGATGTCGAGTAAATCCTGGATATAGTCTTCTGCGAAGGAGAGGTTTCCCTCAATAAAGTTGATAGGATTGTTGATTTCATGGGCAATTCCGGCCACCATCTGTCCCAAACTGGACATCTTTTCACTTTGTATCAGTTGGGCCTGGGCCTGCTTGAGTTGTTGTAGCGTGATCATCAAGTCATGGTTAGCGGCTTTGAGTTGATAATTGAGTTCATATTGACGCAATCCCGCCCGCACTCTGGCTTTGAGCTCATTGGGATCAATGGGTTTGGAGAGAAATTCATCGGCTCCGGCATCGAGTCCCTCAACGCGATCTGCGACGGTTTCTCGGGAGGAGAGGAGAATCACGAACACGCCGGATAAGTCGGGATGCGATCGCACCCGACGACAGAGTTCCATCCCGTCGAGTTGCGGCATCACCCAGTCACTGATAATCAAAGCCGGAGAAATCAACAGTGCCTTCTCGATTCCCTCAACACCATTTTCCGCTAACGTTACATTATAGCCTTCTTTCTGCAACGTCCGTTTCAGGAGCAGCCGCGTTGTGGCATCATCTTCGATAACTAAGATTCGCAGCGAATGTTGGGCCTGTAGATCGTGCATTCCGGCTTTAGGTAGAGTTGGGAGTTCACGAAACTGGAGAAATTTTGGCCGTGTCTATCCTGGCAGGTGTTGGAGAACACCACTGAGGGGATAACGGTGTATAGTTCCATTTTGCCAGCTTAACAGACTTAATGGGAATCATTTATGGGTATACAGGGGGGACGACTGCTTGAGATGCACATGACCTCAAGGCGAGGGAGGATTTTGGACGTAGCTAACCCGTTTATATTTTCTTAAGTTACGATGTCCGCTTCTTAAGTTGCGTTTTCTTTATCCGCTTCACCATCATTAAACCAGTAACGTTGCCATTTGAGAGAAAATTGTTTCGACATTTTCCCCAGTCTTAGCTGATGTTAAATAAACTGAGGTGAGGCGATCGCCTTGCTCACGTTTAACCTGCTCTTGTAAATGGGTAAGTTTGTCAGCATCAAGTAAATCGGACTTATTTAAGGCGACGATCGCCACCCCCTTAGGATTCACCGAGAAGAATAAATCCAAATGGTCTCCCAAACGCTCAATCGTCTCCAAGCGAGTCACATCCGCTACAAACAAGGCTCCCGACGACCCTTGCAGGTAACTCGGGGCAATGGATTTGAACTTGGTATGACCCTCCAAATCCCAAATTAGAAGCTGAACCGACTTGTCCTCTCCGGCTTGGTTGGTGACATTAACCGGCTTACGGGAGATTTTAACGCCGACCGTCGAAAGATAGCGATCGCTAAACTTTCCTTCCACAAAGCGACGAATGAGGCTCGTTTTACCAACACTAAAATCTCCAATTGTACAAATTTTCTTAGAAATAACTGCCATAGGATGATCGGTACGATAAGTCAAGATCAGTCTGACACAATCAGCATGGTTATGGACAAGCTTGTGACAGAATTCAAGAACGAGTTTCTATCGTAGCGGCAATTGACCCCAACGCAAGAAAAATCATGGCGGCCATGGTCGCCAAGTTACGGCAAAGGCTGCCAACGGACACAACGGCTCAGCGCCGCCGGTGCGCTCTCATCGAGGTCTGGAGGTGGATTAATCGAGCTGTTAATCTCTAAGCGATTCGCCGCAATTCCCTGTTCGACTAGAACGTCGCGAGTGGCTTCGGCCCGTTGTTGAGCAATCTCCTGATTCACCTGCACAGAGCCAATTTGGTCTGTATGTCCGATGACCCGTAACCGCAAGTCCGGGGACTCTTGCAACAACTCAGCCAAGGCCTGTAAAGTTTCCCGTTGCTCCGGCTCCGTAATCGCCGTCTCCCCGGAGTCAAAATAAATCCGTTCCTCTAGGGTTTGGGGTTTTGTTCCCATGGTATGAGTGACGGTTGTCACCCCTGGAATGGCCTCAAAGGCTTGCGTCACCCGTTGCGCGCGCTCAGGATTCGGCAAATCTCCCCAAAGTCGTATATCGGTTCCCTGAATCTCTCCCTCCAAGGACACATCCTCAAGGCGATTCAAGGCCGCTAGAGTTCGTTCAAATTCAGCAGCGGTCAATTCTGGGGTGGGAGGAACCTCCAGGGTCAAAATACGATTTTCCCTCGGTCGCTCCGGTAACACCTCCTCAATGGCGGCTTCGGCCCGCGATCGCAAACTCTCCGTCGGCACTTCCCCCGACAACACCAGAGTGCGCCAATTCATATCGGCATTGAGGCGATAAATCCCTAACGCCGGATGCGATCGCAACACCTGTTGAGCCTGAGCAATAATTCGCCCTTGCCAAAATCGCAAGCCACCCCAAACCCCGAATCCGAGCAACAGTAGTCCTAAAACCCCCAATAAAATCGGCGGTCGATTGCGCCGAGTCTCCTCCGTTTCTCGGAAGTTGGCCGACTCGACCAACATCTGGAGGCGATTTGTCACCAGCGGCGGAATCGTCTCAGGATCGCCGTCATAGTTCTCAATGGTATCCCCAGACTTCTGCACGATGTAGCCGAGGGTGTTACGGAGATTATTGACAAAAGACTTGGGCATTTCCCCTTCGGCGACTACGGCGATATAACAGTAGCCGGCGACTTCCATGACTAAGTTGAAGGTTTCATACTCAATCTCTTGCAGTTCAGAGGTTCCCCCAGGGGTGACGATGCAATCGGCGGCAAAACTGCGGATTGCCGTGAGCATCCCGCCAATCATATCGGACTCTAGCCGTTCTGACTCAGACACTTGCGCCTCGCAAATCACCAAACCCGAATGTTTATGAATCAAAAAGGCCGCTCGCACCTTAAAGGGAAACGACTCCCGTAAAATTAACTCTGCTTCCGAGACGCCCTGTAAGCGGGCGCGTATTTTGCGGCGGACTCCTTCAAAACTGAGGGTATTTTCAACTTTTTGGTTAATATCCCGCACCGCCTCGGTCATATACTTGGCGATGGTGTTGCCGATGACGGGATAAAGGGCATCAACCATTGAGTCTCGTTCGAGTTCAATCTGAGCTTTGATAAAGCGGCCAATTTCCGGGGCTAGAGCATCGCGAATGGCGTTGCGGTCTAATTGGATCTGGCGATGAATGGCTGCCCCCATTTCCGGGCCAATGGCGTTGGCGATTTGCTTAGGATTACGTTGAATTTCGGCCGCAATCGCCCCCGGCAGAATCTCGGCGAAGGCTTCCTGCATAGCGTGGGGGTTTTGCTGCGATCGCTCACGAATCACCCGGTCAATTTCGGGAACGAGGGCCTGAATCACCTCGTTTCGCAGTTCAACGGGGGACAAGCTCGTGAGGATTTCCTGAATGACGGGCATCAGGGGACCCATGGAGTCGGTGGCGCGATCGAGTTGCTGTTGTAGATCGTCGACTTGGGCCTGAAGCTGACGCAAGTCCTGATTCGCTATTGCAGCAGGATGATGTCCAGGTGTCGGGGCGGATGGGGACAGCTGATTCCCCAGTGGATTTCCGGTTGTATTTCCAGTTCTATTACCTGTGAGGTTTCGGGCGGTGTCGCGATGGGATGGAGGAGGCGATGGATGTGGGAATGTCCCGGCTGAGGCGGTGTTGGAAGGAGAGTGTTGCGATCGCGATGGTCTAGGAAAGGCGCGGTCAGAGGCGCGGTCAGAGGGATGATGGCGGCGTTGAGACGCTTCGGTGGCGGTGTCTTCGGGTCCGACTGACTCAAGGGTTGATGGCTCCGTAGCGGGTCTCTCCGTGGGAGTTGGCGGCGATGATGGGGGATCCGCCGGGGAGGGCGACGATTTTTCCAGGGTCAGCTCACTCAGAAGCTGTTGCAGGGCGTTGAGAGCTTCGAGGTCGCTTAACGTATCCTGATTGGGGTTCGATGCGTCTGAGTGAGGGAACGTCATGGAGGTTAATGATTCTGAGAATCGGAGATGGGATCGTCGTGATAGTCGGGTTGCTGATAGTCGGGTTCTTGATCGTCGGGTTGCTGATGGTCGTTCTGTCGTTCCGGGAGGATGAGGCGTTCGGCGTTGCTGTTCTGAGAGTCCTGGACTTGAGCCTCTTTTCCCTTGACTTGCATACAAACATCAAACAGGATATCGGCTAAGTCGGTGCGGGAGAGTTTTTCCCCTTGAAGCTGTTGCGATCGCCGCTGAAGTTCGTCGAGGATCTGCGATCGTAAATCCGCCAGTTCTCCATCTAAGCGCGTCCGGGTTTCTGATAACTCCTCTTCGATGTTACGAACTTGTCCTTTCAGGCTTTTCTCAGCGACGACAAAGTTACTCGAAAGGCGACTTTCCACGGTTCGCAGTTGGTTGCGTAAATCTTCGGAATCTTCATCGAGAGAGGCGTTGACGTACTGAAGCTTCTTCTCCATGCTATCGAGGGCCGTTTTCAGGTCGGTTGTAAACACCGTCCGTAGGCTTTCGAGCTGTTCCGTCATCTGACGTCGGAGGCTGGCCACCTCAGACTCGAGCTGGCTGAAGCGACGGTCATACTCACGAGAGCGATCGCCAAACAAGATATCGCGAATTTGGTCGATGTTGCCAAGGCGTTCTCGCATCTGGTTGGGAGTGATCTCGTTCATGAGGTGAAAGCAGTAGTGGGGACCGTCGGTGGGGTTAGCAATCTGGACTCAGCCATCTTGTCAAATCAGTGAGGCAATGACTCACCAACATCAGTACAACTTTACCATGCCTTGAGGGTTGAAACCTGGCTCAAATGGAGTGAATCACCCGCCGCTTATGATAGGCTCGGGCCTAGACGGCCCCGAGGTAACGGGATGGTTCAGTCTCATTGCCTAAGGCTCATTGGCCGCGATCGCTACGCTAGAATGGGACTCACAAGAGAGTCTGTCTCAACGCCTACTGATTAGCCCTGAATTACCCTATGACCACAGCCGCACCGACGAAAACGCAGTATGAAGCCGTCATTGGCTTAGAAACCCACTGTCAGCTTGCGACGGAGACCAAAATCTTTTCCCAGTCCTCGACGGCGTTCGGTGCTGAGCCGAACACCCATATCGATCCGATTTGTCTCGGACTCCCCGGTGTGCTGCCGGTTCTCAATGAGAAGGTGTTGGAATACTCCGTCAAGACTGGGTTGGCTCTCAACTGCCAAATTGCCCCTTACAGTAAGTTTGATCGCAAACAATACTTCTATCCTGACCTTCCCAAAAACTATCAAATTTCTCAATATGATTTACCCATCGCCGAACATGGCTGGCTAGAGATTGAGTTGATTGACGAGGGGGGACATCCCTATCGCAAGCGCATTGGTATTACGCGCCTGCATATGGAAGAGGATGCTGGGAAGTTAGTGCATGGGGGGAGCGATCGCCTCTCTGGCTCATCCTACTCGCTTGTGGACTACAACCGGGCCGGGGTTCCGCTGATGGAGATTGTCTCGGAACCCGACATTCGCTCTGGGAAAGAGGCGGCCGAATATGGCCAAGAGCTACGGCGTATTGTGCGCTATCTCGGGGTCAGTGATGGCAATATGCAAGAAGGGTCTTTGCGCTGTGATGTCAACATTTCTGTGCGTCCCGTCGGACAAGCGGAGTTTGGCACTAAGGTCGAGATCAAGAATATGAACTCCTTTAGTGCCATTCAAAAGGCCATCGACTTTGAGATTGAGCGTCAGATTGATTGCTTACAATCGGGAGAGGCGATCGTTCAAGAAACCCGTCTCTGGGAGGAAAACAGCCAACGCACCATCAGTATGCGGGTTAAGGAAGGCTCAAGCGACTACCGCTACTTCCCTGAACCGGATCTCTGTCCCATTGAGGTCACTCCAGAGCAGCGGGAGGCCTGGAAAGCTGAAATTCCCCAACTCCCGGCTCAGAAACGGCATTACTACGAGGAAAACCTGGGTTTATCGGCCTATGACACCCGCGTTTTGACCGAGGAGCGAGATGTAGCCGAGTATTTCGAGGCCGTCGTCAGCGCCGGCGCACCGGCTAAGTTAGCCGCCAACTGGGTGATGGGAGATATCACGGGCTATATCAACGAGGCCAAACTCAAGATTACCGAGATTGCTCTGACTCCCGAGATTTTGGCTGAACTGATTGGTTTAATTGAAGCGGGAACCATTAGCGGCAAAATTGCCAAGGAAATTCTCCCGGAACTGTTGGAGAAGGGGGGTTCGGCCAAGGCCTTAGTCGAATCCAAGGGAATGACCCAGATTTCTGATACCGGCGAGTTGGAGCAGATTATTGATGATCTTCTGGCCGAGAACCCCGATAAGGTTGAGCAATATCGGGCCGGGAAAACGAAACTGCAAGGGTTTTTTGTGGGACAGGTGATGAAACTCACCAGTGGACGGGCTGATCCTAAATTGACCAATCAACTGCTTGCTCCCAAGCTTAAGGGAGAGTAGGTGGGGCGGTTCTTCGTTAACGGCTGCGAGATGATGTTGAATCAGTTTTGCAAAATTGTTGGGTGTGGGGGTTGACCCCTCATCCCAAATCTACTAAACTATGGTATAGATGCACCCTGATGGCGGGGAGGGCTACGGCTCTCCCTTCTTTTTTTTGGCCGGGAATGGCGCACTGGGGGAGAGTTCTCTGAAAAATGAGCAGGGGAAAACGGGGACACGTCTACTCTGACGCATCCCCGCTAAGACAAGTGAATTTAATGTTTAATGTCCGTTAACGCATTTTGGTAACGCCCTTAGCGTCGCATTCCGGGATCTTTAGCCATATCCAGGAAGGATTGCATATTGGCACCCGGGCGGCGGCGAGGGGTGGGAGAGTTCGGCATTAGGTAGCGTGTGGCAAACTCTTTACGCTGTTTCGGCTGCGGTTTTGGCTGCGGTTTGGCCGCTGCTGGTTGAGCTGAAGCCTGCGCCTGAGTCGGTTGAGGGGTGGGTTGGGCTTTGGGGGCCTTTGCTTTTTCAGCCTTGGCAGCCTTTTGAGGCGCTTTTTCAGCTTTAGGGGCTTCGGCTTTGGCTTGAGAGCTGGGTTTGTTTTCTACTGTTTTCGCGGTTTGGGCAGGTTTTGGGGAGGTTTCCGTTTTTTTACCGTTGTCCTGCCCGGATTTGTCATCAATTTCTAAGAAATAATTGGTTTTTTTGGATTTCAAAAGCTTTTTTAACATTGGGCGCTCCCTAGAATCTCCGTTGGCGTTGACACTCCCGCCGTTAAATCAAAGATTATAACGGGGGATTCTTGCTTCATCAGGTTTGTCTAGCCCCAGAGCATTTTTGCCCCGAAACCCCGTCCAGA
>HotLOscill_hetero_coDRAFT_1000246_pt1 | contig 29366 bp, 20 predicted proteins | sample HotLakmetagenome_2_FD_10650 | JGI IMG/M metagenome (IMG submission 10650)
TCTCAACCTTTGGCCACTGCTAGTCCCAGTCAAGCGCCCCTTACAGGTACTGGTTTACCTAAATCCTACGTCATTTAGCAAACCCCTACAAGATAAGCCCAAGAGGGGAAGGGAACAGGGAATAGGGGATTAACGGACTTGGCTGTATTCGTTGTTGTCGGAGGTGATGCGTCCTCGTAGTTCCGTCGTGCGTCCCGTCATTTGGTCCCAGCGATCGCGGACTTGACGGGAGGTAATTTGATTGAGGGGAACCCCTTGCTGTTGGGCCAGGGCCGCGGCCACCCCTAACCCTTGACCGTGATAGACGTTTTTTGTGTTAATGCGTCCGACAGAAACCGCAATCCCTTCATAGCCACTCGATCGGCCGGCGATCGCTAAATTCTCAATCGACCGAGATAAACCATGTTCAATGCCAAAATTATATTGAGGTAGAGGCGGAACCCGCATCGAGAGGCCATCAACGCCGCCGCGAAAGTCAAAGTCATAGGAAAACGTGGCGATCGACTCCTCCCGAGGAGTTCCCCCAGCGATAATCTCCTGGCCCGAGAGAGGATTGACCACATCGCGGACACTGACACTATGGCGAACATAGATTTCTGGGGGCAAAATCACCTCAACCTCAGGATTCCCCGAATACTCCCGTAACCAAGTTTCCACCTCTGCCAACTCAGCAATCATCTCTGGAGTCGGTTGTAAGTCGTTGGCTTCGATATCGCGAATGGTCTCAACATCATATTTAAACAAAAAGCCATTCCAGGACAGCGATCGCCCATCGAGTTCGCAGACATTGGCTTTATCCCAGAAAAAGCCCTGTAGAGAAAACGGTTGATTGCGATCGAGATGGTAGGCCGCCCCCATCGCGATACTACGGAAATAATAGCCATCTCGATAGGATTGATAGAGGGGAAAGCCAAACCCCGACATCCAAAACTGGGACCCAGCGGCGTCGTTACGGCTATAGATACTCTCCTCAATTTGGGCCACCCAGTTGGGATCATTATGGAACTGGGCTTCGATTTGCCGTAACTCTTCAATGGTTAAGCCTTCGACAATGGGGACAATGGAGGTTCCCAGAGTCGATTGGGCTAAATCAGCATCTTGGGACTCGTAGCCACGATAGTAAGGTTGTCCGGCGGCGATCGCCAACTCGGCCTGTTGAGTCGTATCAATAAAGGAGTTGGCCTCGATACGTTTGTTTTGACCCACCACCTCGGCATAGTCAATCCGTCCCTCGTTCACCACCGGCTTCAACCGGGCATCAGAGAGTAAGGACACATCCCCCTCCGCTAACATACGCCGCATTCCCTCATCGGCGCGGACAGGATGAACGCAAGACTCGCCCACATTGGCTTGTTCGAGAAAGTCCAAAAAACACTCACTAAAGGGTTGAACGTACCAACGAGGGGTTTTATCGAAATCGAGATAAGCCAATCCGCCCCGCGTCAGGAGTCCCCCCAGCATCGCCTCAGCGGCCTGGGGGCGAACCAAGACCACCCTCGCCTCATCGCCAAGGGTCTTTTTCGCCCAAATGGCGGCGCAAATCCCCGGTAACTCATCCCCATATACAACCACGTCGTACTGCTCAATCTGGGGCGGTTCTGGGGTGGCTACGGCTGTTGGATCGGGTCCCGAGTCCTCACTCAAGCCAGCGTCAGGCGTGCCAATACTTAAGCCGTTGCAGCCCCCCAAAAACAGGGCGATCGCAGCCAAAAGACCAGTCCAGGACAATTGAGCCATTAAGCGTTAACCGTTGAGGGTTGATGAGAGTTGACGGTTAACCACTATAGCGAATCGACAGCGAAGCGAAACAGACGCGCTAGGATAGAAGGCGATTTGATGGACAAGGTCTGTCCTGATAGTCTATCCGGGTTGTCCCTCCTCTGTTCTCGACTGTTATCGACTTGCGTTTTCATGGCTTCTGACTCCTCCCTTCCCGCTGATCCCATGTCTAAACTGACCCCCAGCGATGAGAGCTCGCTCTCAACCTCTGAGACTAACTCTGAGACTAACCCTGAGATTGACCCTGAGACTGACCCTGAAACTGGCCCTGAAACTGGCCTCTCGCCAGAAACCTCAAAACCACCGGGGTTAAATCTCCATCAGCAGGTTCGCCTCAAAAGTGAAGCGGGGCAGGTTCTACTTCTGTTACCCCCCCAGTCTGAAACTGCCGGGGAACTCACCTGGCAAGAACTCTGGCAACAACTAAAACATCGCCTCAACGCCGGCGATCGCTTCTGGCAACCTCAAACGACGGTGATTCTACAAGCCGGCGATCGCCTCCTCGACAGTCGCCAACTGCAAGAACTCGACGAGGCCTTACAAGAAGCCCAACTGAAGCTAAAACGGGTATCCACCTATCGCCGTCAAACCGCCGTCGCCGCAGCGACGGCGGGCTATTGCGTCGAACAACCCGAACCCGAAGATAGTCTGCAAAACAACTCTGTCACATCCCCTCAAGCCCTAGCCGAACCCCTCTATCTCAACAATACGGTGCGATCGGGTACAGAAATTCGCCATCCAGGAACGGTGATTCTCGTGGGAGATGTCAACCCCGGCGGGGCGGTGATTGCCGAAGGAGATATCCTCATCTGGGGACGCTTGCGGGGCATTGCCCATGCGGGGGCGGCGGGAAATCCCCAATGTCTAATTATGGCCCTACAGATGGACCCAACCCAGATTCGCATTGCCAACGCCGTGGCCCGAGCGCCCTCGGATAAACTCTTAGACTATTATCCTGAAGTGGCCTATGTGGCCAATCGGGCTATTCGCATCAGTCGCGCTGCTGACTTCAATTTTGCCTCTCGCGGACGGTAATTTCAGACCGCCATCACTCCCGCAATTGACGCATCACCCGTAACAGTTCCGCCACACTCCAGGCCTGGGCAAAACAGCCCCGAGGGGTGTGAGGGGGATTACCGTCGAAGATTTCGCTAATACTGCCCATAGCCCCAGCGGCTAAATGGTCAAATAGGGGGTCTAGGAAACTGCGGGCCTGGGATTTATTGCCATAGACCTTGTAGTGGGCTTCAGCAAACGGGCCGAGTAGCCAACTCCAAACTGTTCCTTGATGATAGGCCCCATCCCGTTGCCAGCGATCGCCGCCATACTCACCACAATACTGCTCATCTCGCGGCGAGAGCGATCGCAAGCCATGGGAGGTCAACAACTCCTGAGATACTATCTCTAACACAGCCTGACCTTGGTCCTTGGTCAACAGTGGCCCAGGCAAAGAAAGGGCAAAAATCTGATTAGGGCGCAAGCGGGCATCATCTCCCTCGGGGCTATCCACCACGTCGTAACAATAGCCCCCCGCCTCATACCAAAAGCGGTGAAATCCGCCTCGACTGCGATCGGCCCACTGCTGATATTCGCTGTCATCTTTACCCAAGGCTTCAGCCAAGCGCACCATCACCGTCAAGGCGTTATACCAGAGGGCATTGACCTCAACCGCTTTACCCTGACGCGGCGTCACCACCCAGTCATCAATTTTGGCATCCATCCAGGTTAACTGAACCTCAGCCTCTCCGGCATAGAGCAAACCATCGTCATCGACTCCGATGTTGTAGCGTGTCCCCCGCAGATGCCAATCAATGACCTCCTGTAAAGCCGGGTATAACTCCTCTATCAGTTGGATGTCCCCAGTTGCCTCAAAATACGCCTGTACAGCCTGGAAATACCAAAGAATGGCATCTACCGTGTTGTAGTCCGGTTCCAGCCCGCCATCGGGGAATAGGTTGGGCATCATGCCCTCATCGAAGTAGCGAGCGAAGGTGCGCAAAATGGGCCGGGCAATTTCGGGCCGCCCAGTGGCGATGGTTAGGCCCGGCAGACTAATGGCCGTATCTCGGCCCCAATCGCCAAACCAGGGATAGCCGGCAATGATGGTACTGCCTGGGGTTCCGTCGCTTAGGGGGCGATCGCAGATAAATTGATCAGCGGCCAGGGCTAACTGTTGCAGCCGTGGCTCATCTCCGAGAGTGGCGATGGCGCGATCGCACAACTCCCTCTCATAGTCCTGCCGTCGCTGCCAGGCCCCCTCCCCGTCCTCATCACACTCGGCCTCGGCACTTGCCACCAGAGTCAGGGATTGTCCTGGTTCGAGAGTCATCTCCAGGGTCGCCCCGTGGAAATGATTTTCGTCGCAGCCTGTCCCCCGATATCGCTCCAACTGCAAGTCAAAATGACGATACCAGTCTCCGTTGGCGGTCCACTCTCCCGGCCCTCGCAGCCGCAAGGGAACCGCCCCACCAAAGGCCACCATCTCGATTCCCGCTTCAACTTGCCACACTTGCCAATTGCCCATGACACTGCCGCCATGATGATCGCGGTAGTTGAGAAACGTCCGAAGGGAAAGCTGCACTGGGGCGGTTCCCCGACTGAGGGAATAGCGAACATAGGTCGTATTTTGGCCCCGTTCCATCCAGACTCGCTTCGAGAGGCGAGCATCGGCCATGGCGTAATGCCAAACGGGAGTGGTTCCCTCTAATTCAAAGGCTTCTAGGTGGATGTATCCCGTTGGGGCCACGGTTCCATCTCCCCAACGGTTACAGCCCAACTCAAACTGTTGCCCCCGATAGCGGGCTATCTCATCGAGTTTCACCAACATCAGGGTGCGGCCCAGAGGGGGTTCTAGGGCTGCCACCAGTAAGCCGTGATAATGACGGGTTAACAGTCCGGCCACAGTTCCTGAGGCATAGCCGCCAATGCCATTGGTGACGAGCCATTCTCGATGTTCGGCCATGGCTAGATTGCCACAGATCTCTCGGCCGATATGTAGATAATTTGGGGTCACGATCGCGCGCACCATCTCAGTGAACAGACCCCATTAGAAGAACCAGCCATAGGAATGTAAGCCTTTCCCCAGCAGGTTAACGCCGAGATAGCAGACCCAAACGACAACAAAGCCACCAGCGGCCAGGAAAGCGGGACGACGGCCCTGCCAGCCACGAGTGATGCGGGCATGGAGATAGGCGGCGAAGACGAGCCAGGTAATGGCGGCCCAGGTCTCTTTCGGGTCCCAACTCCAATAGGTTCCCCAGGCTTCGTTGGCCCAAACACCGCCGGCAATAATGCCGATGGTGAGAAGGGGAAATCCCAGGCCGATGATGCGATAGCTGACGTTGTCGAGGATGTCGGCCAGGTTGAGGCGTTGGGGGGATAAGGTCAGGGTTTGGGGACGTTCGAGAGTCGCCACTCCCCCTCGTTCTGAGGTGATGCCATTGAGACTCGGTTCGCTGAGGGTTTGAGACGGAGGTTCGGGACGTTTTAGGTCTCGGAAACTACCGGTTCCTACGGAACTCCCCCGTAGTTCGATCTCTTGGCCGCGAGTGACCACTAGGAAGGCGATCGCCATTAGGGAGCCTACCATTAGGGTGGCATAGCTAAGCATCATCACGCTGACGTGCATCATCAGCCAGTTGGATTTTAGGGCCGGAACCAGGGGTTCGGACACCTGCATGGTTTTGGGCAGGGTGAGGGTGGCGAAGGCGGTGATTCCCATAGCCACAGGAGCTGTCACAGCCCCGACGAGACGGCTACGGCTGATGTTTTCGGCGATGAGGTGAACAGCAGTAATACCCCAGGCGAGGAAAAATAGGGATTCGTAAAGATTGCTGATCGGGAAGTAGCCGGCTTCAAGCCAACGGGCACCGAGGAGGCCGGCAATGCAAAGATTTGCGATCGCCATTCCGGTGCTTCCTACGTTCCCCAGGTAGGGAAGGTTGGGAAATGCGACTCCCACCCAATAGGTGAGCATTGTCAGGAACAGAATGGCAAATGACAGGTTATCGAGTACATTCTGGAGGGATACCAGATCCATGAGCGCTTCTCTCTTAACGGTCGGTAGTTGGGTTTGGTGGCGAGTTACAGACTTGCCTAGACTGATCCTAGCGAGTTCTGGTACAAAGGGGAATCCTTTGGACAGGTTGGGTTCGGTCTTGACTGAACTTGGCCCCGCTTTGGCGATGGTCATCTTATCCTCGATCCGTCGCGGCTTTCGTTAAGATCCGCGATCGCTTGGCCAGTCGCCAAAACTTATATGCCAATATAATTTACACTATACTTCAAAACACGATCCAAACGTTACTCGAAACTCTAAAGTCAATGCAAGAAACTTCAACGGCCGCGATCGCCAAAGTCTCCGACTACTTCAAGGTCTTATCCGAAGTCAGTCGCCTCCTGGTTCTGTGTACTCTCAAATCCGGGACGAAGAATGTCTCGGAGATTGTCGAGACTACCGGACTCGGACAGGCCAATGTCTCCAAACACCTCAAGATTCTCACCCAGGCGGGATTTATTGAGCGTACCCCAAAAGGAGTCAGTGTTTACTATCAGATCACAGATCCGGTGGTCTTTCAACTCTGTGAGTTGGTCTCTCACCGTCTGTCGATTCACTTAGAGGAACAGGCTCAACACTCCCTTGATCTTAAGTCCTTCCAAAGGTCTATGTAGTCAGATTTATTGTTCAGTTTGCATCACTCAGATTCAGTCTTGAGTTCTTCAATGTAGATCCAGGGCAGCAAGTTTTGTCATTCATAACTCATAAACTTGCTGCCCTATCTTTGACTGGTTTACTCCATAAAACTCCATAAGAACGAGAAGCATTTAAGACAAAACACAGAAAAAATAAATAACTATTTGATTTGCGAACTCATGAAATCAAAGATAGGCATAAGTTTTTTTACATTCAATTCTTCGCAAATAATCACCTGTAGAAAAATTTATCTTGAAATATGGCAATATTTTTTTTCTGCGACAAATCAAGCCTAAACAACATTTAAGTTCCAAAAAAATAAAACAAAATAAAGTTTAAACACATCCAAAATGCTTACCTCTAGGAAGGTTCATCGTTTTTATGTGCAATCAATATCTTGGAGAATATCAATTAAAATAGTTTAGCAATACGAACTACAAATCACTAAAATACTCAAATTTGATCCATGTTGCTTCGAGCCTATTTTTTCTGGCAATAAATTATTTTACTTAAGCTAGAACCAAGCCAATTCTAATCATCTACATCAACCTCAAAAGACTGGAGAATCACGTCCAATAATCCATCCAACTAGCACAATCTAAAAGCAGTCCCCAAAGGCAACTTTTCTAAAACAGCAGAATCAGATCACTTGCGTAACATTATCTAACCAAAACGTTGATTTTCAAGAAAAAAGCCTAAACTAGAAGATGGACATGATATCCAAGCCAGTACCCATAGGATGTCGTGCCAACTCCTGCCTAGGCCGAGAGTTCGGGTTGCCGGTTGTCTTCGGAAACCGCAGTCCCCCTCAGCCGTAAAGCCGGAATTTCTCCCGATTAGGAGATCGACTATGACTCTGAATTCTCTCCATCCCCGTCGTTCCCGCCTCGTCTGCTCACTGCTGCTAGCCCTGACGTTGCTACTGAGTCTCGTCACCGGTAGCGTTCGGGCGATCGCCCAACCCTCGAACATCAGCGACACCGTCACCGAGGTGTATTTCTTCCATAGCCTCAACTGTCCCTACTGTCGCCAACAGGAACCGTTGATGCACTACATCGACGATACCTATCCCCAAGTCCAACTGAGGTCCTACGAAGTTGAGGAATCCCCAGAGATTTGGCAAGAGTTCCGAGAACGCTACGAGATCACCTCCGGCGCGATTCCTCGAACCTTCATCGGCGATCGCTCCTTCGTCGGCTATAGCGAAGACGACGGCCCCCTACAGTACCAAGAGGCCTATCAAGGCTATATCGGCTACCGCAATCAAATTATCGCCGCGATCGAAACCGAAGCCGGTATTGAAATTAACCTCAGCCAAAGCACAGATCCTACTCCTAGAACCGTTCCCTGGTGGCTATTTGCCCTTCCCGGACTCTATGCCGTCAGCTATCCCCTCCTCCAGTCTCGCCTCACTCGTCCCGAATCCCGTCGTTTTTGGACTGGAGGCCTGGTTCTAACGTTTATTATCAGTCTCTTTGCCTTCGTCGCCCTAACCCCCGAAGGGATTGTCCGCCAATTTGCCGATCAACTCCCCTTTCCCCTCTTTGTCTTCACCATCGCCTTTGTCGATGGCTTTAACCCTTGTGCCTTCACGGTATTGGCGATTTTACTCTCCCTACTCACCTACACCAAAAATCGCCGCGATATGACCCTAGTGGGAACCACCTTCGTCATCACCTCAGGGGTCATTTATTTCATCTCCATCATCTTGATGATTACCGTGGGTGCGATTTTCCTAGAACGGTATGGGGCAGTGATTACAGTTGGCCTGGGGGTCATTATTACCCTGGCGGCCTTAATTAACATCAAGGACTTCTTTTTCTTCAAGAAACTATTTTCCCTATCTCTCTCCGAGAAGCAACAGAAACTGATCACCAAGAAAGCGGCAGCCATTGTCCGTTCCTTACAAGCAGCCCGAGGCGATCGCCGTCTATTTGCCGCCGCCCTAGGAGGAACCATTGTCCTCTCAGTCGTGGTGAACACCCTGGAGTTTGGCTGCACCGCCATCCTACCGATGATCTACTTCACGCGCCTGTTTGGGGTTTGCCAGGGGGGATGGAATGCCTGTACTTTAGGCTGGACAGCGATTTACACCATCATCTACACAATTCCCCTGTTTGCAATTCTGCTCACCTTTATTTTCTCGTTTCGCTCGGCCCGTGTCACGGAATCTCAAGGACGAGTCCTCAAACTCCTCGGCGGTGTCTTCATGCTATTTTTTGGCCTGATCATGATTTTCAACCCTCAACTGCTAATGATGGGTTAAGCCAAACCAGCCGAAAGAGGACGACCATAAAGGTACGCCCCTACGTCTTTCCCCTCCTGGGAGGGCCGTTGCCTCTTGCCTCTTGCCATCCCCTCGGTGGGAGGGGCAGGGGTGGGTGATGCCTCTTGCCTCTTGCCTCTTGCCTCTTGCCTCTTGCCTCTAATTCACGCCGATGTCCCCCTGGAGTCCCCTTCATGCCCAAATTCAGCAAACTCTGAGACGACGACGATTGCTCTCGAAGGGCGATCGCCTCCTGATTGCCGTGTCTGGCGGACAAGACTCCTTATGCTTAGCCCGCATTATCCTAGATTTACAGCCGAAATGGGATTGGACTGTGGCCATAGCCCATTGTGACCATCGCTGGCGTGACGACTCAGCCGCTAACGCCGCCGCCGTGGCGGAACTCGCGACGCAGTGGCAGTGTCCCGTCATGCAGCGAGTGGCCCAAACGCCGCCCTCGGGTGAAGCCGCTGCCCGTCAGTGGCGGTATCAGGTCTTGCAGGAGATGGCCGAAGAGGGCCAGTATCAACATCTGCTTACAGGACATACCCAGAGCGATCGCGCCGAAACGCTCCTGTACAACCTAATTCGCGGGGCAGGGGCTGATGGATTACAGGCCCTGTCTTGGCAGCGATCGCTCAGTCCCCAACTCACCTTAACCCGTCCTCTCCTCGAGATCTCCCGGCAACAAACCGGGGAATTTTGCCAACAGCAACAACTCCCGATTTGGTGGGATTCGAGCAACGAGAACCGCAACTATGCTCGCAACCGCTTACGCTTAGAGCTGTTGCCCTATCTCGAACACCAGTTTCACCCTCAAGTCAGTGCTAATCTAGCCCAAACCGCTGAACTGTTGCGGGCCGATGTAGCCTATCTCAACCAACAAGCTCAACAGCTTTTAGATCAAGCCTTAGATGAGAACGCCTTAAACCGTCGTCCCTTGCAAGACGCACCCCTGGCCTTACAACGACGTGCCCTACGTTTATATCTCAAATCCCGACTCCACAGCGATCCCAGCTTTGCCCATATCGAGAAACTGCACGCTCTCATCGAGGCTCCCAACCGCACTCAGAGCGATCCCTTTCCCGGAGGAGCGATCGCCCGCGTCAGTCATCCTTGGATTCACTGGCTTGACGGCGATCGCACCTAGGCTCTACTCCGCCGCCGTCAAATGGCCCACCACCTCTTGTAGTTGCGTGACGGCATTTTGTTGCGAGTTTGCCAATTCTTGTAAATGCTCTAGGGAACCGGCCAAGGGATCTGTGGTTTCCCTCAAGTGCGTCAGGCGATCGCGCAGAGCATCGAGGAGTTCCTGATAGGCATTGACTCGGCCCCAAGTTTGGGCAATTTCAGCCCGTTGATCGCGAAGTTGGCGATCGCGGTCTTTGAGTTCCTGAAGTTGGCCCTCACCCGCCGTCGCCTCTTGCTCAACCTGACCTCGTAACTCCTCCAATTCCCGCCGTAGGCTGTCCACCTCACCCTCAAGGGTGGGCACCTGTTGCTGAAGACGTTGTTGCTGCTCACCCAGGCGAGATAGCACCGGACTAACATCCACCGTTCCCCCAGAACTCACCGGTTCCGGCGGATTTCCCAACCGCCGCCACAAAACACTTTGATGTTGATTCATAATCCGTTCGCGTTCCCGGAGACTGCGTCGTTGTCCCACCAGAGTGTCATTGAGGAAACCATAACTTTCCTGTAAATCCGCTAACTCAGCCTCTAACGAGGTGCGATCGTCGCCACTAGCCCGGGCCACCTTCGCCTCTAACTCATTGAGATCGAGGCGTTGCAACATCAACTCCTCCTGTTCATCAATCACCAAACGCATTCCCGTCTCCAGCTCATTTTGTAGCTGACGAACCCGTTCTTGGAGATTATTCAACGGCATTCGTTCAAGTTCCGACAAATCCACATCCGCCCCAGTCGCCGTGGCAGCCGTTCCACTACTGAGCGATGACATCTGCGCCGCCATCTCATCGAGAGCATTTAACTGAGTTCGCACCCCCTGCAACAGATCCTCCTTAACCCCAACCAGACGCTCACGAACTGCCATATCCGTGCGTTTTCCGGCCAAATCTAGCTGAGACTGATGCCATTCTCCCCAACCGCGATCGAGATCTTGCACTGCCTCATCCAACTGAGACTGACGCTCCTGAGCCTGATGACGCCAGTCGTCTAACTGAGTCCTCCGTTCTTCGAGCCAAGCCTCCTGAGCCGTTAACTGCTCCTGCATTCGCGTCAGAGGCTCCTGAAGCTCCTGAGGCTCTAGCATGACCTCCGCAAGATAGTCAAGCCATTGCTGTAAACTACTGGCCTGCTCCGCATCAATCGAGCCAGACCCCTGTAACTCCTCCCGTTCCCCTTGTAGCTGAGTCCAAGCCGACTCAAGGTCCTGACGAGACTGTTCCACCTCCTGACGTAGACGGTCAATCTCTCCCTGTTGGGCTTCAATCTCTCCCTGTTTCGCCTCTAAACGTGCTAATTCCTGCTGAACATTGTCCACCTCTTCCCGGTGGGCTTCCATCTCCATCTCGCGGCGGTTGAGTTCTTGACTTTGATACGTCAAAGACTGCTTCCACTGTTCAATTTCTTCCTCTTGAGTTTTAAATTTCTCCTGAAAACGAGAGAAATTCTGCAAAATTTTAACCAGTTGCCCACTAGCCTCCTTAAGACTGCCCTGAACTTGCTTACTGGCATTGAGATCAGCAAACACCAAAGCGCCGGAATTAAAATTCCCAGAATCATCCGCTGGGACCACATCATCCCCTGGCACAGGAACCCAATTATATTCTCCTCGTTGACTGGCTAACAGTCTTAGCTCCGTTTTGCCACTGCCGAAAACGCCACTTTTCTTGAGGACTTCCGCTAGATACAGCACGCTTGTTTTTCCTTTCCCGAATTATCGTACAGACCAGACAGGGAACCCGACACGATCAAGTTAGCGGGCATCTTGGCTCACCATCATTGAAGATTGTGGTGAGGGCCATTGCCCACAGCGGGATCGGTTGAGTTAAGACACCCATCCTGAGCATCGCTCAATTCTTTTGCTGACCCCAGGTGGTCGTTGTGACCTGTAGACTGGAATGGGGTCACAACTTGAAATCTTTCCCTATCCTAACCCGCGTACCACCGTCTGGCACAATCATCTGGCACAATGGCACGTTAATGTCACTCTCGTTAACCATCATTCCAGGCGGTGAGGACACAAGCCAATGGCTGACAGACAGGGAAATACTACCGTTGTCCCGCCAAGATGAAATAGACGATCACACCGCGAGCTTAAAAGCCACATGCAGGGAAATTTAAACGAAATTGATATCCGCAGTATCCTGCAACTGATCGAACTCGGTCAGCGCACCGGAGAACTTTTCGTCGAAACCTATAGCTCGCCGCCGGTTCCGGCTCGTGCCTATAGTCCCGCTCATATCCATCGGGAGATGGCCACCTCTCAAAATTCTTGGTTTGTCTTTTGCGCCAACGGTCAATTAGTCTATGCCGGAGGCAATCCCGATGGCAACCTGACTCGATTGCGAGATTATTTGCGCTACTACCAACTCGATCATCTCATCGATCAAATTCAGCGCTCAGCCTTTGAAGCCACCAATGCTCCTGAGTATGGCTGTTTATGGCAACTTCTGGAAAATCATCTAATTGCCCCAGAACAGGGTCGGAGCATTCTGCGTAAAATGGTCCATGAAACGCTCTTCGATTTGCTTAGCCTTCATCAAGGCTCCTTCATTTTCGACATGGGGCCGGCCCTATCGCCTCAACTGATGACCTTGGAAATGGCCACTCCCCTGTCCAAAACCGCCAAACAGGTCCAGGAATGGAAGCAATTTTATCCCCATTTGCAATCCCCTCACCAACGTCCTGCCATCACCAATTTAGAAGGCTTAAAAGCCGAACTCCCTCCCAAAGCCTTTAACACCCTCAACCGCCTCTGTGACGGCAAAACCTCTCTACGTCAGATGTCGCGGTATTTGCACCGGGATCTCGTACCCATCGCCCGGGCCATCCATCCCTATGTCAAACGAGGCTGGGTGCAAATGCTGTCCCCCCGCCATGATAACCACAGCGGCGATCGCCTCGATACGGGCCTGCGTCCAGCGACGGCTCGCGTCCCTCGCATTGTCTGCATCGACGACGAGCGCACCATCCGCAAAACCATCGAGTTGATGCTCAAACCCCACGGCTACGAGATTACCTCCTTCGGCAGTTCCCTCAAAGCCCTATCCCTGGTGTTTCCCCTCAAACCCGATTTAATCCTCTGCGACATTGCCATGCCCGAACCCGACGGCTATGAAATCTGTGCCATGCTGCGCAAATCTCGGGCCTTTCGCCAAACCCCGATTATTATGCTAACGGGGCGCGATGGCTTTATCGATCGCGTGCGAGCGCGCATGGTTGGGGCCACCGACTATCTCACCAAGCCCTTTGGCGAACAAGAACTGTTGATGTTACTCGAAACCTATATTGGTCCTGGGGTTGATAGCCCCCTGACCTCCCCCAATGCCTCTCTCGATGATCCAGCCCTTGGAGTTTGATTCTGTTTGATTCTGGACGGGCCGCTTCAAGGAGTCTTGAACTTGCCTTCAGAGGGGCTGGCCTCCTAGTCTATAATCGTGAGTAGTTTTCAGGCACAGCCGTAGCGGATTCCCGGTGCGGATTCCCTCAAAGCCCAAAGGGTCTGATAACGTTATGTTAATGGCGAACCTCAAACAGGCAGCAGAGCAATCTACCCCGATGAACTGTCAGGGTTCGGACGCAAGCGTTCCGTCAGGATTCGCTCTTCAGGTAAGTAAGTAAATGAGTAAAGTTCTGGTTATTGAAGATAGTGTGACCCAGCGGGAGATGATCGCAAATCTTCTGCGAGGGAGCGGCTTAACCGTGATTGAGGCCACTGACGGCGTGGAAGCCCTGGATAAAATTCAGGGCAATCCCCCCGATTTAGTCGTCCTCGATATTGTCATGCCCCGAATGAATGGTTATGAAGTCTGTCGTCGCCTCAAAGCCGATCCAAAAACCCAGAACGTACCCGTGGTGATGTGTTCATCCAAGGGGGAGGAATTTGATCGCTACTGGGGTATGAAACAGGGGGCCGATGCCTATGTGGCCAAACCCTTTCAGCCGACAGAACTGGTGGGGACCGTTAAGCAAATGTTACGGGGCTAAAGGACAAGACGGATGGTTGGGAATCCAGATTTTTTGATGGGGCAGTCCGACGAGGATCTCGCCCCAGAGTTCCAGGAACTCGAAACCCCAGAAGGTGAATTACATCTGAGGTTTCAGGTGCCCTCGGGACGAGAACTGGCACTGCCCGCCACCGGGATTCGAGAAGTTCTCGATCCCCCTCCCGATCGCATTACCCCAATGCCCAATGTTTCACCGTTGTTATTGGGAACCTTTAATGTGCGAGGCCGCGTCATCTGGGTGGCCGATTTGGGACAGTTCCTTGGCGACTCGGCGGCCCTGAATACGGATCGCGCCGAAATATTCGTGATCGCGGTCGAAGACCAAGACACTATACTAGGGTTAGCAGTTGAGCGGATTGTTAAAATGCAGTGGCTGGATGTCGAGAAACTGCAAATGCCAACAGATATTCCTGATGGTGTGGCGCCGTTTTTACGCGGGGAATGGGTGTTTGAAGAAAACGAACGACCCGTCACCCTACGACTGCTTGACCAAGTCTCAATTCTGCGCTCAGCACGGTGGGCAGCTTGAGGGTTACAATGAGCGCCATGGGAGGCTGCTGGCGGAGTTGGTTCGAGATCGCAATGCGGGTCCCGAACAACGAACGACGAGCATCTGTCCCTTGCCCATTGGCGAGAGTACCGATTCCGTAATCACGACGGAAAAGGAGGCATGTTGACGGTAAACCTGGGGGAGGCAGATGGAATCAAGTATTGACTTTGCTCAAGAATATGAGCGAGCTGAGCAAGCGTATGTTGAAGGCAACTACGAGGCGGCCGCACCGCTTGTGGATCAGCTTGTGGCGGAGTATCCTGATGACCCCAGTACCCGCTTGCTTAGAGGCCATATTTATTGCGGGCTACAGAACTACGAGATTGCCCGAGGTGAGTATGAAAGTGTCTTTGAGATTACCGCTGATGCGGAGTTCCATGATCATGCCCAACAAGGGTTAGCCTATGTCGATCAAGTCGATCACGGTGGCAGCCGTGCCACGCAAGAGGACTTCGACAGCTTTGAGAACTTTGATCCGTTTGAGGGGGACGACAGCGGAGAGGATGTCTTCGTTGATGAGAGTCATGAGTTTGCCGAAGACGAAGATCCGACGGCCGTCCTAGATGATGAAACCGCCGCTTGGGACCCAGCAGAGGTCGAAGCTGGATTTGACGAAGAGTTTCAAAGGCACGACGATGAGTTGGACCCGTTTGACTTAGGAGCAGATGACTTAGGGGCAGATGACTTAGGGGCAGAGGTGGGCGAAGATTTCGCCGACGGGGATGAGTTCGATGAGGAGTTTGGCGAGTTTGATCTGTCTCCAGAACCAACCCACGATGCCACGGACGGGGGTTTAGAGGATGAAGATGACGAGAATCCCTTTGCCTTTGATGCCTCGACCCCCATTGATGAGGTTGAATCTTGGCAAGGCGATGAGGCTGAGTTGAATGATGGCCTCGAAGATGAGTTCGCTGAAGGGGAAGCGTTCGAAGAATTTGACCTCGATACAGCAGAAACCGTCGCGAATACGGGGTTAGGGCAAGCGGAGATCGCCCCAGACTTCGACGACGATGCCGATAATCCCTTCGCCCCAGAAGAGGGGATGCCCGTCAGTACAGGAGATAATAGCCAATGGGGCGATTTGCCAGACTTCTTGCCTGACGGCGATCTGCCAGATCTCATCGGAGAAGAGGAGTCCTCTGCCGAGGAGTTCGATGATTTAGATGATGTGGATCTCCCTGAACCGTTCGAGGAATTTGATTCTTTTGCCGAAGAAGATTTTGAAAGTGCTGATCCCGAGCAACTTGAGGTCCTCAGTGGTGCGGGAATCGACACCGATGAGGATTGGGATGATGAGATGAATTCAGTTCCCTTTGGGGAATTTGATCCAGATGCGGCGGATGCAGACTTTGGCAGCTTTGGCGGCCCAGACCGAAGCGATGCCGATCGCGACACCTCAGGGGCCGATACCTTTTTGATGTCCCCTCCCGAGGACAGCCCCGGGGCCACTCAAACCCGCGAAGCCATTGCCGAATATCCCGACAGCGACGATGAGTTTGACTTTGATGGCCCCGATTGGCAGTCGTCGGATGTGGCCGATGAGGATGAGGAGATGTCCTTTGACAACCCTTCGCCCATCTCAGGACGTGTCGATGACTCGGGGTTTGATGAATTTGACGAATTTGCTGAGTCCCCCGAAGATGACTCAGCCGATTCGAGTGATGACCCCACCTTTGTCACTCCAGACGCTGATTTAGGTGCCGGCGATCGCTTTGATTTTGATGCCTTTGACGACTTCGGCGGCGAAGACTTATACGACGATGAAGAGTTTACCGCTGACGAAACCGAAGAACCCCAGGCTTCCAGCGTCGATTTTCTCGATGAGTTTGAGGATTTCGATGATCTCGGAGAAATCCCCAACTTTGAAAGTGAAGACAACACCGATTCCTCCCAATTCAACACCACCTCGGGCTTTCTCGAAGCCACCATGGATGTGCAAAGTGGGCGACGGGGACACACCGAATCCTCCTCGATGGACTTCGGCGACATGACCGATGGGGCGATCGCCCAAGACGAAGAACTCTTTACCATCGCCAGCAGCAGCGATCGCGTCCCCGCCTTCGCCCAAACCGAGAGTGGAACCGTCGAACCGGCCGTCAACATCGAACCGGGACCCCTAGCCTTTTTCGAGAACGCCAGCCTCAAAAATAAACCCGTTATTGCGGCCCTAATTGCCGGCATCCTCTCAGCCATCGCCGTCGCCGGTATCGGCCATGTCTCAAGTCGCTACCTAGCTACCTCGGAACGGTTTGACATCGAAGTGCGTCGCCGCCTCTTGCCCCAGGTGCAACTCGGGGGCCTCGCCATGTCCCTCACCGCCGGTTTAGCCGGAGGCGCCACCACCTGGTTCCTCGGTCGTCTCAGTGCCGGCCAAGTCAAACGGACAACAGTAGATTTACAAAGCGCCTTCGATGCCGTCTCCCAAGGAGACTTTGGCGTGCGGGCCTCCGTGGTGTCAGAAGATGAACTCGGTCAAATGTCGGCCAAATTCAACCAAATGGCTCGGGTAATTTACACCACCACCAACGAAGCTCAACGACGAGCCGAGGAGATGGAACAGGCCAAAGAAGACCTGCAACGGCAGGTGATTCGCCTCCTCGATGACGTCGAAGGTGCCGCTCGTGGGGACTTAACCGTCACCGCCGAAGTCACCGCCGACGTACTCGGCGCTGTAGCTGACTCCTTTAACTTGACCATTCAGAACCTGCGAGAAATCGTCCTTCAGGTGAAACAAGCGGCCCGTCAGGTGAGTAAAGGGGCAACGGACAGTGAATCCTTCGCCCGCAGTTTGGCCTCAGATGCCCTGCGCCAAGCCGAAGAGTTAGCCGCCACCCTCAACTCAGTTCAGGTGATGACCAACTCCATTCAACAGGTGGCCAAAAGCGCCCGCGAAGCCGAGGAAGTGGCACGTTCAGCCTCGGCGACTGCCCTCAAAGGAGGGGAAGCCGTTGAACGAACGGTGGCCAGTATCCTAGAAATTCGAGAGACCGTAGCAGAAACAACGCGAAAAGTCAAGCGTTTAGCCGAATCATCTCAAGAAATTTCTAAAATTGTCGCCCTCATTAGTGGGATTGCCTCCCGGACGAACCTTTTGGCCCTCAATGCCAGTATCGAGGCGGCTCGGGCTGGGGAAGCCGGACGAGGCTTTGCCATCGTTGCCGATGAGGTGCGACAGCTTGCCGACCGTTCCGCTAAAGCCCTCAAAGAAATCGAGCAAATCGTCATGCAGATCCAAAGTGAAACCGGGTCGGTGATGATGGCGATGGAAGAAGGGCAACAGCAGGTCATCGGCGGCACGAAACTGGCTGAACAGGCCAAGCGATCGCTCGAAGACATTATCCAGGTGGCAAACCGCATCGATGTCCTGGTGCGATCGATTACCGCCGACACCGTCGAGCAGACCGAAACCTCTCGTGCGGTTGCTCAAGTCATGCAGGCGGTCGAATTAACAGCCCAAGAAACCTCCCAAGAGGCGCACCGGGTCTCCGGGGCCTTGCAAAACCTCGTCGGCGTGTCCCGTGACTTGCTCACCTCCGTCGAACGGTTCCGCGTCGAAACCAACGAACGCTAATCGTCCTGCAGCAAGGGCGACAAGCACGCAACTACCCGAAACAGCCATGGCATCAGAACAATCACAAATCATGGGATTCTTCATCGAAGAATCGCGGGATCACCTCGGTACCATTGAACGGGGACTGTTGAATCTCGGCAGTACCCTAGACGATCGCGAAATGCTTGACGAGGTCTTCCGTGCCGCTCACTCCGTCAAAGGCGGTGCAGCCATGTTGGGATTGCCTGGGATTCAAACGGTATCCCATCGCCTAGAAGACTGTTTCAAAATTCTCAAAGATAATCCTATTGCCGCCGATCAGCGACTCGAATCCCTATTTTTGCAAATTTTTGATAGTTTGCAAGAATTAGTCGATCGCCTGCAAAGCCCCGACGGACTCAGTGACCAAGACTCAGAACGAGTCATCGCCGACGTAGACCCAGTTTGTCAGGAACTGATTACCTATATCAACTGCCTCTCCCGAGGCGAGGTTCCCCCTGAACCCGCTAGTCCCCCCGCTCAAACCTCACTGCCGGTCACTAGCCCCCTCTCGACGCAATCAGAAGAAGACAGCGCCCTACAACTGATCATGACCAGCGATGTGCTGGCCCGGTTGCGAGAGATGCTGCAACTGTTCAAACAGCCGGATACCCCAGACACTCGCCAATCCCTGCGACAACTCTGTAAACTCCTAGCCCAAGTCGGAGAACAGTTTGAACTCGAGGCTTGGACCAGATTGGTCAAAACCGCCCAGAGGGCGATCGCCAATACCGAGAACACCTTTTCCAGCCTCGCCGCCGTCATCATCAAAGATCTCAAACAGGGACAGGAACTCGTCCTCGCCAACCGAGACTCAGAAATTAGCCCCAGCCCCGCCCTCTTGGAGTTAGCCCCGGCCCCAGAGAACGCACCGCCCCAAGATATCAATCATCCGAGTGAGTTGGCCAACGAGCGATCGCCACAACCCGAGTCCTCCCCCAGCCACAGAGACCATCCTGTCCAGTCCCAATCCTCCCGAGGGCCAGAAGTCGGCGGGTCAGAACTCAGCAGTCTGGCGGACTTGTTTGAAGGAGACAACGACGATCTCGACGAGTGGGATGAGATGACTCAATTTGATCCCTCGGGAATGAGTGACCCACCCAGTCCTAACCCCCTCAGTCAAGATGATAGCGACTTCTCAGATCTCTTCGACGATGACGACGCCTCAGAAGCAGACAGCAGCCGCGACGAGGATGCTTTCCTCGATGATGATCTCTTTGACGAGGACTTAGACGAGAACTTAGACGAGAACTTAGACGAGAACTCAGACACAGCGGCCAGTGAGCTCAGCGACGACGCGAACCCCGAAGAACTGCTCAACTTCTTCGACGAGGATAGCGATGATGCTAACAGCGAGACCAGTGATGGGGATGAGGAACTTCAGGATCTCCTCGATGTCGGTGGAGACGAGACCCCCCAGAAAAACAGCAACCCCCAGAACTCAGAACAGGACTCCGAGGCGGGGTCAGATCTCTTAGATTTACTAGAGTTTGAGGGAGATGATAACGCAAGTCAACGCCTCGATCCGACCCTCAGCCTAGGAGATGATAGTACCGCCGAACTCGAAGCTTTATTTGGTCATGGAAATGGTGAAAATTGGAGTTCATCAGGAGCCGAATCTGACCTAAAATTTGACGATATCTTTGCCCAAGATGCCGGCGAGGAGACCCCTTCCGAAGCCGCCGCAGACGGGGAAGACTTTAACTTTGAACTCGATTTTGACCTAGAGGCCGAACAAGAGTCTCCCCCTGAGGCGATCGCAGCGAGTGCCGACGACGAGGATCTCAACTTCGACGATCTCGATTTCGGCGATGAATTGACCGAGTCCCCCCCGCAAACCTCCCCTGAATCCCCCTCGCAACCGTTGTCGGATGAGTCAGACGAGTCAGACTTAGGAGAGTTGGAGTTTGATCTAGAAGCCGACACGACCTCTGAGCCAACCCCGGCCTCAGATGATGAGGAGTTCAACTTAGACTTTGACCTCGATGCCTTTACTTTAGATGCCGAAGAGGACTCACAAGCCTCATCGGAGCCCTTAGACAGCAACACCGCTGACGATGACCTAGACTTTGACCTCGATGCCTTTAATTTAGACGCCGAAGAGATGCCCGAAGCGTCCCAGACGGAGTTTGATTCGGAATTTGATTCGGAATTTGATTTGCAGTTTGACCTCGACGATGACGCCAGTCCCGAAGTGTCCCCCCCTGACGAGAGCTTGGATCTCGACCGTGTCACTCTCGACGATTTAGAAGACGTTGACCCCGAGGAAGAACGCTTTGAGGAACTCTCCTTAGATGACTTACTCGGCGAAGATTATAAGGAGATGGGGGACGAGAGAACCGCCGCAGCAACTCACATCGGCGCGGCTTTAGATGAGGAAACATCGGAGGAAACGGACGTTGACTTTGACGACTTTTTTGCAGACGAGGATATCGCCGAGGAGTTGGATGAAGAGTTAGCACAGCAGTCAACAGACGCCGCCGGGGGACCACAAGGGAACGCCCCGACGACAACAGCCGAGACAAACCTAGAGATCAAGCGTGATTTTCCCGAGTTGCAAGTGCTGCTGGGGATTGAGCCGCAATTTTTGGCTGAGGATGGGTTAGACCAATTAGCGGCTTATTTAGATCGCGGCCAGTCTCAGGAAACCGCAACAGAGACAGACGAGGCCGGCGATGACTTTAAGGATCTCGAAGATCTGCTCGATCTCGATGGGAGTGGCAGTTCTGCAACGACGACGAAACCTCCACAAACCGCCAGCAGCCCCCCGACAACCGGGCCGACAACCGGCCGTCCCAGTGCTGGCGGTGGAACGCGAACCAAACGGGCGACGCGCCCGGCTTTTGAACAAACCATGCGGGTTCCCATTAAACAACTGGATAATCTCAGTAACCTGGTTGGGGAACTGGTGGTCAACCGTAATAGTTTGGAACAGGATCAGGAGCGGTTACGGCAGTTTTTGGATAACTTGCTGCATCAAGTCAGTCAACTGACGGAAGTGGGGCAACGGATGCAGGATTTGTATGAACGCACCTTGCTGGAGATGGCGTTGTTGGCTAGTCGCCAACATCGCAAGTCCTTAAGTGCAGCCGAGTCACGGGCGCGAAATTCGAGTGATCCGGGTTTAGTCACTCAAGGACAGGTTCAGTCCCAGAGTCAGCATGAAGATGGGGAATATGATGCCTTGGAAATGGACCGCTTTACGGCGTTCCACGAACAGGCTCAAGATATTATTGAGTTGATTGTTCGGGTGCGGGAGTCGGCGTCAGATATTGAGTTCTTGGTGGATGAAAATGACCAGGTGACTCGCCAATTGCGGCAGATTACGACGCAACTGCAAGAAGGCCTGACGCGATCGCGCATGGTTCCCTTTTCCAACGCCGCCGATCGCCTGCCCCGAGGGGTGCGCGATAATGCCCTCAAGTTCGGGAAGCAGGTTGATTTGCAGGTCGATGGCCGGGACACCCTGATTGACCGGATGATTCTGGAACATTTGACTGACCCCTTGACACATTTGGTAAATAATGCTATAGCCCATGGGATTGAGACCCCCGAAGAACGGCAAGCCAAGGGCAAATCCCCGACGGGCAAAATCACCATTAGCACCTTCCATCAAGGGAACCAAACGATTATTTCTATTGCTGATGATGGGGCGGGGATTGACACGGAAAAAGTCAAAAATAAGGCGATTCAAAAAGGACTGATTACCGCCGCCCAAGCCCAATCCATGAGCAGATTAGATATTTATGATCTGTTGCTGTTGCCTGGATTCAGTACCCGCGATAAAGCCGATGACCTAGCCGGTCGGGGTGTGGGCATGGATGTGGTGAATACTAAACTCAACGAAATTCGTGGGGTGGTCAGCACCGATTCGACCCTCGGCAAAGGGACGACCTTTACCATTCGTCTGCCGTTAACCCTGAGTATTTCTAAGGCCCTTTGTTGTATCAGCGATCGCGCCCCCATTGCCTTCCCGATGGATGGGGTGGGCGAAGTCTTGGATAACCTACCCGTCGATCGCATTGTCAGCGAATCCGATGGCCGGGCCTTTGTCCAATGGCGCGATCGCCAAGTTCCCTATCAGCCGCTGCGGGAGTTGTTTACCTACAATCGCACCTCCCGGCGATCGCAGATGTACGGGGCTAATATGGAGGATGACACGATTTCTGTGGTGATTCTGCGATCGGCCGGCAGTTATCTAGCCATTTCCGTCGATCAAATTGTCGGTGAACAAGAAATCGTCATCAAACAACTCGAAGGCCCCATTCCCAAACCTACCGGCATTACCGGGGCAACAGTGATGGGGGATGGACGTATCGTTCCCATCGCCGATGTCTTGGAATTAATTGATCTGTCCATGGGCCGAGTGCGCCATGACTCGAGTAGTCTCCTCTGGAACGCCGAAGAGTTGGCAGCCCAGGACACCGGCCCAGCCGAGGCGGAGAAAGCCGAACCTCTGGTGTTAATTGTGGACGACTCGATCACCGTGCGCGAGTTGTTATCGATGACCTTCAAGAAGTCGGGGTATCGTGTCGAACAGGCGCGGGATGGACAGGAAGCCTGGGAGAAACTGCGATCAGGCTTACCCTGTGAACTGGTATTCTGCGATATGGAAATGCCTCGCATGAACGGCATGGAACTATTAGAGAGGATGTACCATGACGAGTATCTCTCGGATCTGCCCATTGCCATGTTGACATCACGAACGGCGGAGAAAATGAAACGCAAGGCAGCCGATCTCGGGGCGCGAGGCTATTTCACGAAACCCTATCTCGAAGAAGTGCTACTCGATGCGGCGGCGCGAATGCTGAATGGCGAGGTGTTGATGAGTGCTTCGGAACCGGTTAGTAGTGAATAGAGGCAATAGGGAATAGGGAACAGGGAACAGGGAACAGGGAACAGGGAACAGAAAAGACGTAGGGGCGTGCCACTTGCGGTACGCCTGAGGCAATAGGCAAGAGGCAAGAGGGGGGAACCACGTAGGGGCGTACCCTTGTGGCCGGTGAGCGATCGCCGAACCGTGGTTGCCCTCTTGTGGCCTGCCCTACTGGGGTTCGACGGGTTCTCCGGCGGCTTTCCATCCAGCTACGCTGGGGGGAAAGGATTTGACATTGTCATAGCCGAGGAGTTGCAGACTGGTTAAACCAATGGCCGTTCGATAGCCACTGCTGCAATAGAGAATCACCGGACGATTTTTGGGAATTTGATCGAGGTTCCGACTCAGACTGCGTAGAGGAATATTGATGGCCTGGGGAATATGGCCCCCTGCATATTCCGAAGGTTCGCGGACATCCACAATTAGGGGATTATCGCGTCTGATGACCTGTTTAAGGGCTTGAGTATCTCCGGCCTTGTAATAGTCGGCGGGGATAGAACTTAGAAAGTCATCGATCGCCTCAGAGAGGTCAGCAGAGACATTAACCGAGTCGGCAGACGGGCTGGCTAGGGCCGGAGTCGGGGCGATCGCCAACCAACAGAAACAACACAAAACTAGACTCGAGACAAACCTTGTCATCACTATTCACTATTAACTATTAACTATTAACTACCAACGGGCATATCCCGAGAGGCGAGGACATCAACCCCCGTATCGAGGGCATTGGCTAACACCACATCCCCCATCGAAATCGGGGCCTGAAGGGTCAATTCATGGAGGGCCTGACAGAGATCGCCCATTAACTCCTTGGGAATCGCATCCTGGGTTTTCACCGGCAGCCTGGCCCAGAGTCCATTTTCAATCCGTACCGTGGTGGTCACCATGCGTTTAGGGGCAACATGTTCTTGGCGGGCATAGGCATCGCCACGACGGCAGCTATTGCCTCGTACTTCTACGACTTCCCCCTCAATATCATCGACCTCTAAGCGACAGCCCATGGGACAGCCGATGCAGAGGTAATGGCTGGTTTCTGGCAGTTGTGTTTGTGTAGCAGTGGTCATAATGAGTCCTCCCGATTCGCGGTTTGACTGGGTTACAGGTCTGACAGGTTAGTTGTCCGGGACAATATCAACTTGTAGGCTATCCCCATGAAACTGTTGTAAGAACTTGGGCCGCACTTTGATGTTGACCATTTCAGCCGGAAGAACGTAACGGATTTTCTTTTCGTAGACATCTCCGAGACGCAAGACACAGTTTTCCATAGGCTTACGAACGCGCATATAGACCGTGTGGTCGCGATCGCTCGAAATGGTTTGGGGCACACAGTAGCCGACATTTTCCCCCGGTGTCAGACGGATATTATCGGGGGGCGGTTGTTGGCCTCGGGCGTAGAGTCCGGCGTTACGTCCGGCGAGTTCCGACTCCTGACTAACGAAATCGACTAAGTCGTGAATATGAACCGTATTCCCGCAGGCGAACACCCCATCTTTACTGGTTTCCATGGTACTGGCTACGAGGGGACCACTGGTAATGGGGTCGAAGCGTAGGTTCAACTGACGGGCTAATTCGTTGTCGGGAATCAGGCCAATCGACAGCAACAGGGTATCACAGGGAATCCGCTGACTGCGGCTCATGTCTGGGGTAAAGCCCTCAACAGGCGCGACCGTCACGGCTTCGAGGCGATCGCCCCCATGAATATCGACGACGGTGGTGGACAAATGCAGGGGAATATCGAAGTCATGCAGACATTGCACGATATTGCGGTTCAAGCCATTGGCGTGGGGCATAATCTCATAGACGCCGACCACTTCAACCCCTTCGAGGGTCAATCGTCGGGCCATAATCAAGCCAATATCCCCTGATCCTAAAATGACGGCTCGATTGCCCGGCAACAGGCCCATCAGATTGACAAAGCGTTGGGCCAACCCAGCCGTGAGAACTCCTGAGACGCGGGTTCCGGGGGTGCGAATTGCCCCCCGAGTGCGTTCTCGCGCCCCCATCGCTAACACCACGGCTTTACTGGAAAGAACATTCACCCCGGCGGTTCCGGACATGAGTTTGACGCGGTTGTCTCGGTCTAAATCCAAGACATAGCTATCGGTGGCCAGGTCAATATCCTGTTCTAAGACCTGTTCGAGATAGCGTTGAGCGTATTCGGGGCCGGTGAGTTCTTCTTTGAAGTGATGTAGGCCAAAACCAGGATGGATACATTGCAGTAGCACTCCTCCGGCTTCTTTCTCGCGATCGACCACCAGGACGCGATCGGCGCCGCTTTCTTTGGCCCCGATCGCCGCTCCCATTCCCGCCGGGCCACCGCCGACAACAACTACGTCATAGTCAGGTTTTAGATGTTGGGGATTGGTAATTAGCATGATGTGGAAACCTCTTCTTGTCGGGGACGGGCCACCCAGGAGTCGCCGCCACGTTTAGTAATGGCGGTGAGGGGAAGGTCGAGTTCTTCGCTGAGAAGCTGCATACAGCGTCCGGTACAGAATCCTCCCTGACAGCGTCCCATGCCGGCGCGGGTGCGGAATTTGATGCCATCGAGGGTGCTGGCCCCGCGACGAATGGCATCTCGGATCTCGCCTTCGCTGATAAATTCACAGCGACAGACGATGCGTCCATAACTGGGGTCTTTTTCGGCCAGTGCGATTTGTTCTTCCGTCGAGAGACTGGCGAAATGAATGGGTTTGGGGATGGTGGGGATGAAGTCGTCTTTGGGGGTGAGGGATAAGCCTTCGTCCCGCAGTATCTCGACGAGGAGGGTGGCGATCGCCGGGGCTGCTGTCAGTCCAGGGGATTGGATGCCGGCCACATTGATGAATCCTGGTTTGGCGGTGGGGCCGATGATGAAGTCTTCGCTGCCGGTGACGGCCCGCAAGCCAGCAAATTCGGCGATGCAGTCGCGGGGGCTAATTCCTGGAACGACCTGGGTCACGGTGTTGAAGACTTGTTGACCCCCCTCGGCGGTGGTGGTGAGGTCTTCTTTGCTGTCTACGTATTCGGCGGTGGGACCCACCATGAGGGTTCCGTCATAGGTAGGAATGACGAGGATGCCTTTGGAGACGGGGGTGGGACAGGGGAAAATGACGCGCTTGACAAAACCGTTGAGGCGTTTGTCGAGGAGGTATTCTTCGCCTTTGCGGGGACGAATGGAGAAGGTCGCGACTCCGGCCATTTCAGCAATTTGGTCGGCGTAGAGTCCGGCGGCGTTGAGGATGAAGCGCCCTTGTAGGGGCGTACCCTTGGGGTCGCCCTCGTTGGCGGTGGTGACGCGCCAGTGGTCTCCGTCTTGTTCGATGGCGGTGACGCGGCGATCGCACTTGATGTCAACACCATTGCGGGCGGCACTTTCGGCCAGTCCGAAACAGGCTTCGTAGGGGTTAATGACGCCGGTGGTAGGGGCGTAGAGGGCGGCGATCGCATCCTCACTAATTTGGGGTTCTTCGGCCTGAATGCGGGCCTTGTCCCACAGTTCTAAGCCGGGAACCCCTTTGCGCTTGCCGTAGTCTTGCAGTTTTTCCAGGGTTGGCAGTTGGTCTTCGTCCATGGCGACGGTGAGTTCGCCAATGCGCTTAAAGCCAAATCCTAATTCATCGCAGAGGGTATCCCATTGTTGGTTTCCCTCCCATTCGAGTTGTCCTTTGAGGGTGTCTGGGGGACCGTGATGGCCGCCGTGAATGATGCCGCTATTGGCTTTGCTGGTTCCAAAGCCGACTTCTCCTTCTTTTTCGATTAGGGCCGTGGTGATGGCATAGCGACTGAGTTCGCGGGCAATGGTGCAGCCAATTACACCGCCGCCAATAATTATTACGTCGTACAGCATGGCGAACCTTGTAGCAGTGGGCAGTGGGCAGTTAATAGTTAATAGTTAATAGTGAATAGTTAATAGTTATTAACTATTAAGTTTGGGAATGTTAGGAGTGATAGCTTGACAAAAGTTTTATCGTATGATACGGAACTTTTGCGAAATCGAGTTTTGGCTTTTCAAACCGGTGAGTAAGCGGGTTAACAACGGCCAAAACCATCGATATCAACTCATATTTTCAGTATAACGATCAAGTTTTGCTGGATTACCGCTGAACCCTTAAATTGTTGTGAATCTTTGTAGTTGACGTGAGATTCCGAGAGCGATCGCGATCGCAATTGAGGCGATCGCCTCTATGGACAACTCAGTCTCTCCATCTCAATCGATGATCGCCAAACGCCGTCGTCGTTGAGCGAGTTCAGCGGCTAAGGCGATCGCCGCCAGGGTACTCGTCGTGCGAGCCAAGCCTCGGCCGGCAATATCAAAGGCCGTTCCATGATCGGGGGAGGTGCGGACGAAGGGCAGGCCAATGGTGGTATTGACGGCTAAATCAAAGGCCATCAGCTTAACCGGAATCAACCCTTGATCGTGATACAACGCCAGATACGCGTCGGACACTGGCACCTCAGCGGTTTCAAACCAAGCTCGTCCTGGATTCACCCAGAGGGTATCTGGGGGAGTCAGTCCCCGCAACTTGACCCCAGGGCGTTTTTGCCGTTCAGCGTCCAACCAAGGAGAGAGGCGATCAATTTCCTCCCGTCCCAGTTCTCCGGCTTCGCCGCTGTGGGGATTGAGTCCCGAAATAGCGATATCGGGGGCCGCAATGCCAAAATCTCGTTGCAGAGACTCCACCAGCAAATCGAGTTTCCAGGTCAATAACTCCGGGGTGAGAGCTTGGGGAACCGCCTCTAGGGGAATGTGGCTGGTGGCCAGAAGCGATCGCAACGTCCAACCCGTATGAGGCGATCGCCCCACGAACATCATACCCACGCGATCGCAGCCGGCCCCCTGAGCCAAACATTCCGTCTGTCCGGGATAGAGATGGCCCGCTTGATGCCAAAGAGACTTGGCAATGGGCGAGGTGACAATCCCGTCAAACTCCCCGGCCTGAGTTCGAGCAATCGCCTCTTGTAGATAGGCAAAACTCGCATCACCTGTGGCCGCCGTTCCCTGGCCAGGATGAACTGGCTCAGGATCAATGTCAATATCAATCAATTTCAGGTCTTGAGGATCGCGAAGGGGTTGACAGCGATCGCTCCAGCCAGTCACCTCACACGTCTTCCTCAGCCGCTGATAGGTATCCTGCAACACCCGCCGGCTACCAATGACTGTAATATCTAAAACCGGGAGATGCTCATCGGACAAAGCCTTAAGGACAATTTCTGGGCCAATTCCAGCGGGATCTCCGAGGGTCAGAGCAAGACGAGGTAAGGACATGGGGAAGAAGGCAAAAGGCAACAGGCAACAGGCAACAGGCAACAGGCAACAGGCAGAACCCACCCTGAAAATAGCTGGCTTGAGGGGGATTTTAGCCTGAGGTTTTCCTGGCCGAAACCAGAAACACGGCAAAAGTGGTAGAATCCGGGTGAGTTACGAGTCCTGAACCTCGTTTCAGCCAACCTTATCAAACTAGATTGAGAGCACAACTTATGAGCGGAGAAATTTTCAACGCAGCCATTCTTTCATCCACCCTAATTTTAGTAGGTCTCAGCCTAGGCTTCCTGCTTCTGAAAATTGAAGGTGGGGAAGAGGCTTAAGGCATCTCAACCATGGGTAGGGGAGGAACACCCTTTCCTTACCCGTGACTTACCCGTGTTCGGACTCATCGAGATGTTCGGCAACCTCATGATACAGAGTTGCCACATGGTCGTCTTGGAGATAGTAAAAAACATTACGTCCCTGGCGACGATAGCCCACAATGCGATGGGCGCGGAGGGTTCGCAGTTGATGGGACACCGCTGACTCGCTCATATTGACCACGGCGGCGAGGTCACAAACACATTGATCTCCCTGAGATAAGACCGAGAGAATCCGCAGCCGGTTGGGGTCGCCAAGACAGCTAAAAAAGGCTGCCATCTGCTGTGCTTTGTCCACATCAAGCAGGCGCGATCGCCGCGATCGCACCTCCGTCAAGTCCACCGGATGGCGAACCGAACAATGGGGTGACTGAGTGTTGGCCTGAGTGTTGGCCTGAGTGTGCTGAAGTTCATCCATAATTACCTCCAGTCTAGCGCAAAGAGACCCCCATCCCTAGCCAGACACCCCTAAATCGATCATTTGGACACCGTGAACCCCAGCCAAATTTTGCCGGTCAGCCCCCTAACTCGCCGGCGAAACTCGCCAGCAAATATGAGAATGTTGCGGTGGTGTCGTTAATATATGTTAACATTTCTGACAAGTTAGAGTCTGCCCAGTCTGTCGTCTTGTCTCGATCCTGATTGCGCTGGGAGTTGTATCAGGAGGAGCGACTGTCGTTACTGAGATCCCCTTCAATGACCCCCACCTGGCATTGGCCGAGGTGGGGGAGTGACCGGAGATAACCCGGTCGTAGCTGCGAATCGGCCATTGAGGTGCATACGGCAACACGTCCGGTTGCTTCTCTAAATCGGATTA
>HotLOscill_hetero_coDRAFT_1000260_pt1 | contig 28511 bp, 23 predicted proteins | sample HotLakmetagenome_2_FD_10650 | JGI IMG/M metagenome (IMG submission 10650)
CCGCCCTCGGTGGCGAAATTAGCGGCGACTCCGCCTCCCCAGCAGCCGGTTCCCACTCCCGAGTTGATTGTTCCCACCCATACCCTGGCCGTAGGTCGTCCAGCCTTGATTCGGGTACGACTGAAGCAGACACCGCAGCGAGTGTATGTGAAACTCTGGATTCACGATCGCCAAAACCAGCTTCTCCTCGATGGTCCCCGTTGGCTGACAGACTTCTTTCCCGTGGACGATGGCCTCCTCGAATCGATGATTCGTTTAACGATTCCCCAGGGCGGTGTGGAATTACAATTTGAGGCCATCGCCGTTGACATGGATTATGAGCGAGAGAGTTATAAGGTGGCGATCGCCCGTCGCGTCTCTCCCCCAGGCCTCCCTAGTTTGCCCCTGAGCAGCAAACCTGACCCCCAAAGTCCCTGATGCCACAAAAAGACCCCCTTACCATAAGAGGGTCTTTTTGTCAATACTTTAATTGGCTTGAGGTTCAATCAAGCCTAGCGTCGCTTACATAGCCGAGCCAACGCCTACATAGGCTCCGTAGAAAAAGAGGCCGACCACAGCTAAAATGCCCATTCCGGCGACCGTAGCCACGATCCAGAGGGGGATTCTTGCATCTCCAGACATAATTGAAGTCTCCTGTTTGACGTGATGTAATGTAACAGATGAAACCACTAGATCCCACCTGGGACTCTAGTTAAAGAAGTAACTCGAAAACAATATACCCAGCACAAAAATTAGAAGCAAACCCAAGTACAGGGACGTACGGTTGAGTTCAACAGGCTGGCGGTTCGGGTTCTTTTGACGAGTTGGCATTGTGAGATCCTAACGTTGGATGAACTGCATCGCGGCGATCGCGCCGAGAAAGAACACTGAAGGAACTGCCAAAGTATGAACAGCAACCCAGCGAATTGTAAAAATGGGATAGGTAACGGGTTCAGACGGGGAACGATTTGTCATGGTAAAAAACCTCTCGTTAAAAAATCAGGAACTCAGTTATTTGATGAACTGTTCAATTTGCTTGCGGCCTTCAAAGCGATCCGAGACGATCGGCAATTCCAGCCGTTGTTTGGTGTAGTACTCATCGGGACGAGGCGTTCCGAACGCATCGTAAGCCAAACCAGTACTCACAAAAAACCAACCCGCAATAAAGAGCATCGGGATGGTGACCGCATGAATCAGCCAATAGCGGACACTGGTAATAATGTCTGAAAACGGGCGTTCTCCAGTTGTACCTGCCATGTTTATTAAAATCCTCCTCTCGACAGTGTTAGAATCTACGATCTATGATACAAAAACAACGATACACCTACAAGCAACCGCACCCACCAATCATGAGAACGGTTGCACATCGGGATCATGTTAGGTCTTGGCTGGGGTTATAGCGAAGCAACGTTCCTCGTTGTCCCAGAACGAATCCGAGATCCGGTTGGATAAACTTCACCCGGTTGAAATTCGAGGGGACTTTTTCCACCTGACGATCTTTGAGCCAGGTTTCACCCCCATCGTTACTATAGAGCAAGTTGGCACTTCCTCCGACGAGCCAAACATCATTGGGGGTTTGATAGGCCAAATCCAACAGTCCCCAACTTGTCGATAACTCAGGATACTCAGGCTCGTCCCAGGCTTCGGGATCTTCAGCATCCCCGAACTGAAGCATCCCACCCCGGCCTAACACCCAAAGATTGCCGTCAGGGGTGAACCCCATATTTTGCAATCGTCTGGCACTGTGACGGTTAAACGGCTGCCAAGTTTGGTTTTCATTATCCCAGACCGAATAGAAGTTACCTCGCGACGACACCGCCACATAACGTCCATCAGCCGAACGGGAAATATTGCGAAAGACCCCCAAGGCTTCCTCCACCAATCCTTTCCAATTTTGCGCATCATTGGTGGTGCGATAAATCGCGCCAACGTTGGTGGTCATCTCCGCTGAATGGGGACCCGTGGCCACAATCGTACGGGGACTTCCGGGTAACTGATCACTTAACGGGACTCGTTCCCAGCGATCGCCGCCATCGGTCGTATGAAGTAAAATCGCCGGTTCCCCAACAATCCAACCCTCATTCCCATAAAAACTAACCGAATTAAACGTGACCGACTCACCCCCCAAATCCAGAGAACGAGCCGTCCAAGTCTGGCCCTTATCCGTCGTTTCAAACAGACTTCCCTTGTTCCCCACCAACCAGCCTCGGGACAAATCATCCGTAAAGGCCACATCAGCAAATGTCGCTTCCGTTGGCAGAGATTCGACTACCCAGGGGTTAACCTCCAAAGAGGGAGTGTACTTACAGCCGGCCAGCAAAAAGACCACCGCGATCACCATCGCGATTGATTTCAAACGGTGTAGCATAGCGTTCATCGTCGTCGCAGTTGGTTCAATAATCACAAGTACTCATGCACAATTTAGCCGAGGCCATAGAGACTCAACATAAACAGAACCCCTAAGCCTAAGCCGCCAAAAATCAATAAGGTTTTTTGCGTCGGTGTCAGCGTATTGACCCCAAAACCATAGGAAAAGTTCTCCTTAAAGGACACCGCCAGGAATCGTGAATCTCCGCAAACGGCGTTCCGGCCGGCACATTCCCGTTATCATCGCCGAGTTGCGGCTCATAGACATAGCCGCAAGCGAGGCATTCATAGCGATCGCGCTCTGGGGGAGACGCTTGTTGCTCCGTTTGCTCCGTTTGCTCCGTTTGCGCCTCCTGTTCAGGTTGCCGCTCGTTGGACTCTTGAGTATCCATGACTTCGCACTTGCAAGGGGTTCTATCAGCTAACGTGAATCAGCCAAGTCTTAAAAATCTGTTAATTATTATGACATAGATTAAGTCCATCACCGAATCCCCTCGAAACCTATTTGGCGAAGAATCGCCGCTAAGCCTTATAGCATAAGGACTAGAGCTGAAGCCTTTTATCTCAACCCCTTAAGTCCTTCCCGGCCAACTGCCCCCAAGTTTCTCAGAATTGCCGTCAGACTCAGGTTCGAGGCAGCCGTCGGCACACCGTCATTCCGACGCGATCGCCCTCGGCCCGACTCAGCGAGCGGTAACATAAAGGCTAGACAACCCCATACCTGCCAGCTAATATCGACTCTTTTAGTCAACTCAACCCATCTATGACTTACTGCTTAGGGATTATCAACCGCGACGGACTTATTTTTGGCGCCGACTCTCGCACCAATGCCGGAGTCGATTATATTTCTACCTATCAGAAACTCTTTGACTTTTGCGTCCCCGGCGATCGCACCATCGTCCTCTGTACCAGTGGCAATCTCTCCATCACCCAGACCGTGATGAACCATCTGCGGCAAGACATCAAACAAAACAAAGACCCTAACCTCCACACCCTACCCAACTTCTACGACGTCGCCCGCTATATCGGCAACACCCTGCGCAACATCCAAGAGATCGATCGCCCCTGGCTCGAACGGGATAAAATCGACTTTCAATGTAATATCCTTGTCGGCGGCCAAATCCAGGGAGAAGACCCCCAGCTGTTCCGCATCTACTCCCAAGGCAACTTCATCCAAGCCACCCCCGAAACCCCCTTCCTACAAATCGGCGAAACCAAATACGGCAAACCCATCCTCGATCGCGTCCTCCACTACGATACCCCCCTCGACCTAGCCGTCAAAGCCGCCGTTCTCTCCATCGACTCCACCATGAAATCCAACATCTCCGTTGGCCCTCCCCTCAACGTTCTCATGTACCAACGCGATCACTTCGAGATTCACCACCGGCTGCGACTACGACTCGGAAGTCCCTACCTGGCCACCATTCGCCGCTATTGGGAAGAATCCGTCCGCAAAACCTTTGAAGAGATGCCCGACATCGAATGGCAAGATGACGTTGGCGCCAACAAACAAGAAGTGTTAATTGACTAACACCGTCCCCGTTGCCCCAAGCCTGTGACGACCCTCCCTCTTCTCCATTATGACTGCCAGCACCGACTTTCTCCGTCAACTCAACCCCTCTCAACGTACCGCCGTCCAACACCACCAAGGGCCGTTACTGGTAGTCGCCGGGGCCGGTTCAGGCAAAACTCGCGCCCTCACCTACCGCGTCGCCAACCTCATTCTTAAACATCGGGTTGACCCAGAACAGATTTTGGCCGTTACCTTCACCAACAAAGCCGCCAAAGAAATGAAAGCGCGGGTAGAAACCCTTTTTGCCCAAAACCTGGCCGCCCAAACTCATCACAAAGCCCTCGAAGCCCTAGATTTAGCCGCACAAACCCAACTGCGATCGCGAGTGTGGCGCACCTACATCAAACCCCTGTGGATTGGTACCTTCCATAGCCTCTGCGGCAAAATCCTCCGCTTTGACATCAACAAATACCGAGACGAAAACGGGCGACAATGGACCCGGTCCTTCACCATCTTCGACGAATCCGACGTTCACCCCCTCGTCAAAGACATCGTCGTCAACCAACTCAACCTCGACGATCGCAAATTCAACCCCAAAACCGTCCGCTACGCCATCAGCAACGCCAAAAACAAAGGTTGGTCCCCCGCCGACGTCGAACGTAACGACCCTAACTATCGCGGTCGTACCATCGCCGAAGTTTACCGCACCTATCAAGACCAACTGGCCGCCAACAACGCCCTCGACTTCGACGATCTCATCCGCGTTCCCGTCGAACTGTTCCAACAAAACCCCGATGTCTTGCAATACTGGCATGATAAATTCCGCCATATCCTCGTTGACGAATACCAAGACACCAATCGCACCCAGTACAACCTAATTCGTTTGTTGGCCAGCAACGGTCAACATCCCCAAGACTTTGACGATTGGTCCAAACGGTCCGTCTTCGTCGTCGGCGACGTTGACCAATCTATCTATAGTTTTCGCATGGCCGACTTCACCATTCTCCTGGACTTTCAGCAGGATTTTGGCGACGGCTTAGATGACGAGTTCACCCAAACCATGGTCAAACTCGAAGAGAACTATCGCTCGACTCAGACCATCCTAGAAGTGGCCAACAGTCTCATTGAACGCAACACCGAGCGCATCGAGAAAGTGCTGCGGCCCACCCGAGGCGAGGGAGAGCCAATTTGTATCTACCGGGCCGACGACGAACGGGAAGAAGCCGACTTTGTGGCCTCGCAAATAGCCGCCTTGATGCGAGAAAACCCTGAACTCAACTGGGGGGACTTCGCCATCCTCTACCGCACCAACGCCCAATCCCGCAGTTTTGAAGATATCCTGTTGCAGCGTAATATCCCCTCTCAGGTCATTGGCGGCCTGCGCTTTTACGATCGCCGCGAAATCAAAGACGTGATAGCATACTTGCGCGTAATTGTCAACCCTGCCGATAGCGTCAGTCTCAAACGAGTCATTAACGTTCCCAAACGGGGCATCGGCAAAACCACCCTAGGCAAAATCGATGCCGTGGCCCAACAACTCAATGTTCCCTTCTGGGACATCATCAGCGACGAAACCTCCATTCGCACCGTCGCTGGTTCTCGGGCCAAGCGCATCCTCGAATTTGTGCAACTCATCCAACGCCAACAAGCCGTCGTCGATAGTGCCGACGCCACCGATATTTTTACCGCCGTCATCGAGGAATCTGGCTATATCGAAGCCCTGAAACAAGAGGGAACCGAGGAGGCCGAAAACCGCCGTCAGAACGTCGAAGAACTCTACAACGCCCTGGTTCAATATGGCGAGGAGAGCGAAGATACCTCCCTGAGCGGCTTTCTCGCCAGTGCTTCTTTGGCCTCAGACCTTGATAATCTCGATGACGACGATAGTGCCGTATCTCTGATGACCCTGCATTCAGCCAAGGGGCTAGAATTTCCCGTCGTCTTTGTAGTAGGGATGGAAGACGGACTCTTTCCCAACTATCGTAGCCAACAAGATCCCCGCGCCCTCGAAGAAGAACGGCGACTCTGTTATGTGGGGATTACCCGCGCCCAAGAACAACTGTTTCTCTCCCACGCCCTCAGTCGTCGTCTGTGGGGACAAATTCAAACCGCTGCCCCATCTCAGTTTTTAGGGGAACTTCCCCGCGAGTTCATTAAAGGCAATACCCAGCCGCGAAACCGCGTCGCCGCCAAGGGTAAGGGGTACGCCTCCTCTAATCATGCCCAACTGACGCAAGACTGGAAGGTGGGCGATCGCGTCGTTCATGATCACTTTGGCATGGGGGAAGTCTCGATGATCTTCGGCAACGCCCCCAAACTCTCCTTAGCGGTGAAGTTTGCCCGAGGGGGTCAGAAAATCATCGATCCTAAACATGAGCCGATGCAACGACTGTGATGATTGAAGTTCCAAGATGGGGCGATCGCCTGGGACAATCCCCATTAAAATCAGAAGGTTAGACCAGACGAGATAGAGAACCCATGCTGAGGCGGATCGTACAGGGGATCATTAACTTTTTCCGAGGTTTATTTGGCGCAACCGCCCCCCAGGAATCAGTCACACCTCCCCCGTCGTCATTGAGCGACACGGAATATGAATACTACTTCCTGCAACTGCTCGATGGCGTTAGTCAAGGTTGGAGTGGGGTTAAAGTAGAGCGTTTCTTCGACGTGTTGAGCGATCGCGCCAGCGATGAACAGTGGATTGCTTGGTTGCACCGCTTCGGCAACGCTCGCTTACTCGACGATCGCCCCCAAGGAGAACTCGGCCAAAAACTCGTCGCCCTCAGTCAAAGCAGTTCCCGACATATCGCCACCCTGGCCGGCGAAATCGGGCGCAAACTCTGCGATCAGGCTAATGTCTCCGCTACCCCACCCACCCCAGAACCCGTCTCAGAACCCGTCCCAGACCCCGAACCTGAGGAACCTGAGACCCAGACTCAATCAGACTCCCTAGCCAGCAGCGAGGAACAGGATGCCGAAGCCAAACGCTGGATGCAACTTGGCATCGAACAACTCGATCAAGAGAACAACGAAGCGGCCTTACTGGCCTTCGATCGCGTCCTTCTCACCGATCCTGAGAACCTACAGGCCCTCATTTATCGCGGTGATGCCCTAGCCGAACTCAAACGCTTCCGCGAAGCCCTGGCCCTGTATCAGCAAGCCGTGGAACTCAACCCCAACTCCGCCGAAGCCTGGAGTCATCTCGGGGATCTGCAACATGAAATGAAACGACCTCAAGCGGCCTTAGAGAGTTGGGATAAAGCCCTGGCCATCAATCCCCAAGATATCCAAACCTGGATTCACCGAGGGGTAGTCTTGGGCTTACAACTCAAACGGTGGGATGAAGCCCTCGCCACTTGGGACAAAGCCTTAGAACTCGATCGCCATGATTCAGATCTTTGGTTTCGTCGGGGTGTCGCTTTAGCGAGTTTAGAACGCTGGCAAGAGGCCATTGACAGTTGGGATACGGCTTTAGAACTCAATCCCTATTTCCGAGATGCTTGGATTAATAAAGGAGTGGCCCTACAGAAGTTAGGCCGCTATGAGGAGGCGATCGAAGCCAATAATCGGGCCTTGGGGTTAGAGCGAGGCCAGCAACAGCCAACGGTGGCTTCGGGGGATCTCAAGGCCTCGGTGGTCGAACCCGATGCCAATCGCCCCCGTGATGCCGCCAGTGATGCCCAAGATGCCCAACAGCTCTATCAGAAAGCCCAGGAACAGGCCCAGGCCCAGAATTATCATGCGGCCTTACGGTTTCTCGAACGGGCCTTAGCCCTCAATCCCGACGATGCCCGTCTCTGGCGAGAACGAAGTTTGAATTATCAGGCTCTCGAAGACTTTGAGGCAGTGATTACGGCCTGCGATCGCCTCCTTGAACTCGATGGCGAGGATCTGCAAGGCTATCGGCTGCGAGCAAAAGCCCTGCAACAGCTTCATCGGTGGGAAGAGGCCAATCAAACCTGGGATGCCATTGTTGAACGTCAGCCTGATGATCGCGAGGCCTGGATGAATAAGGGCATCGTGTTGCAAAAATTAGGCCGCTACGCTGAAGCCATTGAGGCCAACAAACGAGCCATTTAGCAAAGTCCGCAAGAATCCTCCGCTTCAAATCTTGGATTGAAGCGCGAGATCAATTGCGGGAGTCACCTATAGTATAGTGTTCATAGTGAATCCAATTAGCCCTAATGCGTCAAGTCGTCAAGGTTAGGCTAGATCCAAATCAGCAGCAGAAGCAATTGCTCGAACAATCCTTCGGCAATTGTCGATGGCTGTGGAACCAGGGTCTGAACTTGATGAACCAAACCGATAAAGAGACTGGGAAAGGACTGTCAAGTTACGACATCAAGAAAAAGATTCCCCGTCTCAAACAAGAGTATGACTGGCTCACGCTGACCTACTCCCAATGTCTTCAACCGGTTTGCCTGAATCTGGGAACGGCTTTGAACAACTTTTTTGAGAAAAGAGCCAGGTCTCCACGGTTCAAGTCCAAACGGGGTAAGCAGTCCATCCAGTATCCGCAAAACGTCAAGGTCTTGGAGAACGCCTTGAAGCTGCCAAAGATTGGGGAGGTTAAGGCGGTTCTTCATCGACCCATAGAGGGTAAGGTCAAAACGGTCACCGTGAGCAAAAATCGCTGTGACCAATATTTTGCTTCGATTCTCTTGGAAAATGGAAAAACCAATCCTGACGCATCTGCTGACGGGAAAGCTCTCGGTGTTGACCTGGGATTAAACCATTTCGCTGTCACCTCCGATGGGTCTAAGTTTGAGAACCCAAGATGGATGGCTAAACATGAGCAAAACTTGAAACGCAAGCAACAACAATTATCCAGAAAACAAAAGGGGAGTCAGAACCGTGATAAGGCACGCAAAAAGCTAGCTAAAGTCCATAACAAAGTGGCACGTTGCCGGGAGGATTTCTTACACAAGCTATCGCGTCGGATAGTCGATGAAAACCAAGTCATTTGTGTAGAAAACCTCAATTGGGGGATGTTTTTGACGATGCTGAAGTACAAAGCTGAGCAAGACGGGAAAATCTACATTGAAGTCGATCGCTTCTTCCCGAGCTCCAAGACCTGCAACGTTTGTTTGCATCAAATCAATCGCCTGCCACTCGATGTCAGGTATTGGACTTGTTCCCACTGTCGAACCCACCACGACCGAGACATCAATGCCGCCATCAACCTCCGAGAAGAGGGACTACGACTCTTGACCTGCGGGACGCGGGGCAAAGCCTACTGTCCAGATGTAAGACCTAACCCTAGAGGACGCAAGACATCTACGGTTGGGCAATCTGTTGGGTAGGAAGCCGCTATTGCCATCTCTGATTCAATAGCGGTAGTTCACCTTGGCGCGGCGATCGCCTAGAGGCTAGGGTATTAGGCAACAGTGAGCCATATTATCAGGTTGCCCTAGATTTCAGCGACAATGGTGCGCCTGTGGCCAGTTGTACCTGTCCCTACGATTGGGGGGGATGGTGCAAACATCAAGTGGCGGCGGCGTTAACGGTGTTACATCACGCCTCAGATATTCCCCAACGTCCCCCCCTCGACGACCTACTGAAGCAACTAGCCCCCAGTCAACGAGAACCACTCATCTATTATCTGGTGGACCAAGAACCGCATCTGCTTGAGTTGATTGAGAGTTTTGTCCGCGAACCGGACGAAGCCTTATTATGTTCGTCATCTTCTAACCTCTCACCACCGGATATCCGGTCCTATCGAGGCCGGTTGCAAGACCTATTAGAAGATACCTTAAGAGAGGTCAGCCAAGGGTATGTAGAAGAAGATATCTTAACTGAACCACTTCTTGACCTGTTAGCAGAGGTTTCGCCCTATCTGGAGATGGGTGAGTTCCAGGCGGCGAGTCAACTGCTTGAAACGATTACCCAGGAATATGTTGAGGCCTATGACGAGTTGGCAAACTTGGGTTCTGAAAGTCCAAACTTTGAGCGAAGCCTAGATGAGTTGTGGGTTGAGGTCGTTCTCTTTTTGGGGACTGAGTTGAGTCCTACGATTCAATCGGAGTTGAAGCTGTGGTCCAGTTATTTCGATGAGGGGTTGGGGTTGACGAATGCGGCCTTGCGTCAGATATCACGTCATTCATCCAACGAGTCTGTAGATTAGGCACAGGCCGGAATCACATAATACTTTTATAGCCAAATATCCATCAAAATAGTTGGCTATCAATTCACGGTTTTCAAACCATGACCTAGAGGAGATGGAAACCGCCGTCACTTTTTTACCATTTCTTTACATTGTAACGTATTATTAAGTTACGTAATGTGCCTCAAACTAAAGCTGGGCAATAGTTACAGGCGATTTTAGCCATTTACAAGAGATATTTCTAAATACAATCTTCACATTTCACTGGTCTAATGACGGGTGAAGGTTCAATACCGGTTGCCACCCATATAATAGGCAGCCTCATCAATCCGCCCTAGAGTTTAGTGGGCGGCCGTTTAAATCGGCTCTGTCTTCAATAAAGAGCCAGTTTTTTGAAAACGTTTATCCAACAGGCTTGTTATGCTTAGCCCGAAATGAGTTCGGGCTTATTTTTTTGCTCGGTTTTTCTGATCAATAGTCCGGACATTTTTCCGTGCGAGCGCTGAAACCCCTATTTTCTCGTTGGCTTAACGATCTTGAGAGGTGTCTGAAACTCGCATTCTCTCGTTGTCAATCCAAAACTGTCCCGAGTGTTGCTATGTTTGATGACTCTTCTAAGATTTTGTATTGGTGAGGCTAGGTAATTGGTATTGTTCAAGAATTGCAGCATTTTCAATTTGATTTCGAAATAAATCCAGCATATCAACGACTTGCGCTTGAAGCTCCATATAATAGTCTCCATCAATGCTTAAGTATTCTCCATGGGCAATTTTATTTCGGGATTGCAAGAGTTTTTCATCAATCAATTTGTCTTTGCTAGAATAGGGAATAAAATCTAACCCGAGCGTCAAAATTATTTCTCTTAATACTGCTGAAGACAAATTTGAGGATGTCGAAATACCATCCTTAGGCAGTTTAGCTCTTTGAGACAACTCAGATATAAAAAAATTACAAACTTGAATATAAACTGAGGCTTTATTCGTTTCGTTAACCGCTTGCAATTTATCTTTCATCGCAAAGGCTAGAAAATTATGAGACAGTTCACCATATTTAAGTTTCCTAATGCGTACATAGTTAAGATAAGCATTGGCAGCGAACTTCACAAATCCCTCCCAATGAGAGTCTAAAAGACAGATAGCACTACGAACGAAAACTTTATGCCGGGAAGGGGGAATGTCCTGACTTTTGACTAAAGATTTAATTTGCGCAAGTTCTTTCTTCCGCCAGGCTAAATCATTCGATAATTGATCACTGAGATCTTCAGGGGTTCTAATGCTCATTATGGAGAGAAAACCTCCCGCCCTAATTTAATAAGATGGGGCAAACGTCGAGTTGCATTAACTCCTGCACCTGACCACTTTTGATATATCTCATGAGTCCAAATTGATTTTATTTTATTGCTCACCTGAGAGGCGTGAATCGGATTCTGATAATGATAGCCAATTCCCAAGGCAATAACTTCATAGGCAGACAGCAAAAATCCTCCTAAGAATCGATCATCTTCAGGTCTATATCGTTTAAAACTATTCTCTCCTAAAGTTTGATTGAGCAGGTTAAATGTGACATCAAAGGCCTGTTCGATTTTCTGGGAATCCCAATTTGGATCATTTGCCTTATCTCGTACACTGGAGGTCAAAAAATCACTGACATCTCCCTTCAAATTAGGAAGTTCTTGTTCATCTTTATCAAAAAGTAGCATAAATCGTAAGACTAGCTCCATGTCATACTGCTCTTCATAGAGGCGATCGCTCAAGGCAATACAGTTCTTAAATACTGAGCGGTTTGCTAGAGAACGCATCAACTCATATAAATTTTTGTTGAGCATTAAAACGATACAATTTCTAACTTCTTGAGGTGTTGCAATCGAGCCTCCTGTATTGAGTCGCTGAAACAACTCGTACTTGACCATGCGATCGCTCTCTTTTTCAACAATATTCACAGTTATTCTAGCTCGCTTTATCAGCAAGCGCTGCGCCATGGTTAACGAGTTTTCTGTATCCGTTTCATCATTCCATTTCTTACCTTTCAAGGAGGGTAAATAAACAGTTTCTTGTAGCTCAGAAAAACCTGTTGGGTTCTCGTATTGTTGCTTATTTTTACCATCATGACTCCCCAGAACTCCAACAAACTCATAAATTGTCGAGAGTCGTTGTAGACCATCTACTACATCCCAAACTCCATCTTCTCTTTGGTTGACAAAAATAGGAGGGATTGGAATCCCTAGAATAATTGACTCAACAAAGGTTGATTTTTGATACTTTGTCCAGCGAAAGAAGCGCTGAAAATCAGGATGAATTTCAAGTTCATTACTCTGGTATAGATTGATTAGCTCTCCAATGGACATCGAGTAGCTATCAGTTTTTATTTCTTTTCTAGTTTTGTCAATTTCTTCTTGTAGAGACATAAAAGTTAACTTACATAATACAGAAGCTTAACAAATATTAAGCCCATTTAGACAGCAGGAACACCCCACTCCCAGACTATAAACAGCCCTGCGTTAGAATGTCAAGTTTCGCTAACGAACCGCCTGCACCTCAATCTCCCGTTCGAGAGACACAATCACCTCACCATCCCGACGTAATTCATACTCCCCACGCCAAGTTCCCGGCAAAATTGGCCGCTGGTTTGTGTTGCGTTTACCGACACCGTTATACCAATTCAGGTTCGATTGGTCTGCGGTCTGTTCATAGTCCGTAATCACCGTTCCTTCGGGGTCAAGGAGTCGGAAATGTTCCACATCTCCCTCTAAAATCCCATAGCCGTGCACCCAGAAATAGATTAAGGGAATGTCATCCGACAGATTAACATCTGTGAAATCACCCCGCCAGAGACGGTCGAGAGAGAGGTCTTCAGCGGCAAAACCGGCACTTAAAATGCCCGTAGGTTCGTAGCCGATAGGGTCTTCCCAGAGAGGACGACGTTCTAAATTACACCCCGTCTCATCGGTTACACCGACAAAGGGGTCGATGACCTCGCCTTGATAGCGAACGGTGATATGGACATGGGGAAAAGTGGTTTTCCCAGAGAGGCCGACTAACCCCAAGGTCTCACCCTGGGCCACCTGCTGGCCAGATTCGACAACAATGCTATTTTGCTTGAGATGACAGTATTGAGTTTCCCAGCCATCGCCATGGTCCATCACTAAACCATTGCCACATTCACGGCCTTGTTCCTCAACGGCGGCGATATCCTCAGGGGTTCTCAGGCGGCGGTCTGGTTCCCCATCCCGTAAGCGTAAGACGGTTCCATCGGCGGCGGCGATGACGGCCACTCCCTGATTCATGGCCACTTCGTTGGGAATGGCGAAATCCGTCCCCTTATGTGTGTCATAGGTTTGGCGGCCACAGGCGAAGTCTTGGGCGTTGTCGCTAGGGTCTCGGTCAACGTAGAGAAGGGTGAAACAGTCTTCGCCAAGGGTGCAATCGATGGGTGGCGTGAATTGCACCCAGTCGGGGTTGGGAGATGTGACCACCTCATGGGGGGCCTTTTCCCCTGGCTGACTCGACTGAGAGGAGTCGCTGGTTTGACTATTGGTTTGACAGGCGGTGGTGACCAGAATACTGGTGAGGACAGAGAGACTGAAGAGAAGAATTCGTCGAGAAAGCATAGGAGGGAACGGGGGATAGTGAATAGTGAATAGTGAATAGTTAATAGTTAATGGGGAATAGGTAACGGGGAACAGGGGGAAGAAGGCAAAAGGCAAGAGGCAAAAGGCAAGAGGCAAGAGGCAAAAGGCAAGAGGCAAGAGAGGGGAGGCAAGAGGGAATCTCTTGTGGTCGCTCTTTTGTGGACTTGCAACTGCTAGAACATTGTTCAGGGTTTTGCATTCACTATCCCGAGACTTTTTGAGGTGGATTGAGGTTCCCTAGAAGACTTGGGCGGGGGATGGGGTTAGGGTGAGGCTGTAGTCTTCCCGTTCGCGGCTGAGGTGGGGGTTGTAGCAGGGGTCATCCTCTAAATAGTCGCCCCAACGCTGTTTCATGTAGTCAATTTCTTGCTTGAAGCGAAGTTGCTTTTCGGGGGTGTTTTCTTGGCCGCGACTTTTGGATTCGTAGTGATAGAGGCGGACATGGGGTAAACAGACATTGCGATAGCCTTTTTCTATCATCTTCAAACAGAAATCGACATCGTTGAAGGCGACGCTGAGGGATTCTTCAAAGCCACCGATGGCGTCGAACACTTCTCGGCGACAGAGGAGACAGGCGGCGGTGACGGCGGAGTAGTTGTTGACGGTTTGCAGTTGGGCGAAGTAGCCGATCGCATCTTTGGGATAGAATTTATGACTATGGCCGGCCACTCCGCCAATGCCTAGGACGACGCCGGCGTGTTGGATGGTGTTGTCGGGATAGAGAAGGGTAGCCCCAACCGCCCCGATGGAGGGGCGTTGTCCCTGTTCCACCATGGCCGTTAGCCAATCTCCTTGGCTGACTTCGGTGTCGTTGTTGAGGAACAGCAGATAGTCTCCTGTGGCTTTGGAGACGGCAAAATTGTTGAGTTTGGGATAGTTGAAGGGAATATCGAGGGGTTCGACGCGAAAGCGTTGGGGTTCCCGTTTGGCCCAGGTTTTGAAAAGACGCTGGGTTTGTCGTTGCACACTACCGTTGTCGACGACAATCACCTCATAATCGGAATAGGTGGTGAGGCGAAAAATTGAGGTCAGACAGGTGTTTAGGGTACTGGCTAAGTCTTTGGTGGGGATGATGATACTGACTTTGCCCGGTTTACGGATTTCGTAACGGGGAAGCCAATGGCCCGTGGCGGTGGGGGTGACGATTCCCGGTTCGCCGCGACGTTGCAGGGCTTCGGTGAGGGCTTTGGCGGCGGCGGTGGTGGCGTAGGATTTGCTGGCGAGACGGCTGGCGGTGGATTCGGGGTGGGACCGCCAGTGATAGAGAATTTTGGGGATATGGACGATGCGATCGCTCTTCTCGGTAAAGCGTAACACAAGGTCGTAGTCTTGAGCGCCTTCAAAGCCCGTGCGGAAGCCACCAATTTCGTCGATGATACGACGACGATAGACCCCTAGATGACAGGTGTACATCCGAGAGAGGAAGGAGTCGGGACACCAATCGGGTTTGAAAAAGGGGTCTTTAAGTTGGTTGTGTTCATCGACTTTGTCTTCGTCGGAATATAGCATATCCGTTTCGGGACAATCGTTGAGGGCTTGAACTACCTCAAAGAGGGCATCAGGGGTCATGAGGTCATCATGGTCCATGAGGGCAATAAAGTCTCCAGTTGCGACCTCTAAAGCACTATTAGACGCCTGGGAAATATGCCCATTTTCGGAACGATAAACGACTTGAATCCGCTCATCTTGTTGGCGATAGTTCTCCAAGGTGGTACGAACATGAGGTTGCGGTGACGCGTCATCGGCGATGCAGAGTTGCCAATGGGGATAAATCTGTGCCAAAACAGATTCGATCGCCTGTTCGAGATAGTCGGCTGGGGTGTTATAAACGGGCATGACCACGCTAATGGTGGGTTGATAGTCAAACTGTTGCACCTCCCGCTGCAACCGCATTAAATCCCCCGGCCGAGGACTGTTTTGACTCAACCAGATGCGGTAAATATCGGGATTGGGGTCGGGGTAGGGAGATGGTGTTGTTGGGGCGGGAGGAACGTCTGGAGTTCGTTTAAATAAGCGTAATAGGGGGGTTTTGAATTTGAACCACAGGATACGCAATTTCCAGAACTTCGTGGCTTCCATGGCCGCAATGGTGGCTTGATGAGCGGCAATGATATCCTGATGGGCGGCTAGGTTACGTTCCAGGTGACTTTGTGCGGCTTGAAATTGCGATCGCTCACTCTGTAATTGTTGTTGTAGTCTCAGCAGTTCTTGACAGTAATGCTCATGCACCGATTGCATTTGTTGATGAACTAACTTAATTTCTTGATGAGCCGATTTCAGTTGTTCTTGAGCCGCTTCAAATCGGTCATCTCCGTATTTTTCAACTGCCTTTAAATCCCCTTTTAGGGCATCTAACTCAACTGCTAACGCCTCCTTTTTCTGAAGCGCGTCGAAGAGTTTTCGATGCAACTCTTCCGTCTCCTGGCGTAAGTCATGGCTTTCCTGAGTCCTCGCCTCTAACTCCGCCTGGGTGGGGAATAGCTGCGACTGCATCTGTTGCAATTCTAAGTTTGCTTGGTGCAGTTCCGTTTGATAATGAATAACTTCTTCTTGGCTGCGATCGCGCTCCTCAACTAACTCCTCAATTTGTTGTTTTAGGGTTTCAACCTGTAACCGTTCCGCCAATAACTCACTATCTTTCTTAGCAAAAATACTCGGAAAATTTGTAACATACAAATCCAGATGTTTAGCACAGAGATAGTGCATCAACCGTTCGCGATTTTCCGGAACATTGCAGCGACTCACCATCGACTCCCGACGGAAGCGATAGTCAAACAACACTTCATCGAGATGATAAAACTGCCAACCTCGCCCCGCCGCAGTCAACCATAAATCCCAATCTTCATAGCCCATTTTATCGGGAATATTGGGGTCATAGCCGCCGCAATCTTCCCAAAGACATTTCCGAATCACCGCACAAGCGTCAATATAATTTCCCACCGCTAAGCGATTAATATCAAAATCAGGAACCTGCCAAATTCCCTGTTTATCGCCAATATATTCAGCATTCCCATAAACCACGCCGATGTCGGGATTATTGTCAAGGACTTCGATGGATTTTGTAATATACTCTGAACGAATCTTATTATCCGCATCTAGCGGTAAAATATAACGGCCTTGAGCCTGTTGACAGCCTGTATTTCGTGCCTCAGCCAACCCTTGATTCTGAAAATGATCGACAACCGTAAAACCTTTTTGTCGTAGATACTCTAATACCTTTAACGTTAACGGTTCCGTTGACGCATCATTAACAATCACAATCTCATACACCGGTTCTTGACAGCCTTGCACACTGGCTACGGCTTCCAAAAGAAACTCCCCTTGATTAAACACCGGAATCACCACCGTTACCGCCGGGATATCGAGGGGGTGGGGGGCGGAATCGAGGTTAGGGAGTTGGCGAGAGACACTTAGGGGGAGACTGGTGGCGAGACTGGGGGCGAGATTGGGGCTGTCCGTATCTTGGGGGATATCCTGGGGTAAATCCGCCAGATGATTCAACTCAGCCAGCCAGATGAGATGGCGAGAGGCCCGTTGGCGGACACTTTCGGCGAAGGGATGCTGAACATCAAGGGTATGAAAAAGATGCGGTTGATAAATCTGGGCCACCCGTTCCGGCGTGAGATCTGTCTCTAGGGGAATCTGGAGTTTATCTCGCAACACCTGACTGAAGCGTTGCGGCTGCTCCAGAACCGCGTTGGTGTGAACCAGGAGACAGCGATCGCCGTGACGACGGTAAAAATCCCAAAGATGGCGATTATAATAAGCCCAAATTTGTAATAGCCAGTCTGGATGGTCTTCAAACACGGGGGCTTGGAGGCGACGAATCGAATCAGCCACATCCCAAGGATTGCGATAGACGAGGACAAACTTGGCCTCAGGAAGCTGACGATACCAAAAATCGAGGAGTAAACTGGTACGAGGGTCTTTCCACCCCCAGGGTTGATTGAGATGTAATCGCTCCTGAATCAGTTGTCTAGCCTTTCCTTCAAAAGCTGTTAAATCTTGAGTATGGATGGGATCACTGACTGTCCAACCCCAATCATGCCATCCCTCCTCATCTTCAGGGGTAATCGACTGTAATAGCCAACGCTGGAACTGCACAAAATCCTCATCCTCAAAATAGCCGGGTGCATTATGGGAATCGGCCTCAACAAAGCGATCGCCCAAATGAACCCCAGCCGCCTGAATCAGCGAGGCGACAAGAGAGGTTCCCGAACGGTGCATTCCCGTAATAATCAGGGGGTGGAACATGAGTCAGAGAAATTAAAGGGCTGATTGAGAACCATCGCCGTAGCGATCGCGGGGTTGATTCCGCAGCAAATCCGTGGTTTTGAGTGGATGGGGAGGATTATGCAGGGCTAAGAAGGTACTGCGATCGGCCTGGCCCGCCTGACGCATCTGTTCATACTTAGGAACCATCGGCTGATGACATTCATATACCGAATCAAAGCCCACATCCGCCAACAGATTATAAAGGGAGGGGCGAGTTAGCCAAGCACTTTCCTCATTACCAATCGACCCCCAGGCCATATGATCCTCAGCATAGGAGCGTCCCCAATAGGTTTGTCCCCGATACTCATAGGCCTGTTCAGCCGTTGAACTGACATGGGTATCAAATAGGGCCAGACGACTCGACACATCAGCAATGTGCTGAGCGAACTCAAAGACATCGGGGGCGTTGAGATGATAGAAAATCCCGATACAGAGTACCACATCGAAGCTGCCATAGCGTTCCCGACTGAGGTTGCGCACATCATCACAGACAAACTCAATCTTATCGAGATGTAGCACCTCCTGACTAAAGCGGGCCTTGGCCAAATTACTCTCTCGTCCTTCCAATCCCACCACCGTCGCCCCATGGAGGGCTAACTCCAAGCCATAGAGGCCTTCCAAACAGGCCAAATCCAAAACCCGCAATCGAGATAAATCCTCACCGCAAAAATCCCGAACCGCTTGTAAGACGCGGCGGACTTTCACTTCCGCCCCAGAACAGGTCTCATCGGACATGGTATAGAGATGATCTCCCAGGCGAAGATTGTGGTTCGTCCAGGGGCCATGCTGTTGGATGATTTCTTGTTGGCGTCGGGCGATCGCATCATCGGTCATAGCATTAGGTCTCACACAGGGGAGTAAGGATCTATCAAAGCTTAGCGTGATTCTACCCTGGCTGAGTCGCTTGGGAACGCCTCACCGGGGCGAGAAACCGACTCAGCTGTGACTAAATTTAAATGAGGATCGACCAGCAAATCCACAATTCCACTAGCGAAGGAGTCACTTTCCGGGCGAACTCGGAACATGGCGATATCAATTCCTCGGGCCAAATAGGTAAACTGGCCATCCACAGTCCCTGACACCCCAGCATTGAGGAAATAGGCCCCTGGATTCAACAGACAGCGGAAGTCAAAGCGAACCTCAATCGTCGTATTGGGATCTACCCGTTCAATTTCCCGACTGGCCGCCGTAAAGGACGCCCCCCCCAGTTCCAAACCACTGACAGTTTTCACCAACATCCCAAAACGGACGCGATAGGCTGTTTTATAGAAGGTGACCTGGTACGTATAGACATACTCCTTACGGCCCGTGATGTGATTCACCGTTTGGCCATCAGGGGTTTCAATATGAGGGTCGAGAATTTTCGCCCCCCGAGGAATATAGGAAATGGTATTTTGGGGAATCAAGTTGGGATCATAAAAATCCTCATCGAGGGGTGAGAGGCTGGCTTCCCCCGAGACAGCGGTTGAGGGCGAGAGTTCAGGGGTAGGAGTTTCAAGAATATCCAGCGGTAAATCGGGGGTATTGCGGATCTCCTCGCGGAAGCTCTCCAGCCGCTCTGGGGGGGCGTAAATCAGCTTATGATAGCGGTCAATGGTAAATTTGGGTTCATGGGCGAGGAGGGCTTCCCCATGGTCCAGTAAGAGGGCGCGATCGCATAACTCCACGATTTTACTGGCCGAGTGAGAGACAAATAAGGTGGTACTTCCTTGGGATTGCAGGGCCGCAATGCGAGAAAAACAGCGACGTTGAAAGGCCTCATCCCCTACCGCTAGGGCTTCATCCACGACCAAAATATCGGGATCGACACTGGTGGCCACGGCAAAGGCCAGGCGGACAAACATTCCACTGGAGTAGGTTTTGGCGGGTTGATCAATAAAATCGCCAATATCAGCGAAACTGGCGATATCGTCAAAGCGTTCCTCAATCTCGGGTTTTGTCAATCCCAACAGTTGTCCACTGAAAAAGACATTTTGACGGCCGGTGAACTCCGGGTTAAAGCCGCTTCCGAGTTCCAACAGGGCTGAGATGCGGCCATTCACCTGTAAACTTCCCGATGTGGGCATTAACGTTCCCACAATAATCTGAAGCAGGGTACTTTTCCCCGAACCATTACGTCCGACAATCCCTAACGTTTGTCCTTTGGGGACATCCAGACTCACATTCCGTAAGGCCCAAAACTCCGCATATTGCTTTTTACTGGGAAATAGGAGTTCTTTCAAGCGATCGGTGGGATGTTGATATCGCCGAAAACATTTCGAGACATTGTGAACGGAAATAGCCAGATCGTCCATTGAAGCCATTAGACTGTCAGTTCGAGGGTGAGCGGTGTAAGGAGAGACAACCGTGGGGGAGAAGGCCAAGTCCTTTACAAGACGTCAGCAAATCCCGGCCGTAGTTTACGGTACGACCATAATCCCCCCAAAAAGACAATCGAGGCAACGATTCCGGCGGTCGCCCATTCTCCCCAATGTTGGATCTGTCCCACAATAATGGCATCTCGATAGACTTCCGCCAAAGCAGCCAGGGGATTCAGCCAAAAAATCCAACTTCGGAAGCCTTCAGGAATGGTACTGACCGGATAGACAATGGGGGTAAGGTAGAACCAGAGGTTTAACACGACATTCAGAGTTTGGGGAATATCCCGCAAAAACACCGTTAAGGCGGCGGCGAGGTAGCCCAACCCCGATGTCAGCAGCAATTGCGGCAAACAGAACAGAGGCATCAATAGTAAGGTGGTATGGAATTGCTGAGTGAAGATGGCCACGAAGATGACCAAAATCATCAGGCCCAGGGTACTTTCGACAAAGGCGGCACAAACGGGAACCAGGGGCAGTAAACTGAGGGGAAAGACCACCTTTTTGACTAAGTTGGTTTGCGACACCACCGCCGAGGCGGCTTGGCAGAGACCATTGGTGAACGCGAACCAAGGGACGAGGCCGGCGAATAGCCACAATCCATAGGCAAAGTTGTTGGCGGGAACCCCCGAGAGTTCTAAACGAACTTGGAGGACAATGGAAAAGACGTAGGTATAGATCAGCAGTTGACTCAATTGCGTCAGTAGGGGCCAGAGATTTCCCAAAACCGAGCCTTTATAACGGGATTCGAGTTCTCGTTGAACCAGGGTTTTGAGGAGTTCGAGTTTGAACCCCCAACGGGCCTCTTGGACATAATGCCGCAAGGAGGTAACTTTGCTGTTAGAAGAGGGGATCGTACCGCGCAACCGTTTTTTCCTCACGAAGGGTTTGACGACAACTGTACTCGATTTGTGGGGGCGATCGCGCCAAGATGTATCTCTGTTCAAGGCGTTAATCACCCAACTCGGGGATTACGGGATCAGATTTTAAAGCACTTTGCCGGGATTTTCTAGGGAAGACCATGGACTGGCCCGGTTCCCAACCCACGGAGTTCGAGTCTTGGCATCTCAGACGTGGTTCCCTCAGCATGAGGTTCCCATGTCCTCCATCATCGCTCTGTTACCCTAAGATCAAGACCTTGTTGTGATTCGCGGCGATCGCCCATGGCTATTATTTCCTCTCAGTCTCATTCCTCCTCAGCGGGCGATAATCGCAATCCCCTGCTACAGCCTGAAACCACCGCCGAGGATGTGGCTGAATACCGCCCAGATGAGAGTAAGCCTCAAAGCCAAATTCAAGCCGACGAAAAAATCCGCCCCCAACAATTAAGCGATTACATCGGCCAATCAGAACTCAAAGAAGTTCTGAACATTGCCATTCTCGCCGCCCAATCCCGTCAAGAAGCCTTAGATCACCTGTTGCTGTACGGGCCGCCAGGCTTAGGAAAAACCACCATGGCCTTAATCCTAGCCGCTGAAATGGGAGTTGGCTGCAAAATCACCACCGCCCCCTCTTTAGAACGTCCCCGGGACATCGTCGGCTTACTGGTGAACCTAAAACCGGGAGATGTGTTGTTTATCGATGAGATTCACCGTCTTAGTCCCATGACCGAGGAATTACTCTATCCGGCCATGGAAGACTATCGCCTCGATATTACCATCGGCCAAGGCAAAACCGCCCGCACCCGCAGTATTGATTTACAGCCCTTTACCCTTGTCGGGGCTACCACTCGGGTGGGGGCGTTGACATCTCCTCTACGCGATCGCTTTGGCCTAGTACAACGATTACGATTCTACGAACCCGACGAACTCAGTCAAATTGTCCAACGCACCGCCAAACTGTTAGATACCCCCCTAACCGACAGTGGGGCCTTAGAAATTGCCCGTCGTTCCCGAGGAACCCCCCGCATTGTCAACCGTTTGTTAAAACGAGTTCGGGACTACGCCCAAGTGAAAGCTTCAGGAACCATTACCGAAGAGATTGCTAAAGCGGCCTTAGAGTTATTTGAAGTCGATCCTATGGGCTTAGATTGGACCGATCGCCGCTTATTAACGGTCACGATTGAGCAGTTTCATGGCGGTCCTGTGGGATTAGAAACTCTAGCGGCTACAACTGGGGAAGATGCCCAAACCATCGAGGAAGTTTATGAACCCTATCTGATGCAAATTGGCTACCTCACGCGCACGCCACGGGGACGTATGGCCAGTCCAGCGGCTTGGGTGCATCTGGGTTACGAGCCACCGAAACGGCAATTACCGCTATTTTAAGGTTTATTTAACGAAGCATTTCGATGGCCAAGAGTCCGGGTTGCCCTTGGTAGGTGCGATCGCTCGAATAACGCCAGTGACTGGGGTCATCAACATAGCCTCGTCGCACAGGGTTTGTGTGAATATACTCAAGCTTTTGCAGCAAAATTTGCTGACTTTGAATCACTTGAGGATGATATCCCTCTTGCCAAACTTGATAATCCTGACTATATCTTTGGGGGCTTTTACCTCGTTGCAAATGATTCAACCAGTAACTTTTACCTTCAATTAAGGTATCAATGATTTCACGAGCGGTAAACGACTTAAATGTTTGCATTGCTTTTGGCAAGTTTTCAGATGAAGCAATCAGATGGAGATGATTTTCCATGATGACATAAGCATGAAGTGTGAGGCGCTGTTTGTCATGGAGAAATTGCAAAGAATCGAGAATAATTTGCACTAATTGAGGTTGACTAAACAGAGGTAGCCAGTTGACCACGGTACAGGTCAGAAAGTGAGGAGAATCTTCCAGGACACGGTAGCGAGAACGTCCCATGTTGGCTTGACGGCAAAGTTACGCCGATCCATTTTATCCCCCATCTCCCCACCATGCCACCCCCTGGTCCCTCCTCGTGTCATGGCTCTGCCGTGACCCCCCCTGGTCCCTCCTCCCTCCTCGTGTCATGGCTCTGCCGTGACCCCCCCTGGTCCCTCCTCGTGTCATGGCTCTGCCGTGACCCCCCCTGGTCCCTCCTCGTGTCATGGCTCTGCCGTGACACGGACTCTGGGCGGCTCTGCCGCCTGTGAGTCGGGAGGCAGAGCCTCCCCAAGAGCATGACTTGGCTTCAGCCAAGTCACGAGGGAGGAACGAGGGAGGAACGAGGGAGGAACGAGGGAGTGGGAGACAGACATGGGCTATCCTGGAGGCTCGTTCTGGTTTCCCATGCAATGCTCTGGCTCATTCTCTCCCTGGTGACGGCGTTCTTTGAATCCCTGCGAGACGTCGCCAACAAAACCTCATCCACCCTTCATAACGACTACGTCATCACCTGGTCCCTTAACGCCTTTACCGCCCTTCTCCTACTCCCCTTTACCCTCGTTCTCGGTACTCCCACCATTAACCCCCCCTTCTGGAACGCCTTGCTGGCTGGCAGTTTCCTGAATGCGATCGCCTACCTCTACTTTATCAAAGCCATCCGCCTGTCCGACCTCTCCAAAGTTGCCCCCCTCACCACTTTTACCCCTCTCTTTCTCCTCCTCACCTCCCCCATTCTCGTCGGTGAATTTCCTACCACCTGGGGCTTACTGGGGATTCTCCTGATTGTCAGTGGTGCTTATCTCCTCAACTTCGCCCAACGTCAAACCAGCTATCTCCAACCCCTGCGCGCCCTCCTCAACGAACGAGGCGCTCGCTTTATGTTGCTCGTGGCCTTTCTCTGGAGTCTCACCTCCAACTTCGACAAAATTGGCCTGCAAAACTCCTCACCCCTATTTTGGGTAACCACCGTTTACGCCGCCAATGCCCTCTGGCTATTCCCCCTAATGCTGCTTAAATGCCAAGGTTGGAGAGAGCAAATTCAAGCCAAACCCTTACCTCTACTGGCTATTGGGGGGTTCAATGCGATCGCCGTCGCCTGTCAGATGACGGCCCTCTCCCTAACCCTTGTCGCCTATGTCATCGCCATTAAACGCACCAGTGCCATGTTTAATGTCCTCTGGGGGCGATTCGTCTTCCAAGAAACTGGCCTCAAACAACGACTTCTCGGAACCACCATTATGGTTCTCGGTGTTGCCGTGATTGCCCTCTCGTAATCCCCCCTTTGCTACAATCAAATCATCGTTTTTAGTCATGGGTTCCCATCATGGTTGACCCCTCTCGCCGCTGGCAAACCCCCTTACCGACCATGTATGACCTCCCCAGCGAATTCCCGGAGGAACTTGGTTTGCCGGATCAATTTCATGAGTTACAACCGACACTCTTAAGTATTACCTGTAAACCGTCAAACTACTCGCCAGAAGACTGTTTGACGGCTCAAGACCTCAATGTCTATTATGACCCTCACCATACCCTCTGGCATAAACGGCCCGATTGGTTCCTGGTTCTCGGGGCAAGACACGTTGACCAGCAAGACCAGTTACGCTGGAGTTATGTCATCTGGCAAGAGGGAATCTCTCCCTTTCTGGTGGTGGAACTCTTGTCACCGGGAACGGAGGCGGAAGATTTAGGACGCGGTAGTATGCGCCTGGCCGATAAACCCCCCAATAAATGGCAAGTTTATGAGCAGATTCTTAAGGTTCCCTTCTATGCGGTGTTCGATCGCATCCAAAATCAGTTTCGGCTGTTTATGTTAACCGGCGGCCGCTATCAAGAACAAGATTTACCCGAACGCCGCTTCTGGTTCGAGGAACTGGGGTTGGGTTTGGGAGTCTGGACTGGCCCCTATCGTGGCGTGAATGGACGCTGGCTGCGTTGGTATGACAGGAATTGGACTTGTATTCCTACCCCCGCTGAAGAGGCGGAAACAGCCCGTCAGGAAGCTGACCGGGAACGTCAGCGAGCTGAAGCCGCCGAAGCTGCCTTTAATCAAGCCCAGGGCGAGGCTCAGCAGGCTCAGGAACGTGCCATTAGTAACTTTTTGGCGATGGGTCTCGATGTGGGACAAATTGCGGCAGCGTTGGGTGTTTCTGAGGCGCTGGTGCAACAGGTTCGCGATGGGTTCGGGGATTAGCCCGATCTGGCTCCCTCAAGCCTCCCATCGCGGTTTGGGGGAGGGATTAGGCGGGGTAAATCCGTAGGCGACGATTGGGTTCATCGCCGAAACTATCGGACTTGAGGCGATAGTGTTCCACCAGTTCATGCTGGATTTTACGGACTTTGGGCGATCGCGGCAACAACTCCACTGGTTGTCCCTTGGGCAAGACAATCTGTTCGACGGCTAAACGGGCCTCTTCTAAGGCCTCAATCTCATCGTCACTGGCATTGTGACTAAACAGCCGTAAATCCGCCACATCGGGAACCCCCGGATCATCCATCTGTAACAAGCGCCGCAAGGCCCGGGTAATCTGAGGAATGGTGCTGGATTTAATCAGATGGATGGGGATTTGTCGGGCTTTGGCCACATGGCGGAGTTTGGAGTGATTGCGGAAATGCGATCGCAACGCCAAAACAGCATTGGCTTCATCCAAATCCTTGGTAATCACCACCGGTAACTCCAATACCCCAATCACCTCTTCCAACTGGCCGCGACTAATGGCATAGGGATAGAGATAAAATCGCTCCTCCTCATCAATCATCTCATTGCCAAAGCGGTCAAACTCAGGACTGTTAGAGAGAGAGGCATCCAACAACTGCTCAAAATGCTTCTGAGGGGAACTGGTGGACACGCCATTAGTGCGCGGCAGGGGTTTCATCTGGCCCGAGGCTCGCCAACCCCGCACCCCGGCATTTTTTGGGGGTTTTGGGGCAATGGGGGCATCGGGTAACTCATGGGAAATTAACACCTTGCCACTCTCATTCATAGTCCGTACTTGGGGGTTCGGCTGTCGTCCCCGCAGCAGGATATCTACGGTATCCGAGACACTCTCATGCACCACCCAGCGATACCGTTCTAACATTTCCACGGCAATCTCAAAGGTGGGCGGGGCTTTGCGTTCGAGGACGGTTTTTTGGGTTCCCCGCCGTCGTGCTTCATCGTCCCCGAGGGTGACGGAACCAATCCCACCAATTAAGTCCGCCAGAGTGGGGTTTTTAATCAGGTTTTCAATGCGGTTTCCGTGGGCGGTTCCCACCAGTTGCACCCCCCGTTCGGCAATGGTGCGGGCGGCCAGGGCTTCGAGTTCGGTGCCGATTTCGTCGATCACCACCACTTCGGGCATATGGTTCTCGACGGCCTCAATCATCACCTGATGTTGCAGTTCGGGGCGGGCCACCTGCATTCGTCGCGCCCGGCCGATGGCGGGGTGGGGGATGTCACCATCTCCGGCAATTTCGTTGGAGGTGTCGATAATGACCACGCGCTTTTGTAAGTCGTCGGCGAGAACTCGGGCGATTTCCCGCAGGGCGGTGGTTTTCCCTACGCCTGGGCGACCGAGCATGAGGATAGATTGGCCTCGTTCGACTAAATCGCGAATTAGGCCAATGGTGCCGAAAACGGCTCGTCCGACACGACAGGTGAGGCCGATGATGTCGCCGCTGCGGTTACGGATGGCGCTGATGCGGTGTAGGGTTTGCTCGATACCGGCCCGGTTGTCGCCGCCGAAATGGCCCACGCGATCGACGCAATCTTGTAAGTCGTCTTGGGTGATGGGATCGTCGCTGAGATATTCGGCTTGGCCGGGAAAGCGGGCTTCGGGCCGTCGCCCTAAGTCCATGACAATTTCGATGAGAACGTCCCGCTGGGGATGGTTTTCAATCTGGGTTTGGATGGCTTCGGGGAGAATGCTGAGGAGTCGAGTGAGATCGTCGGTGCTGCGCTGCATATCGCGTTCTGGTTCTGAAGGGGCGGCTTCAGGAGACGGAGATCGCCCATAAAGGATAGAAGATGGTTGTTGAGGATTGGGGGTTACCATGAAGACTGGAAATAGCAACAAGGGCCGTCAACCCGGCGTGTTTGGGCCTGTTTTTGGGCGGCTTCAACGGGCATGGGGGACGGCTGAGGGCTGATGGTGGAGGGCGACGAGCGATCGCGCCCGCTCGACGGCGGCCCAGAGAAGTTGAGGATGCTGGTCTAGGTATAGAGAGGAATACATGGCGCAACCCTGCTCGATGCTATTCAAGGTGGTCAAAATGGGGGACAAAATGGCTCGGGCATAACTGCCGTAGGCAATCCCTGCTATATATTTAGCGGGTTTTGGCCGGGTTGATGGGTTGTTAGACGAAGATTGTTCGCAATTTAATCGCTTGTTAAACAAGCCTAGGGATTGCAGTTTGGGGACAGTATGCTGGTTGGTTCCTCCGGCGAGTTGGACATATCCGGGAAGGTTGGCCGCGAGAACCTGTTGCCCAAATTGGATGGTGGCTTTACTGGTTCCTTTGCCAATGTCTCCACTCATCGATCGCCCGTCGGTTTGCCAGATGGGTTCGGGAAAGGCGTCACCGATAATCTCGTAGAGCGATCGCAGATACTCTAAACTCTGGGGACTGTGCAGACAACTAATTGCCAGTTGTTTGAGATGGGTTCGCCACGGGGCGATCGCCTGCCAAAGTGCCTCGAAGTCCTGGCTATGACCGGGTTGGGTATGAATTTCAATGGCGTCAACAGCCATAGACAAGATAAAGGGGGCTAGAGTTTCGGGACTGGTGCGATAGGCCTTGGCCCCAATGAGTCCTTGGGGACAGATGGGTAAACAACGGCCACAGCCATAACAGCGGTCCTCAATCACGCCCTGATGCTCCTCGGTGAAGGCGATCGCCGCCGCTGGACAGACGGTTTCACAGGGACGGGGACAGTCAGGTGGACAGTCATCGGGATTAAACTGCGCTTTACGAAAATGAGGGTCATCGGCGTCGTTTAAACTGACCATAAGCCAGGGCCTGGGATTGGGAGATAGCCCCCGCGATCGGGCCGACTCCAGATAGGCTTGAGCCGCCGTAATGCCCCCGCGAGCTGCTTCAACCACTGCCGGATCAGCGGCTACATCAATACAATCAACTCCGGCTAAGGTATATGCCAAACTCAGGTTATGTACGGCGGGCAAGTCCTGGAAACTGGCTCCGCAGATTAACTTGAACCAGGTTCCCTGTTTTAAGGAATGTAACGGGTGTCTCAGGTTAGTCACACCTATATGCTAATGGGTTCGCGAAAAAATGGGGAGGCCGACCTGGGGGAGTTGTGCCTTCATACCTCTCGGGAGGGCTAGGAGCCAGCTCTGAGCAAGGACGCTTCGCTATTTGTGGTATGATAGAGCGAATACTACAAAACGACAACCGGGTTCTCATTTTTAAGGCAAGAGGCAAGAGGCAAGAGGCAAGAGGCAAGAGGCAAGAGGCAAGAGGCAAGAGGCAAGAGGCAAGAGGCAAGAGGCAAGAGGCAAGAGGCAAGAG
>HotLOscill_hetero_coDRAFT_1000264_pt1 | contig 28180 bp, 30 predicted proteins | sample HotLakmetagenome_2_FD_10650 | JGI IMG/M metagenome (IMG submission 10650)
ACAGCAGTTGGGAGAGACCCATTCCGACTATGCCAGTAGCTTAAACAATTTGGCGGGACTGTACCAGGATATGGGGCGGTTGGGGGAGGCGGAACGCCTTTACCGCCAAGCGAGGGAGATTTGGAAACAGCAGTTGGGAGAGACGCATCCCGACTATGCCATCAGCTTAAACAATTTGGCGTTACTGTACGTGGCGATGAATCTCCCCAATGCCGCCTTGGAACTGATGCAGGATGCCATCGCCATTGAAAATCGAGTCATTGGCGAGATATTAGCCATCAGTAGTGACCGACAACGGTTAGCCTATCTGCAACAAAACCGATACAATTTCGATGCGTTCCTCTCCCTGGTTCAGCAACATTTCCCCCATGACCCCGCCGCCAAACAAGCCGCCCTGGATGTCCTGTTACGACGCAAGGGCCTGGCCACAGAAGCGGGGATTGTGCTGCGAACCTCCATCCTCTCCCAACGCTACCGTCACCTCGCCCCCCAATATGAAGAGTACCGACAGCTTATCCGTCAACAGGCGTACCTCCGATTTCAGGCGCCGCCTCAGGTGAGGGCAGAACTTCCCCAACGGTTGGACGAGTTGCAGCAACAACAGGAGGCGTTAGAACAACGCTTGAGTCGGCAAATCCCAGAAATGAATCTGGAACAGCAATTAGAACAAGCCAATCGCCAAGCCATCGCCGCCAACCTCCCCCCCGGTTCCAGTCTTGTCGAGTTTGTCCAGTTTCGCGTCTACAATTTCTCAGCGGTGGAGGCGAAGGGAGAAGCCCGTTGGTCATCGCCCCGTTATTTGGCGTTTATCTTACCCGCCGGTCAGCCTGAGGCGGTGGAGATGCTGGATTTGGGGGAGGCGGCGGAGATTGATGAAGCCTGTCGGCAGTTCCGCCGTTGGGCATCTGGGGGCGACTCGACGACTTCGGGCAATAGCCGGGTGGTGGCGTTGGACTTGAAGGCGGAGTCTGAAGATATCCCGGTTGAGTCTTATCCTGATGTGGGCAAACATCTCTATCAACGTCTGATTCAACCCTTAACGGCCTATCTCTCGGCCCAACAGGTTCTCTATCTCTCCCCAGATGGGGAATTGGCGACTCTCCCCTTTGGCCTGCTGTCCCCCGATGGCACTCGGGAGTTGATGGGAGAGTATGAGTTACGCTATCTGAACGTGGGGCGGGATATTTTGCGCTTGACGGTGGACATTCCCGTTGAGTTGAGCCAGCCGTTGGTGATTGCCAATCCCGATTTTAATTTAGGTCTGAATCTCCCCCAGGCCCATCCGGTTGACTCTCCTAACTCCCCGCAGCGGCGCCAGTTCCGCCTGCGTCTGCCCAAGGAAGTTATTGTAGCCACCCTGGTCACAGTTGGGCTGTTGGGGGTCTTTGGGCTGTTGGCCCTATTTCCTGAATTGGCTGGGGGGCTATTGCTCCTGGGGATTATGCTGCTTCCCTTCGTGCTTCCCCGATGGTTGGAGTTGTCCCCGACGACGCCGGTTTCCTCCAGTTCACCTTCCTCCTTAACTCCCGGAAACGACTTCACCCCTGCCACCCCCTTCGGGGAAACGGCCAAAATTCCTGTCAATTGGGGGTCTCTACGTCGGGAGTTGGGGACAGAAGGGGGGATGAGGTTCGCCCCTCTTCCCGGAACCCAATTGGAGGGGGAACGGGTGGCCCAATTTTTAGGGGTGGCGGCTTATACGGGCGGCCAAGGGGTCAAGTCTTTGCTCTCTCAATCTCGCTCTCCCCAAGTTCTGCATCTTGCCACTCACGGCTATTTCTTGGAGGTGACGGCCCAGGACTCCTCCTCGGCTGAGACGTCCTTGGAGGTTTCCCAAGAGGACAAATTAGCCCCAGGAGTTGACCCCCTCACCCGCTCGGGTTTAGCTTTGGCGGGGGCGAATACGGCTTTGGTTTCAGGAGATTTGCCCCCCGAGGCGGAGGAAGGCCTACTCACGGCCCAGGGAACTCTGGCCTTAGATTTAACGGGAACGGCGTTAGTGGTGTTGTCGGCTTGTGAGACGGCGTTGGGGGCGAAGTCGATTGGGCAGGGGGTGATTGGTTTACGGCGCTCTTTCATTTTGGCGGGGGCGCAAACTGTGGTGATGAGTTTATGGAATGTCCCGGATGTGCCGACGGCGATTTTGATGGACCGCTTCTACGAGAATTTGTTCCAACGGGGACTCCCCCGCACGAAGGGGTTGGAGGAGGCGCAAGGCTATTTACGAGGGTTACGGGTGGGTCGGATGCGTCACAGTTGGTTAACGGAAGCGGTCATCGCTCAGGTGGGGGTCACTTCTCATGAGAGCGCCCTGTTCCTCAAGGAGTTATCGGCGAAACCGGATGACTCGATGCCTTTTGCGTCTCCGATGTACTGGGCTGCGTTTGTTTGTATTGGTGATTCTCGGGCAATAGGGAATAGGGAATAGGGAATAGGGAACAGGGAACAGGGAATAGGGAATAGGGAATAGGGAATAGGGAATAGGGAATAGGGAATAGGGAATAGGGAATAGGGAATAGGGAATAGTGAATAGGGAATAGGGATAACCCACCCCTGGCCCCTCCCAGGAGGGGAAGGGAATAGGGAATAGTGAATAGGGAATAGTGAATAGGGAACAGGGATAACCCACCCCTGGCCCCTCCCAGGAGGGGAAGGGAACAGGGAATAGGGAGTAGGTAGGGTGCCTTGTGGCGAAAATAAATGTTCGTGCGCCACCAGAAAATGGAAATCGCCGTCAACACCGCCTCCACATTTCCACAATCACGTTCATTTCTTATATCATCATCACATCATCCAAATTTCAAAAACACCCAGAAATGATACGTTTTTCTGGGTCGATTTTTTCTTTTAAAACCAATATTTATTAATGGAATATCCGCGTCACGCACCGTCCACAGATTTCAAACATCAACCCAATTCTCCAGCCTCAAACCGGAAACTCGCTCGAACTCGCGCATATTGTTCGTCACCAAAACCAAATCTCGGCTTTTGGCCTGCGCTGCAATCAGTAGATCGTAAGCGCCAATTGGTGTACCGTGCTGTTCCAAATCAGCCCGAATTTCTCCAAATACTCGCACATCTTCATCACTCAAGCCAACGACTTGAAATGGCCGACGAAAATTATCCAACCGACTTCGGTTAAGGGGTCGATTCTGACTTTTCGCAACGCCGTATTCCAACTCTGCAACCGTCACGATCGATAATCCTAAATCGTTCTAATTCATTACACGAAAGCGTTGCAAAACCGATTCTGGGCGTTGTTTCATGATGTAAATACAAATATTAGTATCCAGTAAATACCTCATGCGCTTTACTCACACCAATCATCATGCTGCGGTAAACTAGGTTGGTTGCGATCGCTCATAAAATCATCCGAAACCGATTCAAAGCTCACCCACCACGCATCCCAATCAAATTGCTCTTGCTCCCGAAGTTGACGCACCCAATGTAAAACATCCGCCACCTTTTGTTCGGGTAGCTGCCTAATTTCGTCCAAAAGCTGCTCGCGCAATGTCATGACTCTTCTCCTAGATACATTAGTAAGGGTGTGTTATGGCAATAATAAACCTTCGTGTCCCACCAGAAAATGGAAATCGCCGCAGGGCACTGGCCGCACATTTCCACCATTACCATCGTTTCTGACATCATTATCGCACCATCCACGGAACCCCGCATTCGATTTTTTTCAACACCATCGTTTATCAATGGGGTTTGTCGGCGGTGCGTTGCGGCCAGGTTAATATTTTCGTGAAAACCCGCGATCGATGCCGCAACACACCCTACCTGCCTACCTGCCCCAATTAGGGGGATCAATGCCTTTTTGAAACGGGCATTTTCGGCGAACTTTTGCGATCGCCTGTCGCAACGCTACCCTCGCCATATCGTCGCATAGCCACGGCTGGCGATCGCCCAGTCGATGTATCAAGATCGATGTGTCAAGATCGATGCATCAACCAACGAGGTTATGCACCAGCACCCATGACTCTCAGCACTCAAACTCGCTACACGCCCGACGAATATCGCCAGCTCGAAGCTCGCGCCCAGCAGCGCCACGAATATCGCGACGGAGAGATCGTTCCCATGCCTGGAGGCTCCCTTGAACACAGCCGTATTTGTGGCAATATCTTCGCGTACCTGAAGTTTTTGCTACGCGATACGCAGTTCGAGCCGATTCACAGCGATTTGCGCCTTTGGGTTCCGGCGTACAATCGCGGGCTATATCCAGACGTGATGGTTTTTGACGGTGCGCCGACGCTCAATGGCGATCGCAACGATGAAGTGCTCGACCCGATCGCGATCGTGGAGGTGCTGTCGCCGTCAACCCAGGCGTTTGATCGCGAGGATAAATTTCTCTTCTATCGTTCGATTCCGAATTTTTGCGAGTACATCTTGGTGCGGCAGACGATTCCGAGTATCGATCGCTATACGCGCCAGGAGTCGGGTTGGTGGTTGCAGGAGTTTTCGGGTTTGGAGGCGAGTTTACCGATCAAGTCGCTCGGGTTGGATATGCCGTTGGCGGAGATTTATCGAGGTGTGAATCTTGATGATTAAAGATCGATCTCGACATCCATCGGTGCATGATGGCGAAACCAAGGCGATCCGGAAAAACCAAAACATCACCGTCGGTGAAACACAGCCACCAAGCCATCTCTACAAAGCCGCATCCTCGGCCCGTTGCGGCTGCCCCTAACAGGTCTTGCCATTTTCATAGGCTGGGGCCAGTTTTTGTCTCCAACACCAACCCCCTACACGCGCAACAGCAGCGATACCCTCTCCACGACAGCTCAACCCCATCCATCACCCAGGAGTTTGAAATGCGCCCAACCCTACAACTCAATCTCCCCAACACCGTCAAATTCCACGTCACCCCCGAACAGTTTGCCGCGATCGCCCCCCACAACCGCGACCTACGCCTAGAACGCACCGCCACCGGAGAACTCATTGTGAACCCACCCACCGGCGGAGAAACCGGCAAACGCAATATCAACATCAGCGGTCAGCTCTATCGCTGGTACGAAGACAACGATTACCCCGGAGAAGTTTTCGACTCCTCCACCGGATTCACCTTGCCCGATGGTGCGATTCTTTCACCTGACGCCTCCTGGGTTAGCTCGAAGCGTTGGGAAACACTCACCACCGAACAGAGAGAATCCTTCCCGCCAATATGTCCTGACTTCGTGGTAGAACTCCGCTCCAAATCCGACGCCCTCAAGCTCACACAGGCCAAAATGCAGGAATATCTTGCCAACGGAACGCGACTCGGGTGGCTCATCGACCCGAAACGCCAGATTGTAGAAATCTATCGCGCCAGCGCAGAACCCGAAGTGTTGTCGCGTCCAGCCAACTTGTCCGGCGAAGATGTACTGCCAGGATTCGTCCTCAAGCTCGATCGCATTTGGACATAACCTGAAACTCTAAAACTTCAACTAAAATTTCAACCAAAATTTCAACCATAGCCTCTCCACGACAGCCAAACCCCATCCATCACCCAGGAGTTTGAAATGACCCAAACCCTACAACTCAATCTCCCCAACACCGTCAAATTCCACGTCACTCCCGAACAGTTTGCCGCGATCGCCACCCACAACCGCGACCTACGCCTAGAACGCACCGCCACCGGAGAACTCATTGTGAACCCACCCACCGGCTGGGAAACCGGCGAACGCAACAGTAGCCTGACTGCACAGCTCTATCGCTGGTACGAAGACAACGACTACCCCGGTAAAGTTTTCGACTCCTCCAGCGGATTCACCTTGCCTAATGGTGCCATCTTGTCTCCCGACGCCTCCTGGGTTAGCTCGGCGCGTTGGAACGCCCTCACCGATGCACAACGCGAGACCTTTCCCCACATTTGCCCTGACTTCGTGGTAGAACTGCGCTCCAAATCCGACGCTCTCAAGCCCACACAGGCCAAAATGCAGGAATACCTTGCCAACGGAGCGCGACTTGGGTGGCTCATCGACCCGAAACGCCAGATTGTAGAAATCTATCGCGCCAGCGGAGAACCCGAAGTGTTGTCGCGTCCAGCCAACTTGTCCGGCGAGGACGTACTGCCAGGATTCGTCCTCAAGCTCGATCGCATTTGGACATAACCTGAAACTCTAAAACTTCAACTAAAATTTCAACCATAGCCTCTCCACGACAGCCAAACCCCATCCATCACCCAGGAGTTGGACATGACCCACACCCTACAACTCAATCTCCCCAACACCGTCAAATTCCACGTCACTCCCGAACAGTTCGCCGCGATCGCCACCCACAACCGCGACCTACGCCTAGAACGCACCGCCACCGGAGAACTCATTGTGAACCCACCCACCGGCTGGAAAACCGGCAAACGCAACAGTAGCCTGACTGCACAGCTCTACAACTGGAACCAAGATAACAACTACCCCGGCGAAGTTTTCGACTCCTCTACCGGATTCACCTTGCCTGATGGCGCCATCTTGTCTCCTGACGCCTCCTGGGTTAGCTCAGCGCGTTGGAACGCCCTCACCGATGCACAACGCGATACTTTCCCCCACATTTGCCCTGACTTCGTGGTAGAACTGCGCTCCAAATCCGACGCTCTCAAGCCCACACAGGCCAAAATGCAGGAATACCTTGCCAACGGAGCGCGACTCGGTTGGCTCATCGACCCGAAACGCCAGATTGTAGAAATCTATCGCGCCAGCGGAGAACCTGAAGAGTTGTCGCGTCCAGCCAACCTGTCCGGCGAGGACGTACTGCCAGGATTCGTCCTCAAGCTCGATCGCATTTGGATGTAGCCTGAAACTCTAAAACTTCAACTAAAATTTCAACCAACGAAACAGCTTCTCCACCGTCACCGTCACCCCCTCCACCCACTCAGGCATCGGAAGAACCCGATCGAACTCCTCAAACACCTCGATTTCCTGCTTCGGACGATACACAAACACCGTTTTTTCCGCCGGATCGATGAGCCATCCCATTGCAGTGCCGTGTTTCAGGCAATGGAGAAGATTTTTGGTGACGCGAGTGTGACTCTGATCGGGTGAGAGGATTTCGATCGCCCAATCCGGCGCCAGGGGAATCAGGTTGGCAATTTCACCGTTTTCATCGATGGGAATGCGCTCCCAGGTTAGCACCACCACATCCGGCACCAGGGCGCGATTGCCAAATACACAGCGCAACTCCGGAAAGGCACAACCCAATTGCCCCGGTTTAATCGCCAAATTTAGGGTGGTCACGAGGGCGCTTTGCAGTTGACTATGTTTCCCCTGGGGCATGGGTTTTTGAACAATTCGCCCGTCAATCCATTCGCTGGCGGGTTTGGTTTCTGGTAGCGCGAGAAAGTCAGCGAGGGTCAGTGTTTTGGTCCCAGGCATAGGTTGAGATGAGCTGCAATAATTACGATTCTAGCAAGGTAGCCGGGTGTGTTGGGCTGTCGAAGACCGGATGTTGCGGCTCTCGATAGGATGGGACAAGAAGGGAACAGTGAATAGTGAATAGTGAATAGTGAATAGTGAATAGGAGGGCAAGAGGCAAGAGGCATAACCCACCCCTAACCCCTCCCAGGAGGGGATGGCAAGAGGTAGGGGATTCTCTCCCAACTCAGAGTATCCTAAGCTAATCTTCGATTGGTATAGCAAGTTTCTTGAATGTTCAATCAATTCCGGCGCTATGATCGACATAATTTCGGTTCCCAGATATAGCGATCGCCCTGACTCAAAGATGTTGACTTACACCATCGACCTCACCCCCTTCATTCAACTAAGCGATCGCCAGTTCGCGCAACTGTGCGACAACCACCCCGACATTAAATTCGAGCGCAATCGCCGAGGAGAACTCATCATCATGCCCCCCACTGGTGGCGAAACCGGCAACCGCAACGTTGAACTATCAGCCGAGTTTGTCCTCTGGAATCGTCGCAGCCAACTCGGCTACGTCTTTGACTCCTCCACCGGCTTCAAACTCCCCAACGGCGGCAATCGATCGCCCGATTTGTCCTGGATACGTCGCGATCGCTGGGAAGCCCTCAGCCGGGGCGATCGCGAAACCTTCCCCCCCATCGCCCCCGACTTTGTCCTCGAACTCAAATCCCCCAGTGACAACCTCAACGACCTACGGGATAAGATGGCGGAATATCAGGATGCTGGGGTCAAGCTGGGGTGGCTCATTGACCGACAAGCCCAGAGGGTGGACATTTATCGCCAGGGACAGGAACCCGAACGGCGCGATCGCCCGGCGACTATTGATGGCGAAATGGTCTTACCCGGCTTTGAGTTAGATCTCAGTCTCGTCTGGTAACGCCGCAAAATGGCCAGTGCATTGTTCCCATTTCTGACACAGCCCCTAAATGACCCCCACCCAACTCGAACAAACCCTCCTCAACAAATTCCGCCAACTCCCCGAACCTTTCCAGTTGGTTGTCTTCAACCTGCTCGACTCCCTGCTCGACCTACCCAGTGACTCCCCCCAACACGATGGACAGTCCCTGTTACGGCTCGCCGGAACCCTGCCCGATGACGACGCCCGCGAACTCAGCGACGCGATTGATGAAGGCCGCCAAATTGATCGCAACGAGTGGTAAACCATGACAAGCTGCTACCTACTCGATACCAACATCGCGATCGCTCTACTCAATGGCGATCCGGCCATTACCCAACAGATTAAAAATATCCCAACCGTTCGTCTTTCCGTGACCATCGTCGGTGAACTGCTCTACGGAGCCGAAAAATCTCAGCGCACGGACAGCAACCGCTAACGCATCCAGCCATTACTCGATTGCTTAGAGACGATTCGCCCCGATCTCGAAACAGCCAATCGCTACGCCATCATCAAAAATCAGCTTCGCATAAAAGGCAGACCTATTCCGGAAAACGATCTTTGGATCGCCGCAATCGCAGTTCAGCATAACCTCATCCTTGCAACCCGAGATTCTGATTTCGAGGCAATTGAGGGCTTGCAACTTGAGAAATGGTGACTGACTGTCCCAGCGAAATCCTCGGACTCACCGACGCGCACTGACGCGATCGCCCCGTCACCCTCGATGGCGAAACCGTCTTACCCGGCTTTGCGTTAGATCTCAGTCTCGTCTGGTGACGCAATCAAAGATTTCACCATCGCCGTCAGCAACGCCTCAACCCAGACGAAATCTCCCCCCAAGCCTTCACCAACGGTCACATCGATATTCCCCGCCTCTTCCCCGTAAACTCCGGAATCCCACCCCAGTCCAGAGAATCCAGTGAACAAGAGGCTCATCGCCCCCTATAATTGGGGCGGTTCCAGTATTTGCAGGTTCCCGGCTTTCCCCCTATTGCCTGTTGCCTATTGCCTTCTTCTCCCCTATTTGTTGTCCTACCTAGACTCACTCTTGCTATATGAAAGCACTGATTCTCTCCGGCGGCAAAGGAACGCGCCTGCGTCCTCTGACCTACACAGGGGCGAAACAACTGGTTCCCGTCGCCAACAAACCCATCCTCTGGTACGGGATTGAAAGCATTGTCTCAGCGGGAATCACCGAGATCGGCATTATCATTAGCCCCGAAACCGGGGAAGAAGTGCAAAAACTGACCGGAGACGGCGATCGCTTCGGGGCCAAAATTACCTACATTCTGCAAGATGAACCCGCCGGCCTGGCCCACGCCGTCAAAATCGCTCAACCCTTCCTCGCGGACTCTCCCTTTGTGATGTATCTCGGGGATAATCTGATTCAAAATGACCTCACCCCCTTTCTCAACCACTTCCAAGACAAACAACTCGATGCGTTGATTCTCCTGCGGCCTGTCGAGAACCCCAGCGCCTTCGGAGTAGCGACTGTGGATGAAACGGGCCGTGTCTTGGAATTAGTCGAAAAACCCGCCATTCCCCCTTCAAACCTCGCCCTGGTGGGGATTTATTACTTTTCTGCTGCTGTTCATCAGGCGATCGCCCGCATTAAGCCCTCGGAACGGGGAGAACTCGAAATCACCGACGCTATTAGTAACCTTCTCGATCATAAAAACTCCGTCGAAGCGCAAATCCTAGAAGGCTGGTGGTTGGATACGGGGAAAAAAGACGATCTCCTCAGCGCCAACCAAATTGTCCTCGATACCCAACTCGAAACGGCAATTTTTGGGGAACTCGACGCCGACAGCCAAGTGGTGGGCCGGGTCAAAATTGGTCAGGGAACCCAACTCATTAACTGTTCCATTCGTGGGCCTGTGATTATCGGTGAAAACTGTCACCTGGAAAACTGTTTTATTGGTCCTTACAGCAGCATCGCCGATGGTGTGATTCTCAAGGATGTTGAGTTAGAACATAGTGTTATCCTACAAGAAACCCGTATTGATGGTATTCAACAGCGGATTGTGGATAGTTTAATTGGCCGACGCGCCCAACTCGGAAGTGGTCGTCCTCGCCCCAAAGCGCTGCGATTTATGGTAGGAGATGATTGTCAAATTGAGTTAGCCTGATAGAGTCTGATTATGGAATCGTCAATGTCTCGCGATCGCCACTCTGATAACCCCGCCCCTGGACATCCCAAGGCCAAGCTGATTCGTCAACTCCGTCAGCATCTCTCATCGAGTATTGGCCTAGAGGATGCGCCACCGCCGATGATTGAATCGGTTGATCAGTTACACGACGATCGCGATGACGATCTGATCGCCCTACGCCAGCGGGCGAACATCTATCATGTTCCCCTCTTTTCGGCCCATCGCTTCGGCCGGGCCATCACCGCCACTCGGCGCTTGGCCCGGAAAGTCCTGAAACCGATTTTAATGTTCCAGGTCGCCTACAATGGTGCGAATGCCCGTTTTGCAGAAGTCCTAACTGGACGAGTGGCCCAGTTACGCCAAGAGGTGAATGAGTTGCAAGACTTGGCCCGCGATCGCGCCGATACCATCGCCCGTTTAGAGGCAGAAATCGAAGCACTAAAAACCCAACAAGAACTACAAACCCGCGCCATTCAAAAACTAATTAGAACCACAAAAAAAGAGTCATAAAAAATAGTTATTCATCAAAGAAACAGAGACAAAAACCGGATTCCTCTACACCCCAAAGCCGCACAACTCGCCTATTAACTATCAACTATTAACTATCAGCTATCAACTATTCCCTATTCCCTATTCCCTATTCCCTATTCCCTTCCCCTCCTGGGAGGGGCCAGGGGTGGGTTATCCCTATTCCCTATTCCCTATTCCCTATTCCCTATTCCCTATTCCCTATTCACTATTCACTATTCACTATTCACTATGATCCCCTCCCCGATCTGTTCTTTTATTATTGTGAATTATAACGGCGTTCACTATCTCAACTCCTGTCTTAGCGCCGTTTATGAGTTAGATTATCCGCGCGATCGCCTCGACGTGATTCTCGTCGATAATGGCTCTCAGGATGACTCTCTAGCGGTTGTCGAACAAGACTTTCCCGAGGTTCGCATTTTTTGCAATCACCGCAACAACTTCGCCGGGGCGTTGAACCTAGGTATTCAAAAAGCCAAAGGCGAGTATATTGCTTTTTTAAACAACGACGCTCAACTGCATCGGGATTGGTTAAAAGCACTGTTACCCGCCTTTCAAGCCTCGAATAAAACAGGGGCAAAAATTGGCGCTGTAGCCGGTAAAATTCGCTTTTTGGATGGACGTATCAATAGCGTCGGTCATCGTCGTCTGAGGAACCATTACTGGGCGGATATTGGTTATGGGGAAGCCGATCGCGGTCAGTATGATAACGCCAAAGAGGTGGAGGGACTCTGTTGGGCGGCGACCCTATTTCAACGGGATTGTTTGCACGATGTGGGAGAAATCGATGAAGATTTTGTCATGTATTTTGAGGATGTAGAATACTCAAAACGTTGTCGCGATCGCGGTTGGACATTTCGCTATATTCCCGAGGCGATCGTTGATCACCAAGTGGGTGGATCGAGTACCGGGTCAGTTTTAACCGAGTATTTCTGCAACCGCAATCGCTTTTTGTATTTAGCAAAACATGAACCGGAACAGTTAATCAATGCTCTCCCTTCCTCAGTTTTTTGGATTGAGCAACACTATGACTTACTCTATGATTGCCTACCTATTATTTTTCAGAAATTACTCGAAGAAAATAGTAATAATATCGTCAATTCTGTTTTGCCGAAACTTTGTCAAACCCTGAAAAAAATCTATGGCGCTCGGGATATCGACAAGCTTTTAGCTAGGCTCGAAGTTATCTTAAACTACCGCAAACCAACCCTAGCAATTTACGACAACGCACTTCATTTTATTGGCGGTGGACAACGCTATTTAGCCACACTCGCCTCGATTTTACAAAATAGATTTGACATTACCCTAATTGGCGATCGCCCCGTCACCCGAGAACAACTTGAAACCTGGTATGGACTAGACTTATCCCATTGTCACATTCGCATCATTCCCCTACCATTTTTCGACAAACGCGGTTCAGATATCATTGACGCAACTTGGGTAACAGCCGAAACCCCAAACCCATTCGATGCGATCTCACTCGCCAGTAAAGAGTATGACGTTTTTATCAACGCCAACCAAGTCACAAAAGTGACCCCCTTGTCACCCATTTCTATCTTCATGTGTCATTTCCCAGACACTCATCGCGAAGCCTATTTCGCCGTCGATCGCTATAGTTTACTCATCGCCAATAGTCAGTACACCCAGCAATGGATTCGCAAACGTTGGCGCTTAAATCCCACCACCTTACTCTATCCTCCCGTACAGATGCAGCCGCCAGAGTTGCCCAAAGATAAAGAAACCCTAATTTTATCCGTGGGGCGCTTTGAACCGGGGGGAACCAAGAAACAGCAAGAGATGATACAAGCCTTTCAACGACTCTATGCAGCCCATCCCCAAGTGATGCAGGGGTGGCGACTGGTTTTAGTCGGAGGAAGTGCCAAGAAAAATAGTTACTTGCAAGGGTTAAAACAACAAATCAAACAAGCAGAACTTCCCGTTGACTTGGAAACAAATGTCTCTCTGGAACGATTACAGACCCTTTATCAAAAAGCGGCGATTTTTTGGCATTTATGTGGCTTAGACGAAACCCATCCCGAACGCTTTGAACATTTTGGCATGGCGACAGTCGAAGCGATGCAAAATGGCTGTATTCCGGTAGTGTTTCGGGGTGGGGGACAGCCGGAAATTGTGGACGAGGAATCGGGGGTTTTGGTGGACTCTCTGGACGAGTTGGTGCAACAGACCTATGATCTCTGTTGTCAACGGGAGGGGCAACCCGAAGCCTGGGCGGGTCGACAAGGGGCGGCGCAACGGCGGGGCGCCTGTTTTGATGGTGAACGCTTTAAGGAGGGGGTGTTGCGCCTTTTTGAGACCATTGAGGCGGAATATGGCCAGGTGACATTGCCCAATCCGGCGGATGTAGCCAAGCGGCCGACGTTATTGCGGGAATTGCGGGAATTGTAAGGTGGTTCCCTTGTGGACGGTGAAAGTCAGGGATTAGGATGGAGTCTATCGTGAATGGGCTGGTTCTGAACCTGGAGTGGGCGAGATGACGATGAAGTCAGTGACAATTTATACAGATGGCGCTTGTAGTGGTAATCCTGGCCCCGGCGGCTATGGAACGGTTCTCATGTATCGGGATTTCCGTAAGGAACTCTCGGGAGGTTTCCGACGCACAACTAACAATCGCATGGAGATGATGGCGGCGATTGTGGGTTTGAAGTTGCTGAAACAGGCTTGTCAGGTGACGCTGTATTCCGATTCTAAGTATATTGTGGATGCGATGCGTCAGGGTTGGGCTAAACGCTGGAAGGCCAAGGGATGGTGGCGCAATAAGAAGGAACGGGCTAAAAATCCCGATCTTTGGCAGGAATTATTGCAGTTGTGTGAGTTCCATCAGGTGGAGTTTGTTTGGGTGAAAGGCCATGCGGGAAACAAGGAGAATGAATGTTGCGATCGCCTGGCGGTAGCCGCCTCCAAAGAAGCCGATTTACCCATCGATGAAGGTTTTGAACGGGGAGAAGCCTAGGCTTGAGGGAGAATGGTGAGGTATCTGAATCCAACCTTGACAATTCGCGATCGCCAGTTCCGTTGGGGCGATCGCACCTATATTATGGGAGTGCTGAATGTCACGCCTGATAGTTTCAGCGATGGCGGAGAGTTCGTCTCCCTACAAAACGCCCTCAACCAAGCCCAACATCTGGAAACCTCGGGGGCTGATATTCTCGATATTGGCGGCCAATCGACTCGGCCTGGGGCGGAAGAGGTGTCTCCCGAAGAGGAAATGAAACGGGTGATTCCGCTGATTGAGGCCCTGCGATCGCGCTCAAATTGCCCCATTTCCGTCGATACCTATCGGGCCAGCGTCGCAGCGGCGGCCTTAGATGTAGGAGCTGATATCATCAATGATGTCAGTGGCGGAACCGCCGATCCTGAGATGTTACCCCTCATTGGAGAACGTCAGGTTCCCGCTATCCTCATGCATATGCGGGGAACCCCCAAAACCATGCAATCTCTAACCCAGTATGAGGATGTGGTGGCCGAGGTGGTCGAGAAACTGCAACAACATCTCTATGCGGCGATCGCCTGTGGTGTCTCTCCAAAGCAGTTAATTCTCGATCCTGGGATTGGCTTCGCTAAAACTCAGGACCAAAATCTACGCCTCTTACGGGAACTCCCTCAATTCCAACAATTAGGCTATCCCCTCTTACTCGGCGTCTCCCGCAAAAGTTTTATTGGCCGGATTCTCGATCGCCGTGATCCCAAGGATCGCGTCTGGGGAACAGCCGCAGCCTGTACAGCGGCCATCGCCGCTGGGGCGGACATTCTCAGGGTTCACGATCTCCCGGCCATGTCCGATGTGGCCCGAGTCGCCGATGTTCTCTGGCGCGGCGACTTGTCCCCAATTGAGGGTAGCCGTCCCTGAAAAAAGATGCCGCTGGAACCAGAATGTGGCAAAATTTGTAACAACTGTCCACCACCAACCAGCCGATGACCCGCAATGGCAATTCCGTTGATTTCTCTGCGATCGCCTATTGGCGTTATGTTGTAGGGATTCTGGTGGCGTTGTTTGCCATTCCGGCCCTGTTACAAGGGGCGATGGCCTTCTGTCGCGCCTTCTTTGCCACCCTGACGACGATGCTGCTGGCGGTGAACGTCGTCATCTTTGGGGCGATCGCCGCCGGAGTTGGCCTATTTTTCTGGCAACGAGAACGCCAACTGGCCTCAGCCGAAGATTCTCATGCAACCGTCGAGGCTAACTCGACTAACGCCCCTGGCCTGCAACAGCCTTCCCAAGCAGCAATTGACCCCCATCTCGAACAGCAGCAGCCTCCTAACTTACCCGCATCACGCCAGAGTACAGCCGGCGATCGTCAACCCGCCAGAGAACAAACACCCGCAACCGTCAATCGGGACGTTCAAGATCTCAATGCCGTCAAGGCTACAGTTGAACAACCTCAGACGAACGCGGTATCGAACTCAACCCCCAGCGAACCTCGCCAATCCCTAATTCAAGCACAACTTGCCCGCCGCTTGCAGGTGAGTTCTAGTACCATTGGTAAACGCAAACATAAACCTGATTTTAGTGATTGGGCGCAAACTAAAGATCCAGAAGGTCTGTTGTGGCAGTACTGTAGTGACAGCAAGGAATTTTTCGCCTCACATCGCCCAACCTAGGCCGGCGACGGGATTGGGGATTGGTTCCCCAAGTCTCAACATCCGTCCTGATGTACGTTTTAGTTGTTAACCCGTTTTGACCGAAGCTTTGGATCGATCCACCCTATCTGCCCTCAACCGCGCGATCGAGCGTCATAATCCCTTTATCGGGTTAGCCACCCTAGAAGAAGCCGATCTCTGGCGCGGTAATCTCCCTGACTGTCCATCGCCTCACCGCAGCGCCATGGCGTTGGTACAATCGGCCTTGGCGGAAATTGAGCGCGGTAAGCGTGTCTGTTCCCTGGTCATTCTCGGGGAGATGGGAACCGGTAAAACTCATTTTCTGGCCCAAGTTTGGCGAAAACTCCAGCGTAGTGGCGAAGCGGCGTTTATTTATATAGACCTTCAGCAGTTTCAAGATAGCACGACCGTTCGTCAGGTGTTGCTGGCGGCGATCGCCCAAAGCCTAACTCGAAAAGGGGCTTCGGGGTTCATGCAATGGCAGGAACTCGCCAGCGCCCTAGCCACCCACGCCCTGGAAAGTCTCGATACGCAAGTGAAGGAGTTAACGCCGGAGATGGCGGTACGGCGGCTACGGGGACAGCCTCAAGAACGTAATCGCCATTGGGTCGATCGCGTCGCGGAGGGCTTCTTTAAGCTGCGCCCGGATATTGGCGATCCTGATGTCGTCCGGGCCATTTTATGGACCCTAGCCCCCGCCCAGGCCCCCTTCGCCCGTAAATGGCTGGCTGGGCGATCGCTGGCCCCCTGGAAACTCGATGAACTCGGGCTTCCTCAACGTCAGGGGGAAAGTCGCGAAAGTCGGGCGGCGGAATTGCTAGAGGAAATTTTACAAGTCTTGGGGGATTGGAAACCCCTGGTGGTGGCCTTCGATCGCCTCGATGGAGAGGAGTTGGATGAAACCGACGAAGACGCCCTCGAAGATGAATGGGATATGCGGGTTCCCGTTGGGGCTATGGTGCGTCTCTCTCAGAGTTTGCGGGCGCTGCGTTGCACTCATGGAACCGTGTTGTTGAGTGTGATGGACCCCGAAACCTGGGATCGCATTGTACAGCCGATGTTGGGGCGCATGACTCGCCATTTGAGCGATCGCGCCGATCCCATTGAACTCCCCGAAACTGATGAAACGGTCGTCCGGGCGGTGATTCGGGCTTGGTTACGCAAGTTCTATCACGATCGCAAGTTGGTTCCGCCCTCGCCTCTATATCCCTTTGATGACTCGCAATTGAAGGCCCTAGCGCGGGAAGGGTCGGATCTTCATGATGCCATTGAATGGTGTGCCGAGAACTTTCGCCCGGTGGAAAATGACCCCCTCGAACGGGTGACGCAGGCCTTTGAACGCAGTTTAGCCCAAGTGCAAGACTTAGGCGACATGACTGAGGCGGCGGTGGTTGAGGCGATCGGCTTAGGCTTCGAGAGTTTAGTGGGAACCACCGTCGAAGGGGTAGAAATTCGTGGCGTGGAACAGCGCGTTTCGGGGAAATCCCAGCGGCGTAAAACCATTGATTTGAAGATTATCGGGAGCGAACGGGGCCAGGATCTGCGCATTGGGGTGATGGTGGTGTTCGATGAACGGGGACAACGGGTGGGAAATCGCCTGCGAACGCTCTGTAATTTTGAGGAGTTTGGCTTGACGCGAGGCGTTTTAGTCCGTCCCTTTGTCCGAGAGATTCCCTCGACTTGGAAGGCGCGAGAATGGATTAGTTGCTTGGAAGCCAGCGGCGGGGGTTGGCTGGATTTATCCTTGGAGGCGATCGCCCCCCTGCTGGCGTTGACTGAGATCATCGCCCAACGACAGGAATGGGGACTCTCGAAATCGCGGATCTTAAGTTTCGCCAATGGTAAGGGGTTGGCGACGGGAAATCCCCTCATTCGCCAACTGTTACGTCCCTCGAACCCCGAGGCGATCGCCCCGACTCCGAAACCCGATGGAACCCCCGATTCTCGCTATTCCTCCCAGCAGCAGTCAAGCGATATTGAACGCTAGAGGGGCTAAGCCTGGCCGAGTTAACGTCGTTAAGCCGGAAAAATTCTTAACGCAAGCCGCATCTTCTCCAGGACGATGCTAAAATACGGCTGCAACGTTCCATCATCCTTGTTTGTTGTTGATTGTCCCCAATTTACGGCTATAAACGCTTCGACTAAAGCTCATGTTAGAAAATCGTGACTATACGTTAATTGTTGACCGCAGCGGTAGTATGTCGGAACAAGACCAAGCTGGGGGGAAAAGCCGCTGGGACGTGGTCAAAAATTCGGCGATCGCTCTGGCTGAAAAATGCGAGGAATATGATCCTGACGGCATTACCGTCTATCTCTTTTCCAGCCGTTTCCGTCGCTATGATAATGTCAATGCTGACAAAGTTCGGAAAATTTTTGAAGACAATACCCCCGTTGGCAAAACCGCATTAGCCGCCGTTTTAGACGATGCCCTAACGAATTACTTTGAGCGCAAAGCGGCGGGAACCAGTCAGCCTAACGGTGAAATTATGCTGGTGATTACCGATGGAGAACCGGACAATCGCAAGGATGTCATTAAACTCCTCATTGAAGCCTCTAAGAAAATTGATCGCGACGAAGAACTGGGGATTTCCTTTATTCAAGTGGGTCATGATCCCAAAGTTCGGGAATTTCTTAAAGCCCTCGATGACCAACTTTTAGAAACTGGGGCTGCCTTCGATATTGTTGATACAATTACCCTGGAAGATATGGAAGGAAAATCTCTTTCTGATGTCCTTCTCAATGCTATTTTAGATTAACGTCCCCATGACCGGAGCAACTGCTACCTTACTATTATCTTGCCCTGATCAACAGGGACTGGTTGCCAAAATTGCCAATTTTATCTATTCTAATGGTGGTAACATTATTCATGCCGATCACCATACGGATTTTAATGCGGGCTTGTTTTTAAGTCGCATTGAATGGCAATTAGATGGGTTTAATCTCCCCCGTGATATCATCGATCGCGCCTTTGCTGCGGTGGGAAAACCCCTCAACGCCACCTGGGAACTACATTTTTCTGATGAACGCCAGCGGTTGGCAATTTGGGTGACGAAACAAGACCACTGTTTACTCGATCTCCTCTGGCGACAAAATGCTAAAGAACTTCCGGCAGAAGTTCCTTTAATTATTAGTAATCATCCAGATTTGGGGGCGATCGCCGAGCAATTCGGCCTTGATTTTTACCACATTCCGGTCACAAAAGCAAGTAAAAAAGACGCAGAAGCCCAACAATTAGAACTGTTGCGTCAGTATGACATTGACCTAGTGGTGTTAGCCAAATATATGCAGGTGGTGAGTTCGGACTTTATTAGCCAATTCCCCAAAATCATCAATATCCACCATTCTTTTTTACCCGCATTTCCCGGCGCACGACCCTATCATCGCGCCTATGAACGAGGGGTTAAAATCATTGGTGCAACGGCCCATTATGTGACCCAGGATCTCGATGAAGGACCGATTATTGAGCAAGACGTGGCCCGAGTCAGTCACCGAGACTTAACCCCAGACTTGATTCGTAAAGGGAAAGACTTAGAACGAATGGTGTTAGCCCGGGCCGTGCGATCGCATCTCCAGCATCGAGTTCTCGCCTACAACAACCGCACCGTCGTCTTTTCCTAAGTCCCGTCGTGAACGCCCAACGTTAAACCCCAACTTGTTCAAGGAGGGGTTGCATCGTCTCCCAGGTGAGGCCTTGCTGGATATAGCGAGGCTGATCCGGGAGATAGGGACTCATTAAGCGGTCAATTTGCTGAATTTGGGCGTTATCGGGCAACACCGGCACATCGGGGTCAGCTGCCGTTGGCCGCATCAGGGAGCTAGAAAACCCCTTAAATACCAGAACCTCGTCCGTTTCATCGTCCCATTGGGCCAACACCCGCAAGACTTCATCGGGACATTTGAGTGTGTATTGTTCCAAACGTGCGATCGCAGTCATGATACCAGTCTCAATGACGTTAGCGTTTCAATTATGCGTAATGACCCGGCGATTATCCCATCGCCGAACGTCCTTGTTTACCCAAACGAACAAAGGCAAAATAGAGCAAACAGAGGACATAGGCCACTAAGCCAACAATACCGAGAAACCCCAAAATGTCCGGTGACGCATTGGCGTGGAACATGGCTTGATAGCCCCAGGGGGCCTCTAACCAAACCCGACAACTCATGGTTGAGAGAACCTCCTCCCGAGAGAGGGTTGCACAGGAGAACGCCGGGAGTTGAAACAGAACCCCAATTAAACAGTAAACCGTCATCGCCCAACGCCAGGAGGTGAGAACCCATTTCAGGGGTTTACGGGGTGCATCATCGATTTCATCATTCAAATCTGCCCAAAACCAGAGTGCAATGGGGATGAGGATGCGGGCCAGTCCGCCTGTTAGAAAACTAATGGGAAGGGAGGCGATGGCTAAATACACCGTAATGGCCAGCAAACTCGCCACTCGCCAGTAGATAGTAAGTAACCGCTGAATCGCCTCAAATTTCTGGACGAAGGCCCAAATCAGGAGAATCAGAGGCAAAATGACCGTAAACACAACGGCGAGGCGGTAATCAAGCCAGACGAGAGATTGGAGGGTGGAGTCGTTGAACATGGTTTGAAGAAGGCAAAAGGCAAGAGGCAAGAGGCAAAAGGGGGAAGACGGAAACACCGGAACAGGTAAACCACCATCAAATATGACTTACTCGTCACTGTCGATTCTTAATTGTAAGGAGCCAGACAGATTGAGAACGCCCTGGGTACAGGTTAAGGCCTCGATGGATACCGTAGCATCTAAGGGAATCTCGCGGCAGGGGAAGGTTTGGGCCTCGTCGTCTCGCCGCAGTTGGGGCGTATCAAGGTAAATCTGAGTTCCTTTGTCGTCGGCGATCGCCTTGAGACCAACATTGAGATGGTAGCCTGGGGGGGATGATATGAACAGATGGAGGCGATCGCCCGTTAGTTGAATCGTTGCCCCCGTTAGGTCAATATCAGCCGGTAAAATCCCTGTAAACACCTCAAAAATGGCATTTTGGAGGAGAGGCGAGGCCAGAGAAGCCGTGAGATCGTCTTCCTGAAGTTGTACCGCTAGTTGTACCGGAACCGGTTGCAATAGACGTAGGGGTTTTCCTTGCAGGATTTGCCGGAGATTTAGACGAACTGACCCCGCTTTGAGAGCAACTTGTCTTAGGTGTAATCCTTGATAAACCGCCCCTTGAGCCTTCACTTGAATGCTAGGGATTTCCCCCCGCAGCAGTTGGCGATTTTTTCCAGAAAACTCAATGGTTAGGGTTTCGGCTCGTTCCACTTGCGATCGCAGCCAAAACTGAACCGCAGCTGAGAGAATTGAGCTAAGAGACCCTTTGGACGTTGCAGGGTCAGATCGGGACGTTAAGACGGTCATAACCAATTAGACACAAGGGGAGAAACTCTACAAATCGGCTCATTGACCGTCAATCTTCAAGTCGATAGCCCAATTCTGTCAAGCGGGTGCGAGATTGTCGCCATTTCGGTTGCACTTTCACAAACAGTTCCAGATAAATTTGACCACTGACGAGCTTTTGAATCTGTTCCCGAGCCGCTGAACCAATGTCTTTGAGCATTGACCCTCGTTTGCCAATTAAAATTCCTTTTTGGGAATCTCGCTCCACGTTAATGGTGGCAAAGACTCGCGTTAACTTGGGCGTTTCCTCGACTTTTTCGATGGCGATCGCCACAGAATGCGGCACTTCTTCACGGGTTTTGAGCAAGATTTGCTCTCGAATCAACTCACCCATAATAAAACGTTCCGGGCGGTCTGTGACCAAATCCGGGGGATAGTAATAGGGACCCGGTTCGAGATGACTCACCAGAGTGTTGAGGAGTTCCGGGGTTTGGGTTCCCTTGAGGGCCGAGAATTTTACCATCTCCCAGGGGCGATCGCCGGCCAGTTCCCGATAAGAGGCATCAATCTCCTCGGCTTTATCATAGGACTGGCAATCAATTTTGTTAATGCCAATCAACACCGGAACCTGTACTTCATGCAGCAACTCAGCAATATAGCGATCGCCACCTCCCGCCTCTCCCGAACCATCGACGAGAAACAACACCATATCCCCCGAGGAAATCGCTCGTTTCGCATTCTGGACTAACACCGTCCCCAGTTGATGATGGGGTTTGTGGATACCGGGGGTATCGATAAAAATCACTTGGGCCTCATCCGTGGTGAGAATCCCCTGTAAGCGGTTGCGGGTGGTTTGGGCCACCGGAGAGGTGATCGCAACTTTTTGCCCCACCAAGGTGTTCATCAGTGTCGATTTACCCACATTGGGGCGACCAATGATGCTGACGAACCCCGACTTAAAGCCAGCGGGGGGAGTAGGGATGAGGGAAAATTCAGCGGGATTCATGAGGACACGAGGAAGGGTCGAAGGATCCATCTTATCGCTTTTTTCCGGTTCACTCGTCATCAGATTGCCACAAAACTCAGTAAAAACACGGATGAGTGGTCTCAGTAATTTAACCCAAAGACTGACTCACCTTTATCTAAATTACATAAAACTCGGTCTTAACTTAAACCTTTGATGAAGATAGGTTTTAGGAACGACAAGTCTAAAATAAGTAGGTTTATCATTGTAACTAGGAACGAAAAAAATATAGTTACTGTGCCATCTACTCTATTTTAATCATACCCACTTCACCTAGGAAACCACCATGAAAACCTCAATTCTTGCCGGATTTACTGCGATCGCCACCACCTTAACCGTTGCTGGGTCTGCCTCAGCCTTCCCAATTCAGAGTGCTGATGATAGCTTCAAGACTTTGATTAATGACGGAGTCTTTGAAGACTACATCCACACCGAATACCAAGGACTGGATGCTGACTTTGTGGCTTCTCGGCAACTGAACTTAAACGACTTAAGCCTGAATTACGACCATGACGTGAAGGTTCACTTCCTCAGTGAAGGCGCTTCTTTCCGCAATCAACTCGGTGTGAGCAGTACCGGAACAACGGAAATTTCGGAAACCGTTCTTTTCGATGATATCGTCTGTGTCACCGACAGTTGTTCAACGTTTAAGGGCTATCGTAACTCGGGAGGAGATCCAACAGATTTACCCTTAACCGCCGGGGATTTTGTCAGCCTGAACACAGTCCAAGCCGGTACAACCCTCGACTTTTTCCTCAACTCTGATGGCTATGGTCGCAGCAATCCCAGACAGTTACACCTCGATGCCAGCCAGAACATTGGAGGGCATCAACAGGTCATGGCCTATCACCAATCGGGTTATCTCGTCTTAGCCTTTGAAGACGTTATCATTGATTGGGGCGGCAGTGACGAAGACTTTAATGATGTCGTTTTTGCCGTTGATATCGGTGAAGATAACCTGAATCATATCATTAAAGAACAAGTCCCTGAACCGACCCTTCTCTTCGGTTTGTTAGGAGTCAGTGGTGCCTTTTCCCTCTTGGGTCGTAAACGCGAAAATGCCTAAACTCGGGGTCTGACGGTGCTAATCAAACGTATTAAGGTGAGACCCGTCAGGTAAGATCAAGACATCATCCAAGTGGGGAGATCTAATCGCAAGCGATGAGGTCTCCTCGTTTTGCTGGCTCGACCCCAAGCCAGTAGTAGCATAGACGATCGCCCCAACCCCTCCCAGAATAACCATCCCCGTCACCGTTCCCGCTAGGAACGGACCCCATCGAGAGGGCGATCGCCTCGGTTGTACCGCCGTCAATGGCAATTGTTTGCGTAGCATCTGTTGCTGCTTGTCGAGGCGATCGCAGGTTTGCTGAATCTCCCCCCAGAGGGGACTCGCCTCCCCCTCCGATGACATCGGCTGCGATGATCCCAGGGCCGACAACTCGGCGATCGCCCTCTGATAGTCAATCAGCAAGGTATCGGTGGCCGCCAAACCGCGCTCAAAATGCTGTTGGGCCATGGCCACCAACGTTAACGCCAGCTTACTCCCCACACGACTGTTGCTGAGCAACCGCTGCCAATGTTGGCGATGAATCATCAACAAAGTACTGGGACTCGTTGCCCGTAAACTGCTGCTATAAGGGCGTTCTAAGATAAATTCTAGGGCATTAATCGTTTCTCGGGATTTGACAGCTCCTAGCAGCAATAATTGACCGCTATCGGCTTCCTGGAGCCGTTCAGCCCCTCCCTCCAAGAGTAGCCATAAATAATCACTGGGACTCCCTTCAACAAAAATCAACTGTCCCGTCTCCGCTTCAGAGAAACTAGCCGCCTCAAGCAGATGCTGCCGTTCACTATCCGATAAATTCTCAGTCAGGGGAGTCTGTTTGAGGAGGCTTAAGAGGCGATCGCAGTCCATGAACAATTCACAATGAGCAAAATTACGAGAAACTAGCTAAGGATACGGGTTAGGGGCTAAGTTTGACCAGAACTTGGGCGCGGTGGACTCCGTTCTCACTGCCTTCAGTCGTCAGCAGGAGCGATCGCACATGATCAAACAGCGGATTCCCCGTCAGTTCCAACACCCGCAAAAATGGCAATTGCTGCCGCAAAGGTCCCTGACTCTGTTGCCAATTGAGATACAAATAGCCATCATTCTCCTTCGGAAGCAACGGTAACTCCTTACGAAACTGACCATTGGCGAACAGAGAGTTACGCCGAGGAGACGTATAGGCCCAATCAATAGCCTCAATGGAACTAGCTAAGAGACGATAGTTATTCAACTGTCCCCGGACCCCCAAAACATCCGCCTCTAAGCGTAATCGCAAATTGCCTTCCGTGGTTTTTCCCTCTCGGGTCATCAAACGAGTCCAGGCCAGAATCCGATGTTGATCCTTGAGGGTAAACGGTCCGACACTATAGCCATTGGCCGCCGCCGCCTCATCAAGCCGTTCAATGGCCGCCTCAGATTGGGGTTCGTTTTCGGGCGGATCATCGGCCACGAAGATCCAATCTAAACCATCCTGGTCCACATTAGGCAACAAGGCCAGAGCATAATCCCCCGTTACCCAACTAAAAATATCCGCCTCTAAGGAAATTCCCCAGCGGTTTTCCAGTTCCGCGAGGGGTTGAGTCAGTAATCGCGAGAGCAAATCCTCCCCAGATACCGCTTGAGAGAGGCGACGCCAACGACTGGCTAAATCATGGCCCGCCAAGACCACAGCACTCTCTTCGGGGATGTAGTTCAACGCCGCCACAGGATGGTCTAAGTCGGGGTTGACGGTACTCTCATCGTTATTGCTGGTCCAGACGGTATCCGCTAAGAGTCCTTGACGGGTCAGACCTAAACCAATAGCCAGGGTATCGGGGAGTTGAGAGTCAGGTTTGACCGAATCTCCCCCTAACCAACCACTCAGTTGTGGCACATCGGCCAGGACTAGGCCGATGCGTTGTTGGTCCAATCGGGCGATCGCCTTCTGATAAGTTGGCGATCCTTGCAAGTTCAAATCCTCCACCTGAGCGTCATTGATGGCTTTACGCAGAACCTCTGGCGCGTTGGCGAACAAGACAAAGCGATCGCCCACCACCGCACTCGACCATTCTCCAGCACTTTCTTTGGCAAAAGGGTTAAAGTCTTTCAGTTGCAAGCCATCCCCCGTTGGAGGCAGCGTTTTACGGCTGTAGATGAGGTTTACCCCCTTATACTGCTCAAAGCGCAACTCTCGCCCAGAGACGGCCTTATTTTGCCAGAACAGATCCAAAAACTCCCGACTGCGTTCTCCGTCGCGGACCCCTAAGGCCAGGAGATATCCCGGTTGAGTGCCATTTTTGGGGTTGCGATCGAGGTCAGGGGTTGTCACCGCTAAGGTGATTTCCTCGCCCAACCAGGGTTCAATATCCCGCTCATAGTCTAAATTGGTATCCGTCAGCAAACTGGCTTTCAACCGCTCAAACTCAGCCTTGGCCCGGCCCCGTTGACGCAGTGGCGTGCGCAATTGCCGTAAATCTTGCAATTTCTGGGGATTGGTAAACAGCGACATCACCAGAGGCGCATCTTTAGGGAGAAACAAGGCCGCCGCCGGTTCACTCATCGGCGCACCTCGTAGCAGCGTCAGAGAACTTTGGAAGCCAAACCAATACACCGTCGAGATGACCGTGAGAAGAATGACCCCTAGAAGGGTGAGGGAGAGAGGAGACGAGGCGCGTGACTTCATAACAGTTCCTGAAACTTGACCCGATCGCCATTATTCCATTTGTTTCGGCAATTGCGAAATGATCCATAATGGGGACTGTTCGATGGTAGCCCCATCTCAACGCATGGTACAGATTAGCCGTGCTGGTGTGGGTTTTGCTGGCTCTATCCACTTCACTCCTCACCCTGGATTTTAAGTTATGGCACGTGGCGACCAGATTTATGTGATTCGTCCTTTCTTCAATCTCGATGGTTTGTATGAACACCATGGGATTGATTGCGGCGATGGAACCGTGATTCACTATTCCAAGCGGGAGGATGAGGCCACGGTTAAACGCACGTCGATGGAAGCATTTACCTGGAGTAAACCGGTTTATCTTCGCAGATATCCGGCCCATTATATTGCTGAAACGACCATTAGGCGTGCTGAAAGTCGTCTGGGAGAGCGCGAGTATAATCTACTGTTCAACAACTGCGAACATTTCGCCACCTGGTGCAAGACAGGAATCAGCGACAGCAAGCAAATTCGCAAGTTTGCCCCCCTGTTAGCCACCCTCAACCCGGATCAGTTATCGGGCAAAATTAACCAGTCCTTCCAAGAGGGCCATCAACAGGATGCCGCCGGAATGCTAGAGGAGGCATTAGGGGAGATTAAGGTGGCGTGGGATGACCTACAACCCCGCTACAATCAGGCTGTCCAGGAGATGCAGTCTTGGGATCAGGTGGCGCAAACGGCCCTGAGGCGCGATCGCGAGGATCTGGCCCGGGCCGCCCTCCACCGCAAACGCAAGTTTCGTCTCAAAGCCCAGGATCTCAAGCAACACCTCGATCGCCTGGCCAAAATGACGGAAAACCTCGTCCAACAACGCCAGACCATCAACAATTAGCGGCAGCCGCAAGAGCGCCCCCTGCCGGGAGAGGGCGACCATAAAGGTACGCCCCTACGTTGTTCCTGTTCCCTATCAACTATCAACTATTAACTATTAACTATTAACTATTAACTATTCCCCATTCACCCGCATTCGCCGACTCACAATCGTAATGCCTCCCTGGCGGACAATTGCCCCAGACACCCAATAGTCTCCGGCACCATCTTCGGCTTGGCCCACCTTGAATAAACCGCCAGCGTTGAGGGGTTCAAGTTCCAAAGCGTTGGGATTAAGATGAGTGTTGCGAGAAATTCGTTCTTGCATCGCGGCCCCCAGGATTAAATCGTCCCCGAGGGGTTCTTCCACGATCAAGTCAAAGTTATAGCGACTGTCGACTGAGGCTTCCAGAGGCAGGTTAACTTGGACATTGGGGGGATTGTCTCCTGAAAGGATGCGGATTTCTTCTTCGAGAATCTCCTGAGAGACAATTTGTTCATTTTCATAGGTTTGGCGCGATCGCACAGTCCCCTGAAGTTCAGTGTCCGGTAAATCCCTAGCTTGTCGGCCAACAATGCTGGTTTCGGTTTCGACTTCGTAGCCGTTCGCCGTCTCCTCCCAGGAGAGAATCTCGGTGTCGTAGCGTAGATTAGGGAACCGTTGCCAGAGTTGTTCGAGGGAGGTGCGAAACTCGTCGCGGCTGAGGCCATCAGCATGATCGAAGTCATTGCTGTAGAAGTCCATTAAGCCGTCGATATCCCCCTCGGTTGAGGTGGTATCAATACTCTCTAGGAGATTTTGCAGTTCACTTGGGGCGCTGTCGGGACTGTTGGCCCAACTCGGTACGGCGACTAGGGTGGAGGTAAGGCCCGAGGCGATCGCCCCAAAAATCAGGCAAGAGAGAAAACGGGGAAGGCGGCGTTGTAGGTTGGGAGTCTTGGAGGTCATAATCGACAACTACACAGAGGAATCGCCTCTAGTCTAAGGCCTAAAGCAAAAGACCTGCTACAGATGCTGTAACAGGCCTTTTGCTTTTTCAAAGTGGAGCCTACGGGAATCGAACCCGTGTCCGCCTTGGGTATTGACCTCACGATCATTCACAGGCTTAGCCCCGTTAACCCTTGGGGCGGGGACCGTCCCTTATCCCGGACGGCGGGATGCTCTGGTATTGTCTTAACTCAGTTCACTGACCAGAGACAGTGAATGAGTGCATCCGTTGGGGTTTACCTATAGCCTTTAACGGAGTCGGACTATAAGTGCTCGAACCTATTGGAGGTTTTTTCTAAGCAACCGCAGCTGCTTTGCGAGCGAAAGGAACGATGTTGTTCGCATTTACTTTTTGTTTTGAGCCTTTGATTTACGAGAGGAGACTCACTCTCGGCCTGCATCACGCTTCGGGTTTCCCCAACACGTCGAAACCATGAAGGCCCCTCGTGGGTGGCGTGAATGCTATCGTTTCCTTTCTGGATCTCTTATTATAAGGGCAAATTCCAGAAGTGACAACTGTAGATTAGGAATCGCCTCTTGCCATCCCCTCTTGGGAGGGGTTAGGGGTGGGTCATGCCTCTTGCCTCTTGCCTCTTGCCTCTTGCCTCTTGCCTCTTGCCTCTTGCCTCTTGCCTCTTGCCTCTTGCCTCTTGCCTCTTGCCTCTTGCCTCTTGCCT
>HotLOscill_hetero_coDRAFT_1000269_pt1 | contig 27599 bp, 27 predicted proteins | sample HotLakmetagenome_2_FD_10650 | JGI IMG/M metagenome (IMG submission 10650)
TCCCCAGCCTNTTCGGCGGCGAGTAGGGGGGGAAATGCCAAGCTACCCAAGACGCAGCCGCCACCGATGGCGAGTTTGAGGATGTTATTACGCGCTACAGTCATCCTGATGCCTCTAACCTTGGAGTCATTATAACCGAGGCGCGCATCGAGAGTCAGGAAATGCGATCGCCCCAGGGGAGAGCGTCAAGTAGGGTTTAAATAATGGTATAATACGCATCGGGTCTGTATTGGTTCAAGGTTATGTCTGAAATCTATCGGCTTAAAGCGAGTGAACTGGATGCGAACTTCTTGGAAAAAATAAAATCTCAGTTTGGAGATAGAGAAATTGAGATTTTCGTCTCAGAGTTTGAAGACGAAACCGAGTATTTGTTGAAGTCTGAAGAGAATAAGTCTAGGCTTTTACGGGCGATTGAGAATGTTGACAAGAATCAAAATTTAGTTGAAGTGACGTTTGATGACTAATGTGAGTCCTCTTGCTTTATGAATCGGCGAGTTGTTTTTGAGTTTTCGGCGTTTGAAGATTTTAATAACTGGGCGGTTGAAAATAAAAAAATATACCAGAAAATTGTTAAGCTAATTTATGATATTGACCGCTCTCCAAACCAGGGACTAGGGAAGCCTGAAGCTCTGAAACATGATTTGCAAGGCTTCTGGTCAAGACGGATTGATAAAGAACATCGTCTTGTCTATCGTGTTAGCCAAGACACCATTACGATTATTTCCTGTAAGTATCATTATTAAGTATAAGCGACTCTCACAGGCGGCGGAGCCGCCAAATCCCCATGTCATGGCCGAGCCATGACACGAGGCTAAATGAGGCCAGATGACACGAGGCGACGAGGTGAGAACGATGAACGTTTTGACTAACGCCGGGTTTCTAGGTATTGGCCAATCATCAGTTCTTCCCCATCCCGACGAATCACCGTTTGACGGGTGCGGTATTTCTCGCCGATGAGTTTCAGTTCTTCCTCAAAACTGGAATTGTTGTACTCGGTTTTTAAGCACATGGTTTCGGGATTGGTGAACCAGAAATCGGCGATGACGGGTTTAGGAGTGGCGAAACCCCGATCGCGGTAGAGAATCTCCCCGCGAACCCCAAACACGGTTTTTCCTCGACTGGGTTTGCGGCTAACCCCCTCATAATGACTTTCCCAGGTGACACGACTCCCACAGAGAAAGGGAGTCTCACTCTCAAGTTGGTGGCGTTGCGCGAGTTCCCGTAACAATTCCCGCTCAGGTTCGAGAAATTCTACTGTAATTTCACTGGTGACTTCTTGGGTTTCGCCGCTGGTTAGGCTGTAGTAGCGACGTTGGGATGTCCACTCTCCCGCGCAGTTGCGGAAAAACTGTTCAGCCAACGCCTCAGCCGTCAGCGGTTGATGGTGTAGAGATAGAGTCATGGAACCTCACAGAGATAGGTGCGGGATAGGATAGAAAGGCGATCGCCGGCGCGATCCCTCAACCTTGTTCGCTGGACAACATTCATGTCTAGTTGTCAAGCGGTTCAAATCTATCTTAATAGAACGCAATCAATTGTAACAATGGTGACAGACGTAAACAGACTTAATTTCTCCCTCAACAAGATGCTCCCGAAGGATTAAAACCAATAAAGATGAGGAGATTTGCCAACAAGTCGCTCATGGAGCGGTTAAACCGCTATGGTGACAGTAAGTTCAAAATCCAATTGTTAGCCCTGAACCCTTTTCCGCTAATTTAAGGAAAATTTAAGCAAATTGAGCTAAAAACTGCCCGAGTCTTATGGAACTAAAGATTTTTCAAGAGTTTTTTGACTGTTGCGTCGGTCATTGGAGTACCGAGCGCACCTATCACTACATGACGCGCCAAGAGGTGGAGCGATCGCACACCGATTTTTTCGTCCATCCCCTGGCTAACGACCTCAAACGCAAAGTCCTCACCGACAATAGCTACGCACTCCCTAATCCCCTCGATTCCCTTCCCGGCTATCACCTCGAATTCGCCACCGTCTCCGAAACCGGGGAACAAGTCCAACAGCAACTGAATTTGATGTTTATCCCCACCGTGAACGTCGGTGAGGCGATCGAGGGGGATTACCTGCGCGATCGCGCCTACGAAGAAGATCGGCCCATCATCTCCCACTTCCGCTTCCACAACAGCAACCGGGAATTATTGATGACCACCCGCTATAGTCGCGTCATCGCCGTTGACTCCATCACGCTGATTAACCCCGAACTGCGGATTCGCAAAATTATCACCTACGAACGTCCCCAAACCGACCAACCCCCAGAAAAAGTGGTTCTCGTCGGCTTTGGCGTCGAACAAAAAATCAAGACTCCCCCCATCTCACCCGAGACGACTTGATTCACAAGCTGCCCCGAAGCCACTATTGTAGAAAGGCGAACTATACAATCGCACCTCCCCGTAGCTTGACCCTGCGGATTTCTCATCTACTCTGTCGGCTGAATCCTCATCGATGAACATTAGCAAATTTTTCCGACTGTCCCTAGGCGTTTGGCGATCGCAGCGAACCGGTCATAACCACGAACTGAGTCACGTCGAAGACCTCCAGTCCACCGTAACCGCCAGTCCCCTAAGCCTCGATGACCCGCAACTGCTCAAATGCTGTCGTAACTGTGGGATTGACAGCTATGACACCAGTTCCCCCTACCGCGTGGACGAAGATTACGAAGCGCGATTTACCCATTGGGAGGAAAGTCATAGCTACCTAGTCATTCCCGTTCCCAACCCAGACAACGCCAATCAGGGAACCCTCTTCTATTGCTATCTCGATTTAGATCTCCAACCCAGTCGTGGAACCTATGAATTGGGACGAGACGGAACCCTGATGCTGAAAATCAGCGATGAGAACACCGTACGGGACGATCGCATCTGGTTTCCCTCAGCCAACTTGCGGCTTCACGTCTCGACGATTCGGCCCAGCGATCGCTCCGTCACCACCACCACCTTCACCTCCAACGTCCGCACCACTCCAGCCTCAAGCTTCCCCGAAAACAAAGCCATCGCGTTGCAACGGTAACGCCGAGACTAACTGGGGGAGTCTGTCAAATCCGCCATCCTTCGCGGTGATTTAGGACGACAGGGACTCCCCAGACAAACCTGGCCCCCCGGAAGGTCACTAAAGACACTACTGCGAGCGCCAACAACGGTGTTCGAGCCAATTGTCACCCCAGCCGCCACAAAACAATCCGTTGCAATCCAAACCCCATTCCCGAGGCGAATGGGGTGGGTTTTCAGGCCAAACTGGCGATCGCCGATATCATGGCTCCCCGTACAGAGATAGCTTTTCTGCGAGACAACACAGTGACTCCCAAGCTGAATCTCATCGAGACTATAAAACACCACATCATCGCCAATCCAGCAAAAATCCCCGATAGTCACCTTCCAGGGATAGGTAAAACGGGCCGTCGGACGGACAATCACCCCTTCGCCAACCGTGGCGCCAAAGCGACGCAATAGCCAACAACGAAAGCCATTGGCGAAATGGGGAGACAGGGGAAAGGCGATCGCCTGCACCAGCCACCACAGCAGAACATAGACTCCCGAACGACCGCGATCGTAGTCCGATTGGTCATAGGTTCGTAAATCCACCCAAGCGGGACTCTCAATATCGGGTTTCATGATTGGTTGTGACAAGAAATGGAAGACACTTCAATAAGGACAATTTAGGACGGGCAAACTATCGCCTTGTATATATCTTTCTCGTCCGCTGCGTCCTAACTGGTTTGACTATCATTGCGACCAAAACGCCGCAGTAGCAGCGAGTTACTGACAACACTCACCGAACTGAGGGCCATAAAGCCCGCCGCCACCGCCGGATCGAGAAGAATACCAAACTTGGGAAGTAAAATCCCGGCCGCAACCGGAAGTCCAACGAGATTATAGCCGAAGGCCCAAATGAGATTTTGGCGAATCTTGTTAAACGTGGCCCGGCTGAGACGAATCGAGCGCAAAATATCCTCAAGGCGATCGCCCATCAAGACAATATCCGCCGTTTCCACCGCCACATCCGTTCCCGCATTCAACGCCATCCCCACATCCGCTTGAGCCAACGCCGGCGCATCATTAATCCCATCGCCCACTAACGCCACCCGAAACCCCGCCTCCTGCAAGCGCGTAATCGCCGCCGCTTTCTCCTGGGGACTCACCTGAGCCATAATCTCCTGGGGAGACAATCCCAACTGTTGGCCAATAGCCTGAGCCGTTTCCGGGCGATCGCCCGTGAGCAATTGCACCCCTAACCCCAAGCCTCGTAATTGCTGCACCGTTTCCGCCGCATCGGCTCGGAGTTGATCACGAACCGCGATCGCCCCCGCCAACTCATCGGCGATCGCCACATACACCAAACTATTCCCCGCCTCTAACCGCTGTTGCGCCCAATCCTCCATCTCCTCATCCCAGGCGATCCCATGCTGTTCGAGCCAGAGACGATTCCCTGCTAACACCCGTTGCGACTCAATCACCGCTTGCACCCCTAACCCGGCTTCCGTTTGGGAGTCTGACACCGGAAGTAAAGCCAACCCCTTGGCCTTTGCCCCATTGACGATCGCATCGGCCAGAGGGTGACTGGTATTTTGTTCCACAGACGCCGCCCATTGCAATAGATTTCGGGATGTTCTTGGCCAAATATCACTCACCGTCGGCGCTCCCATCGTCAGGGTTCCCGTCTTATCAAAGACCACCATATCCAGCTTGTGAACCTGCTCCAACACATCGCCACCGCGAATTAACAGTCCTTGTTCAGCTCCCACCCCAGTTCCCACCAGAATCGCCGTGGGAGTAGCTAAGCCCAACGCACAAGGACAGGCGATCGCCAACACATCAATCATCAACTTCAAACTCAGCAACAGCGGCGACAGTGGCTCCTGGCCCATCCCGTGAACATGAGCCAAATTGGGGAACTCATGGGCCGTCTGCAACACCTGGGGAAATAAATCTACTCCTATACCATACCAAAACAAAAATGTCAAGGCAGCCAACGTCATAATTCCATAGGTAAAATAGCCCGCCACCGTATCCGCCAACCGTTGCACCGGCGCTTTGCGGGTTTGGGCCTCCTCCACCAGTTCCACAATCCGGGCCAACGCCGTATCTTTTCCCGTGCGTTGCGCTTGGATGATGATACTTCCAGACTGATTGAGCGTTCCTGTGCTGAGGCGATCGCCCACCGACTTCGACACCGGGAGAGATTCCCCCGTCAACATCGACTCATTCACCATCGTCTCCCCAGCCATGAGTTCCCCATCCACAGGGATTTTCTCACCAGGGCGCACTTGCAGATATTCCCCCACCCGCACCTGATCCGCCGGTAAATCCATAATGCTATGGGGATCAATGTGGTGCAAATCCTCAATATCCGTCAGCAGATGCACCGTTTTCGGCTGTAACCCCACCAGAGACTTAAGAGAAGCCGAGGCGCGGTTTCTGGCCCGAGATTCAAGCGATCGCCCCAACAGCACAAACCCCAACAACATCACCGGTTCCTCAAAAAAGCATTCCCAAGCCAAATTCGGGAAAAACAGAGCCGCCGTACTCGCCAAATACGCCGTCACCAAGCCAAACCCCACCAGCGTATTCATACTTGGCGCATTCTTGAGCAATCCCCGGCCCCCTTCGATAATAATCTCCCGGCCCGGAATCGCCAACGCCAGAGACGCGAGAGCAAAATGAAACCAGATATTACTCAACCCCGGAATCGCCGGGAATCCCAACATTTGCAAATGGCCCAACACCGAGAGAATAATCAATCCCAGCGCGATAATTAACTGGCGTTGTTGTTGCTGTTGCGCCTCGCGCTGGCGTTCCTCCGTCGCCTCTAAATCCGCGAGGGACAATCCCTCCTGACGGCGTAACTGACTGGGAAACCCGCCCTCCGTCAACGTTTGCGCCAGAGTTTCCGGGTTAACGACACCCGGCTGACACGCCACCGTCGCCATTTCCGTCGCCAGATTCACCTTCGCCGAGGCCACCCCCGGAACTTGCGTCAGCTTACGTTCGACGGCTTTGACACAACCGGCGCATTTCATCCCCCCCACATCCAGGGCGAGGGTTTCGAGGCGATCGGCTTGAGATTGAGTTTCCGGTTGAATGGGGGAGACTTGCATAGATGACGCAGAGTGATTCACTGAATATCCTTATCTTTAAGCATACCGAGAACTTGCACTATGATTAGTCCTTTCCTATCGCTTCTATTAGATCGTCTCAGAAGTCGGTTAAAATCGAGAGGAACTCCGCCAATGGATAGCCGATATGACCGCCACCGTGCCTGTTATTCATAGTGACCCTGATATCCTGGGAGGAACTCCCGTCTTCGTGGGAACCCGTGTTCCCATCAAAACCTTGCTCGATTATCTCGAAGCGGGTGATCCACTTGATGAATTTTTAGAGCATTTTCCCAGTGTTAAGCGTGAGCAAGCGATCGCCTCTCTTGAGTTAGCAAAGGATTGAGTCTCGCCTCTCCGCACGCCGGACTTAGTTCCCCCCATTTAACTCGCCATAAAACGAGAAGGAAACCCCTGGCCCGGAAACGTCCAAAACCCAGTGTTCAAACTCCATCCCCAGCGGGCAGGGGCCACCATTCCCCTTTAGAATTAGCTTAAACTGCGTTTCATTAGAAAGTCCCGAAAAAATCCCATTACCGGCTATCTTTCCCTCAAAGCGAATTTCTCGATAAAGCCGAGTGTCCGGGATAGGAGCGTTAAATAAATCTGTCCCGAAGGAAATCATTTGCTCGGGCAAAAAGAAGGAAAGATTACCGGCCGTTTCACCATCATCGCCGATAAATCTTAAATTCCAGCTACGACCGTTACTCGATTTAGAAAGCCGATACGTTGACTGGGGGGATTCAATACCTTCAACGGTTTCAAAACCCGCTGCTGTCATGTACAAGTTAGCATCTTCAAAAACTAAGTCGTTTAAGCTTTCGAGTTGAAAGTCTTGCACGGGTTGGGAGTATTCAAACCAGTCTCCAGCGTAGGCGCAACAAGCACAGGCTAAGGCAGCTTGCGGATGAGTAAAAGACAGAGTCAGATAACCTGCCAAGCCCAGAATAGAGCTAGTAACAAGTTTTTTTAAAGGTGAGTCTCATAAAAAGTTAAGAGTTGCAAATTTCTAAACCCTACATATCAGTCAATCAGGAGGATGTGACACCTCAATTTTGATGACGCACATAGTCCACATTCAAGAAAAAGATGGTCGTGATCGCAATAAACAGATACGCCAATAAACCCGAAATAACGCTTCCCACAACACTCACCAATTCAGCAGCCAAGGGAATCGCACTGAACACGATCGTCCCAAACCCAAACACGAACATGAGAACGAAGGTAATAACGCCAAACCCAAAGCCAATTAAGACACTGCGCCCAAAGATTTTCCACCATTGTCCTTTAACCAAATCACGACTATAGGAAAGTGCATCTAAGCCTCGACCCCTCAGCGCCACAGCATACAGCGTAAAATACAACAAATTGGCGATGTAAATACCCGGTACAATCAATAAAACAAATCCAATAACAACTAGAATTGTGGCAACAATCACTGTCAAAAGACTGGGAACTAGGCGCGAACATCCTTGTTTGATTGCCGAGGCGACTTCAACAGGTCGATTGAGAACAGCAGCTTCAGTCATAATCAAGGCACTCAGAACGCTAACAATCGATAAAACAATCATTAAAATCGCAAAACTTAGCACAATTGGGTTGTCCGCATCTGCCATGTCTTCGGGATTGTCAGTCACCGGAACGAAGATTTGAAGAATAGCTAAAGGTAAATCAATGACCAATGCCAAAGTCAGGAAGCTCGAAAAATTATCTTTAAAGACTTTCCAGCCAATATCAAAATAGTCGCCAACCTCTAATTGAGGACTTTGAAGCTTAGTTTCTTGGTTCATAGGAGTGAATTTCCCAATAAATTTAGGTGAAATAGAGAAGCTTTCTGTTCCAGATAGATTAAGGAGATATCCAAAATCTTAGAACCTTTGATAGTCAACCGCAACAACCTTTGAAACCTTGTCTTAAACGCCATGATATCCTAGTCCCAACAAAACTCCATCCTGATTTTCACGTTAGTTTAAGATTCACAGCCAAATTCCGGTATACTTGATGTCTGCATCCTACCGTTTCTAAGCCGTTTCTAGGAGGTGTCCCGTTTATACTCGTCCCCTCGCTCGGCTAATCGAGCAATTCCAAAAACTCCCCGGCGTTGGCCCCAAAACGGCGCAACGTCTAGCTTTGCACGTTCTTAAGCGCCCGGAAGCCGACGCCCAAGCCCTAGCCACGGCGTTAATAGAAGCCAAACAACAAGTGGGCCTATGTCAAGTCTGCTTTCACTTCTCCGCCGATCCCGTCTGTGAGATTTGTCGCAACCCCAACCGGGATGACAGTACCATCTGTGTCGTCGCCGACTCCCGCGATGTCATCGCCCTGGAAAAAACCCGAGAATATCGCGGTAAATACCATGTTTTAGGGGGAACGATCGCCCCCATGGAGGGAATCGGCCCCGAACAACTGCATATCCAACCCCTGGTGCAGCGTGTCAGCCAAGGAACCGTCAAAGAGGTCATTTTGGCCATCAATCCCAGCGTCGAAGGGGAAACCACGACGATGTATGTGGGACGACTCATCAAACCCTTCACCCGCGTCACCCGTATCGCCTTTGGCTTACCCATGGGCGGAGATTTAGAATATGCCGATGAAGTGACCCTAGCCCGGGCCTTAGAAGGGCGACGGGATCTCGACTAGAGAACCAGCCAGATTCCTAACCCCCAAAAGGGAATCCAGCGTAGGCCCCGCTGGGGGTGGCCAGGGGGCATAATTCCCCCTAGGATAATCCCTTGGAAGAGGCTAAATAAGATAAGGTCGAGGGCAAAAGCAATGGTGACGCGATCGCCGCGCAACATCTCCCAGAAAAACCCCAACCGTTGCCCCAAATCCCCCACATCTCCCACCGCCACAAACCACACCACGGCGATCGCCCCCACCACTAAACCAGTCCAACCAAAAGAACGAGCAATAAACCCCTTTCCCCGACTCTTGTGCGGATCAGGTTCAGTGACACATCGCAGCCCCATATAGGGCAGCAAAAAGATATTCGTCAAAAACATCGCTCCCAGCCAAATCAGAGGGCGTGGTAGGCGATATCCCCGAGGATCAGCCAACAACAGCGGCAGAAACATAAAAATCCAGGCTTCCGCAAAATTAAAAAAGGCCTGCGTCACCGGATGAACTGACGGCGCGGGTATCACCGTTAATCCCAACAGATTGGCGATGGGAACCACAAAAAAGAAGTTCAACGACTGATCGAGAAGTTCCTGAATTGTCTGCGGTTGCAACGCCCAGAGGGGATCACCCGGCAACAACAGATCCCTCGGTGAGAGAATCAACACCGCCAAATAAATGACTGTAAATATCCCCAGAAACACCGCATAACCGGGATACCGTTGAGCCGATGATTGAGCCGATGATTGAGCCGATGATTGAGCCGCCGCTGGTTTCAAGACACGTCGCGCCAAAGGGGCCACAAACCGGACAATCAACAGGGCAAAGCGACCTAATTTCAGAGGCGGTTCCGAGATATCCCGCGCAAAAACCAGTTTTCCCGTCTCCGCCGAAAAGCGATAGAACCCCACTCCTCGGCCATTGGGAAAGGGAATCCCCGCCAATTCAATATGCCAAAGCAGGGCCACCGTCTCCCCCTCCCCCTCAGCACAATCATCAATCACAAACAGCAAATCCTCAGGAACATTGCCACAGGTTTCAGCAAAAAACGCCTCAACTTCAGCTTTGCCGAGAAACGTTTTCCTGAAGTTCACATCCTCATAAACACAATCATCGTCAATATAAGCCAACGCCCCCTCAACATCCCGCCGATTAATCGCCTCATACAAAGACGTAATCCGTTCCCCCTTCGATCGCATCAAATCATCCATCAATCCCTGTTCCCTATTCCCTGTTCCCTGTTCCCTGTTCCCTGTTCCCTGTTCCCTGTTCCCTGTTCCCTGTTCCCTGTTCCCTGTTCTCTATTCCCTGTTCCCTATTCCCTGTTCCCTATTCCCTAAAGATCCCCAAACACCTCCCGCACCGCCGGATGCACCAACTGATGATCTCGCACATTCACCCCAGCGGCGATCGCCGCATCCTGTTCAATGGCCCCCGCTCCCAACTCAGCCAACTTCAACACATAGGGAAGAGTACTATGATTGAGCGATTGCGTAGCCGTGCGGGGAACAGAACCGGGCATATTGGGAACCCCATAATGTAAGACATCACAGACAAGATAAGTTGGATCGGTGTGAGACGTGGCATGGATGGTTTCAATACAGCCCCCTTGATCGATCGCCACATCCACAATCACCGAACCCGGTTTCATCGAAGCCACTAACCCCTCCGACACCAGAGTTGGCGGTTTACGCCCCAACACCAACGCCGCCCCCACCACTAAATCCGCCTCAGGAACTGCCCCTTCAATGGTGAGCGGGCTACTATAGAGCAATTCCACCCGAGAGCCGAAGATGGATTCCAGATAGGAGAGGCGATCGAGGTTAATCTCAAAAATTTGCACCCGCGCCCCCATTCCCACAGCAATTCGCGCCGCCTCAGTCCCCACAACGCCGCCCCCGAGAATCACCACCTGGCCCGGAGACACCCCCGGAACCCCACCTAAGAGAATCCCTCGCCCACCATGGGGACGTTCAAGGAAATGAGCGCCAAATTGCACCGAGAGTCGTCCCGCAATCACACTCATCGGGGCTAACAGGGGCAATCGGCCATCGGGGAGTTGCACCGTTTCGTAGGCAATGGCTAAAATTCCCGACTCGAGCAACGCTTGCGTCAACTGCCGTTCAGCGGCCAGATGCAGATAAGTAAAGAGGATGCGATCGCCCCCATTGCCCCCATCCCCAGCCAAAAACTCATATTCCGACGGCAAAGGTTCCTTCACCTTCACCACCAGCGACTGTTCCCAAGCCGCCGCCGCCGACTCCACAACCGTCGCCCCCACCAGGCGATAATCGTCGTCAGCAAACCCAGAACCGACACCCGCCTGAGTTTCCACAAACACCCGATGACCGCGATCGCACAGAACCCGAACACTTTGCGGACTCAATCCCACCCGAAACTCCCGGTTCTTAATTTCTTTGGGAACACCAATGTCCATAAATGCCCTACCCATCTCATCGAGGAAACCAATGCCCATCATTGTATAGCCTCTTGCCCCTCGCCTCTTGCCTCTTGCCCCTCGCCCCTTGCCTCTTGCCTCTTGCCATCCCCTCTTGGGAGGGGTTAGGGGTGGGTTATGCCTCTTGCCTCTTGCCTTCTTTCCCCTCCCCCTTGCCTTCTCAACAGAAATTTCTACAATAGAGACATCCCCAACAATATTAAGTTTTATGAGCCAATCTCCTGAACCCTCCGTCACTCCGAATCTCACCGAACCCAAATTCGGATTTAACCAATATGCCGAACGGCTCAATGGTCGTGCCGCGATGATTGGCTTCATCGCCGCGATCGCCATTGAATACCTCTCGGGCCAAGGTCTATTAGCCTGGCTAGGACTGATCTAAACGGATCTAACCTCGGCGATCGAGTAGGATCAGACTAAGCGGGGGCGTAGACGCATTAGCGGCCTGCGCCCTTTGTCTATGCCCTTTGTCTATGTCGTCTCTGGACTCTAACCCGATAGATACTAATGAATGCTGTTTGGCATCGATTTCTCAAGTCCTTCTACCGTAAAGAACCCATTTCGAGCTTTGTCTTGACCATGGGAGCCGTCGATGTGGCTCTCGGAGGATTGGGGAGTTATAGCTCCCTATTGCTGCTGGGAATGGGAACCATGGCCGGCGCGATCGCCCTACGCTGGTGGCAAATCCAACGAGCTGAGGCGGAGCGTCCTCAAGACTCTATCCCTGAATACTATCTAGCCCCTGGAGCCACATCCCAACCCTTACCCCGTCTCAATCCCAGCAAACATCGCCGTTAGGAGCGTGTTTCGGGGCGTTTGGGGGCATTAGCGCCTCGACGGGCAACGAAAGGGTAAAATACAAACCATTGGTTAACAGGCAACCAATGTTTTGGTCATCGTATATCGTTACTATGGTTCCCCTTCCCGAACACCGTCCTCACAATCTCTCCCTTGGCCCCCTAGAAGCCGAAATCCTCGACATTATCTACGATCTCGAAGAAGTGACGGTGAAAGATGTTCACGATCGCATCCTCGCCGATCCCGATCGCGAACTAGCCTACGCCTCCGTCACCACCGTCATGCGTCGTTTAACCAAAAAAGGTTGGTTAGACTGTGACAAAGGCGATCGCGCCTTTCGTTGGCGGCCACGAATTTCTCGGGAACAGGCCCAAATGCTCAAATCTCACGATCGCCTCCAACACTTTCTGGCCGTCAGCAGTCCCGATGTAGTGGCCGCCTTTGCCGATAGTCTCGACGTGGATAGTCTCGATCGCCTCGATGCCATTGCCCAACGGATTCAAGCGGTACGACGTCAACGGGAGGAACAGTCCTAATGCACTTGTTGATGATTCTCATGGCTTTGGCGATCGCCCTCGGCTTACGTCAGGGGAATCTCAACGGCCAAAGTCCCCAGCCAGCCACGTCACGCTCTCTTGAGCAACGTTGGCGTCACAACATTATCGCCCTCGTTGCCCCCGTCTTACTGCTACTGAGTACCGCCATTGCCGTTCTCTGCATGGGTGCTCAAGGCCAGATGGTCTGGCAAGGAACTGGACTGGCCAGTTACCTACTCTCCTGGCTCTTTCTCCTAGCCAGCCTCGGTTGTGTCATCCGTCAAACCCTGCAACTGCGACGAACCGTGACCCAACTCCGTCGCTATCCCCAAACCACCATTCTCGGCTATTCCTGTCGCATTCTGGACGATACCGCCCTCTTTAGCGCCCAAGTCGGTGGCTGGAACCCGGAACTAACCATCACTCAGGGACTCCTCGATCATCTCAACGGCGATCGCCTGGCCGCCGTTCTCGCCCATGAACAGGGCCATCGCGTCTATCGCGACACCTTCTGGTTCTTCTGGCTGGGCCTGTGTTACCGTCTCACCCCCTGGCTGCCTAACAGCGACGATCTCTGGCAAGATCTTCTACTACTGCGGGAAATTCGCGCCGATGCCTGGGCCGCCGAGCAGGTCGATGAACTCGTCCTAGCCGAGTCCCTCCTCGATGTCGTCCGCGCGCCTCTGCGCTCAACCACTCCCTTTGAAGCGGCCTTTAGCTGCACGGCTCCCCCCTCTCGCTTAGAACAGCGTATTGATGCCCTCCTCTGCGGAACCCGTCCTGGCCTAACCTTTGGCTGGCAAGGACTCGTGCAACTCGCCTGGGTTGTCTTTCCCCTGGCCATCATCCCCTTCCATCATTGATCACACCTAGTTATGGCGGTTGACGCTCGCAACACCAACACGCTCTGGGCATCCGTTCTCGTCGAAACCTTGGCTCGTTTAGGCTTACAGGTGGCTGTCATCTGTCCGGGATCTCGTTCGGGTCCCCTGGCGGTGGCCTTTGCCCAACATCACGAGATTGAGGCCATCTCCATTCTCGATGAACGCTCCGCCGCCTTTTTTGCCCTCGGATTCGCCAAACGCACCCATCAGGCGGTTGTTCTCGTTTGTACCTCGGGAACCGCTGGGGCCAACTTCTATCCCGCCATTATTGAAGCACACGAGTCTCGTGTCCCCCTGTTGGTACTCACCGCCGATCGCCCCCCGGAGTTACGCCACTGTCAAGCGGGCCAGGCCATCGACCAACATAAGCTCTATGGCGACTATGCCGCTTGGTACAGCGAATTGGCACTGCCTCAGCTAAGTTTGCAGCAACTACGCTATCTCCGGCAAACTCTCATCTATGGCTGGGAACGCACTCGCTTTCCAGTCCCCGGAGTGGTACATCTCAACTGTCCTTTTCGCGATCCTCTGGCCCCGGAACCGGAACCTCAAACTCAAGAGTTTGTTGCCATGTTGGGTGAACCACTCTGGCCGGAGTTTTTTGCCGCTGTGGTTCCTCAGACTCCTGCTCATCCTCGTGCGTCGGGGGAGAGTCTCGATCGCGCCTTCGCGGCCTGGTTTAAGAGCGATCGCGGCCTGATTATCGCTGGGGTGGCTCAACCGCAAAACCCCAAACGCTACAGTGAACGGGTAGCCCAACTGGCGAAAACTCTCGGCTTTCCGGTTTTTGCCGAGGCCCTCTCCCCAGTCCGTCATTGGGCCTCCCTCAATCCCCAGCTCGTGGTGGGTTACGATCTGCTCTTACGTCAGCGGCAGCTTTCTCAGCAGTTACGCCCCGATGTGGTGATTCAATTGGGAGATTTACCGACCAGTAAGGTGTTACGTCACTGGTTACAGCAGCTTAATCCCTTAACTTGGGTTTTAGATCCCGGCGATCGCAACCTCGATCCCCTCCATGGACGTACAATTCATCTCCGTCTCGATGTAGAGCGTTTACCGATTCCTGATCCCGTGGTTCCTCCTAGCCCCTCCGACTTTTGTCAAGAGTGGTGTGAGGCTGATGCACGCCTGGAGGATGCCCTCAGTCTGGAGATGGCTGATATGAACCATCTCCGCGAACCGCAACTCCCTTGGCTTCTCTCCCATAGTCTCCCCCATCAACGACAGGTGATGGTGGCCAACAGTACCCCGGTCCGCGATCTGGAATGGTTCTGGCGACGGAGCGATCGCCAAACCCAAGTCTTTTGTAATCGGGGGGCTAATGGCATTGATGGAACCCTCTCAACGGCCATTGGTTTAGCGTATGGCGGCAAACCAACCCTCTTAATCACCGGAGATTTAGCCTTTCTTCATGATACCAATGGTTTATTGTTAGCCCAACAGTTAAAAAAACGAGGACATTTAACTGTTTTATTAATCAATAACCAGGGTGGTGGTATTTTTGAACTCTTACCCATCGCTCAGTTTAATCCGCCGTTTGAGGAGTTTTTTGTCACACCGCAACAGGTAAATCTCGAAAAACTATCGGCAGCGTACAGCCTTGACTATGCCATCATTCAATCGGCTGGAGAGTTGAAAGATGCGCTCCATCAATTCCCACAACCGGGAGTACGCATTTTAGAAGTCAAAAGCGATCGCCGCCGTGACCATGACTGGCGATCGCAACTCTTTAACAAAGTATCTCAATTGAAATTTTAAGACCAATTTTCTTGGCTGTCGTGCCCTAGATCTCCGTAAGGGAACCCACCCCTAACCCCTCCCACCGAAGGGATATAGCAATCGAAGATTGCCTGATTGACACTCAGCAAGGATACTCTGAGTTGGAAGATAATCTCCTACCTCTTTCCCCTCTTGGGAGGGGCAGGGGTGGGTTCTCCCCTCTTGGGAGGGGCAGGGGTGGGTTCTCCCCTCTTGGGAGGGGCAGGGGTGGGTTCTCCCCTCGGTGGGAGGGGCAGGGGTGGGTTCTCCCTGTTCCCAGTTCCGAAGTTCCCAGTTCCGAAGTTCCCTTCTTTTGTCCCATTCAGACCAACTTTTGCTATACAGACCATACCCCACAATTAACCCTGATTTTGTAGGAGGTGGAACTGTCGTAACAACGTCACATTTTCCGGCGTCAGCAGCTTTTGCATCTCTTCAACTTGATTTAAAAGAGAAATTTCTCGGGAAAACTCCTCTTCCAAAATACTAATATAACGCTCCTGAGCCTCCGGTGTTTTTTGGTTTTGTAACATCGTCAGCGCCATCTTGATATTCGACATCGGACGACGCAGCTCCTGATTAAGATTGGTCATTAAACCATCTTTCGCATCCAAAAACTCTTGCAACTGACCCAACTCCTCAGACAACGACGAGAGCCGATTGACCATCACCTCTTGTTTTTTAAATCTCGCCTCGATCGCCCGCAACAACTCATCAGCATCAAAAGGTTTCACCAAATAATCATCAGCCCCCATCTCAAACCCTTGACGCATATCGGAACGGTCGGTTTTTGCCGTCAAAAAGATAAACGGGATCAAAGCCGTATTCACATCCTCTTGCAAGGTTTTCAGCATCTGATAGCCATCCATTTCCGGCATCATCACATCACAGACAATCAGATCCGGAGACTCCTGACGAGCGCAAGCCACCCCCGATACGCCATCGTCAGCCCCAATCACTTCAAATCCTTCCAGGCGCAGGATCTTTATAATATTTTTCTGTAAAACTCGTTCGTCCTCGACAACCAGTATCTTTTTCATGATTTTTTAGTCAAGCGTGATCGTTATACTTGAATTCAAACTTGGCTGTAATTTGAGATCCCTTGACGGGTTAAATCGGTGACACCCAAACCAGCAACACTGAACTTTGTCAAGCTCAAATTGTCAAGCTCGATTCTACACCGTCTTGGTTGCTCACATCGATAACTCACTGACGATGTTAACGAACTTAACAGACGGATTACAAACACTCAGAAAGGAAGTCGGACAGTAATCTCAGTCCCCTCTCCCACGTGACTGCGAACCTCTAATGTCCCTCGATGTAACTCAACGCAGCGCTGGACGATCGCCAACCCTAGCCCAGTTCCAGGAATCGTACCTACATTCTTAGCACGGTGGAACGATTCAAACAAACGGGGTAAATCTTCGGGTGGGATGCCAATTCCTTGATCTTTGACAGAATAAAGGATGTGATGATCGCATTTTAGCAACTCAACATGAACAGGTTTGTCAAGGGGAGAGTACTTTAAAGCATTTGAGACTAAGTTAGTGAAGATTTGCCGTAGCAACTTTTCGTCGGCATTTAAAATAAGAGGCGTTTCTGAGATATCCCAAGATAAGACGCGATCGCGGGCGATACTGGCTTGTAGCTGCCGTAACAATTTGTTACAAAACTCGCAAATATCCAAAGGCTCGGGATTAAAATTCAGGGTTCCCGACTCACTTTTAGCTAGAGTCAGCACATCATCGAGCAGTTCCGTCATATGGCTGACGGCAGACTGGATCTCATTGAGTTGTTCGAGTTGTTCCTCCCTAGTCCAGTCATAGCGTTGCAGCAGTTGACCGCAAGACTTAATCACCGCCAGGGGTGTGCGAAACTCATGGGAGGTCATCGAAACAAAGCGCGACTTGAGATCAATCAATTCTCGTTCCTTTTGCAGCGCTTTGATCACTTCCGCCTCCGCTCGTTTACGCTCAGTGATATCTTGAATCACCGACACGAAGTAGGGAGCTACCTTCGGGATATCCTCGGCGGCTTCGGCTGAGGGATCTCGGACCACTGAACTGGTGACACTCACCCAAATCGCCGCACCGTTAGCATGGAGAAAGCGTTTTTCCAAGGTCATCGTTGGATAGCGTCCCTCAAGTAAGTCCTGACAACCCTGTGCGGACATAGCCCGATCCTCGGGATGGGTCATCTCTAAACAGGTTCGCTGCGATAACTCCTCAGGATTGTAGCCCAAAATGTCACAGAGTTTTTGGTTAACAAACTCCCATTGACCATCGAGGTTCACCTGGGCCACTCCCACCGCCATTTGTTCAAACAGAGAGCGGAAGCGTAATTCACTGCGTTGTAGAGCGATGGTTCGTTGGGCGACTTTGGTTTCTAATTCCTGGTTGAGTTGACGCAAGGCCATTTCGGCTTGTTTGCGATCGCTGACATCTTGGACAATCCCCACAATCTTCTCAGGCTCCCCGTTCTCATCCCGGCTGAGGACAATTTCGCGACTGTGAATCCAATGCCATTTGTTGTCCACCCCTCGCAGGCGATATTCACTTTCGAGGAGTTCACCGGCATTGAGTTGTTCGAGGCGATGGCCCGGTTCTCCCACCTGAGAGACATCCTCAGGATGAATCCCCTCAGACAGACTGGGATGGCCCAACGCTACAATCGTTGTCGGAGTATGGCCAAGCAGGGTTTCAACCTGACGGTTAATATAAATAATCTCCCAACTGCGAGCCTGATAGACATAGAGAATATCCGGCGACGCATCGGCAATTTGCTGAAATAAACGTTGTTGTTCGAGCAGGGCAATTTCAAACTGCTGCCGTTGCGTGATGTCAATGCCAATACCGATCGCCGCCCGTCCACTATCATATTTTTGCGCCACTACCAGATATTGAAGACTCAAATTTTCAATCTCGATCGTAATAATTTGTCCCGCCGTCATGACCTCCTCTCTCATAAACTGGCGCATAAAATTCGCGAACTGGTGAGGCTTAGCGGTGGGAAAGTTAAGATCTTGTCCTAGGAAGTCCTCAGGGCTGAGACTATAGAGATTGGCAAAGTTGGAGTTCACCCCTTGATAACGTTCATCTTCCCCAATCCAGCAAACAATACCGGGAATGGCGTTGAGAATGGCCCGCAGGCGATCGCTCGTTTGTTGCAACCTCTCCTGAGACTCCTGGCGTGTGCGGATACTGGCCCGCAACATCTCATTAATGTCACGCAGTTGACTGGTGCGGGCTTCGACTCGTGCTTCTAATTCACGGGTATTATCTTGTAGGATGGCTTCAGCTCGTTTACGGGCCGTGATATCTCGGGCCACCCAAAGAGCTGACATAGTCGCGTCCCCAGCCAACACCGATGGAGGCAGAGGAGAAATCCGCGCCTCAAACCACTTACGATTGAGGTTAGAGGCTTCCGGCTGATCCAGCGGCGAGAGTTGATACTCATAGCGAATCGTAGAACCATGACGCCAAGCCCGTTCAATTTGCCTAAAAAACGCCTCATCATAGGGCGGTTCAAAAAAGGCGGCAATGGTTTCATTGACATCGGGATTGATGCGGCTGTAATCGTGACTGGGTAAGCCGACCTGAAGATCGTCATCATCATGAATACTGATTTCGAGGACGATATCAGGCATCGTTGATAACAGCATTTGTAATTTTGTATAACTGCTGATCAGTTTCTGCTGAAGCAGTTGCTGTTCCTCGGCACTGAGGGGATCTCGATAGTGAATCTGGGCCGGATATCCCTGATAGATAATCTCAAGACTAGCTAGGCTGCCGAGGAGATGGTGCTGCTCGTCCAGAATGGGCAAGGAATCGAGCGGCCGCTGTTGCAGTTGCCCCAGAAGAGAGTTCCAGTTGGGCGGACAGTTCTGCTGTAAGTAGGGTTCCTCTCGATGGTTGTCTAGGATGGCGCCGAGGGGCTGGCTGCGATCGCACTCAGGATCTCTCAGCAGCCTCAGGGCATCCTGTTGTGAGAAACTCCCCAGGAAGCGATCGCCCTCCAAGACAAACAGATTCGCCAGGTTTTGCTCAACGAGCCTATCAATGGCCTCACCTAGAGACACCTCCGCACTGAGAACAGGTGGTTCTAGGTTGCCAATATCCTCAAATTGTCCATCAAAAATTGCCATGAAACGAGTAAACATAAGACGGTGGACAGATATTAAGTAATTATACGGAGGTTTGGGGCGGTGAATTTACGCAGTTAAAAATCTGTGTATTTTACAGTTTTCATTAACTTTAATTTCGCCTATTATCGTAAATGTAACTAAACAGATTTATTTGGATTCTTTACCAAAAAATTAACATAAATTTGTGCAGTTTACATCAAAGATAGAAAATTACATCTTTTGTAACACCATACCATTGTCTTAGCGATCATCTCAGCAACAAACTCAGCCCGAGACCGAGCCTTCAATCATGAAAACGGCTTTACCAAACGGCATCCAACCATTCAAAAGCCCTTAGAGTTAGCGTCATGAGCTGACCCGAAAGCATCGACCGACGCTGATTGATCGCTTCCTTTCCGAGATGAAGACTCCTCCTGATCATCCCCCGAGAGAGGCATCGCGTCTTCAAATTCAGTTCATTGACATCACATCATCAGGTCAAATCATGACAAACTATCAAGTCCATTCAACTCAAGCGGCCGCCACAGAACTTTTGCACTACGTCAAACAACGAGCCACCGGTCGTCTTATTATTGTTCGTCGATCCAAACAGTATCATTTCGATCTATTTCAAGGACAGATCGCAACCGCCGTTTTCTCCGTGCATCGTAACCGCCGTTGGCAACGGGCGATCGCCGCGCAAGTTCCTCACCTCATCTCTCACCTGCAACCGCAAAACTCCCAGCACAACTGGGAACGTAGCCACCTACATCATGCCGTCAACCAAGGCTGGCTCACCTGCAAGCAAGCCCGGGGGATTCTAACCGATTGCACCCGAGAAGTCCTCTTCTCCCTCGTCAACCTCTCCAAAGCCTCAGTCTACTGGCAACCGAGCAACAGCAAATTAGTTCCCCGCTGGACCTTAAGCAGTAGAACCTTCCAGCATTTATATGAAGACGTCCAAGAACTCTCACAACAGTGGAGAGAGTTAGGACTCAATCCCCGCTGGGTTCACCAAGCCTTTAAACTCGATCCGAGTCTCGATCTCAGTTCAGCCATGTTCTCGAATCTGACCGCATCCTTAGACGGGAAACATTGTTTTTGGGATTTCACCTCAGATTTATCCGTCTCCCGTGCCACCGTCAGCCGCATCCTCAGTCATTTCTTAGAACAAGGCATCATCCAACGCATTCCCCTAAGAGATCTCGACAACACCGACACCTCTGAACCCAAAGTTGACTCGGAAGCCGAATCTGAAGCTGAAGCGCAACTCGAACTCGAACTCAACAGCCACATTAGCTACATCCCGACTATGGCTCTCGCATGAACCAGCTTACAACTCCCCCCAAGGGCGTACCCATGACGGGTATGCCCTTTTGTCATCCAAGCGCCCCAACTCTCCCCTCTTGCACCTTGCCATCCCCTCGGTGAGAGGAGCAGGAGTCGGTTATGCCCCCATTCCCCATTCCCCATTCCCCATTCCCCATTCCCCATTCCCCATTCCCTGTTCCCTGTTCCCTGTTCCCTGTTCCCTGTTCCCCATTCCCCATTCCCCATTCCCCATTCCCCATTCCCCATTCCCCATTCCCCATTCCCCATTCCCCATTCCCTGTTCCCCATTCCCTGTTCCCCATTCACTATTCACTATTCACTATTCACTATTCACTATTTCTGTACTCCAGACTGCAATAATGCCCCCTACATCTAGCTAGGCTGGAGAGAGTCCCCCAAATTCGTGACAATTGGGGGCTGTCATTCTCTCTCAAAAGCGTTACAATTGTTTACATAATCGAGAAATTTACTCATTTCTCTCCCTGGACTGTCACCAAATCCTCCCCACGACTGAACCCAACACGAGTTTGTCGTAACCCAATCTCAAGCACCTGCGTTATGAAGACTGCTCAGACCTCTACCGACTTAGTCCGTACCTACCTCCGCGAAATTGGTCGGGTTCCCCTACTCACCCATGAAGAGGAGATCCTATACGGTAAACGAGTTCAGAAACTGGTCGCACTCGAAACGATTCAGGCAGAACTTGCAGAACAGCTCGATCGCCAACCCACCCGCAAAGAGTGGGCCGAAGCCGCCAAACTTAGCCAGCGACAACTCCAACGGGAGATTGAGAGTGGCGAGTCTGCCAAACGTAAGATGGTCGAAGCCAACCTGCGTCTTGTGGTGTCCGTGGCCAAGAAGTACATCAAGCGGAATGTGGATTTATTGGATCTCATTCAAGAAGGCACCATCGGGATGCAGCGCGGCGTCGAGAAATTCGATCCCACCAAAGGCTATCGCTTCTCCACCTACGCCTATTGGTGGATTCGCCAGGCCATTACCCGCGCCATCGCTGAAAAAGGCCGTACCATCCGCCTACCGATTCATATCACCGAAAAACTGAACAAAATTAAGAAAGTTCAACGTCAACTGACTCAAGAACTCGGGCGGGCCGCCACAGTGAGCGAAATTGCCGAGGCCATGAATCTGACCACGAAACAAGTGCGCGATTATCTCGAACGCTCCCGTCAGCCGTTATCTCTCGACTTACGAGTCGGAGAAAATCAGGATACGGAGTTGGCCGACTTACTCGAAGATGATGGCCCCTCTCCCGAAGATTTTGCGGTTCAGTCCTCTCTACGCAGCGATCTCGAAGCCCTCATGGCCGATTTAACGGCCCAGCAGCGAGAAGTGCTGGCCCTGCGCTTTGGCTTACGGGATGGGAAGGCCATGACCTTGGCGAAAATTGGCGATCGCCTCAAAATCTCTCGTGAACGCGTCCGCCAAATTGAACGGGAATCTCTGACGAAGTTACGCAAGCGTAAGACAGATATGGGTGAATATCTAGCCAGTTAGTCGCTATTATTTGGCCAGTAGGGGCGCAAAATAGGTACGCCCCTACAGATTGTCATGTATCACTGTCAAGATTGAGTTGTTGCCGTTGATTGGGAAACGTGACTCGGAAACTGGTCCAGCCCTTGCTACTATCAACACGGATGGTTCCATTGAGTCGGAGAACCAGCTTCTCAATCAAGGCTAAGCCTAACCCCGTTCCTCCTTGTTTCCAGGGATCGGCGTTGGGAATACGATAGAACTTATCGAAAATTTTAGGCAGTTCCTCAGGGGCGATGGTAGCTTGGTTACGAATGCAAAACTCGATCGCCTCAATGGGTTCACTGTCGTCATCAAGCTTCATCTCAGTCTGACGCACGTGCAGATGAATATCCCCTCGCGTGGCGGTGTATTTGCAGGCATTATTTAAGAGTTCAACCAGGATACGTTCGAGGTTGAGGCGATCGCAGACAAAAGGCGGTAAGTGCTGAGGACAGTCTACATGAAGTCCCTGCTGGCGATCGCTGACCCGCGTATAAAATGGACGTATCAAGGTGGGAAGCCAATCATTCAGGTTAATTAACGACATGGAAATCAGATAAGCATTATTTTCAAGTCGTTGTAAATCCAGAAGATCCTCAACCAATTCTTCCTCGCGAGTACATTCAGTATTTAAAATACCTAAATAACGTTGAATCCGACCGATTTGCGCAGCATTCACCCGTTGAGATTCCGCTTCTTCTCCCTCTTTTGGTACAAATAATTTCAACATTTCAATGGCGAGTTTCATATTGGCAATTGGTGTTCGCAACTCATGAGATACAGCACTCAAAAAGTCATCTTTGAGACGATTGAGTTTTTCGAGTTCTGCCACTTGAGTTTGTGCCGCTTGATAGAGTCGGGCTTGACGGATGGCGATCGCACATTGATTCGCCACCTGTTGCACTAAGCGAATTTGTAACTCAGTAAAGATATAATCGGCATGATGAACTAACCATAAATCCCCTAAAACCCCTTGATTATCAAACAGAGGACTGGCTAACATCGCCACTCGTCCTCGGACGGGATTGGGAATCAAAGAACAAAATTGAAAATAGCGACCATCCATCAATTGCGTATAGAGTTCCGGGAAATTTCCCATCTGCGAAACCCGTCCTTGAGACGCAGGAATAAAGTTAGTATACTCATAACAAATCGTTGAAGTGCCTTGGTCCAAATCATAGAGGGCTGCATTACAAGACCCCACCCCCAAAACAACCGCAACCTCTCGCACCGCCGTTTGTACAATTTGACTTTCATCGAGACTATCTCGAACCTTATCCGTAATTCGTTTGAGCATCGCATCAAACTCGATCGCCTGTTCTAACTGTTGCGTGCGTTCGAGAATTTGTTTTTCTAAAAATTCCCCCTGTTGTTGAACTTGCTCAAATAAATGCGACTGTTGAATGGCGATCGCCACCTGAGTGGCCAATTGTTGCAATAGTTCCACCTCCAGGGGTTGCCAATGTCGTTCTTGACGACATTGATGAGCGACTAATAAACCCCAGAGACTGCCCTGATCACGACCCTCCGACGATTGCAACAAAATCGGCACAATCAAGCTTGACTTGATTTGAAACGGATTTAACAGGGCCTTTAGCGTTGCCTCACTCTCTTGAGAAATATCATTAATACTATGACTGCGACCATTGAGGTAGCATTGAAGTTCAGGAGACTCATTAGCATTAAGAGGAATTTGATGATTGAGCATCGGTTTCCAGAGACGATCGACCGACTCAACCACCACAATCCCCTTACAGTTGGCTTCCTCCGCCGGGTTGACATCAAAGCGGTAAATCAGAACCCGATCGCTATCGAGAAAATGACGCACCTCCGACACCGTAGTCTGTAAAATTTCTTGCAGATGTAGCGATTGACGAATCCGTTGGGCGATCGCACTGACTAACCGTTCTCGTTCCGCCTGTTGCCGTAACGCCAACTCCGTCTCATGACGTTTCGTAATATCTCTGATAATGCCTTCGATGGCGATCGCATCCCCCGCCGCATTATAAACCAACGTATCCTGTTGTTCAGTCCAAACCAGATGACCATCCCGGTGAAACCAGCGCAAACTCAACGGCGTTTCCGCCGCCACAGTTCCAGCCAGTAACTGACGCAACTGTGGCAAATCATCGGGATGAATTTGACGTAACAATAACTCCTTATCGTCATAATAGGCTTGCGGCGGATAGCCCATCAGCCGTTCAATACTCGGACTAAGATACTCAAACCCCTCCGGTGTAAAGCGGTAAGAGTAGAGCGTATCAAAAGCATTATCCACCAATTGGCGAAACTGAGAAAACTCAGGCTCAGCCGTTCCAACCTGAGCAAAACCGTAGCGGGTTTTGCCCAAAACCAAGAGGCTGACCCGAATCCACAGAGGAGGAGAACCCGCCAGACGAGGCTGAGTGCTGACAATTTCCTCAATCGTCTCTCCAGCCACCAGTGACGTCCAATGACGTTGCCAAACCTTCGTTGTCCATTGAGGAATCAAGCTGGAAATGGGTTTGTGTAACAACTCCATCCCCTGATCCCGGAGAGTTTGGTCCCCCCCTGGCTGTATCGAAACAATCTGTCCTTTCGGGTTAAGCCAGAGAAAAGTCGGAGTTACAGGATTCACAATCGTTGGCCACTCACTAACGGTTTGAAGACAAGGCCGGTTGATGCCCTATTCGCCTCGTCCGACTCAATTTTAACCAGGCCAATTCCCGAGCTGGAAAACCCGACCCACTCTAGCCCAACAGAGTTCCCTCCAACACCGTCACCGCCTGTCCTCCTAAGACTACCCGTTCGGCTTCCCGTCGCACCCGGATAATGCCACCACGGGGAGAGGCTTGATAGGCTAATAACTGCATTTTCTTCAGCTTGCGCCCCCAGTAAGGACCGAGACAACAGTGGGCCGAACCGGTGACGGGATCTTCATTGATGCCCATTTGGGGGGCAAAAAAACGGGAAATAAAGTCATAGTCCCCCTGACGAGCGCGATCGAGCATCAATCCCTGGCTGCGACTGGTGACAATCACTCCCTGACAGGGAAGTTGAGCCAGTTGTCCAAAGTCGGGGTCGAGAGTCTGCACCTCAGCCGCCGTGGCTACTTCAACGAGGAGATAGTGCAAGACACTTTCGCCGACAAATAAGGGAATGACCCCCAGGGCTGCTTCGAGTTTTGGCAGAATCGGGTCGTTAGGGGGTCGTTGTACGACGGGACTGGCCGGGAAGTCTAATTCAATCCAAGACTGTTGGCGGTGGGCGCTCAGGTCGCCGCTACGGCTGTAAAACGAGATATCTTGACTCTCTCGGACGCGACCTGTTTCCCAGAGGGCGTGAGCGGCGGCCAGGGTGGCGTGGCCACAGAGATCGACTTCGGTGGTGGGCGTGAACCAGCGGAGGCGGAAACCTCGACCCTCTCGGTGCAAAAAAGCAGTCTCCGATAGGTTCATTTCTGCGGCCACCGACTGCATCCAGGTCTCCTCGACGGCGCGATCGAGCAGACAAACAGCCGCTGGATTCCCTTGGTAGGGGCGATCGCTAAAGGCATCAATTTGTAAAAGTTTCATGATTCCTGGCTCTCTCGTGTCGTCAAAATCTTAATCATGCCCAAATGTCAGCCCACTGTCTCAGTCGAGTCTTTGAGGTGAGATGATCCCAACTCTATCAAACTCGTTTCATATCATTGGACGCGATCGCCCCGGGCCGGAAACTACCCACCTCAGCCGCTGACGGGACATGGATAGAGTTTAGTGGCTCTGTTGCTCTAAATGTCCCCAAAACGTTTTACACTGAAGGATGCTTTTGTTGTCTCGTGGAGAAAACTGTTGTCACCCGTGCGGAAAACTGTTCTAGCTGGTAACTGGAAAATGTACAAAACCCAGGCCGAAGCCCTGGAGTTTTTGAAGGGGTTTGTCTCTCACCTCGAAGACACGCCCGATGAACGAGATGTGATTCTCTGTGTGCCTTACACGGCCCTGGGAAGCCTCTCAAAGAACTTGCATGGGGGACGGGTGCGTCTCGGCGCGCAAAATGTCCATTGGGAAGACTGCGGTGCCTTCACCGGCGAAATTTCGGCCCCGATGTTGACCGAGTTGGGGGTCGATTATGTCGTCGTCGGCCATAGTGAACGCCGGGAGTATTTCGCCGAAACCGATGAAACCGTCAACCGACGACTCAAAGCCGCTCAAGCCGCTGGAATGACCCCGATTCTCTGTGTTGGCGAAACTAAGGCCCAACGAGATGCTGGGGAAACAGAAGCACATATCTTTTCTCAGTTGGAGAACGGCTTGGTTGATGTTGACCAGAATAAGCTGATTATTGCTTATGAACCGATTTGGGCCATCGGCACTGGGGACACCTGTGAGGCCGCTGAAGCGAATCGCGTCATTGGTTTAATTCGCTCGAAACTCACGAATGCCGAAGTCCCGATTCAATATGGGGGGTCCGTCAAACCCGCGAATGTCGATGAGATTATGGCCCAGCCGGAAATTGATGGGGCCTTGGTTGGAGGCGCGAGTTTGGAACCCGAAAGCTTCGCTCGCATTGTCAACTACAAGGCTTAATCACAAGGCTTAATCACAAGGCTTAATCACAAGGCTTAAGGGATTCAGTCGAGCGATCGCGCAAACGACCGACAATTTCTGTAAAATTCTGTAAATTTTGCAACCGTTTTTTGCGAGTTTTGTAACGTTTTTAAAACGCGGCGCATCAACGTCCTCGGTTCGCCGCGTTTTTGTGGCTGGCAACGGCCCCATTTTTAACAAAACTTGAAGAACTCTCACAATTTTGGGGATTTCGCTTAACCTAAGAGTAATTACGACCGCTTGTCCGATTTACTGGAGTCCCATGGAAAACTTTGAAAACTATCGCCTGCGATGTACCCTCAGCTTCGGGGACATTTACGGTCAAATCATTATTTGGCTGATTGTCATCTTCCTCAGTTTGGCATCAGCTTTGGCCTTATGGAGTACAGAACGCCAGTTGTATGCTCTATTAACAGTCGGGTTGATTGTGGTTCTTTCCCTTCCATTCCTTCTGTTCGCTTTTGTCACCACCCTACTCAATCATATAGAAGTCAACGCCGTGGACCCAGCCGCAGAAACCTCTAGGTTTGCGGGCAAACGTCCCCCCAGTGAGCAACCCGCCCAAGCGACCGGCTAAATCCTCCGGCGTTCTCGAAGTTGTGCTTTCTTGACATGGATCCTCCGGTCACGACGGATCATGGCAAGATAAGGACGGGGAGCGATCGCCTCCCCTTCTCTATTGTTCATCGCAATTCTCGATTCCCCAAAGAAGGCAACCACAAGGGCACCCTCCTACCCTCTGGCCTCTTGCCGCAAGAGGGCGACCACAAGGGTACGCCCCTACCTCTTTTCTTCCCCTCCTGGGCTTATCTTGTAGGGGTTTGCTAAATGACGTAGGATTTAGGTAAACCAGTACCTGTAAGGGGCGCTTGACTGGGACTAGCAGTGGC